>Ga0265314_10000443_pt1 | contig 55351 bp, 41 predicted proteins | sample 4126metaG_FD_203106 | JGI IMG/M metagenome (GOLD analysis project Ga0265314, IMG submission 203106) | Rhizosphere microbial communities from Carex aquatilis grown in University of Washington, Seatle, WA, United States - 4-1-26 metaG | ecosystem: Host-associated > Plants > Roots > Rhizosphere >... | reverse complement strand
GGAGCGACGGATTTCATCTTGCAGCGCCAGGATCATGGTTTCGGCGTCAGTCACTTTCAGTGGCTTCATAGCCGCATTGAAGCACAACGCGAATGAATGCGCAATTATTTATGACGCTGTGTATAGTTCGATGGCCTGGTTGAGGATGTCCGGGTTCGCACCGAAGCGGCTTCGCCACAGACCCTCGCTGAGCAGCACCGCATTGCCGTGCTCCGGAGTTTCCTCCTCGCCAAGAAACGGGCGGCCAAGGAGCGGTTGGATGCCTAGTAATGGAAAGAAGTTTGCCGATACGGCGGCAACATTGATCAAACCGGTGCCGTTTCTGCCACGGATTGGCGTTTGCCCCAGCACGGTGGCACCGGCCAATTCCTGAAACACGGACGTGCGCTCGCGCCAGTCAAAATAGGCGCCCATCGACGTAACGTAATGATCCAAACCGAGATGAGGATTCGTTTCGCATACGGCAACCAGGCGATCTGAATCCGGATACGGCATGGGTCGAAGCAGAACTGCGTTGAAAACGCTGAAGATTGCTGCGTTTGCCCCGATGCCTAAGGCCAGGGTCAGTATCGCCACGCTGGCGAATCCGGGGTTCTTACGAAGTTGCCTGGTGCCAAATCGAACGTCCTGGAGGAGCTGCTCAAGCCAAACTATGCCTCGCTGATCGCGGCAAACTTCCTTGATGGATTCAGTCCAACCGAATTGCTGCAATGCTGAGGACCGCGCCGTTTCGGGATTCATGCCCGCCTCGATGTTCGCCTGCGTTCGCAACTCGATGTGCAAACGCATTTCCTCGCACATCTCAGAGTCGAGTTTGCGCTTTGAGAGGAGGGCACCCAGCCGAGTTCGGATTGCCTTGAAAGCGTTCATTGGTTGGATACTTATTCGGCGCTCAACGCGACTAGGGGATCAACCTCGGTTGCTCTACGCGCAGGGATGAAGCAGGCCGCGAGTATGACAAGCAATAGCAACCCAGTGGCCAGGCTGAAAGTGACTGGGTCAGTGGCAGTAACCCCGAAAAGTTGGTGTGCGATCAAGCGGGTTACCGCAAAGCTGCCTGCCAGACCCAGTCCGACTCCGATCAGCGCGACCAACAATCCCCTCCGTAGAAACAAGGCCAATATGGCCTGGGGCGGGGCCCCCAAAGCCATGCGAATCCCGATTTCGCGGGTCCGTTGGCCTACGGAGTAGGAAACCACACCGTAGATGCCCACCGCGGTGAGCAATAGCGCGAGCGCGGCGAAGAGAGTGGTTAGCATTACGGTGAAGCGTCGAGGGGCCACGGAGGTGCTGATCGCCTGCTCCATGGTTCTCACGTTGAACAAGGGCAGATCCTTGTCCACAGCGGCGGCTTCCGCCCGGACCATCTTCTCCACTTGGCCGGCGGGCAGGGACGATCGGACGACGAGAGAGAACATCCAGACGGCATTCTGGGAGTCAGATTGGTAGATCTCCGGTGGAACGGCCGCGTCAAGCCCGGTGAGCTTCACGTCTCTGACGACTCCGACGATCTCATGCCAATTGCTGCTTATTGTGATTGGCTTGATTCTCCTGCCGACGGGATTGTCGGTTGGAAAATACTTGCGCTGGAACGCTTCGTTGATGAGCGCCACGGGTGCAGATCCGGCGACATCGACTTCTTCGGAAAAAGTCCGTCCCAACAACAATGAGGCGCCGATGGTTTCGAAGTAATTGGGACTGACCGCTCGCCATCCGGCGCTGACTCTCTCCTGAGAGGTGAGGGACGATTGTCCCTGGATGGTTACTCCAACAAGTGAGTTGAGCATGGTGCCAAAGGGAAGACCGTAGATGGTCGCTACCGACTCCGAGCCCGGCTGCGCTTGAATCCGATCCCGGAGCTGCTTCACCAAGCTCATACGCCTCGACTCCTCGGCGTAGGCGCGGTACGGGGGCGAAATATCGAAGGTCATTAACTGGTCTGGCCGAAATCCGGGATCGACGCGTGTAAGTCGCGCGAAACTGTTGATCATGAGTCCGGCGCCCGACAGTAGGATCATTGCCAAGGCGACCTCGGCAACCAGCAGGAAGTGGCGGCCATGCTGGGGGCTGGAGCCGCCGCAGGGATTGCGTCCGGCTCCTTTCAGCGATTCACCGAGACTCGTCCGTGCTGAATAAATCGCCGGGGCGATGCCAAAAGCGACCCCCGCGAGCACGGAAATCACTAGGGTATATCCGAGAACGCGCGTATTCAGCCGGATTTCCTCGATGCGTGGGAGATTGGCTGGTTGAAGTGCCATCAGGGCTCCCATGCCCCAGTGGGCGAACAACAAGCCTAAAGCCCCGCCGATCAGCGCTAGCATCAAGCTTTCAATGAGCATCTGACGAGCGAGGCGCCAGCGGGACGCGCCCAGGGCCGACCGAATCGAGAACTCGTTGGCACGCGCAGCCGAGCGGGCGAGAGACAAATTCGTCACGTTGGCGCAGCCGATAAGCAGCACAAAGCCGACCGCACCCAGGAGGAGCCGCAGCGCCGGCCGTGTGCCGCCGATGATCTGTTCGTTGAGCGGCTGTACGCTGGCACCCGAATCCTTTTGCTGAGGAGACTCCTGCTGCGCTCTCTGGACGATGGCGCTCAGCTCGCTTTGGGCTTGAGCCGTGGTAACGCCCGGCTTGAGTCGCGCAAATCCCAGGAAGAATTTGTTAGTCTGTTCGGTCATTGGACCTGGATAGGGCGCCCAGAGCTGCGGCTGAACATCACCCGTCGGCAATCCAAATACTCCGGAAGGTTGATATATCTTGAACTCGGGCGGCATGACCCCCACTACTGTGTAAGGCAGTCCGCTCAAGGTGATGCTCATCCCGACGATATTACGGTCGGAGCCGAAGGAGCGCCGCCACATTCCATGGCTCAGCACTACGACCCGGTGGCCAGGTGGGTCATCCGATGAAACAAAGGTTCGGCCTAGAATAGGTGGAACTCCGAAAACCGAAAAGTAGTTAGGGGTCGTGAACGCCGCATGGATATGTTCGGGTTTCTCCACGCCTGTCAACGTGAGCGATGTATAGATTTGTCCGCCCAACTCTTCGAACACAGAGTTCTGCGCGCGCCAGTCACGCAGGTTAGCCGGGGCGACGACGATTTGAGGATAACCGCGCTTGAGGTTCGTTTCGCAAACCGTCACGAGCCGATTCGGCTCACGGTAAGGCAAGGGACGCAGCAGGATTCCATCAATCATACTGAAAATCGCGGTGTTTGCGCCGATGCCGAGGGCCAGGGTGATTGCCGCGATGGCGGTGAAACCCGGGTTTTTGCGAAGTTGCCGCACGCCGAAGTAGATATCTTGAAAAACGCTTTCCAACCAAGGCAGCTCGCGTTGTTCGCGGCAGTCTTCCTTGATCGATTCCGTCCAACCAAACCGCCGAAGAGCTGCAAACCGAGCTTCCTCGGGGTTCATGCCTGCCTCGATGTTCGCCCGGGCCTGCAACTCGATGTGCGACCGCATTTCGTCGTCCATCTCCGCGCTGGCTGCGAGGTGAGAGCGGGGGAAGATCGGTTTGCCTAAAGTTCGAGCGATCCTCCGCAAGGTCCAGCCTTCGCGCCGATGGATCGAGTCATGAACGATCTGGCAGCTCATCTCCTGGCGATGGCGCGTGCGCAGGGGAAGGATGCTCTGGGCCGAGGCTAAACTGGCTTGAGGCTGCATGGAGGAGGATCTTGGGGAGGTTCAATCTAGCCGGTTCGTGTTCTGGGATTCGTCATTCGTATCTGAGAGCGATCATTGGATCGACCAACGAGGCGCGACGAACGGGCAGGTAGGAGGCAAAGAATGCAGCCATTCCGAGGGTCACCAAAGCCCCGACGAAGGTCCAGGGGTCGTCCGGCCTCACCTCATAGAGGAGGCTCTCCAGATAGCGCGCTAAGGCGAAAGCGGCCACTCCGCCCAACACCATCCCCTGGACCAGGAGGCGGACGCTTCGGCCAAGCATCAGCCGGGCGATCTGGCTGCGGGTTGCGCCCAGGGCGATCCGTACCCCGATCTCCCTGGTGCGGCGGGCGACAGAGTACGCCATTACCGCGTACACTCCGAGGGCAGAAAGGAGAAGCGCGAGAGCTCCCATGGAGTTAAGCAGCCACATGTAGACACGGCGCGGCGCGGTCGATGCATGGAGCTGGGCCGCGACTGAATAAAAGCCTGCCACCTCCACGCTTGGGGACGCGTCCCTGCCTAGGTTGGCAACGAGTTTGCGGAGGGAGTCAGGGTCCAGACTGCTGCGAAGCATGAAGCCGCCGCGCGTTGGCGAAAACCTGGTTAGTCGTTCAACCGGCTCAAAGAACGTGGGTTCTGGAGGTGTATCCTTGCGCCAGTCTCGGATATCTTTCACCACCCCCACGACTACAAATTCCTGGTGGTCATCTTTCTGGGCCGAGATCAAGCGCTTGCCCAATGGATCCTGGCCGGGCCAGCATCGCCGAGACAGTTCCTGGTTTACCACCACCGCCCGCTGGCCGGGGACACAATCCTCTTTGGCTAGGAAACGCCCAGCAATCAGCGGCAGACGCAGGGTTCGAAAGTAATCTCCGGCGCGGATCCCGATGGGGCTTGGGCTCAGTTTCACGGCATCGTCCCGGCCCTCGATGTGGAAGTCCCCAAAACCAAAAGTCCCTCCTGAATTGACGTTGATTGCGGCTGCTTGGATGCCTGGAACAGCACGGAGTTTTTCCACCATGGATTCGTCCCATTGGAGCTCGCGAGCGATCTCCTGCGACCACCAATCCGCGATCGCTTCCCGCCGAGTCAATCCCCGTGCCTGTGCAGCCTCAAAATCGGGTCGCGTGATCTTCATCAGCTTGTCCGATTCATAACGGAGACGGTACAACCCCGTGGGATCGAGTCCCGGATCCACCCGCAGGAGTCTGGCGGTGCTCTGGATCATCAGCGCAGCGCCGGCGAGCAATACCAGGGCCAGGGAGATCTGAACGACGATCAAGCCATCCTGAAAAACCGCCTGAATCACGCCAACGCTCTGCTGCAGGGCAACTTCCTTGAGCGAATCATTCAGTCGGAACCGAGACACCAACCAAGCTGGCGCGAGCCCGAAGAGCAGCCCCGAGGTGGTGGAGGCTAGGAAAGTCAGGGCGAGAACCGTCCAGTCCAGTCCGATCTCCTTCATTCGCGGCAGGTCCCCCAAGTAGAGACTGCCGAGGGCGCGAATCCCCGCACAGGCAAGCAGGAGCCCAAGCGTTCCGGCCGCCCCGGCAAGCACCAGGCTCTCGGTGAGGAGTTGGCGAACCAGGCGGATACGGGCCGCGCCGATCGCCAATCGGATGCTGAACTCGGCGCGGCGCGCGGCAGCCCGAGAAAGCAACAACGTCCCAACGTTGGCGCAGGCAATCAACAGGACGATGAGCATGGCCGCCTGAAGACTCCAGAAAGTGATCCGCAGCGTCTGCCCAACAAAGGTCCCTCGCAAGTATTGAGTTTCGGTGACCCACCGCGTGTTGGATTCGGGGAACTCCCGCTGGCGTCTCTCTGTGACCGTATTAACCAGCGCACGGGTTTGCTCCAGCGACACGCCGTCATGGAGCCGGCCGATTGCTGACCAGACGCGATCGCGGTTAAAATCCGGGTTCGCGGTCTCCTCCGAACCGAACTGGTGGGGAATCCAGAACTGGTTCTCTCCCGGACTGAATGGGAATTGGAACGTGGGGGGCATGATGCCCACCACGGTGAAGCTGCGACCATCCAAGGTGATGTTGCGCCCAAGGAACCCTGCATCGCCGCCGAACTGGTCTTTCCACAGGCCGTAACCCGCGACCAAAACGGAGTCGCTGCCCTGCGAGCCTTCTTGGGGAAGAAAAACTCGGCCCGCGAGGGGCCGGACACCAAGCGTGTCAAAGAAGCCCGGAGTGATACGCGCACCGTGGAGCTTAACGCGGTTGGCACCGCGTTCCAGGGTCAACGCCTCTACGCCTTGGAAGTAAGCCGAAAGCGATTTGAAGATATTTGTATACGCCGCGAGGTCCGCGAACATAGGGGGAGAGACGTTCCACCTGGACTCATGCACCGAATCCACCTCGTGCAAGACGACCAACTGATCCGTCTGCCTGCCAGGGATGGGATTCAGTATGGTCTTTTCGACGACGCTGAAGATCGCCGTGTTTCCGCCGATCCCGAGGGCTAAAATGAGCATGGCCAGGAGCGTAGGGCCGGGATTCTTGCGCAACTGCCGGAGCCCAAAGCGGAGGTCCTGCAACAGGTTCTCCAGCCAGCGGCCAGGGCGCTGCTCTCGGCAAACCTCCTTGATGGATTCCACCCACCCAAATTGCCGCAGCGCCGCGAGTCGGGCCTCTTCGGCTTTCATCCCCACCTCGATCTTGGATTGCGTCCGCAGCTCGATATGGGAACGCAATTCCTCTTCCATCTCGGCGTCGAGGTGACGCCGGCGAAGAACGGCTGCGAACCCGGCCTTGAGTCGTGCAAAGAGGCTCATGGCAATGGCGGTTTGGGGTCCTTCGCGCCTTTTATCACGATGTTCTTAGCGCGTCGACCGGGTTGATTCTTACAGCGCGACGGGCAGGGATCCATGAGGCGAGCACCGACGCGGCGAACAGCAGGAGGAAGACAGATGCGAAGGTAACAGGGTCAGCCGGGCTGACGTCAAAAAGAAAGGCCGCCATGGTTCTCCTCAATGCAAGCCCGGCGGCCAAGCCGATTGCCCCGCCGGCGATAGTAAGCCGCACCGCTTGCCCAAGAATCAGGGCAAGGACGTCGCCCGATTGGGCGCCGAGCGCCATGCGGATGCCAAGTTCACGAGTGCGCAGTGCCACACTCTGAGCAGCCACGCCGTAGATGCCGATCATGACCAACAGCAAGGCCGCTCCGGCAAACAATCCAACCAACGCCGCACGAAAACGCGGCTGGGCCAGTGACTGGCTAAGCAGGTCGTCCATGAGCTTGACGTTAAACAGCGGCAGGCTCGGGTCCAACTCGCGCATTTGTTGGCAAATTGCGGTTGTGAGCCGCCTGGGATCCTTCTCGGCCCGGACAACCAGCGTCGAAGCACCTGGCGGGCGCTGCGCCACACAAGTGTAAAACTCCCGGTAAGGTTCGCGCGCCAGGCTGGAGTGCCGGATGTTTCCCACTACTCCTATGATTTCCCCTGTCCAGGGGTCGCCGAAGTCGATTGTCATGCGCTGGCCGATCGGATCTTGGTTCGGGAAGAAACGCTTTGCGAGGGTGTCGCTGACTACGATAACCTGGGGACTGTTGGTTGTGTCGTTCTCTGTAAAAGTCCGCCCGCGCAACACAGGAATGCCCATTGTTCGAAAGTAATCCGGGCTCGCCACGCGCTGATTGGCGTTGTAATCATCGGCTTCCGACCGTTTGACTTCCCGGCCGGGTATGCTAAAGCCGGTGTCGTTCTCGAGGCCGCTGAGCGGTGCCTCGGTTATAGTCCCCGCCCAGATGACGCCCGGCAGCCGTTCCACGCGCTCGATCAAACCCCGAATCAGCTGCCGGCGATTTCCCTCATCCTGGTAACGCCGTGAAGAGAGGGCAAATTGAGCGCTCAATACACGCGACGGCTCAAATCCCGGACGGACGCTAACGAGGTGCCACAGACTCTTGCCGAGTAGAACCGCTCCGCACAACAGCATCAGCGACATCGCCGCCTGGCCGACCACCACCATGCGCTGAAACCCCTGGCGTCGAGAGTCGGCGGACCCCGTAGCAACCCCTTTGATAGTATCGAGAAGCCTTGGACGTGTGGCTGCGAACGCAGGCCCCAGCCCAAACAGCAGGCCGGTAATACACGAGAGTGTGGAGGCGTAGGCGAGCACGGCCCAGTCGAGAGAAAGGTTAGCATGCTGAGGAAGATTCATTGCGCCCGAAGCGAGGAGCAAGTGAACTCCAATCCACGCCACTCCCAAGCCCAACCCACCACCCACAGCGGCTAACAGTAAACTCTCAGCGATCAGCGGGCTCGCAATCCTCCAGCGGCTGGCGCCAAGGGCGGCCCGAACTGCGTAGTCATAGGACTTGCTCAGCCCGCGAACGAACACAAGGTTGGCGATGTTCGCGCAACTCACCAGCAGGAGGAGACCCACAGCAGCTGTGAGCAGCAGGAGGCTGGTTTTTGATTCCCCGGCTAGATGATCTGCCAAGCGGGTCAGTCCGAATCCTGCATTAGTATTCGAGTCCGGATAATCCCGTTCTAATGCCCGGGAGATCTGGTCGGCCTCCGCCTGGGCCTGTTCCAGCGATGTACCTGGCGCCAAGCGGCCCACCGCGTTCATGAAATGGAACCGTCGAATTTGATAATTGGGATCGTCCAGCGGCAGCGGCCTCCAGAGTTCCGCGCCAGCGGGAAAGCTGAAAGGGGCAGGCATCACTCCCACTACGGTGGCCGAGAGATCGTTTACCTGGATTGTCTTGCCAACGATCGCAGGATCGCCGCCGAAGCGGCGTTTCCACAACCCCTCGCTCAGCACCACAATCTGGGCAGCGCGGGTCTCATCAGATCGCTGGAGAGTCCGACCACCCCCCATCGGAGCTACACCCAAAGTCTCAAAAAAACCTCCCGCGACACGAGCTCCACGGACCATTTCCGGTTCGCCACTGCCGGTGAGGCTGAAGGTTCCGGAGATAAAAGCAGCCAACCCCTTCATCGATTTGGAGCGCTGACGGTAGTCTGCGAAATCGGGCGGCGAGATGCTTCCCCCGTGATTCCTGGTTTGGAGATCCATGGCCTCCGCCCAGACGAGTTGGTCGGGGTCCGCCAACGGAAGGGGCTTGAGCAAGACGCCGTTCACTAAAGTGAAGATCGCCGTGTTCGCTCCTATCCCAAGAGCCAACGTCAGGACTACGACCGCAGCGAACGAGGGATGATTGCGGAGGGTTCGGAAGGCATATCGAACATCCTGAAAGAAGGTACGAACCCAAGGGGTGCCGCGCTGGTCGCGACAGGTTTCCTTAATGGATTCAGTCCAGCCAAACTGGCGCAACGCAGCGAACCGAGCTTCTTCAGGATCCATCCCCGCCTCGACATTCGCTTGCGTTCGCAAGGCGACGTGGGATCGCATTTCCTCGTCCATATCGGCATCGAGGTTGCGCTTGCCGAGCGACGCGCCGGAGCGAACTTTCATTTGGAGCCAAGCTCTTATCCTCATGCTCACATTCTTAGGCACCTGGTTCTTTCGCTTCATTCAGCCCTCAGCGTGGTCATGGGCTGGGTTCGGCCAGCCCTCCATGCGGGCATGAGGCAGGCAGCCAAGGTTGCCGCAATCACCACGCAACCGGTGACGGGCAGAGCCGGGAGAATCGCGCCTTCCACCGAGTAGCGCGAATGCCTAAGCATGGCGGCTGCCCAGATCGCCAGTGGCACTCCCAGAATGATCCCCGCGAAGGCGGTCGCCATGCCCGACCGCAATACCTGGAACCCCACGTCTCGAGGGCGCGCCCCGATCGCAAGGCGGATCCCGTACTCCCGGCCTCGTTGTGAAACGGAATAGGAAACCGTTCCGAAAACGCCCAGGAACGTCAAACCCAGGGCTATGAATGAGAGCCAGCCCAATACACTCAGGACGGCCCGCTCTCGGTAAAGCGAATAACCCATGGCTTCGCGCAGACTCCCAACGCTATTCGGACTGAGCCTTAGATGCTCGCCCTGGAGAAGCGCGCGGATGGGTCGGAACAGGCTCTGCGTGTTGCCATTGGCTTTGATGACGAATGTCGGCGTCGAACTGGCACGATCGCCAGCGGAAAAATAGATGGTGGGCCGCGGAGGCAGGGCGAGGTGCTCCAAGCGGGCATCGGCGAGGATGCCAACGATCTGATAATTCTCCACTCGGTAGATCGTGATCTCCTTTCCGAGCGAGACACGATTGGGCCAGAACTTTCTAACAAAACTCTCGTTCACTAGTGCCACGAAGCGGTGTCGAGAAAAGTCGGCATCCTCCATGTCCCTACCCGCGACGATTGGCACCCCGAGTGAGCGAAAAACGCCCGGGCCGACCCAGACGAATCCGCTTTCAATCGGAGCGCCATCGGGTGGGGTATAGCCCGGAATCCAGTCTGGCTTATCGGAGGCCATCGTGCCTGCGAAGGTGTCGAAGGGCCTGCTGGCCAGCAGGCCCACAGTCTCGACTCCGGGTAACCTGGCCAAGCGTTGGCGCAGCTCCTCCGCTTTGAGGGTCGCATCGCGGCCCGAGAATCCCGCCTTCCACAGATCTGCGGTGGCCAGAACTACCCGATCCGTATCGAATCCCAAGCGGGTGTGGGTCAGCCGACGGATGGTGCTGATACACAAAACAGCGCCACACAACAAAGCAAACAGCCCTGCGAGTTGAAGGACGACCAGCACGCGCGACCAAGGCCATCGCCGTTCAACTAGGCCGGCGTGTCCTTCGGGCTCCTTGAGGGCTTCGAGCGGATCGAGACGCGTGGCGTGCCAAGCCGGCAGAAGACTAAAGAAAGCTCCCACCAGAAACGCCAACCCGCTTGCGGCTATGACCATGCGAACATCCACCTCGAGATTCATCGGACGGCGAAGCAAAGTGGGGACTAAGACTGGCAGCACCCGGCCGATCGAACTCAGAGTGAGCCAGCCCCCAAGCGTCCCTAATCCCGAAAGGATCAAGGCTTCCACCACGATCTGCCGAACGACTGCCGCTCGGGCTGCGCCCAAGGCCATCCGAGTAGCGGTTTCCTTGCGGCGCCGGAGGACCCGCGCTAGCGCGAGGCTTGCCAGATTCAACATGGCGATTAGCAAGACGAGCGTAGTTCCCAACCCCACAAGCCCAAAGGTTCTATAGGTCTCCTGAGTGATCCACTCGGGAGGAACATCACCCCGCCCCGCCCGCTTGAGTGCCACCCGCGAAAAGCCTGGCACGTGGTTCGAATCGCCTGCCGTCTTTTCACGTGTCAGGATCTCCGTCACGTCCTGAACAACGGGTGCCAACGAATCCGCGGCCTGCTTGGGGTCGGTCCCCGGGCCTAGTCGACCCACCAATTGATAACGGGGTTGGAGATAATTGAATGAATCGTCCAGGCTTGCAGGGAGCCACAAATCACGTGGGCGGCCATAAGTCTGCATGCCGTCGAAACCTTCGGGCATTACCCCAACCACCTCCACGACGGTGCTATTGAGTTTGAGCGGCTTGCCTACGACATCGGGACGCAGATCGAACTCTTTGCGCCAGAACCGGTGACTGATGACCGCCACCGGAGCGGCCCCGATTTTCTCATCATCCTGAACGAGCGCGCGCCCCAAGAGTGGCCGCACGCCCAGGAAATCGAAGTAATCCCCAGAGACGAGCCAGATGTCGAGTTCCTCCCAACCGTCTCGGGTTTGGTAGTTGGCTTGGTCCTGGGCGTAACCAGCCACTCGCCCAAATGCCCCGTGCCGATGCCGAATCGCTTGGTAGTAATATCGTGACCAGTTGTAAAACTGTTCTTGTGGGGAATCACAGGCCGGAAGAATGGCCCAAAGTTCCTGTGGTTTCGCCACCGGCAGTGGCCTCAAAAACTGTTCGTTGAAATGAGCGAACAAGGCCAAGTTGACGCCGATGCCAAGCGTTAACGTCAGCACAGCGACCAGAGTGAACCCGAGGTTCTTTCGCAACATCCGTGCGGAGAAACCAGCCTCCTTGAAAAGATTTTCGAGCCAGTTCATCCCTTCCTCCCTCGGTTCAGGTTCTCGAACGGGACGCTAAGGCGTTCATTGGAGCACAGGGTCAGTCCCTTGACCGGCGCCCGGCGGCAAAAGGAGGCACCCAAGACAGCAACCGGCGGAGGTGTTGGTTCCTTATGGGCATGCCGCCAGGACCTCAGGTCGCCTGCATTACTCGCCGGATCGCCAGGCACATGTGTTCCCAGCCCTGGTTCTCCCGATCGAGTTGTTTGCGCCCGGCCTTAGTCAGGCGATAGAATTTGGCCTTCCGATTGTTATCGGAGACACCCCATTCGGATTCGATCCAACCCTGGTCCTGAAGGCGGTAGAGCGCAGGATAGAGGGAGCCTTCGCCCACCGAAAGCACGTCGTCCGACCATTGCTGGATGCGCTGGCAAATCCCGAAGCCATGGGTGGATTCCCGGCTGAGCACCTTGAGGATGAGCATGTCGAGCGTACCTTGGAGGAGATCAGGTTGTTGCATGAAAATGTCTGGTAATATCGGATGTCGATAGGAGTATGCCGCGAGTCCTATCGATCGTCAAGAGGAGTGATTCCCGAAAAACGGAAGCAAGGGAGGGAGTCCGGATTGAGCTGGAAAGACCCTCAGCGCTTGCGATAGCGCATTACCAGGTCCAGCCAGTACACCAGCAGCCCTGCCCAGATCAGGCCAAAGCCAATCAATTTGCTGCTGGGGAAGGCTTCATCGTACACGAATACGCCGATCAACAGGCCGCACGTTGGAGAGAGATACTGGAGGATCCCGAGCGTAGACAAGCTAATCGCCCGGGCAGCATATGCGAAAAGGAGCAAAGGAAATGCAGTTATCACGCCGGCGGCCAAGAGCAATAGGCGAGTCCAAATGCTCCCGCTTCCCAAGGCGCCACGTCCCGCCATCTCCTCGTGGACCAGGTAAATCACGGCGGGCACAAGCAAGATGCCGGTTTCCAGCATCAACCCGTGTAAGGCACCGAGAGGCGCCTGCTTCTTCATCAAGCCGTAGAGGCCGAAGGTGAAAGCCAAAGCCAGGGCGAGCCAAGGCAAGCCTCCGTACTGGATTGACAGACTGGCAACCCCAGCCACCGCAAAGCCGACTGCCACCCACTGCAATCGGCCCAGTCGCTCGCGCAGTACGACCAAACCGAGCAGGATGCTGAGCAGAGGATTGATAAAGTAGCCGAGGCTGGTCTCCACGATGCGGCCGCTGTTGACAGCCCAGATGTAGATGAACCAGTTCAGCGACAGCAGGATCGCGGCGAGCAAATAGAGGGCTATGGTCCGCGGGTTGCCGACAGAAGCTCGGAGCGGCTTCCATTCCCGCCGCCAAAGAATCAAACCGCCCAAAAACACGAAAGACCACACCATACGATGACCCAGGATTTGGGTGGCTGGCACGGACCGCAACGCCTTCCAGTAGACCGGCAGGACCCCCCACAGGAAGTAGGCAACAAGCGCGCAGAATAAGCCCTTCGTCGATGGCGACATTGGAGCGGACATGAAATCGCAAAACGCAGCCGCTGGGAAGCGCCAACCGCAACAGGACCCCCTTCCCAGAGGCGGGGGCGAAAAACACGTTCCAGAGAGGGCCAAGAAACGTTAAGGAGTGGCCAAAAAGGGTGGAGCGGCTCCTCATGTGAGCCCCGATGCTCTGCACAGGTTTGAGAATGCGCGCGACCGCGAATGGCCCAACCCGCCAGCAGTGGCAGGATGTCGACCGGCCAGGCTAGTCGCGAGCCCGAGCGCCTGCCGCGGGCGCAATTGAGGGCAAGTTATGGATCGCGCGAGCGAATCGAGCCGACTGATACCATGAACGAATTTACCACAATTGATGGCAACGAAGCCGTAGCCTATGTCGCCTACCGATGCAATGAAGTAATGGGGATCTACCCGATCACGCCTTCCTCGAATATGGGCGAGTGGTGTGATCAATGGGCCTCCGAGGGCGTCCTCAACCTCTGGGGCACGGTTCCCAGCGTGGTCGAGATGCAGAGCGAAGGAGGCGCGGCAGGAGTAGTGCACGGCGCCCTTCAGACCGGGGCGCTTACCACTACCTTCACGGCATCCCAAGGCTTGCTGCTCAAGCTGCCCAACATGCTCAAGATTGCGGGCGAGTTAACCTCGACGGTGTTTCATATCAGCGCGCGCACCCTAGCCACTCACGCTCTCTCGATTTTTGGCGACCACAGCGACGTCATGATGGCGCGAACGACCGGCTTCGCCCTGCTGAGCAGCACGTCGGTTCAGGAAGCGATGGATTTCGCGCTGATCGCCCAGGCCGCCACCTTGGAAGCTCGTGTGCCGTTCCTGCATTTCTTTGACGGGTTCCGCACCTCCCACGAGGTGTCAAAGATCGCCGTGATCAGCGACGATCAGATGCGCGAAATGCTCGACGAGAACCTGATCTCGGCACACCGCGCCCGGGCGCTGAATCCGGATCGCCCGGTGCTGCGCGGCTCCGCTCAGAATCCCGACGTTTTCTTCCAAGCACGGGAATCCTGCAATGGGTTCTACGAAGCCTGCCCCGACACCACCCAGAGGGCGATGGACAAGTTCGCGCGGATTGTCGGACGCCAATACCATCTCTTCGAGTATCATGGCCATCCCGAGGCCGAGCGGGTGATCATCATCATGGGGTCCGGCGCAGACACGACCCACGAAACGGTGGATTACCTCTTGAAGAGCGGGGAGAAAGTAGGTGTGCTGAAGGTCCGCCTCTATCGTCCGTTCGACCCCAAACGGTTCCTCGCAGCCCTGCCGGCTACGACCAAAGCGATCGCGGTCCTGGACCGCACTAAAGAACCCGGCAGCCTGGGAGAGCCCCTGTATGTGGACTGCATCGCGGCCCTCTCCGAGGGCTTGGCCCAAGGGTGGGGCTCGTTGAAGACCATGCCCCGCTTGGTTGGCGGCCGCTACGGGCTGTCCTCAAAAGAGTTCACTCCGGCCATGGTCAAGGCCGTTTTTGACAACTTGGCCGCGCCTTCTCCAAAGAACCATTTCACGGTGGGGATCTCGGACGACGTGACGCACCGGAGCCTAGATTATTCGGCGGACTTCTCAACTGAGCCGGACAACGTGATTCGCGCGATGTTCTACGGTCTGGGCTCCGACGGAACGGTTGGCGCCAATAAGAATTCGATCAAGATCATCGGCGAAGGAACTGACAACTATGCCCAGGGCTATTTCGTCTATGATTCCAAGAAATCCGGTTCGATGACGGTTTCGCACCTGCGGTTCGGTCCTGAACCGATTCGCTCGAGCTATTTGGTAAGCAGGGCGAATTTCGTGGCCTCCCATCAGCCGATTTTCCTCGAGCGTTATGAGATTGCTCAAAGCCTGATCCCAGGGGGCACGTGCCTGCTGAACACGCCCTACGGACCAGAGGAGATCTGGGATCGGCTGCCGCGCCCGACCCAAGAAACGCTGCTGGCCCGAAAAGCGCGGTTGTTTGTCATTGATGCCACCAAGGTCGCCCAAGAGACCGGGATGGGCAGCCGGATCAACACGATCATGCAGGTATGCTTTTTCGCACTCTCTGGCGTGCTGCCCCGCGAAGAGGCGATCCAAGCGATCAAGAAGTCGATCAAGAAGACCTACGGCAAAAAGGGTGATGAGATCGTCAAACAAAACCTTCTCGCCGTGGATGGGACGTTGGCCAAACTCTACGAGGTGAAAATCCCCGGACGCCTCACCTCGACGATCCAGCTTGCGCCGGCAGTTTCAGGCAACGCGCCGAAATTCGTCCGTGAAGTTCTGGGCGTGATGGCGGCGGGGCGCGGCGACGACCTCCCAGTGAGCGCTTTCTCTTGCGACGGCACTTTCCCGACCGCCACAGCGCGGTACGAGAAGCGCAACCTTGCGCTAGAAATCCCGGTGTGGGATGAGAAGATCTGCATTCAATGCGCGAAGTGCGTGGCCATTTGCCCGCATGCCTCGATTCGCATGAAGGTGTATGGGAATCAATGCCTGGACAATGCCCCCGCGGCCTTTAAGTCCACCGACGCGCGACTGCCCGAGTGGAAAGGCCTTAAGTTCAGCTTGCAGGTTGCGCCCGAGGATTGCACCGGCTGCGAACTGTGTGTCGAGGTCTGTCCCGCCCGCAACAAGTCGGAAGCTAAGCTCAAGGCGATCAACATGCGTCCCCAACCGCCGCTGCGCGATCAGGAACGCATCAATTGGGATTTCTTCCTAGGCCTGCCTGAGATGGACCGGCGGAAGATCAAAACCACTACGCTGCGCCAACAGCAGGTGATGCAGCCTTTATTCGAATTCTCGGGGGCATGCGCCGGCTGCGGCGAAACGCCATATCTGAAGATGCTCACCCAGCTATTCGGGGATCGCGCGGTCATCGGCAACGCCACGGGGTGCAGCTCGATCTACAGCGGCAACCTCCCGACCACACCTTACGCGCAGAATAAAGGAGGCCGCGGGCCTGCCTGGTCCAATTCCTTGTTCGAGGACAACGCAGAGTTCGGTTTGGGGTTCCGAGTTTCCCTGGACAAGCAGCGCGAGTTGGGTGGAGAGCTTTTGCGCAAGCTTGCCCCGACCTTGGGCGACGACTTCGTCAGCTCCATCCTGGATGCAAAGCAAAAGGACGAAGCTGATTTGTACGATCAGCGGGAACGGGTCGCCGCTCTCAAGCAGAAGCTCGCGGGTATGGACTCGAGCCAGGCCCGGATGCTGTTGAGTCTGACGGACTCGTTGGTGCGCAAAAGCGTTTGGATCGTGGGCGGCGACGGCTGGGCATACGATATTGGGTACGGCGGCCTAGACCACGTGCTCGCCAGCGGCCGAGACGTGAATGTGCTAGTCCTCGATACCGAGGTGTATTCCAATACCGGGGGACAAATGTCGAAATCAACCCCCCGGGGTGCCGTTGCGAAATTCGCCGCCGGCGGCAAGCCCCTTGGCAAAAAGGACCTGGGATTGATTGCAATGAGTTACGGCAATGTGTATGTGGCTAGTGTGGCGATGGGGGCTCGCGATGAGCAAACGCTCAAAGCCTTTGTCGAGGCCGAGGCCTACGAGGGGCCCTCGCTGATCATAGCCTACAGCCATTGTATTGCTCACGGCATCGATATGAGCACCGGCACCCGCAACCAGAAAGCAGCGGTGGATTCCGGCCAATGGCTGCTATATCGCTATAACCCAGATCGCGCGGCCCGAGGTGAGAATCCGCTCCAAATCGACTCCGGCGCAGCCAAGATCAAGGTTGAGCAATACCTGTCGATGGAGAATCGGTTCAAAATGCTCACCAAGAGCAAACCGGACGTCGCCCACAAACTCTTTGCGGACGCTCAACGCGACGCGGAGGCTCGCTGGCAGTTCTATCAGCATCTCGCCTCGCGGGACACGAAGGCTGCGACTGGGTCGGCGCCGGCGCCGGCCAAACCAACTACCGCCGATCAAATCCCTTAAGCTCCGTTAAACCTTACTTCTAATCTTATGGACTTAAGCACTACTTACCTCGGCCTCAAGTTGCGGACCCCCTTGGTCCCCTCGGCTTCGCCACTTTCGGAAGATCCCGACAACATCAAGCGGATGGAGGATGCGGGCGCGGCGGCGATTGTCTTCCATTCCCTGTTCGAGGAGCAGATCCGCTTGGAGCGCAACGAATCGGAGTTTCTTCACGATCACGAGGTGAACACTTCAGCCGAAGCGTTGAATTATTTTCCCACCCTTTCCGAACTAAAGATAGGGCCCGAGGATTACCTCGAGCACATCGCCAAAGCCCGGAAATCCGTGTCGATCCCGATCATCGGCAGCCTTAATGGCTCCTCCGTTGGCGGCTGGACTGACTACGCCCGGCAAATCCAACAGGCCGGCGCGCACGCCTTGGAATTGAACATCTATTTTATCCCCACCGATGTAAACCAGTCCGGAAGCCAGGTGGAACAGCTTTACCTGGACATTCTAAAAGCAGTGAAGGCGACGGTCACCATCCCGGTGGCGGTCAAGTTGAGCCCGTTCTTCAGTAACTTCGCGAACATGGCACATCGCCTCGACGAAGCGGGGGCCGATGGGCTGGTATTGTTCAACCGGTTTTATCAACCTGATATCGACATAGACACCCTGGAGGTCGCTCCGAACATCCTGCTCAGCACTCCGATGGCGATGCGCTTGCCGTTGCGCTGGATCGCCTTGCTCCATGGGAAGGTGCGTGCAAGTTTGGCTGCAACCAGCGGCATCTATCGCTCTTCGGACGTACTTAAGATGCTCATGGCCGGCGCCGACACGACCATGCTCTGCTCCGTGTTGTTGCGTCGAGGCATCCAGCATATCAAGCTCATCGAGCGAGAGGTGTCGGACTGGCTCGAGGAACACGACTACGAATCGCTTGCCCAGCTTAAAGGCAGCGTGAGCCAGAAAAACTGCCCCGAGCCCGGCGCATTTGAGCGCGCCCAATATATGCGCGCCATCTCCACTTGCCGGCCGATGTGATTTAAAACTTCAGGGTGAGCTGCGCGGCGAGAAGTTGTTCGCCTTCCTGGCGCGGGCTGTTCATGCCGCTATAACCGTATTGCAGCTTGGCTTGGAGATGCCGCGAGAAGCGGTACCCAAGGGCAGACTCGATCCGCCAGATGTCCTGGCCCCATTGTGCTGGGAGCCCCTGCTCGTCGGGGACGGTGCCGTAGAGTTGCTGATTCCACCGCAATGCAGCAAACAGGCGGGGCGTCAGCTTGCATTTCGCCTCGAGGTAGTAGGAGATCGTGTCCGCATTTCCAACCCGGGGCACTTCAAAGCGCGCCTCGATCGCCTCCGCCACCACTTGCCAGTGATGCCAGACGAAACTGACGTCCTGGCCGATGGTGATCTGGCGGAAGTCTCCACGGCCCGTGCCGGGATCGAGCGTGGGATCCGCGGGCGGGGCCAGGTACGATCCGTAGCTAAGAGAGGCGCCGATGTTCCAGGCGGGGTTGATGCGGGTGCCAATCCGGCCCGTGAAGGTGGGATGCTCCCAACCTTGATCGGCACCGTCCCAGAAATCGACGCGGGACGAAAGGGCTGCGTTCTTGACCTCGAACGCATAATCCAACTTCGCGAGCGTCCCGAAGATCGCTGCGCCGCTGGCATACGAGGGGCCCCAAATGATGGGCACCCACACGTCCTTCTGGAGCGGCCTATTGCGGCGGGCGAGGAAGGCTTGTCGCGAATCCGGCGCAGATTGGTCCGTGATGGGCGTGAAGTTGCCGTAGGGCAAGGGCTCGGTAACAAACGGGTTTTGCCAGGAATCATGCCGGGGAACCCAATTGCCAAAGACCGTTGCGAATTTTCCAGCCTGGATGCTCAGGCGCGCATCCGCAAAGGGCAAGTAGCGGAGGAGATATTCGTCGGCCCGGGCGTCTCGGACCTGCTCCCGCGGGTCAAATCCGCGGTCGACGCGGGCTTGGACAAAACTGTAAAGGTGTTCCCCAAGGCGGGTGTCGAGGAAAAGGGACAGGCGTGGGTTGATGAAAGCGTCGTCGTTTCCATAGATAAGCCCTGGCGGGAGCTGGTCAATATAGTAGCCCTCGAGATCCAGGAGGCCGCTCAGGTCGGTTCGGAAGGAGCCGTTGGGAAATTGAACGTGAAGGGACTCATCTACTCGCTCTAGCCAATCCCACTGGCCATGCACGCTAGTGATGCCGGCCAAGAAGAGTGCCAAGGCTACGAGTTCAGCGAAAGGACGACGCGACCCCTGCCATAAGTGTGCAGGCATAGAGGATTGGACTATCATCTGCAGGCAGGCTTCTTTTCTGGCATCCATGTGCGCGTTCAATCCAAGGTTTCAGCCGACGCCGGGGGCCGTGACTGCAAGGACCGGCTTCCCAGCGTTTCGCGCATCGACGATGGAGAGGAGTTTGAAGGATTGGACGGGTTGATCAAAACCCTTGAGTGTCACCGGAGGCAACGTCTGGACAATGGCCGCTTCGCCCAAGCGCTCGCGCGTTGTTTGATCGATCACGACCTCCATTTTTCCCGCCTGGCCACACAGTCGCGAGGCCAGGTTCACTCGTTCCCCCACGACGGTGTAGTTGAGCCGATCGTTCGATCCCATGCACCCAGCCAGAACGGGGCCGCTGGCAATGCCAATCCCCATCTGGATCCTGTGCCGCGAGGTTGAGTTCAAAGACTGGCGCTCGGCGATCATCCGCAGGGCACACTGCACCGCATTCAAGGCGTCGTGCCCGAAGATCTTGGGCGCGCCGAAGATCGCCATGATTAGGTCACCCACGAACTTGTCCACTACTCCGTTGTGTTCGTAGACCACCCTGGTAAGGGGGGTGAAATGCTCGTTGAGCATGCGAACCACTTCTTCAGGCGCCATGTTTTGCGTGAGCGCGGTGAAACCGCGAATGTCGCAGAACAAAACGCTGATGTCGCGTCGCTCCCCGCCCAGAGCAACTCGACCAGCGATTAATTCCTCGGCAATGCCTTTATCGGTGACCAGATTGAGCAGGCTGCGAAATCGTTCCCGTTGCGCGAGTCCGGCCACCATTTGGTTGAACGCGCCCGCCAGGCGGCCGAGCTCATTGCCCGAGGTTACCGGCACCCTGACCTCAAGGTGGCCACGCTCCACCTCGGCTGTCGCAGCAGCTAGCTGCCGAATGGGAACCGAGAGGCCATGAGCCAGGAGGGCACTCAGGATTGCGGCGGCAGCCAAGGCCGCAAATCCATAAGCGCCGATTCGCCATCGTAGTGCAGCCTCCTCCGCAAGGACCTCACGCAAAGGGAACGCACTGACGCGCCAAGACCGAGGGAAGCCGGCTCCCGAGTTCAGCGAAGCGAAGAAGACCCGATAAGGCTGGCCGTCGAACGGAACGTCAACTTGTCGACCGAACGTGGCATCCGATCGCGGTGGGCCAGCAATCTTGGCGGCCAAGATAGGCTTCAGGCTCGTCGGCAAAGTGCTGGAGTAGAGTTCGCCGTCGAGGAAGATGCCCCCGCGTACCGGCTCATCGGGCGAGCGCGCCACTGACCTGGAGGCGCCCTCAGGCGAAGCAAATCCGACCACCAACCCTCCGAGCAGATCGCCCCCATTCGGATCGATGAACGGGTAGAGAATAACTTCAAGCAGCAGGGGGTGGCCTCCGAGAGCCTCGACCGCCAAGTGCCCGGCGCGAATCTCGGCGAGGGTCCTGCCGGCCTCCGAAATGTCTGCCAGCCGACTGGCCAGACGTTGGTCCGCCTCGCGGGAGAGGCGGACCTCGCCTGCGCTTACGCTCTCCGGCGGCGGGATCGTTTCACCTTTGCTGCCGATGATTCGCAAGATGGAAGCGACTTGAGCACCCGGCTCAGCTTGGGACCGGTCGAGCACTTCCCGCAGCTCGTCGTTGGCAGTCTTGTACAAGCGCTCCCCCGTAACCGCCATGTCGGCCTGGTCTTGGGAATCTGCGGCCCCAGCCCATCGCCGCATGAGGGCATGGAGACGCACTAGTTTGGAGAAGGTGTAACACTTATCCTGAAACTGCTTCAGGCGCGACTCCTGGCCAGCGCGCAAGAGGGCCTGCTGCGACTGGAATTGTTGCTCAAACAAGCGTTCGTGAGCCACGGCCAGTTGCCGCTGTGCCGCCAATAGCACTGCCCCCGTCACTCCTCCGACAACAGCCATAAGCGCCAGGAGCAGTTTGGACCGGAAGCTCATGGCGGCGGAAAGGCCACCGACAGCCGCTGTCCTTCCACCAAATCCACCGGCTGCTTCCAAGCTGTTCTTGGGCCGATCCAGGCCTTGAGCGTAAAGTGTCCAGCGGGCAAATGTTCGAGACGGAACCTCCCTTCAGTGTCGGTGGTGGTGAAGTAAGGTGTTTCGAGGACGAGGATGTACGCCCGCATGTGCTCGTGGATTTCACAGTTCAATTCCACTACACCTGCTTTGTCAAAAACCACCGCTGGTGGCTGTTCCCCGGAGAGGAAGCGCCCGAGATCAAACTCCTTCGCTTTGGAATAGGAGAGCACATTATGATACTCGCCGTCGTGGTTGGGGAATTCGACTCTCGCTCCCTTCGGCACCGCTAACAGGCTCGGGTTGAACTGAAAGCCCTTTTGGACGATTTGGTAGAGCTGAGGTGGGTTGGTGACGACAGGAACCTCAAACTTACCGTCAAGGTAGACGATGGCGAGTGGTGGTGCTGGAGCCGCGACGGATTTGGCAGAGACGTTCTTGTAGCGGGCGTTGGGCCCCGGAGCCGCCGCACGTGGAGGAAGCTTGACAGTGCCCTCAACCGCAGCGTCCGCGGAAAAGGTGAACGGCGCCAAATACAGGCCAGCGGCCGCCCAAACGGCTGTAAGCATCGGTTTCATCGCTGGTCGCGGGCTAACGGGAGGCCGTCCGCGCCGTCCCTCGATCGGCAAAACTTCTCAGCAGGCGGACCGGTTGACAAGCCAATTCAAATCCATAGCACCTCCGCCAAGACCAATCTGGACCTCGGTTTTCACCAACAAGGGAGGCTGAGCCAGAACGATATGCATGGTGGTGAGCTGTCGAGTCTTCTTTGACTCAGCATTTAGCCTTTTGCCTTAAGCGTTTCTAGTGCAGGCTTTTTCCCAGGCTTATGAGTAGCGCCGATCAACCAGCCACCGAGCTGCCTTCCGAGCAAGGCTTAAACGGCCGAGATCGCTTCCTGAGGGCCTGCCGCTGCCAAGCGGTGGACCGCCCCCCAGTTTGGCTGATGCGCCAAGCCGGGCGAGCCCTCCCGGAATATCGGCAGCTGAAGGAACGCTTCAGCTTTCTAGACCTCGTACGGACTCCGGGGTTGGCCGCGGAAGTAACGCTCCAGCCGATCAAGCGTTTTGGGTTCGACGCGGCAATTCTTTTTAGCGACATCCTGGTTGTTTGCGAGGCGATGGGTCAGGGGTACCATTTTCGTGATGGCGGGGGCATCCAGATGGACTACCGGCTTGCCTCAACGAGCGACATCGACAAGCTCCAACCCGAAGCGGTGGACGAACGACTCCAATACGCCTCCGCGGCGCTGGGGCTGATCAAGACGGCGTTAGAGGGCCGCACCGCGCTCATCGGTTTCTCGGGTTCGCCCTGGACCCTGGCGAATTTCATGCTCGAAGGGGGCAGCTCAACTAACTTCACCCGAGCTCGAGGCTTGCTCGAGGAAGATCCACGCGCTTATAAGCTGCTGATGCGCAAGCTTCGCCAAGCCATCATTGGGTACCTTCGCATGCAGATTAAGGCGGGGGCTGACGCGCTCCAAATCTTCGATACTCTGGGGGGTGCACTGGGCCCAGATCGCTTTGCGGCCGCATCCGGGGATTGGATCGCTGAGATTATCGCCGAGCTAGACTCGCCTGTGCCGGTGATTGTCTTTTCAAAGGGCGTGAACGATAGTTGGGAAGTCCTTCAGCGAACTGGCGCTCAAGTTTTGGGTGTCGATTGGACTGTGGACTTGGCTGCGGTAAGGTCGCTCCTGCCCGCGAACGTAGCCGTGCAAGGTAATCTCGATCCAGCGCTGCTGCTCGCATCGCCGGAGGAAACGGCCGCCGCGACCCGTCGGCTTCTCGAGAGCATGGGCGGGTGCCGGGGGCATATCTGCAACCTGGGTCATGGCGTGCCGCCTGAAGCCAGGCTGGATTCAATCCGGGCACTGGTTACCACTGTGCAACAGTTTTCATCAGCCTCATGAACGTCGATCTGGATTTAGTCAAAAAGTACAACGTGGCGGGGCCGCGTTACACCTCCTACCCCCCGGCGACCCATTTCACGGACAAGGTGACCGCCGACCAGGTGCTGGGGAGCATTCGCGTGAATAACGCCGGCAAACGCGATCTCTCCCTCTATTTTCACCTGCCGTTTTGCGAGTCGTTGTGCTGGTTTTGCGGCTGTACCACCATCATTACTACCGCTCAAAGCAAAGGTGCCACCTACGTGGATTACCTGGGCAAGGAGATGGACTCGATCAAGCCGCTGATGAATCCAGAGCGCAAAGTGGTTCAGCTCCACTTTGGCGGAGGCACTCCTACCTTCTCACACCCTGACACTTTGCGCCGGCTGGGCGAACTGATCCATAGCCACTACCAGTTCGCCCCGGATGTAGAAGCGGGCGTGGAGATTGATCCGAGGCGCCTCACCCGAGACCATCTTACCGCCTTGCGCGAGATCGGTTTCAATCGCGCCTCGATTGGGGTACAGGACAACAACCCGCAGGTCCAGGAGGCTGTTCATCGGATTCAGCCGTTAGAGATGACCACTCAGGTGGTGCAGTGGATTCGTGAAGCGGGCTTCTCGTCTTTAAACGTTGATCTGATCTTCGGCCTTCCTTTCCAAACGGTTACATCTTTCGAGAAGACGCTCGACGAGATTGTCGCCCTGAATCCGGACCGGTTTGCGGTGTTCAGTTATGCACATGTGCCCTGGATGAAGCCGGCGCAGCGGATCTTCAAGGACGATGCCCTGCCATCAGCAGAGACGAAATTCCAGCTGCTCAAGCTGACCATCGAGAAGCTGACTTCGATGGGATATGTGTACATCGGCATGGACCATTTCGCCCGGGCCACGGACGAGCTGGCAGTCGCTCAACGACAACGTACCCTCCAACGCAATTTTCAGGGCTACAGCACTCGCGGCGGGACGGACATCTACGCCTTTGGGATGTCCTCGATCTCGCAGGCGGACGGCGTTTACTGGCAGAACCTGAAAGATCTGCCTGCCTATTACAGCGCAGTGGAGGAGAATCGCCTGCCACTGGCGCGCGGCTATCTGCTGTCTGCAGATGATGTGGTGCGGCGGAACACCATCATGCAGATCATGTGCAATCTGGAGGCGGACTATGCGGTCATGTCGGAACGGTTAGGGGTGAATTTCGCCGAGTACTTCGCTGCCGAACTTGCCTCGTTGGACGATCTCGAAGCGGACGGCCTGCTTAACCGGAGCTCAAGCCGGTTGGAGGTCACCGAGCTCGGCCGGTTATTCATCCGAAATATCGCGATGCGCTTCGACGCTTATCTGGCGTCCCAGACCGAGCGCCGATACTCCCGCACCATCTAACATGAGCGAGGAGTCGGGGACGACATCGTCGCCGAAAACGGCGGCAATTCGGTCGGTGGCTGTTATCGGGGCTGGGATCACCGGATTAACCGCGGCGTTCCGTCTCAAACAGCGGAATATCCCGGTTACGCTTTACGAGGCTAGCGATCGTGTTGGCGGAGTAATTCAGTCGATTCGCAGGAACGGTTACCTAGCTGAGTTCGGTCCCAACTCGATTCTGGAAACCTCGCCCAAGATTACGAGCCTGATCCATGATCTTGGGCTCGACCGCCGGATGCTGTATTCGGACCCGGGTGCGGAGAATCGTTACATCGTCCGTGAGAAGCGCCCCGTGGCCCTGCCGGGCTCGCCCTTAGGCTTTCTCAGGACGCCCCTTTTTTCGATAGGCGCTAAACTACGGCTGTTCGCCGAACCGTTTATCCGGCGTCGGCGTGAAGAGACTGAGGAGAGTCTCGCTGATTTTGTCTTGAGACGCATTGGCCGGGAGTTTCTGGATTATGCCATCAATCCATTCGTCGCGGGCGTCTATGCCGGTGACCCGGCCCGGCTGTCGGTCCTGCATGCGTTTCCGAAGCTTCACGCCATCGAGAAACGCTACGGCTCGCTGATCCTTGGGCAGATTCTCGGCGCTCGAGAGCGCAAACGCCGCGCGGAGGTCTCCAAGCAGAACGCCAAGAAGATCTCGTTCGATCAAGGGCTCCAGGTGTTGACGGACACGCTAGGGCAGCAACTCGGCGACTCGCTGGCGCTGCGGCGCCGTGTCCTGGTGCTGGAACGGACGACCCGCACCTGGCGTGTCACCTCGGCAGGCGGCGGGAGCCCTGAAACCCGAGAATATGGCGCAGTCCTGCTGGTTACCCCGGCCTACAAGATCGCCGAGATGGAGCTTGCGGGCGTCCACGGACCCGGCTTTTCCCCTCTGGGGCAGATTCATTATCCGCCGGTCGCCAGCATTGTTCTGGGTTTTCGCCGGGAGGACGTGGCACATCCCCTGGACGGCTTTGGTATGCTCATTCCGGCAGTAGAGGGTTTTAGCATCCTGGGTTCGCTGTTCTCCTCGTCGCTCTTCCCGAATCGGGCGCCGACAGGCCACGTCACTCTCACCAGCTACATCGGCGGAGTGCGCGCGCCGGAGCTAGCGCTTAAGAACGGGCCCGATCTAGTCGCAATGACGGTCAGAGACCTGCGAACGATCCTCGGCATCAGAGGCGAGCCGGTATTCGAGCACCACGTTCTTTATCCCAGGGCAATCCCGCAATACGAGGTGGGCTACGGACGGTTCACGTCCATGCTCACCGACCTGGAGACGAGGGCGCCGGGCCTATTCTTCGCCGGCCATTACCGGGACGGAATCTCATTGGGCGATTCGATCGTCTCCGGCCATAACGCGACCGACCGCATCGTGGCTTACCAGGGAGCGACGTGAGTGCCCACTCGCGGCGGGATAGACAGTTTGCTACGCGCCCACTTCGGCCTTCGCCTCAGCAGCCAGCGGCGTGCTCAGGTAGCGCTCGCCGGTTGAACAGGCAACGGTGACGATTAGCTTTCCGGCGTTGCCCGGACGCTTCGCCACTTCAATTGCCGCTACCACGTTCGCCCCGGTCGATATACCAACCAGGATGCCTTCCTCTTTCGCCAAGCGGCGGGCCATTGCGAACGACTCGTCGTTGGTGACCTGGATGCATTCTGTGATCTGAGGATTGCCCTGCTCGTCCTTGAGATGGAGATTCTTTGGGACAAAGCCTGCCCCGGTGCCTTGAATCTTGTGTGGGCCCGGTTTAACCGGTTGCCCGGCGAGGGTTTGCGAGATGACCGGTGAATCTTTGGGCTCCACCGCTATCGCCTGGAAGGAGGGCTTGCGCGGCTTGATGATCTCACAGCATCCGGTAATAGTTCCCCCGGTGCCGACGGCCGAGACTAGTATGTCCACTGCGCCGTCGGTATCGTTCCAGATCTCCTCCGCAGTGGTTCTGCGGTGCACTGCGACATTAGCCGGATTCTCGAACTGTTGCGGGATCCAGGAATTCGGGGTCTCACGGGCGATCTGTTCGGCCCGGGAAATTGCTCCGCGCATGCCTTCGGAGCCGGGGGTCAAGACCAGCTTAGCCCCCAACATCGCCAAGAGTGTACGCCTCTCCAAAGACATCGTCTCGGGCATGGTCAGGATCAGCTTATATCCCTTTGAAGCTGCCACGAAGGCCAGGGCAATGCCCGTGTTGCCGCTAGTCGGCTCGATGATCACGGTGTCAGCCTTGAGGATGCCGCGCTGCTCCGCATCTTCGATCATGGACATGCCGATCCGGTCCTTGACGCTGCCAAGAGGGTTGAAAAACTCGCATTTCAGCAAGATCGTGGCAGGGAGGCCAGCGGTAACGCGATTAAGCCGCACCAGCGGAGTGCGGCCGACGGTCTCAACGATGTTCTGGTAGATTCGGCCCATACAATGATTAGAAGGTTAGTGATGAAAGTAGGTTGATCGCGCCAGAAAATGTGAAACCGAATACCGCATTCTGCAAGAGTTTTTGTCGAGACCGGCTTCTGGATATCAGCGGATGTCCGATTTTTGTTCGGTTTCGTCCTTGGCGGGGTCTTTAGTGGGGAATTGAAGATGACCGATAGTCGAACACTGCTGGCTGAATACGCCCAACATGGGGCGGAGGAGGCGTTTAGCCGATTGGTATCACGCTACATCGATATGGTCTATTCGACGGCGCATCGGTTGATGGATGGTGACCGGCACCGCGCGGAGGAGGTGGCTCAAACGGTCTTCATCGACCTCGCGATGCAGGCGCGCACTCTGTCCCCGGAGGTTATGCTGGGGGGCTGGTTGCATCGGCACACCTGTTATGTGGCAGCCCATGCCTGGCGGGCGGACCGCCGCCGCCGATTCCATGAAAGGCAAGCTGTCGAAATGAATGCGTTGGAAGGACACCGAGAGCAGGATCCAGAGGTGATCGCGCCGATCCTCGATGAGGCGGTAAACCGTCTAGGCGAAGTTGATCGCAGAGCCATCCTGTTGAGGTTCTTTGAACAGCTTGACTTTCGTGCGGTTGGGGCAGCGCTAGGCAGCAACGAGGACGCCGCGAGGATGCGGGTTAATCGCGCCCTAGAGAAGCTCCGTTTGCAGTTGCAACGTCGCGGGATGAGCACCACCGCCGCGGCCCTTTCTCAGGCGCTCGCGGCGCTCGCGGCGCACGCTGCGCAAACCGCGCCAGCGGGACTAGCAGCCACTATTTCAACCGCGGCGGCCATTAAGTCGGCCGCGGTATCCATTACATTTACTACGACCAAAGCCCTCGCCATGACCGCAATTCAGAAGTTTCTTGTTGCCGGGACGCTCACCGTTGCGGTTGCCACCGCCCTTTACCAAGGGCACCAGACCTCCAACCTGAGAGCCGAGCTCGCGTCTCTTCGGGAGTCCAACTCGGAGCGGATCCGACAGCTGGAGCGTGAAAACGAGGCAGCAAATCGCAAACTCCTCGGCGTGAACGAGGAGAATGCGAGAGCGAGGAACGACGCAACTGAACTGGCGAGGCTGCGGGCAGAATTGGCTCGGCTGCGTATTCAGGAGCAGGAACGGGTAAGGCAGAGCAGCGCAGGCCAGCCGGCCTCCGATATTCCCGCACCTCCTAAAGGCCTGGTCGGCGAGCTGCCTACAGCCGCCTGGACCGACGCCGGATTTGGAACGCCGGAGGCCACGCTAAAGACACGAGGATGGTCGGTGTTGAATGGAAACCGCGAGCGCTTCAGCGAGTCGGTGGCGATCACTGATGGCGCGCGAAAACTCATCGAGGACATGATCGTGAAAATGGCGGAGGCATCTACCGATCCGGACAAAGAGCGATTGGTAAAGGAGGCTGTGGCTAATAAGTGGGGTGCCGAAGAGGCGATGCTGATGCCGATGATGGCGCAAAACCAGGATAAAGGGTTCACGGGTTACCGCATCGTCTCGCAACAAACGCCTTCGGCGGATGAAATGATCCTGGAGGTGGAAACCGAAATGGCTTCGGCACCGGCGCAACGAGAGACTCTGAGGCTAGCGCGTTTTGGCAACGACTGGAAAGTGGTCATTGATGAGGAAGCGGTTCGAGGAGGGGGCAAGTAAGCTCGACCGTCATCTTCATGGGGGTCTTCCACGCCAGCCCACGAAGGTTCAGGGCCATCTTTGCCGGACCCTGGGGAGGATCTCCCCCTATCTGGGGGAAAAAGGCGCCGAGCCGCTGGCTGGCGTCAAGCCAGCTTGGCCTGCCATTAACTTTTTGCTTCAGTCATCAATGGTGTCGTAGAACTTCACGATGTCGCCGTCGGATCCGGCGGCCTTGAACTTGATGGCCGCGCGAGGGTGCTGATTGAGCAAGCCGGTGATCATGTATGGCAGGTCGAAACCCCACTTTAGCTTGTTGCGCAAAGGCTCGATGTGCGATTGCACACAATCCAGCACCGGCCGGAGATTGTACTTAGGGTTGTGAAGAAAGCCGATAAGGAGCTCCATTTGGCAATTGCCGGCCCCCCGGCCCAAGCCTGCCATGGTGGCGTCCACCATGTTCGCCCCCACGACGATCGCCTCGATGGTGTTCGCATAGGCCAGCTGCAGGTTGTTGTGGGCGTGCATTCCCACCTCTTTGCCGCTCGCTTTTACGTAGTGGAGGTATTTCTTGACCAAGTAATGCACTTGTTCGCTATAAAGGGAACCGAAACTGTCCACCACATAAACTGCTTTAGCCTCCGAATTGGCCAGTAATTCGAGCGCCTCGGTCAATTCACGCTCCTGGACGGTCGAGACCGCCATCAAGTTCACCGTGGTCTCGTAGCCCTTGTCATGGGCGTCCTTCACCATGTCGATCGCCGTCGGGATCTGACTAATGTAGGCGGCGACGCGGATCATGGAGATTACGCTCTTGTCTTTGGGCAGGATGTCTTCGTGATAATCGGTGCGGTCAGCGTCGGCCATTACGGCCAGTTTGAGGGAAGTTTGGTTGTCGCCCACGATCCTCCGGATGTCGTCCTCGGTGCAATATTTCCAGGCGCCATATTCCCCCGGCACCAACACTTTGCGGGAGGACTTATAGCCGATTTCCATATAGTCCACGCCCGCTTCAGAACAGGCCTGATAGACGGCGCGCACCACTTCGTCATCGAAGTGGTGGTTATTCATCAGGCCCCCGTCGCGGATGGTGCAATCCACGACTTTGATTTCCGGGCGATAGGAGACCCACCGGGACGCGGGCGTGTCTTTGGGCTTAATTTTCGTCATGTGTCAACTGGACGGTGGCGCGTACGGCGCGCCCTAGGCAAGACATTTTGTACGGCTCAACCTGGAAAGCCAGACCCCCTGATTCATCGGTTGTTCCTAATTTGATCCAGCGCACCGTTTAGCGGCGGCGGTTGTACGCCACCTGGGAATACTTGGCCTGTTGAAGTTCGCTGGCACGGAGGAGCAGTGTGTGTCCTGGCTCCAGAGGCCTCCACTGCACCCCTAATGCGTCCGACGCCACCTGGCGCATCGCTTCTTCCCACTGATTCCGGGGAATTGGAAGCGTGCCGGACTGGACCGATCCCTGGATCAGCAGGCCGGCCCGGCTCCGGCGCTGAGCCGCACCCGCAATCTTGGCCCCCTCCCAAAGGACGTCGAATTCCTCGGCGCCTATAAAACATTGCCCCGGCCCTTGGGGCTGGCAGCAGGAGGCTAGCTCCGTGGGCAAGCCCGTACGCGCCAGTGCCCCCCGCAGCCAGTCGTGAACCGCATGGTAAGTCTCCCTGGCGTGGATGCGGTACCAGGGATGGTCGGGCGGGAACACCAGACTGTAGGTCCAGTCGTGGTCGTGCGGCACGAGTCCCCCGCCCGTGGTACGCCGAATCAGCGGCCGCAGCGCCGTAAGCTGTTGCACTTCGGCGTAGCGTTGGGAGTATCCGAAGGTGGCAGCCGGCGTCCGCCAGCCGTATAGACGCAGCACCGGCAGCCCGGTGCGTGGGGCGAATTCCATCAAGGCTTCGTCTAGGGCCATGTTCCACTCAGGCATACCGTCCCCGGTATCCAGGAAATGCCAGGAGCCTCCCCCAGCGTGTGTTGTGGTTCCGCGAGGGACGAAAATCATAGCTTCACGCCGCGCTTGGGACACAAATCCTTGATTTCGCAGCCCGCGCAATTGGGGTTGCGTGCCATGCAACGCCGGCGACCGTGCCAGATTAACCAGTGGCTCAACATCGCCCATTGCTCCTGGGGGACTAGGTCCATGAGCGTACGCTCGATCTTCTCGGGCTGCTGGTCAGTCACCAGCCCCAAACGTGCCGACAGCCGCGCCACATGGGTATCCACCACGATGCCGTGATTGATGTTGAACGCGTTGCCCAGCACTACGTTAGCCGTCTTTCTGCCTACTCCGTTCAAGGCGGTGAGGGCTTCCATGGTATGGGGCACGGCGCCTTGGTGGTGTTCGATGATCGCACGGCAGCAACTCTGAATGCTTTTGGCCTTATTTCGGAAGAAGCCCAGACGCTGAATCGCGGCTGCCAAGTCCTCGACCTCCGCGTTAGCATAGTCCGCCGCCGACTTGTACTTTTGAAAGAGCGTCTCGGTCACTCGATTCACCATCTTATCCGTGCATTGTGCTGAGAGAATGGTCGCGATCAATAGCTCCAAGGGGTTGGTGTAGTTCAGCTCACAGTGGGCGTCCGGGTAGGTAGCCTCGAGCGCGGCGATCACCTGGTGGAGTCGGGCCTTTTTCTGAGGCTTGGTTTCGCGTGCCATAGGAATCCGACATTAGTAGGCAAGAGGGGTGGGCGCAATCCCGGGTCGGTCAACGAGTCTAGTTCAAGGTGGGGCATTGGCAGCCTCTTTTTTGTCCGGTTTTTGCTTCGGGCGGGGATTTTGCATATAAATGGGCCATCATGGACGACGCGGACCTGCTCCAGAACTACAACCAACGACACTCCGAGCAGGCGTTTAGTGAGCTGGTCAAGCGCTACATGGACTTGGTGTATTCCGCGGCCTCGCGCCAAGTCGGCCACAATCCGCAGCTCGCGCAGGAGGTTGTGCAAGAGGTTTTTACGGCCCTGGCTCGCAAGGCTGGGGCATTGCGGAAAGAGGTTGTTCTCTCCGGGTGGCTTTATCGCTATGCGAGTTATTTTGCCGCCCGGACCATGCGGACGGAACTCCGCCGGCGCGCCCGCGAACAGGAGGCTGTTGCTATGAACGAGACCAACGCCGCCACCGAGGGTGTGTGGGAGCACCTGGCGCCGTTCCTGGACGAGGCGATGCGCAACCTCAGCGCGCGTGACCGGGATGCGATCCTGCTGCGCTACTTTGAAGGCAAGGAACTGCGCGCGGTGGGCGAGAAGATGGGGATCAGCGAGGAGGCCGCCCGCAAGCGAGTGACTCGGGCGCTGGACAAGTGCCGAGGCTACTTCAGCCGCCGCGGTCTGAGCTTGTCTGCCTCCGCGCTTGCCGCTCTGATCGCGGCCCATTCGGTGAGTGCGGCTCCTGCGGGGTTATCCACAACCGTTTCCACGATGGCAATTTCCAGCGCCGCCACTGGGAGCGGAGCCCTAACTTTTCTAGGCTTTAGTAGCTTGACGGCGGCCAAGTTCGGTCTCTTGGCGAGCCTAACCGCGGTCAGCCTGGCCACGTGGTCGCTGATGGCGAACCGCTCGCATCGACCGGACACAGGGCTAGCACCGCCCCCCGCCGTCGTCCAGAACTACCCCATCATCGGCTCGGGCACATTGTCCCAGCCTCTGCGCTTGCAGGAGCTCTATGCTGCCTCTCTGTTTCCAAGGCACCCGATTTTGATCACCGAACTGAGATTCCGCTGCACCGGTACCAACCAGGGAGCAGTTGCGACAATTCCGCAACTGCAGATCGGCCTTTCAACCACCAAGAAGATCCCAGGCACGTTAAGCACCGTATTCGCGGAGAACCCCGACCCTGGGCAAACCAAAGTCTTTCAGGGGCCATTGGTCGTGCGTATCACCAACCGTGACGGCGACTCTAGTTCCAATTCCTTCGGCGTCCGCATCCCGTTAACCTGGCCCTTTTTGTACGACCCCGGCAAAGGAAACCTGCTGGTGGAAGTCCGTAACTTTTCGGGCTCTGACCTCCCCGAAGTGGAACAAGCCCATAGCAATCCTCGAGTGTCGCGGGTCTTCGCGATCGAACCGGGCACCGGTCCCTACGCGGATCAAGGCAAGTATATCGATCACGGGGCGGACATCCTCGAGTTGGGTTACACGGACAAAGTTCCTCAGTTGCTGATCCGAGTGATTGAAGCGACCGATGCCCAACTCCGGGCTCTTCATGAGGTGATCATGTGGACGCCATTGGCTGGCGGCGTCATCCGCTACACAACGGACGGGAGTGAGCCCAAGATCGATTCACCACCCTATCAGGGTTCCTTTAGCGTCACCGAGCTAGGCACCTTGAAAGCCCGGGTTTTTGGGGCCGCTCGTCCGATTTCCGACACGGTCAGCGCCCCTCTAATCCAGGGTGGCAACGGTTATTTTGGATTGGCCAAAACGGCGAGATTTGCCTCTTTGACTTTGGCGGACAAGCCGTAAGGCGTTGGGGTGGTCAGATTGCGGGCGGTGGCTCGGCGCAACTGCCTAAGGTCTGACGCTGTTTGTGCAGAGGTTCGGATTACGGAGGGTTATTGGGAAAATGCGACCCCCCAGCGCGGTTACCGCCGGGGGGCCAGCATTCGGGGTGCTGGGGCCCCAGCAACACTGCCAGCGAGGCGCAAAGACCGACGTCCGTAAGGATCCGCTGCTGGAAGGTGAGCAACCCTTCCGCTTCAACCGCGACAATTATGGGCGGGGTACCAGCGCTGGAGACACGGCGATGCGCTCGAGCGCTGACGCGGCTTCTTGACGCACGTTTGGGTCGGGATCGGCGCTCAACGCCTGAAGAGCGGACGCGGCTTCTTTGGCTCCCGGCCCGAGCCGGCCAAGCGCTGATGAGGCCAGGGCGCGGGTTTCATTCCGAGAACTGCCCAGGGCTTTGATTAGCTCCGGCACGGCGAATCGCGCGGCGGCGAGTTCAGTATCGATCTGGTTCCCCGCCAGCAGACGAACCTCGTGGTCCGGGTCCGAAATGAGGCGAGCCAGATAAACCGCGTTGACTTTGGTATGGGGGTCGGTGCGAGCAATTATCGGCACCATAGCCCGGCGTACGTCCACTGGTTGCGAAGGGAGCAAGGCCATGAACCGGGAAAGCGCTTCGGGGCTGCCGGAGCAAGTGCGCAAGAGCGTTTCGGCCGCGCGCCGACGCATTTCCGCATAAGGCGACCCGAGACTAGCCACGAGGGGCGCAACTGCGGCGGGGCCGCGTCTCGCCAAAGCTTCTTGCGCAAGGCCCAGCGCATTGCCCTGTGCCGTGGCCAGGAGCTGGAGGAACGCCGGGACAGCGGCATCCGCCGCCGAGCCTACTTCGCGAAGAGCGACGAAGGCGGCATCGCGCGCGAATTCGTGAGGACCTTCAAGCGCCGCGATCAGAGGCGGCATTCCTCCTTCGCCCATGCGAGCCAGAGCTTGTGCCGCAAGAACAGCGGCTCGGCGATCCGCGTCGGTCAACTCCCGGGCCAAGGCGGGCGCCGCCTCCAGCGGGACCTTGGGGATCAGGTTAAAGGCCATTGTCGCACGGCGGCGCAAATCCTCGGCCGCGAACGGTTGAATTAGACGGAAGAGCCGAAGGTTGAGCGCGGGGGGCAGTTTTGAGCGCCAGGTCAGAAACGGTTTTTTGAGCCAAGGATCTCCCGTTCGCAGCGCGCGAATGAGCGCCGGGGTTGAGCTCAAATCGAGCGTACGGAGAGCTTCGTTGGCAGCCTGTCGCGCAGCAGGATCGGGCGTTTCGAGCTGAGCCAGCCATTCCTCCAGCGTCTTGCCCTGATGCATCACTGAGGGCGCAGGATGAGTGGCGACAAACACCAGGGCCGAGCCGGCAAGGAGGACGAGAGCGAGGATGACGAGGCCAAGAACACGCCTCCGGGATGGGGAGACAAGTGAAAGAGGCTCAGCCACAGTCAATCCGGGGCATTGCTCCCCCGGGCCAGATGGGAAGGGGTGGTAGAAATGTGATTGAGCGCGCTCTGCGCCATCGTGCGTGTAATCTCGTCCCCATCCTGAATCATCGCTTCAAGCTTGGGGACCGCGGCTCGCGCCTCGGTCCCGATCGCACCCAGAGCGCCCGTGACGGTTAGACGGACCTCCGGGTCCGGATCGTCCAAAAGTTCCAACAGGCGGGACAGTGCAGGCAAAGCGTTGATGCCTTGGCCAGCCAAAGCGATAGCGGCACCGACCCGCACGTAAGATTCGTGATGGCTGAGGAGCAGGACCAGCCCCGGGACGGCGGCCGGGCTCATCCGAGCCAGTGCCAGTGCGGAACTGGCAGGCGTCCGCGATGGTCGATGCACCAGCTCGTTCTCGAGGGCTTCAAGGAGGGCGGGAATCGCGGCTTCTGCCGGGGCCCCGATTTCTCCCAAAGCCAAGGCCGCCTGCCAGTGCACTTGCTGATCGCGCAACGAGGCCACTAGAACAGGCAATGGCCTGTCGGTGCGGTGCTCGATTCGCCACAGCGCTCGTGCGGCTTCAACTCTCACTTCAGGGTGAGTCTCCACCAAACATTGAGCCAAAGCGGGCGTGGACGCGGCGGCGACAGGCCCTAGCTCCCCGAGCGACCGAGCAGCAGCTAGTCGGACCATTTGGTCCGTATCCAAGAGCGCCGCCGTCAACGCAGGCACGGACCGGGCATGCGAGCGGTCAGCCGTCGCTAGGCTCGGGGCGGCACGCCGTCGGACTTCACGATCCGGGTCGGCAAGAGCCGTCTCTAAAGGGAGGACAGCCGCGTCTAACGACCGGTCGAAATCGGGTGCGGATCCGAGTAATTCGGCGGCATTCGCGCGTGCCGCTGGAACCGAATGGTGAAGTGCGGCGACCAGGTCCGGCACGCACTGTGGACCGATGCGCCGGAGCGCAGTAGCGCAGGCGCGAACTGTGTCGGGATCCTGGCCGGCTAGCGCGCCGATCAGCTCGGGCGTGGCCGGGAGGGCCGCCGGCCCCAGGCGCGCTAGCAGCCGGGCAGCCTGCTCTTGAATCCGCGCGGGCGGCACGCGGATTTGGCGGGGGGGTTGGAAACGGTCAAACACCGCGCGAAACCAGATTTGCCAGCGCGTCTCATGCACTCTCAACGCGTGGCGAAGATAGGGAACGGCATCCACTCCAAGTCCACGCAGAGCCACCTCAGCTTCGTTCCGCACTTGGTAGGAAGGACTATTCAACTCCGAGAACCAATACGCGAACGGCCGGCCGTTGTAGACCGACTGGGAGGCGGGGCGAAGTATCAAAAGGCCCCCAGCGGCTAAAGTCAGCAGGGCAAGTCCGATGCCGACAGAGCGGCGTCGCTGTGGCCAGAATCTCAAAGTGGAGGTAAGCGTAGTGTACGCGTAGGCGAAAGACCAGCCACGTTTGCCCGGGTTGTGCGGTTCCCCACGCCATTTCGGGCTACGCCGGCAGCTTCGCGACCGTTGCCCTGGATGGTCTGCTCGCCGCTCTGGAATAACGTTGTGGAGTATGCCTCGAGGTACTCCAGCGCTTGAGTAGCGGCCGTACCGCTGCGGCTGGGAGGAGTGGAACCGCCCTGTTGCTGAGTTGGGGTCGTCCAAGTTCCTTCCCCGCCGCAATTGCACTTGATTCCAGAGGGAGCTGACGAACAGGATCATCGCCACTGTGCCTGAACGGTTAGCGGTCAAGGGACCCCTCACACGCGCCTGTGGCGCGGCTTACTTATGAAAGCCCAACTGAGTTGGAGTTCGTGGACTACTTGGGCTGCCTTCCTGGGTTTCTGGACCGTCATCGGGCTGGTGTTCTCGACACAGTTCTACCTCTCCAACTCGGTATTTGGCTATTCGTCGGTAACGTGGCGGGAAGCCATCGCATTCTCCCTGGGGGACTGGTACCTCTGGGCGATTCTGTCTTTGCTGATTGTCCGTCTGGGCCATGCTTTTCCCTTCCATCGGCGTAACCTGGCCAAACGAGTGGTCATCCATGTCGCGGCCAGCGCCATCATCTCGGCGGTTTATATCGTGGTACGCGCAGCGATCGCGCAACTCCAGGGACCAATGCTGGGGTTTACCTCGACACTAGGAGGCAACCTCCAGGCCCTCTTCCTCAAAAACTCGTTGTTCAACCTCTCGGTGTATTGGGTGATCCTGAGCGTAAGCCAGGCTTTCGACTATTACCGCAAGCTCCAGGAAAGGGAATGGCGCACGGCCGAGCTCGAACGGCGGCTCGCTGAAGCCAAGCTGATGGCACTGCAGATGCAGCTGAATCCCCATTTCCTGTTCAATACCCTCCACACCATCTCCGCCTTGATGCACAAGGATGTTGAGGCTGCGGACAGGATGATCGCAAGACTGAGTGAACTGCTTCGTCTTGCCTTGGAAAACACTGACGCCAACGAAGTTTCACTGGGTGAAGAACTGGATTTCCTCAAACGATACCTGGAGATCGAACAAACCCGGTTTGGTGATCGGCTCGCGGTGCGTATGGACATAGCGCCGGACACCCTTAACCTACGAGTCCCTAACCTGCTCCTTCAGCCGCTAGTCGAAAATGCCATTCGACACGGAATCGAACCGCACGCCCGGCCTGGAGTGATCGAACTGAGCTCACACCGAAAACAGGGACGCCTGCACCTTCAAGTGCGCGACAACGGGGCCGGGTTGCCCTCAGGCGTGACGGTGGAAGGTGGGGTGGGAGTGTCCAACACGCGTGCCCGCTTGCAGCATCTCTACGGCGACTGCCACGCGCTCGAGTTCAGTTCGTCAGCGCAAGGAGGCCTAGTGGTAAACGTGACCCTGCCGCTGAAGGAAACAAGCGGTCCAGCTAAGCCCTAGCTTGGATGCAGTAAGGGGCGGCTTGGGCTTCCAAGACGCTGCCGCCCGTGTTTGACCCACGCAGCAGGACCTTACCCTCGGGCCGCCGGATTCCTATAACAGATTTGCCGCCAACTCCGCTAACTCGGAGCGTTCTCCCTTTTGAAGTTCGACATGCGCGGCCACGGCCTGCTCACGAAACTTGCTCACGATGTAGTTGAAGCCGTTGGAGGATGAGTCCACGTAAGGATTGTCGATCTGGTAGGGATCGCCGGTGAAGATGATCTTGGTACCTGAGCCGACTCGAGTGATGATCGTCTTGACCTCCAGAGGCGTGAGGTTCTGAGCTTCATCAATCACCATGAACTGGTTAGCAATGCTGCGACCGCGAATGTAGCTAAGCGCCTCCACCACGATGTGGCCCGACCGCATCAAGTCTGTGCTGCGGCGGCTTTCGTGCCCCATGTTCAAGTCGCTCAGCAATTCCAGAGCGTCATGGATAGGCTGCATCCAGGGGCTCAGCTTCTCCTCCAGAGTTCCCGGCAGGAACCCGATCTCTTTGCCCATGCTAATCGTAGGCCGGGCGACGACCAACCGGCGAAACTCCCGATCCACCACGGTACGTTTGAGTCCGGCGGCCATGGCGAGCAGAGTTTTGCCAGTACCCGCTTTGCCCATCAGCGTGACCAGCTTGATGCGGTCATCCATTAACGCGTCGAAGGCAAAATGCTGTTCTCGGTTGCGCGGCTTGATGCCCCAGACGCCCTCGCGGCAATCCAGAATTGGGACCAAGCGGCGGCCGGTCGAATCCACCTTCGTCAGGGCAGTGCGCTTGGGGTTAGCGTCCTCGCTGAGGGTGCAGTATTCGTTGGGAAAATACAGCCGTCCCTCGAGTTCAAATTCCCCACTCGAGCGGAAGGCCGCCATTTCCTCGCTCGAGATGCTCTTCTCGAACATGCCCGAATACAGGTCTTTCAACTGCACGCGGTCGGTCTCATAATCTTCCGCTTGGAGCCCAACGATATCGGCCTTGATGCGAAGGTTGATGTCCTTGGTGACGAGAATGGTGGGAACCTGCGGATTGGAACGTTGCACGGCCAAGGCGGAGTTGATGATCCGGCTGTCGGTGCTTCCGCCATTGAGGGGTGCATGGCCGTTTCCCCCGACTTGAGGCATTGAAATCCGCAGCAGGCCGCCGTTGGGCAGTCCCACTCCCTCGCTGAGCCGGCCTAAGCCGCGCAGGCCATCGAGCCGCCGCGACACCGCACGGGCGTTCTGGCCTAGCTCCGACGATTCGCGTTTGAAGTGATCAATCTCCTCGATTACTTCGATGGGGAGCACGACGTGATTCTCCTGGAAATTGACCAGCGAGTTGGGATCGTGCAGGAGGACGTTGGTGTCGAGAATGTAGTTCTTCACGCGGCGGCGAGTTTGGCCTCTGCAATGCGTCGATACCACTCCTTCAGCCGAGTGTGGGCGGCCGGGAATTGGTAATGACCGGTATAAAGGAAGTTGGCGAGCATTCCATAGAGGTCAAAGTCCACGAAGAGGGGCCGTTCCGCCAATAAAAACGGTTTGCCGACGAGCATTTGTTCAAAAGTCACCAAGCGGTGCTCCAAATCCACGAGGAGCGTCTCTTTGTGTTCGGCCCAACGCTCCAGGCAACCGCGACCGAATTTCCTCTCCTTATGCCTGATGAAGGGAAGCCATTCGGCTTTGGGAAGATTCTCCTTGTAGTATACATCGTTGAGTTGGAAACAGGGTCCCTCGATTTCATTTTCCACGTACCTCCAGATCAATGACTGAACGCCCGCCCACTCGCGCGGGAAGAGGCTCAGCCCAAGTTTGTTATCCAAGTATTTGGCGATCACCTGGGAATCCTCGTCCACCTCGAACACCACGGTCTTGCCGTCCGTGATGATGGGGACGGCGTAATAGCGTTGCCGTGTCAGGCGCCAGACCAGAGAGCGGTCGGTGTTGGGGATGTTGCGGATCTTGAAGCGTGCTCCGCTGTACTCGAGAATCCGCCGCTGAACGAGACAGAACGGGCTGTAGGGAATTTGGATCAGTTCGATCATGAGAGTCTCCCTCGTGGGGCAATGGCCGCACGCGTCGCCACTCAAAAGGCCAGCGCGATCCGGCTAGAAATACCATACGCCATAGGCCAAAAGCAGTTGAGGATGCGGCACGCCAAAAATCTACTTTCCTGCCTCCAAAGTGACAAGACGAAATACCCGGCCGGTATCCTGCGGATGGAATCTGATTGAGGCGGGGCACGAGGTAACGCGGGATACTGTCGCGTGACGCTCCCTGCTCGCGCCGGTCTAATCATGCGAATGATGCAGGCGCCGCCACAGACCACTACCACCGACATCGATGCCGATGAATCCAAGCGCGCGGCACCGGAAGTCCTGGCCCAGTTGTTGGAACGCGCGGAACGCGCCGCGGCCAGCGACATCCACCTGCAAATGACCCGTGACGGCGCCGAGATAGGTTTCCGCCTGGATGGTGTCCTTGTCCCAGTGACCCGCTTTTCGTCGGGCTTGGCCGAGCGTGTTTTTGGACGCATCAAATTCCTTGCCCGCCTTAAGACCTATGAGGACAGCCTGCCCCAGGACGGTCGCATCAACCACCAGGATAGCGGGGTGGACCACGACATCCGCGTTGCTACATATCCTACGGTGACGGGTGAGAAGATTGTATTGCGCCTGTTCAACCAAACAGTTGCCAAGCCGCTGGCAGAACTGGGCCTGACCGCGCCAGTGATGGCAGAACTGGAACATTTCCTCGGTCAGCACTCAGGCTTGCTTCTGCTCACGGGCCCGGCGGGGAGCGGCAAGACAACCACCATCTATGCCTGCCTGCGTCATCTGGCCGAACATGGCGGCAGACACATCATCACGGTCGAAGATCCGGTGGAACAGGTCATCCCTGGTTTGATGCAGACCGAAGTGAACGAGGCGCGAGGCTTGACCTTCGCCGTGGCGGCCCGGCACCTGTTACGTCAAGATCCTCAAGTCCTGGTGCTTGGCGAAATTCGGGATGAGGAAACAGCGAATCTCTGCGTGAGGGCGGCGCTCACGGGCCACCTAGTCATTTCCACGCTGCATGCAGGCTCCTGTCGTGGGGTGTTCGAGCGGCTCACGGCAATGTGCCCGGATCCCTACGGGGTGGCCGCCGCCGTTGAGTTGGTGCTTAACCAGAGATTGCTCCGACGGATTTGCAGCGCATGCGGGGGTGCCGGCTGCGAGGTTTGTATGCGCACCGGCTACCAAGGGCGCGTGCCCGTTGTGGAGTGGGTTCGATTGGATGAGGACCTGCGCCGAGGACTTCGGACCGCCGGCTGTGAAGTGATCCAGCCGGCCTTACCCCTCCAAAACGCCGCGCGTGAGCTTCTTTTCCGGGGGGTGTCCAATCAAACTGAACACCAGCGTGTTTTTGGATCATGAAGGACGACGAGTTCGCTTTTTTCAACCGACAATTGGCCGGGATGCTCCGGAACGGAATCACCCTCGAGGGGGGGCTGGAGCAGCTCTCGGCCACCATGCTGGCCAGCCCGTTGCGCACGGAGATCGAGCAACTTCGGGGAGACTTGTCACGCGGCATGTCGCTCAAGGATGCCCTGCCTCTCCGGAAATTGCCCGAGCTATATCGCCAACTGGTCCAAGTCGGAGCTCAATCGAACGATCTGCCGGCCATACTCACCATGGTGGCGGATTATTACCAGCAGCGACACTTGCTTTGGAGCCGGCTAAAAGGTTTGCTGGTTTACCCGGCCATTGTACTGGTGGTGTCGATCGGCTTGGTTGGGTTCTGCGTTTGGACGCTCCATTCGGTAGTTCAGATTGTTGCGGGAGATATGCTTGGGCACCTGGTTGGAACCGCTTTGCCTGCCGCCCTATGGTTGCCGATGGTGGTGCTGGTAATCGCCCTGATCGCCTTTTTGTCCGCCTTGGGAGTACGCCGCTGCCGTGAGTGGTTGCGCTGGCGGCTACCCGGCTTTCGCGAATCCAGTCTCTATCAATTTGCCATGACCATGCACCTGCTACTACGGGGGGGGCTAGGCTTTCCGAGTCTCTGGAATTAGTGCAGTCTCTGGAACCGACATCCGAAATCGGACTTGAGGTGGGCCGGTGGCGTGCTGCCATCGCAGAAGGTTACGGGAAACTGCCACAATTCGCGGCCGGCAGCAGATTATTCCCGCGTCTCTTCCTCTGGTTAGTAGGACAAAGCGGAGAAGATCTCGCGGGTGGGTTTGCAAGGGCTGGAGAGATCTATTACCAGCGAGCTCAGTATCGGGTGGAAATGCTCCTTTACGCTGCATTGCCGGTCGCCGTTGTAGCCGTGGGAGCGCTGGTGCTCTTCCAGTTTGTCTTCCTCACGCAATCGGTCTTGGTACCTTTTCTGAACGCCTTGGGTGAACCCTAGCCCTTGAAGGCCATGACCAATGCTTCGCTCCTCGTTCTCGTCGCGCTTTTGGGCGTGCCGATCCTGGGCTTGGTTGCCTACCTGGTGTACCGCGGGTTGAGCCGTCCTATGCGACAGCAGGAGAAGGCCCAGTGTTTCCTTGATCTACTTCAGGATGGCCTGGGTTCCGGTCGCACCGAGGAGCAGCTAGTTAGTTCGCTTGTTGCCACTGACGACGCGTGTCTCGGAGGAGGATTGCGACAAATCGAAGATAGGCTCCACCGTGGCGAGCCATTTTACCAAGCTCTTGCATCCGTACCGCAGCTGGTTCCAGCACCGGTTGCAGCAATGCTGCGGGCCGGTCGCGAGATGGGCCGATTGGATCAAGTCATTCCGGCCTGTAGGCGCCACTTAAGAGACGCGATTCCGAAGCTCTGGACCGCCCATCATTACTTGGTCCTGCTGTTGTTTGTAGTAACCCCTGCATGGCTTCTTGTGCTCGGTGTCCTTTTCCGTGTCGTGCTCCCAAAATTCCAGCAAATCGGCCAGGACATGGAAGTCATGCCGCCAGCCATGTTCCGCTTCGTGGTTGGCCACAGCTCTGAACTAATCTGGTTCGAGGTTGCAGGGCTGTTGGTTTTCTACGGGGCTGTTGGTCTGTACCTGGGTTGGCGCCAGCCATTGCGGTTAGTGGAGCGAACGTGGCCAGGGTTGGCGGATTCCCTGGCTTTTCGGGTTCCTTGGCGGCGCGCCCGAATGCAGCGTGACTTCTCCTCCATTCTAGCCACCTTATTGGACTGTGGCATTCCAGAGCCGAGGGCGGTAACGCTCGCGGCCGCGACGACGGCAAACCAGATATGCAGCGACCGCGCTAAGCTTACAGTGGAAGATTTAGCGCGTGGCATACCACTCAATGAGGCGCTTAAGCACCTTGACCAAAGCGGCGAGTTCCAATGGCGTCTTGCGAATGCCATGCACAACCGAGCGGGTTTCCGCGCGACGCTAGCGGGCTGGCACGAAGCTCTGGACGCACGCGCCTTCAACAGCGAACAGGTTTTCGCTCAAGTACTAACCACTGGGGTGGTCCTCCTCAACGGGGTCATCGTGGGAAGCTTGGCCGTCGGATTATTTGGAATGCTGGTCAAGTTTATTGACGCCGGTTCCTTATGGTAATCCAATCTCCTTCGCTTTTTTGTTCCTTGCGCGCCAGCATTACGGCGGAGTTACTTGTTGGCCTTGGTATCCTGGTAATCGCCCTTATTCCCATCTCCTTCTCTTTCCACACGGAACAACGGCTCGCCCGAGCTCTTTACTATCGAGCGGTTGCCATTGAAATAGTTGATGGAGAAGCGGAAATGCTGATGGCTGGCGCTTGGCGCAGCGTCTCCGAAGGAGCCCAGTCTTACACGGTTATAGCGCGTTCGGCCACGAATCTGCCACCAGGCCGATTTCTTCTTACCCGAGACACGACTCAAATTCGGCTTGAGTGGATTCCCGAACAACGGGATCAAGGGGGTGGAGTAGTCAGGGAATTCCGGATCAGTCCACCATCTCGGGCGCAGCGATGACCATGGGTAGAAGTAACGCTATCCGAGTTCCGCGAGGCCATCGAGCGCAAGCTGGTATCCTTTTGATTGAAGCCGTGGTTTATCTCTCGTTGTTTTTCCTAATCAGCGGTTTAGCTGGCGCCGGTTTCTACCGCGCGCTTGAACACGTTCGTCGCTTGGACCGAACCGCCAATGAGATCGGGACCGTTGTTTCTGTAGGTGAGCTATGGCGTGCAGATATTCGCTCAGCAACAGCGCCAATCAGGCTCGAAGGCCAAGGCGCGAATCCACGGTTGGTTATTCCGCACGGTTCTTCCAACACCATTTGGACGTCTGACAAGGATGTGGTTAGCAGGCAACCTCCTGGACAACGCGCTGGTGCGAACGTTCTCCACGGGCTTGCAGCCTCCGTTTTCTTGCGAGATCATCGCGAAAATGCGACCTCTTGGCGCTGGGAAATAGAACTCACTCCTGCAAGGACCGACCCTGCCATTCATCCAATGTTCACTTTCCAGGCAATCGCCCCGCCCGACCAACTGCCATGAAGCTCTCGAGCAAGGTCAAAGTGGAATTCGTCATCCCGGGTCAAGGACCCTCAGGCCAGCTTGGCTCTGCCACCTTAGTCGTGCTGATCTTCCTCTTCGCAATGGTCACGTTCCTAACAGCGAGCAGTACCACCCTCTACCACCTCAAACGGGAACTCCACCGAGTAGAGGCACGCCAGCGCCTTCGTTATCTGGCCCCTCCGACCAACGCTGCGCCAACCAGCGCCCAGCTTTCCAAGCGGCTTACGCCTAACGGCGAGTAGAAAAAAACCCATCCAGGCTTGGATGAACAAGTCGTCGAGGCCCCCCAGAGCAACCGGTGAATAACTTGTTGTCCCTGTGGATAGGCATAGCCCATCGCCTATTGTCCAGATTGACCGGGCACTTATTCAGAACCAGAAAACTTGCGTAAACCCTTGCGCCAACCTTGACAACGTCGGTTGTTTGCACTATTCACAGCCCTTAATAAGAGACTTCTTTGGGTCCAAACAAAGCCGTATTAAGGCGCCATGAAACTCACTATCGCCAGAGACCAGCTAGTTAGTGGTCTGCAAGCCGTCCAAAATATTGTCGGCACACGGACCACGCTTCCGGTCCTGTCCAATGTTCTACTGCGGGCTCAGGAGAATCGGCTCGACCTTACTGCTACAGATCTGGATGTTACGATTTCATGCTCTGTCGAGGCTAACGTGACCACGCCGGGAGCCACCACCGTTCCGGTTAAGAAGCTGTTTAGCATTGTACGGGAGGTAGGGGCGCCGGAAATCGACATCGAGGTCGACGACAAGCACTATACGAGCATCCAGGCTGGCAGTTCTTTCTTTAGGATCCATGGATTGCCTCCGGAGGAGTTCCCACCCCTTCCTGTTTTCGCCGACAGCCGTCGCGTCGTTTTGCCTCAGGATAAAGTCAAAACCATGTTGCGTCGCACCTCCTTCGCGGTTTCGACCGATGAAACCCGTTATGTGCTTAATGGCCTTTATGTAAGCCTAAAGGAACATAAGATCACCATGGTTGCTACCGATGGGCGACGTTTAGCGCTTGCCGACGAGGAGGTCGAAGTTCCCGCCGATACCCAGATCGAGGTCATCATCCCGATTAAGGCTATCAATGAACTAAACCGGCTAGTGCTCGACAAGGGCGAAATCGAGGTCACTTTTGGACAGAACCAAGCGGCTTTTAACCTTCGAGATGAAAAGGGATTTAATATTCTCCTGATTTCAAAGCTCGTCGAAGGGGCTTATCCAAACTACCGGCACGTGATTCCGGCTGAATCACGCGAACGGGTACCGCTAGCTCGGGAAGAGTTGTTGCAGGCACTGCGGCGGGCCGAAATCATGACCAGTGATAAGAGCAATTCCGTGAAGCTCAGTTTTGGACGCAATAGCCTCGCCATTACTGCGAATACACCTGAAGTTGGCGAAGCGCGGGAGTCCATGGCGATCAATTACAAGGGGCACGAGTTCGCGATCGCCTTTAACCCCACGTTCCTCATGGATGCGCTGAAAGCGTTGGATGTGGACGAGATCTTTTTCGAGCTAACCGACGAGTTGAGTCCAGGCGTGGTAAAGATGAACGGCCCATTTCTTTACGTCATCATGCCCATGAGGATGAACTGAGCATCGCGGCCTTTCTGGAGGCGCAGCTTTTCTAGATGCTTATCGGTGGAATGTTGTGGTGTAACATCCGCAGCGAGAGCTACGTTCGCTCGACGGACCGCTCCAATACCTTTGCGCTCCGAGATTTGATCAAGTAGATGTGCCGGTATGCGCTGCCATCGGAGTCTCTCTGCAAGGATCCACCTGTCTGTATTCGTGCAGGGCATCCTCTTGTGCGCAATGGGGGTCAGGGGTGAACCAGCTCTCCCCAGAAATGGACCAGCCTCCGTGGACCTTAACTTGGGTCCGAGCTTCACCTATAGCACAAACTCTTCCGATCATCCGCTATTCTCGCCGTGCTATTACGGGCTAGTCCCAGGGACTGAAAGTTATGCGGAATTTGAGGCTTTAGCGGGCTTCGCAGAGGAGGTCATTACTCAGTTTCCTCCAGGAATTGAGACGTTCATAGCCTATTGCGGCAACCCCTACTTCTCATTGACGTCGTGGTCACCTGCCGCGTTTACCTTCGCTCAGGAGAGCGTTGGATCCGCGTTCCTTCCATCGACCGGGTCCAGCTTTGTCATCCCAGGGAGGAGCGTCGCTTTCAATTTCGGTTCCTTCGGACCAACCAAGTTCAATCTCGGCGGAACGAATTACGAGGTCTCAGATATCGGCAGCGTCAGCCCACTTGTCCTCGATTTCAACGGTGACGGCAAACTCGCTGCGTCTGGAGGACTGTGGCAACCTCACCCAGCGCGGATTACTGGACCGTATACAGTGTTCGATCTGGATGGCGACGGATTTGCCGACATCTGCGAATGGATTGGGCCGGGTGACGCGCTGCTCACTTCATCGGAGTCGCCAAGCGATGGCCGCGATCTATTTGGCACCGCCAATGGTTGGAAAGACGGCTATGAGCGCCTGAGCGCCCAGTTCGACTGGGATGGGAACGGTACCGTCGAAGGCGATGAAATCGCCATTCTTTGCGCTTGGAGAGATTTCAATGGCAACGGGATCGCTGATCCCGGGGAAGTGGCGCTCCTGACGGAACTGGGAATCACGGCTCTCTCCATAACGCCAACCGACGGTCAAGCGACTTTCACTGACTCAACGGGCGATCACAAGATGTGGGATTGGTGGCCCAACGTCGCGGCAGCAAATCGGCGGTCCGCTACGAACGCAGGAGGTGGGAGGTTCCTGGCATCACAAGCACCGTTGCTTCGCCCCGTTGCCTATGGGACGAATCTTACCGCCTCGCCCTGGCCACCACTGGCCAGCAGCAATCTTGTCACTTCGGCGCAGCTAGTCGCCGCCGGTGTCAACCTAGACAGCTTCCGTCTGGTGCAATTGGTCAATCACGGGAGGACACTGATAGGGTCCGATCACTCCTCTGGGGTGCCGGAACGCGCTCGATTAATCGCCATGCAACTGGATCCGCAGGGGTTAGTCTCGAGCACAAAGAGCGTGATTCTGCCGTTCGATGGCCTATTTCAGCTCGCTACCGATCCTCTGGGAAACACGGCCTTGGTATTGGGAAACCGCGGCTCACGGCTTGTTATGGTAGACCTCGTCGCTGGCGCCGTGAGCCCATCCAACCCTATTCTTCTGGGCCCGAAGCGATTGCGAGGTTCAGGGTTGGCCGGCTACTCGGGAACCTTCTGGTTCAGCGCCTGGCAGCTCGATGCATCTGGGGCTGTCATTGACGAGCGCCTTTGGGCCCTGACACCGTTTGGACTTGAGGCCGGCTTGTCGATGGACGCTCTGCGCGCGGAATTTGGCATGTTTCGCATGGCCGAGTTTACAGGACCCGATCGAGGCTTTGTCGTGGTGCCCGCGGCTGCGGGATCAGGTGAAGAACTCGTCTATCTGAACGGCTTGGCACGAACAGTTCTCTCCAAGGCCGCCTTCGGCGGGATTGCGGCAGTTGGCGAGACCGCCGCCTTTTCGGCGAAGGAGTTCCTTCCCGCGCAAACATCCGCCTCCACCTACTCTGTCGGCACTTTTAGCGCGGACGGGAGCGTTAGCGAGTTCCCTCCCTCGCCCGACGGCTCGCCAGCTTTTTACCCATTGGCTGCCGCCGGGCCAGGGGGAAGCCTCACTGCGATTTTCACCCAACTTTCTGCCTCGGCACGCAGAGTGACCTATCGGCCGGCCGGCGGGGCTGGTTTGTTTTCCACTTACCCTGGGCAGGCCAAGATCACACCGGGAGCCTTTGCCCACTACGGTATCGATGGAGTGACGCTGATACCGCTCCCGGATGCACCCACGCCGCCGTCTCCAGTGGCCTCGTACTCGATGTCAAATGGGAGTCAAATCGTGCAGGAGTGCCTGTTGTGCGGGATCGTGACCGACCCGACACCACTTTCAGGTCATTTCGGCTTGAGGACTATCGAAAGCAACAGCCTTTTCTCCACCTACAAGGTTGAAGATCTCGTCCTGCAATCTTCTGGAACCAACGGTATCCAGTATCTTGTAACTGGAGATGGCTACTACCAGGTCTCGGCTGGAGGGACGCAGGAATTTGTTGTTTCCATCAGCGTCGCACACAACGGTGTCCAAGAAACCGCGGTGCTGACTAACGACGACTTAGCGATCCAGCAACCATGGCCCAATATCCAAAGCAGCTTGGTCCAGTCGAACGTAGTCTCCGGCCAGCAGTATCATTTGAAACTATTTGCTTCGCTGACGTCCTCTACCTTCACAATTCGCGCGGAGAATCAGGGAGGAAATCTAAGGCTGGATTGGACCTCAGGAGGCAGCAAATTCCAGGTAGAGCAGGCAGCTGCAGTGCAAGGCCCGTACGTGGCCATAGGTCCGGTTACCACAAACCTCTTTTTCGAAGCTGCAGGCGCTTTCACTAACTCTCCCGCCGCGTTTTATCGGCTTCGCCAAGTTCAGTGATGCGAGCGTTTGACGGGTGTCGGTCCACTTGGAGCTGATAAGGCGACCGCTGACAGACACTGCCAATGAAAACGCTGCCCTCCAGCAGAGCAGAACTTCGATTCGCCACAGCCTTGCCTCTTTTGAGTAACACTCCAGTCAGGCACGCAACGATTAGTTTTGCTTGCATTTTTCATTTCGAATACTATTCTCACCTCTCGATGGCAAGAGTCGTAAGCCGCCAGAACTCAGGATTCTGGGCCCTCGGTTTTGTCGGCTTCGGCAACCACGCCGACGCGAAGGCCCTCCATTAAGTGCATCACCGCCAAACGGGCCATGAGATCCGAGCAGAAAACTTGTGGCTAACGTCGCCAGAGCAATTCTCATGGCAGCGTTCCTCTGGGCCGGCTGGTGGTGGCTCGCTCCCCGCAAGCCCTCGGACGCCGGCGGGGACGTCCACTTCGAGGAGCGAGCTGCCGCTGCCGGCTGTCGAAACGTGCACACGAAGGTTGTTTTGGGAGACGCTTTCAAGAATATCATGCCTTGGCTTTCGTCAGTCGGGGCAGCGGTTGCGGCGGCTGATTACGACAACGACGGCTATCCCGACCTCTACGTAACTAACTCGGGCCGAGACGATCGAAATCATCTTTTCCACAATCGCGGGGATGGGACATTCGAAGACGTAACGGACAAAGCGGGCGTTGGTTGCACCAACGTGGAGGGCGGCTGCATGCATGCCGTCTGGGCCGACGTGAACAACGACGGTCTGCTTGACCTTTACGTCACCAAATGGGGTGCACGCAACACACTGTATCTCAACAAAGGAGACGGAACCTTCCAGGACGTCAGCCACGATGCAGGTGTTGACTACTGGGGTTATGGCAACGCCGCGACCTTTCTCGATTACGACCGAGATGGGCATATCGACCTCCTCTTGTGCAACTACTTTGCAGAGGAAGTCCAGGACCCACGCACCGGCAGGAGAGTCCGCAACGATCTGTGGCACCCCGTCACGACCCGCGTGATGCATGAAACCTTTACGCACGCACGGAACGGAGGCCACAAAGTGTTGTACCATAATCGAGGCGACGGCACATTTGAGGATGTGACTGCACAATCCGGATTGAACTCCGGGTTATGGACGCTGGCAGTCGGGGCGGGAGATTTGAACAATGACGGCTGGCCGGATCTTTACGTGGCGAACGATTTCGGCCCCGACGAGCTTTACCTAAACACAGGTGCTACTGAGAATCCACCTCGCTTCCGGCTGGTGATCGATCCCCATGGTCATCCTGGCATCGGCAACGATTGGTGGAAGGGAATGAATGTGGACATGGGAGACGTGAACAACGACGGCTACCTAGACATTTATGTGAGCAATGTTCTCGAGAAGCGCTACAAAACCGACGAGGGCAACATGCTGTGGTTAAACTGTGCGGACCCGGCCGCTCCTGGTGGCCGGGGATTTCGGAACATCGCCAAGGTTAGCGGTACGATGGACGGCGGCTGGGGCTGGGGCTGCAAGTTCGCCGACTTCAACAACGACGGTCTCCTGGATATCTTTGCCGAGAATGGTTTTGTGACCGGCGATCCCAATCAGAATTATTGGTACCAGATCCAGGAGATGGTGACACAAACCAAGAACCAAACGATGGACGCGGCCGACTGGCCAGCGATGGGCAATCGCGATCTGTCCGGGCATGACGGGAAACGCCTATTCATGCAAATACGTCCTGAGGCTAGTGACTCAACATCAAATGAGCCGCGCTTTCGGGAGGTGGCCCAACGGGCGGGTATCGTGGAGACATTCAATGGCCGAGGCATTGCTGTGGCCGACTTCAACCTGGATGGCACATTGGATATGTACGTGGCGAACCAGGGAGCCCCATCCTGTTATTACGTGAACACGTCGTTCCGCGGCAAAACCCAACGCGGGTTTTTGCGGTTGCTGCTGGTTGGTCGGCCTGATTTGGGCGTCAGGGTGGGCGGTCGCGTGCTGGCTTCGACCATGAATGCGGTGGGAGCTCGGGTCACAGTCCATACTAGGAATGGGATCCAGATTCGCGAAGTGCAAGGCGGGATGGGGTTCGCGTCGCAGTCGGAGTATGCGGTTCATTTCGGAATCCCGGACTTGGCGAGCATCGAGCGGATTACAATTCAATGGCCGAGCAGCCGCGTCCAGGAAGTCGTGGGCAGCCAGGCTCGCGCCTTAATTAATCATCATGTTCGGTGGGTTGAAGGCGGAGAAGCCCTAGTTCTCAACGGTCCCGGTCCCGTGCAAGTCTCCCTTGAAACGCCACGGCCCAGATGATGAGGGAAACCCAGAGTCCTGCTGTCGGAGAGGCCGTCGTGACCGGGAAGAAGCATTCTCCCAAGCTTTGGCGGCGCGTTGCGGCAATCATGGTCGTGGTGCTTGCTGCATTCGCTTGGTCTCGCACCGGAATTCTCGACCTGCCGAGTGTACCTGCGAACCTCACGTTGGAGGCAACAGGCCTTTCCAATCTCGGCCAAATGAAACAGTTGAACGATCGAATCTGGTCGGCGCAACCGTTGGACGAGCCCTCGGAGAGGTCTCCACGACTCTCTGAAGCCGCTGTTTTGGTGCAGCGAGGTATAGCCGCGTATCGGCGCGGCGAAACGAAAGAGGCAATCGAGTTAATGCAGCAGGGCATCCGCCTCGATCCCAACAACCTCGTCTTCGCCAATGCGTACCGAATGATCGTGTTTCGCTTGCGACGTGATCTCCTAGCCTCAGCGAGGCAGACGTCCACGCCAACACCAAGGGTACCGCCTGAACTAGACCGGCAGCCGATCGTGTTTTTCGAGGATTTGGACCGGCTACACGGTACTCGCGAAACGAAACTGCACCTTGCCATGTCATGGGTCGACGAAATGCTCCTATTCCCAGCACTGGAGATCAAGGCGCCTTCGAGTGTGCAGGCGGTCGAATTGTTGACCAGGGTGATCGATAAGGACAATCCCGCCTATGTGCCCGCGCTTTTTGCCCGTGGGTTAAATCACCTGCATCGGCCGGCGCGTCTGGTTTGGCCGGAATCAGCCAAGACCCCACCTGACATCGCGGCGCAGGACATTGGTAGATGCGTGGCAATCGGTCGCCGGTTCAACGTCGGTTCCGCGCGCTTGCGAGCCACTTTGGCCCTGAGCCTAGGCGACTCCTATGTGAAAGCTGGCCGCGTGGGGGTGGCGCATTCCTGGTGGCAGATCGCCCAGAACTTATGCCACGACGACGATCTCCAGGCCGCGATCCGAAGGCGGTACGGATGGCAGAATGAGGAGATCCTCGACCGCCTGGAAGACGAGCTCGACCGCGGTCGTAGCGAGCTCGATCGTCCCATGACGGACCTCGCTTTAATGTGGAATTGACATGAACCTGCGCGCGGACAAGAAGGAATCCTGGACCGTTGTCGCTCCTCATCTGAAGGACCCACGCTGCACGCTCGCTCTCGCCCTCACCCTCTGGACCGTCCTGGGGCAGACCGCCTATTATTTCAACCGCGACTTATTTCAGCTTGGTATTGCAGTCACCTCGGCGTGTTTGCTGGACTTCGGTATCATGGCTGTCTGGCGGCGTGAGTTGTCGGTCCCCCTCAGCGCCTACATTACCGCGCTGAGCGTGGGCCTGCTTCTCGAGAGCTACGATTGGCGGGTGTACGTCGTGGTGCCCTCTTGGGGGATTCTGTCCAAGTATCTGCTTCGTGATCGTACACGGCATTTCTTCAATCCTTCCAATTTCGGGATTGTGATGGCGCTCCTATTTAGCCACGGCGTTGCTTCGGTCGCGCCCGGCTCGCAATGGGGCGCGGATTATCGCGTTGCGTTTGCGATTCTTGGCCTCGGTTTGATGATGATGATGCGCATCAAACGATTGGACTTAGCGTTGGCTTGGCTCGGCGGGTTTGTCGTCATGAGCCTGGTTCGAATGGCGCTGGGTCAAGGTGGGCTCGTGTTCGCACTGGGGCCGATCACGGGCGCCGAGTTCGCCCTGTTTACGTTCTCAATGATGCCCGATCCAAAGACCTCCCCGCCGACTCGCGGCGGGCGTATTGCTTGGGGGATCTCGATTGCGGTTATGGATGGGCTGCTGCGATACATGGAGATTCGCTACTCGATGTTCTACGCCCTCTTCGTTCATTGCGCGGCGTTGCCCCTCATACGCGAAGCGGCCAACAGAAGCGGCTTCCGGGAAAAGGAGGTCTGGCGAATCTCCACTTGGACCCGTCCCCAGTCCTCTGCAGCCACCGGACGTCCCGTTGGCGCCGACGTTTCGAGCGTCACACCCAGGCCGTGAGTTCACAGCACAAGGCGAGCGGGTTGGCGACGCCTCGGACTGCAACGGGAATGGCTGTCGGTGGGGGGAACCCCTTACCTAGCGCCAGGTCCCGCATCCGGCTATGTTGTGGCGCCCTGGAACGCAGGCGACTCATCCATCTGGGAAAACCAGACAGCGCGCAACCGCTGCTGGGGGTCGGCTGAACCCATTCGCACTTTAATCGAAAAAAAACGTCGGGAAAAATATCATGTCAACCAAATCCATAAGCCACGCGTTCACCCTGGTAGCTGTGGCTGCCTTGTTAATCACCAGTACGCGGGCAGTCGCTTCCGAAACGGACGACCGCATAGAGTCCTCTTTCAGCACGTCCTACGCGAACCGAACCTACCTCAAGGACGACGCCATCAAGACCGAGTCGAAGAATGGCGTGGTAACCTTGAGCGGGCAGGTCAACGAATCCAGCCATAAGTACTTGGCTCAAGAAACGGTCGCCTGCATCCCTGGTGTCCAGAGCGTGGATAATCGACTAAAGGTCAAACTGGAGGGGAGCGAGGAATCGGACAGTTGGATCCGAGCAAAAGTGCGCAGCGTACTGGCTTTGCACCGCAACGTAAGCGGCAGCCTGACTCAGGTCGACATCAAGGAGGGCGTCATCACCCTGCGCGGCGCGGCCACGAGCGAGGCTCAGAAGGAGTTGGCCACCGAGTATGCGGAGGACGTCAAAGGCGTCTTGCGCGTCGCAAACGTCATGACGGTAGCCAAGACGTCAGTCAAAGCGGAAGAAGTGCGGGTCGAGACAATTGATGACGCGTCCATTACCGCTCAAGTCAGGGTCGCGTTGCTCTCGCATCGTTCGACCAGTTCGGCCAATACCAAGGTCGGAACAAACGATGGGGTCGTCACGGTCAGCGGGATTGCCAAAAACCTCGCGGAAAAGACACTGGTGACCAAACTCGCCACTGACATCAGTGGAGTGAAGGGCGTAGTCAATAACATGACCATCGCGCCGACGGTGTAAGGTCGTGGCGTAGATCGGCTGCGATTGCGAGCCCCATCCCTGATCGTATCGGGTATGCCGCGCTCAGATTCTGGATTTGGAGCCTGAGGACTTCGGTTTCTGCGGCTGCGAGCGGCCCCCACCCGCCTCAACCCAGACGCTCGCCACCGTGCCAAGTGGGCGGTAGGCTCAGGGCTCCAGCATCATGCGCGCGTGCATCATTTTTAATCCGACCGCTCGCGGAAATAAGGCGCGGCGATTGCAGCAATCTTTGAACGCAACGGCCGGCCGATGCACGCTTTACCCAACGCCGGGACCCGGAACAGCCCAGGGACTGGCCGCTAGTGCCGTCCAAGAAGGGTTCGATACGATTATCGCAGCGGGAGGGGATGGCACCATCAACGAGGTGGTCAACGGCCTTGCGCAAACGCGAGATGGACTCGAACGGGCGCGCCTCGGTGTGCTAGCGCTTGGGACTGTGAACGTTTTTGCGAAGGAACTCGGATTACCGTCGGATTTGAATCTAGCCTGGCGCGCAATCGAGAACGGCCAGGAATTGAGGGTCGATCTTCCACAGGTTGAGTTTACCCGGGACGGCGTGAGATGTCGGAGCGTATTCGTGCAACTGGCCGGGGCAGGCCTTGATTCCAGAGCGATTGCATTCGTGAACTGGAAGTTGAAAACTTGGCTCGGGCCGGGGGCCTACGTCTGGGCGGGCGTCAAAGCGATGATTGGTCCGCAACCGCGCGTCATTGCGCTGATCGACGATCGGGAAGTCAGCGGCGAGTTGGTGCTCATCGGCAACGGGAGATACTACGGCGGGCGCATCGAGCTCTTTCCCGGGGCGAGCATGACCGATGGACGCCTAGAGGTACGAGTATTTGCTCAAGCTAACGCCGCCGCCGTGCTTGGACTTGGCTTGGACTGGCTTTGGCGGCGCCCCGTTGCCAAGATCCCCGGGCTCTACTTCCAAGCATCCACAGTCACCTTACAGAGCTCAGAATCTGTGCCCTTCGAGCTGGATGGGGATAACGTCGGCGCGTTGCCGGCCAAATTCTCGATCGCCCCCCGCGCGTTGCGCGTAATGGCCCCAAGAACCCAGGATTGATGAGGTCGGTTGTCCGTGGCGTGGCGGGCAGCGCTGGTGATCAAGAGGGAGTGTGGACGGAACGGCGGACGCGTGCGAGGAAGGCCAGGAGGGGTTTGCGTTCGCGGTAGCCTACAGCCCCCAGCAGGAGCAGAACGGTGGCGACGGTGGCGGGTTCGGGCACTGGTCGGACACGGCCGGTGCTGTCGATGACGCCGGCGGCATTGCCCGCGTTGCCGTTGGGGTTGACGAAGACGATTGCCGGGAAGATTGGCCCGCCACTGCCCAGGCCCAGGGAACTGGTGCCGAAATAAAGGGCGTCGCTGTTGGCGCCGCCATTATCGTTGTAGTTATAGACGTAAAGGGTGGTGTTGGCAGTCCAGGTTGAAGGATCGCTGGTGCCGAAGTGCAAGGTTCCGTAACTCGTGGAGGAGGGACTGAAGTTAAGTGAGGAGTTAGCGGTCAAGGTGAGAGCGCCCACGGTTTCGGCGTGTGCGCCGAGGTCCAAGGTACCGCCGGCCAGGGTGACTTT
>Ga0265314_10000442_pt1 | contig 55420 bp, 57 predicted proteins | sample 4126metaG_FD_203106 | JGI IMG/M metagenome (GOLD analysis project Ga0265314, IMG submission 203106) | Rhizosphere microbial communities from Carex aquatilis grown in University of Washington, Seatle, WA, United States - 4-1-26 metaG | ecosystem: Host-associated > Plants > Roots > Rhizosphere >... | reverse complement strand
AAGCAGGTGCTGGACCGACGCGATCGTGCTCGCGGCGATGTGCAGGTTGCCCGATTTCGCGAGCGTGATGAGTTCTTTCGCCGTGCGCGCAGGAATCGAGGGATGAACCGCGAGCACGTTGGGACTCGCGTTGACGAGTATCACGGGTGCGAGGTCGCGTTCAGGATCGTACGGCAGATTCGGATACAGGCTTTTACCGGCCGTGACCGGCCCCGGCGTCGCCATCCCCAGCGTGTAGCCGTCGGCGGCCGCTTTCGCCGTCGCGTCGGTGCCGATATTACCGTTCGCGCCCGCGCGGTTTTCGACGATAACGGACTTGCCGAGACTCTCGGACAGCTTTTGCGCGACGAGCCGCGCGGCAAGATCCGTCCCTCCGCCCGGCGGATAAGGGACGATGATGCGTAGCGGCTTGACCGGATAGGGCTGCGCGAAGGCGGACATCGACGCGGCCAGCGCGACCACCGCAACAGCGCAAAATATTTTCATGGCATCATGATACTCAAATGAAGACAGTCACGCCGCTGCGCGCATTGTTGTGTGCGTCCCTGTTTGCCGCTGTCGCCCACGCGCAGGACTTTCCGAACCGCCCGATTCGCATCGTCGTCCCGTTTACGCCGGGTGGACTGGACGCGAGCAGTGAACAGGGGTCCCGCTTGCGGGATGTGAACGTCCGCGAGTCGGCCGCGGCCGCCGTGTTGATCGCACAAATATCGACCTCACATGAGCAATTTCCGAACCGCCCGATTCGCATCGTCGTGCCTTTTACGCCAGGCGGCGCGACCGACGTCGTTACCCGCATCGTCGCACAGAAATTGAGCGAGCAATTCGCGCGCCAGGTCGTCACCGACAACCGTGGCGGCGCGGGCGGCATCGTCGGCGCGGAATTCGTTGCCAGGGCGCCGGCCGACGGTTATACGCTGGTGATGGGCACCAGCGGTACGCATGCGATCAACGTGAGTCTGTATCCCAGGCTTTCCTACGACCCGGTGAAGGACTTTGCACCTATTACGCGCGTTTCGTTGCTGCCGAGCATGATCGTGGTGCATCCGTCGGTGCCCGCGAAGAACGTGCGCGAGCTGATCGCGCTGGCCAAAAAGAATCCGGGTCAGCTCACGTATGCGTCGTCGGGCAGCGCGCAGTATCTGACGGGCGCGCTCTTTACGAGCATGGCGGGGATCGAGATGGTGCACGTGCCGTACAAGGGCGGCGGCCAGGCGCTGCCCGCGCAATTGGGCGGCGAGGTGGCGTTGTCGTTCTCGACGGTCGTGTCGTCGTTGCCGCATGTGACCAGCGGCCGTCTGCGCGGGCTCGCGGTGACGAGTGCAAAGCGAACGCCGGCCGCACCGGATTTTCCGACGGTCGCAGAATCCGGTCTGCCCGGCTATGAAGCCGTGTCGTGGTACGGTCTTTTCGCGCCGGCCGGCACGCCGCGCGACATCATCGCCCGCCTGAATGCGGAAACCGTACGCGTGCTGAAACTTGCGGATGTGCGGCAATTGATGCTCGCGCAAGGCGCCGAGCCCGTAAGCGAGACGCCCGAGCAATTTGCGGCGCTGGTCAAGGCGGATATCGCGAAGTGGGGCGAGGTGGTGCGGAAATCCGGTGCCAGGGCGGATTGACTGCGCGGGAATAAAACCGGTGCGGTGCCTGTTCTAACCACGACAGTTCACACAATCACGGAGGGAGCCATGACGAAATCATTTCGCAATCAAATCGTTGCCCTGGCACTGGGTTTCAGCGCATCGCTTGCGTGTGCCGAATCGAATGCGCCGGTGCCGGAAATCGGGAGCGACCCGAATTTTGTCGCGGCCAAGAAGGCGATCGAGGCAAAGCAGTGGGACAAGGCGCTTTACAGCCTGAAATACGTGAAGGCCGAAGACGCGGAGGTTTACAACCTGACCGGCTACGCGAGCCGCAAGCTCGGCAAGATGGACGACGCGTTCCGCAACTACAAGATCGCGCTGCAGATGAATCCCAACCATCGCGGCGCGCATGAGTACGTCGGCGAAGCGTATTTAATGACGAACAATCCCGCGATGGCCGAACAGCATCTCGTGGCGCTGGAAAAGATTTGCGGTCAGGGCTGCGAAGAGTACAAAGATCTGGCGCGCGAAATCGCCGAATACAAGAAAACACACTGACGCATCAGTCGGGCTTGATGCCCGCGTCGCGCGCGACTTTGGCCCACTTGTCGATTTCGTCGCGGATGAAAACGCGCGCTTCGTCGGACTTGCTCCACAGCGGATTCGCGCCCTGGCCGGCGAGGTACTGCTTCATGTCGGGCGACTTCATGATCCGCACGACCTCTATGTTGAGCCGCGCGACGATATCTTTCGGCGTCGCCGCAGGGGCCATCATGGCAACCCACGTTGAAGCGACAAGACCGGGCAGGCCCGACTCGTTGAGCGTCGGCACCTCAGGCAGGACTTCGGAGCGTTTTGCATCGACGATCGCGATAGCGCGCAGGCGCCCTGTCTTGATGAACTCGAGCAGCGTCGGCAGGTTGATGAATGCCATGTCGTTCTGGCCGGCGAGGAGATCGATCAATGCCGGCGCGCCGCCTTTGTACGGTACCAGCGCGATGTTGACGTTGGCGCGCAGCCGGAACCATTCCGTCACCAGGTGCTGCAGCGTACCCAAACCGGGCACCGCCGCATTGAGCTTGCCCGGCCGTGCTTTGGCGAGCGCGATCAGTTCGCGCGGGGTCTTGACCGGGACGGCGGGATGCACAGCGAGTGCGATCGTAATGTCGGCGAGCATAGAGACCGCAACGAAATCGCGCGGCACGTCGTAAGGGACTTTCGCGCGCAGGGAGAGGCCGGCGGCGAGCGAACCCGTATTGGCGACGAGCAGCGTGTAACCGTCGGGCGCCGCCTTGGCAACCGCGTCGGTGCCGATCAATCCGCCGGCGCCCCCGCGATTATCGACTACCACGGGTTGCTTCAACACGACGGCCAGACGGTCGCCGACGGCACGTGCGATCAGGTCGTTGGTACCGCCCGGCGGGAACGGCATGATGATTTTGACCGGCTTGACGGGGTAGTTCTGCGCCTCAACCGACAGTGCAAACGCGGCGAACAGCAACGCGATCGTTTTTAGCGCGCGACGCGCCAGTTCTCGCATGAAATCAATCCTCCCCGGGTGATCGGCATCGGCAGGCGGGGAATATAGCATGTCGGAAAATTCCGATGGGTTCCCGGCGACGTCCTGGCAGTGTAGGCATTCTTCTGACACGACAATGTCACGGAGCCCGTCTATACGCGAGTTGCGCGCGGCGTATAGTCGAAATCGTAGTCTGTCGCAATATCAAGTGCCCGATCAACCCGAAGGAGCCTATATGAAACATGCAACGCCGAAGCAGTCGAGCTACGCAGCGCTGTTTGATCCCGTGGTTGCGCGGGCGGCCGCCGCGCGCGCCGCGCAATGGAATCTGCCGCGCCACGAATGCCATCCGCTCGATCGTTACACGGGCAAACGCGTATCTGCGGACCTTTCCGCTTACGATGCCGCTGTCGAGTGCGCCCCGCTTGCCGACAACGAAATTGCGGACGAACCGCAGCAGGTTTGCGGCCGCCCCGAGCAGGATGTCGATGCTGATTCCGACGACGATTTTTAGATTGCGCATGACTGCAATAGCCGAGCCGGTAGCATAATTCCATTTCACCGTGGGGCGACGCGGTACTGCCGCGCAAGCCGTATCATCACTCCACGGTCTGGTAAGCAGTGCAAATGCGGTCGAAGACTCCCGCGGCGGCGCCGCTATTGGGATTCGTGATTTACTCCGCAATGAACGCATAGCCTGGGGATCGAGACCGCCGTCCCAGCTTGTTCGCGGTGCGAATTGCGCAGTATGCGCATCGGGCGTAATGTAGCGTTCAAAACAATAACCAATAATCTGTTTGCTCGCGGAGGGAGGGACGTGATGGGCAATTTTCTGAAGATGGTGCTCGCGTCGTTGATCGTTGCGGTCACCCCGGCGGACGCTGCCGACGTTATGCAATCCAGGGCGCGCGCGCTGCCCGTATTCGAGGTTGATCCCGCGTGGCCGCAAGTGCCCGCGAAGTGGAAACTCGGCGATGCATCGAGCATCGCCATCGACGCGCAGGACAACGTCTACGTGTTGCATCGCCCGCGCACATTGAAACCCGAGCAGGCCGCGCTGGCGGCGCCGCCGGTGATGGTGTTCGACGGTGCTGGCAACTACATCAAGTCCTGGGGCGGGGCGGGCAGCGGTTACGAATGGCCGGAACGCGAGCACGGCATCCACATCGATCACAACGGGCATGTGTGGATAGGCGGCAACAATTGTCCGGCGTCCGGAAATCGGGGGCTCAAGCCGGTGGCGGATGACGCATTGCTCAAATTCACGCTCGATGGAAAATTTCTGCTGCAGATCGGGCGCAGCAATCAAAGCAAAGGCGACACTGATACTGCCAACCTGCACCGCGCGGCGGACGCCTGGGTGCGGGCGGGCGCCAACGAAGTTTTCGTCGCCGACGGTTACGGCAATCACCGCGTCATCGTGTTCGATTCCGACACCGGCGCGTTCAAGCGCACGTGGGGCGCGTTCGGCAAGCCGCCGGGCGGCGTGGACCACTGCGCGGTCACCGCGCCGAAAAATTTTCCGGATGCCGACGGACCGCCGGACTACAACGTCGTGCACGCGATACGCGTGACCAGCGACGGCATGGTCTACGTGGCCGACCGCGAAAACCGGCGGCTGCAGCTTTTTACGGCCGACGGAACATTCGTAAAGCAAATAGTCAAAACCGATACGTCGTTCGCGCGTGATCTCGCATTGTCACCGGACGCAGACCAGCAATTCCTCTACGTCGGCGGCGGCAAGGGCATCTTCGTCGTCGACCGCAAGTCGTTTGAAATCATCGGCGCGATCCAGGTCCCCGGCCAGTTGGGGCCCGGCCACCACATCGCCACCGATTCGAAAGGCAATATCTATATCGCGCAGACCGGGGCCGGCCTGCAGAAGCTGGTATTCAAGGGCATGAAGTGACGATTCGCAATCGATGCGGCGCGAGCAGACGGCGCCGCCGGAATTTCAGTTGAAAAGCGGAGGGCACTGCAATGAATGCATTGAATCGTTTTGGCCCGCTTGCGGGCCGGCTGCTGATTGCGGCGATATTCATTTTGTCGGGATTCGGCAAAATCACGGGCTTCGATGGCACGGTCGGCTACATCGCGAGCAAGGGATTGCCGCTGCCCCAACTGGGGGCGATCGCCGCCATCATTGTCGAACTGGGTGGCGGACTGCTGCTGATTGCGGGCTGGAAGGCGCGTTGGGCCGCCGCCGCGATGCTTTTGTTCACGCTCGCCGCGGCGGTGATTTTTCATAACTTCTGGGCGGTGCCCGCCGACCAGGCGCAAAACCAGATGATCCATTTCATGAAGAACATATCGATGGCCGGCGGCTTGCTGTATGTCGTCGTCTTCGGCGCCGGGCCGTTGAGCGCCGGGGCGAATTCCGCCGGCCCGGGCTGATCGCGGATTGCGGTCTGGATCGTCATGCCGCGCCGTGACACCGGCATAACGGTTGTTCGCCGCGTAAAAAATCATGCATTGCCGTAATATTTTGTTACTCGCCTTTTGGAACCGCCCGCAATTCGGGCGGGTCGAAACATCAGGCATATCGACTGCCGACAACCGTCAAGGAGGTTTTATGTTTGCTCGCTGCGTTGCAGGTATTTTTGCTGTAGTCATTCTGAGCGCGCCCGTCCATGCGGCCGTGAATTTCAATTTCGGCGTGGAAATCGCGCCGCCTCCCCCGCGGGTGGAAGTGGTCCCCGCGCCGCGGCCGGGATATATCTGGGCGCCCGGCTACTGGAACTGGGAAGGCGGGCGGCACGTGTGGGTCGACGGACGCTGGGTCGGGGAACGCAGGGGCTATGCTTATGTACCCGACCGGTGGGTCGAATACCGCGAAGGCCGCGGGTCGCACTGGCATCGCGAACCCGGGCATTGGGAACGCGAGCGGCACCACTATCATTGAGTGCGGGAGCGTGAAATGCAAAAGGGCCGGAGATTGCCTCCGGCCCTTTTTATGCGACGGCGAACCTGAATTTATCTGCCGTAGTATTCCTGCACCGTCTCCCACGCTATTGATTGCAGGAAAGCCGCGGTCTTGTCGTCGACACCGCCTTTGTAAGTATTGCCGGCGGGCGTCTTGCCGTAAATCGACGCATAGATCGTGCACGCGGCGAGGTAGGTGCCGATCAGGGAAGGATGTCGTTTGTCCGGCTGATAAAACTCCAGTTCCGGACGCTTGCCGATCGCTTTGGCGAAAGCGAGGCCGGCGGGGATCACGAGCACATTGTTGTTGTTGCCGGCTATCGTGTATTCCTCCGCGAGCTGCGCGGTCATTTCCGGCTTGTCCTTGTACGCCCACGTCATGAAAAATGCCGGCCGCGCGCCGTGCTTCACGACCGTGTCGCTGTGCTTCTTTGCGTACTCGTGGAACGTGCCTTTCAGCTGCGGATGAACCGGGCACTGGCTGCAATCGTTCAGGATGACGGCGTCGAACGGCTTGTCGAATTTATTGAATTGCACTTCGTTGTTGCCGACGAACGAATATTTCCCGATCGCGTTCGGCTTGAAGTAGGACTCCACGTCGTGCCAGTCGAAACCCGAGCCGCTGATCGTCACCGACGTGTATCGATAGGCGTCCTTGTTCGCTGCGTCGGCATCGCGCGCGAGGTTCAGCACGAAATTGTGCATGCTGTTGTTGTAGTAGAAGAAGCTGTTGCCCACGAACAGCACGGACTTCGGCGGCGGACCGCCGACGTCCGTGCGCACCGGCTTGGTCGCAGCGAGCGCGCCGCCGCACAACGTGAGAGCAAGGAGCGCGACGGCAGCGAACGTACGTTTTCTGAAATGCGGGCAATGCGTTAACAAGTGACTTCTCCTCTGGTTGGATGACTTGACTGGTTTTAATTTACGCCGGGCGCCTCGCGGCCTGTTTGAGCAGTTCAAAATTGGCGCGGTCCATTCCGATCTCCCGCTTGTTGATGCGGCGGTCGATTTCGACGACCGCATCGTTCAGCGGCGTGGCGATGCCGAGTTCGCGGCCTTTGCGCGACACCACGCCCGGAATATATTCCATTTCGCTGATGCGGCCCTTGATGTGATCGTGGATCGGCGCGGTGCGCCCGTGGGTGATGTGGCCGAGCAGCGTATTCATCGCTTTGACCAGATTTTCTTCCGTGGTGCCCGCGAACTCGTCGGCTCGCAGGCCGAAGATCGGCTGCAGGCGGTAGCCGAGCGCTTCGCCGACGGCCGCGGATTCCTTGCCGAGCGCGACCGAGAGCTCAAACATGCCGGGCAGATTGGCGGCTTCCGAATTACCGAGGCCGAGCAGGCCGAACGGCCCCATCGTCATCGTGTTGGCGACGAGCTTCGTCCACTTGGTGCTGTAGATGTTTCCCGTGAGTTCGACGTGGCCGACGTTATTCATGATGGATTCGATTTCGCGCAGGCGTGGTGTCGCGAGACCGTCGAGTTCGCCGATGCCGAACCACGTCGTCTGCGGCGTCGTATTGCGCTTCACGAGTCCCGGCGTGAATATCTCCGCCGACAATTCGAGCGCGCAGCCGACGACGCGCTGGCGCCCGACGATCGAGGCGATTGAGTCGTCGTTGAATCCGTTCTGAACCGGCACCAGCACGCCGTCGCTTTTCAGATACGGCTTGATGAATTCAGCGAGCCAGCGGTGGTCGTTCGACTTGACGGCGAGGAACACGATATCGAATTCGAGGTTGGCTGACGACAGATCGCAGAGGTGAAGCGCCTTTATCGGCACGCGCAGTTCACGGTCCGGCATCTTGATGCACAAACCACCGGATTGCAGCGCTTCGACCTGCGCGGGCCACTGGTCGATGACCGTGACGTCCAGTCCTGCATTGGTCAAATCGGCGGCTACACTGCTGCCGATCGCGCCGGCGCCGAGCACGGCCAACTTTCTGCTCATTGTAAACTTTCCTCGCAGTTTCGATGGACCGCGCAAGCACGCGGAACCGCAATTGTGCCAGCTTTGTGATTTTGCTTCGCGGATGGCGACACGGGATATTACATCCGCCAATGCGAGGATCGGGCCGAACACGCTACAATTGGGTTCATTTTGACGGATTGTCCATCGTTCGCGTTTCGCGGCGCGCGACGTAGCGTCATCTTCCATTTTGTTGACTGCCCGGCGCGATGCCTCTGTATCTTATTTTTGCCCTGATGTTGTGCTGTTTCAGCAGCATTACGGCCTCGCGCATTATGCTTTCCCTCTATGCGCTCCGGCTGGGCGCGGATCCGCTTGCGGTGGGCATCCTGTTCGCAGCCTTTTATGCGTTTCCCGTTTGTCTTTCGTATTACGTCGGTAAGCTATCCGATCGCACGGGTTCGCGCTGGTTGTTGATGTTCGGCGCGTGCTCCGGCGCATGCGGCATGCTGGTGCCGTTTTTCTTTCGCGAACTGCCGGCGTTGTACTTTGCGGCGGCCACGGTGGGTCTCTCCTTTACGTGTTACAACGTCTTGCTGCACAACATGGTCGGTTTGATCAGCAAACCGAAGGAACGCGCGCGAAATTTCAGCAACGCCAGCATGGTCGGCGCGACAACGCTGCTCGTCGGCCCGCTGATTGCGGGTTTGGCGGTCGATCATGCCGGGCCTTCCGCAGCCTGTCTGTTCGCCGTCGGGTTGTCGCTGGCGGCGGTCGGCCTGCTCGCGGCATGGGGCCAGGTATTGCCTGGCAGCAGCAGCCATGCGGCGCCGGTCGGCAGCGTGCGGGATACGCTAAGAGATCCCGCTATTCTGAAGATACTGGCGACCAGCAGTCTCGTGCAGGTCGGCCAAGACTTGTTTCAATTCTATATGCCGATATACGGCCACCAGATCGGGCTCTCCGCGTCGGCCATCGGCGCCGTTCTGGCCGCATTCGCCGCCGCGTTTTTCGTTGTGCGGTTCGTCATGGCGCGCCTGATTGCGCGCTTGGGCGAGGAAGGCCTGCTGGTCTACGCGTTCTATCTCGCCGCCGTAGGTTTCATGCTGGTGCCGTTCTTCAGAAACCCGTCGGCGCTCGCCGCGGTCGCGTTCACGTTCGGATTGGGCATGGGCTGCGGACAGCCGATTACGACGATGCTGCTGTTCAATCGGTCAACGCCCGGGCGTTCGGGAGAAACGTTCGGGCTGCGCCAGACAACCAACAACGTGGTGCGTGTCACGGCGCCGACGCTGTTCGGCTTAATCGCTTCGGCGTTCGGATTGTTTCCGGTTTTTTGCATCAGCGCCCTTTTGATGGGCGCCGGCGGCCTGATCACGCGTCCCGCTGCCGGCGTGCGTCCCCGTAAATCCTGAACAAGCGGGGCCTCAGAACTCGTCAGCGCCGTATTCATCGAGGGTCTGGCGCACGAGCGGAACCGCGCCGCCGCTGGCGAAGAGTTCCTGCGCAGTGGTGAACGACGCGAGTTCGCTCGCGAGGAAGAGGCAGGCGTTGGCGACTTGCTGCGGATGGCCGAGGCGCGCCATCGGAATGCGTTCGAGCCGTTCAGCGTAACCGGTTTTCAATTCCGGATACCACTCGGGGTGCGGGCGCTGCGTATCGATTGTGCCCGGAATGACGACGTTGATCGTGACACCGAAGCGCGCAACTTCGAGCGCCATCGCGCGCGTGAGGCCGACCAATCCCAGCTTCGCGCTCACGCCGTGCGCGCGCCTGACCTTGCCCCAGTAGGCGTCGGTGCCGCCGATGTTGATGATGCGGCCCCATTTTTTTTTGATCATCCCGGGCAACACGGCCTGGCTCAGGAAAAACGGCGCTTTCAGGTTGGTGTTGAAGACCAGGTCCCATTCTTCGAGCGTGATTTTCGAGATCTTGGTATTCGGCCGGATCGCCGCGTTATTGACGAGGATGTCGATGCCGCCGTGATCCTTTTCGATTTCTTTCACGAGCGGCGCAAGGCACGCGGTGTCCGCGAGGTCCGCCTGATACATCGCAGCGCGGCCGCCGATCGCCTCGACCTCCGCACATACTTTTTTTGCTTCGTCTTTGCCGTCGCGATACAGCACGACAGGCGTCACGCCTTCCCTGGCGAGGGTGAGCACGATGCTGCGCCCGATGTTGCGATTGCCGCCCGATATGACCGCGATGCGGCCTGAAATTCCGAACGAATTACCGGTGACTACCTTGCCCATTTCCATATTCTCCGTCTTGCGTGCTCGCAGTTGCTTTAATGAATCTCGACGACTTATTCGCCTTTGATGCCGGCGAAGCGGATGATGCCGCCGAGACGCCTGGTATCGTCCTGCATGAAACGGGTGAGTTCCTCGGGCGTGCTCGCGCGCGGCTCCGCGCCCTGGACTGACAGGCGCTGCGCGACGTCGGGCATGACCAGCACGGCGGCAAGCCGCGCATTCAGTTTGTTGATGATCGCGCGCGGCGTCTTGGCCGGCGCGACGATGCTATACCACGTCACGTATTCATAACCCGGAACGCCGGCCTCCGCGACCGTGGGCACGTCGGGCAATGCGCTTGAGCGTTGCGTGCCGCCGACCGCGAGCGCTTTCAACCGGCCGCTTTTCACGTGCGGCAGCAACGGCGGCATCGGATTGAACATCAGCTGCACGTGCCCGCCGACGAGATCGGTGACGGCGGGTGCCGCGCCTTTATACGGCACGTGCACCATGTCGGTCCCGGTCATCGACTTGAATAATTCCATCGCCAGATGGTTGGGCGTGCCTTCGCCCACCGATGCGTAATTCAATTTGCCCGGCTGCGCTTTGGCGAGCGCGATCAGTTCCTTCACCGTATTCACCGGCAGCGAATTATGCAGGGCGAGCAATTGCGGGTTGAGCGCGAGCAGGCTGACCGGCGCAAAGTCGCGCATCGCGTCGTACGGCAGCTTGCTGTTGAGCAGCGGATTGATCACGAGCGCGCCGGGCGTGCCGAACAGCAGCGTGTAGCCGTCGGGCGTCGATTTCGCGACCGTGTCGGCGCCGATTACGCCGCCCGCGCCGCCGCGATTGTCGATGATGATCTGCTGGCCCCAGCCTTCGGCAAGTTTCACGACTCTCGCGCGCGCGACGATATCGGTGCCGCCGCCGGGTGGAAAAGGCACGATCAACCGAATCGGGCGATTTGGGTAAGCTGGTGCGAGGTCAGCACTATAGGCCGGAGAGCCGCTCGCGCATGCGAGCAACGTCAGCATAATCCGGACGGCGAAAAAATTTTGCATATCAGCGGAGGAAGTCGAGCGTCTTCTTTCCGATGTCGTCCGCCTTCTCCCACGCGACGCAGCAACGCCCGCCGGCGACCACGTGCTGGCGCAAGTCCGGCATGTGCGCGGCGAATTCGGGGTGGTCCTTGACGTAGATGAAATGCTCGCCGGTCAATTGCAACGCGGGTCGTTTCACGCGCGGCAGGTTGGCCGGCATGTCGTACTGGTGCAGCGCGTCGAGCACCTGCCAGCGTTCCCGTCCCGCTTCGAGCTGGGCGCGGTTGATGCGGTCCATCCACGACTGCGTCGGGTGCATCGGCGCGTGCGCGGGATCGTTTGCCAGCACGAATTCGATGGTGCGCGTCGTCGGAAAGCCCGAGGCATCGCTCGGCCGCGCGCCGCTTTTCAGCGCGCCGTGATTGCGCGTCGCTGTTTGGGTGTCCGGATACCAGGGGCAATTGACCATAATAATTTTGTCGGCTCGATCTGCGTGTGCCGCGGCAAGCTCGATTGCAATTACCGCGCCTCCCGACTCGCCGATGAAATTCGCCGTCTTGAGTCCGAGCGCGTCCATTACTTCGAGGATCCAGCGCGCATAGTCGGCGATGGTCGGCTGCACCGTCACATGGTCGGACATGCCATGGCTCGGATAGTCGATCGCGATCGCGCGAAGCTCCGGCGCCAGGACGGCCATCAGTTCGAGGTACAGCGCAGACGATTGCTGGTTCATATGCAAAAGCACGACCGGCTTGCCGCGGCCGGCCGCGCGGTAATGTATATAGCCTGCACTTGTTTTCACGAGCGCGCGTTCGATGTCCATCCGCTCAGATCTCCTCCAGTACGTGCGCGATGATTTTCGCACGGAATGCGAATGTCGGCTGGCATCACCGGCGCGCGCGATTTGCCGTAAAATGAACCGCGTCAAAGGAGGATTTATGACCACTGCCGAACTCACCCGCTACGAGATTGACGTCAGCGACGTCGAATACCTGCGCCATGGCGACAAGCCGCTGCTCGCGCGCATCTACAAACCGCGCGGCAAAGGGCCGTTTCCGATCATCGTCGATCTGCACGGCGGCGCGTGGTGCAAGAAAGACCGCACGAGTGATGCCGGCACGGACGAGCCGCTCGCCAAAAGCGGCGTGATCGTGGTCGCACTCGACTTTCGCATGCCGCCCGAGGCGCGTTATCCCGCCTCGCTCGTCGACGTGAATTACGCGATACGCTGGTGCAAGGCGCATGCCGCGGAATGGGGCGGTCGTGCGGAGCGCGTCGGCATACTCGGCGTCTCCAGCGGCGGCCATCAGGCGATGCTGACCGCGATGCGACCGAACGACGCGCGCTATGCGGCGCTGCCGCTTCCCGGCAAGCAGGTGTTCGACGCGAAAGTGCACTGCGCGGTGATGTGCTGGCCGGTGATCGATCCACTCGGCCGCTATCGCTATGCTAAGAATGCGCAATCGAGCACCGATGCGAAACTCAAGGAAGCGGCTGACGGATGGGTGAGCGGCCACGACAAATACTGGGGTGGTGGCGAAGCGGAAATGGCGGAAGGCAATCCGACGCAGGCGCTCGTGCGCGGCGAAAAGGTGGAACTGCCGCCGGTCATCTACATCCAGGGTCTCGCCGATATCGCGCACCCGGTACCGAACCGCGAGCAGTTCATCGCGAGCTACCGCAAGGCCGGCGGGCGCGTCGAACTTCACGCGTTCGAAGGCGTCGGCGAAGCGTTCATCACGACCGATCCCAACTCGCAGGCGGCGCGCGACGCGATCGACAAGATCATCGAGTTCGTGCGCCGCGAAATGCGCTGAGCGCCCAGGATTAGTCGAACTTCAGGTCCGCGGCCTTGACGACCGCGCCGAGCTTGTCGAATTCGGCGCGCACGAACTTGTCGAACTCTTCGGGCGTCGACGGCCGCGGAACTGCGCCCCGCACGTCGAAGCGCTCTTTGACGTCGGGCAGTTTCAGTATGCGCGCGACTTCCGCGGAAATTTGTCTGATGACGTGACGCGGAGTCCGGGCGGGCGTGAAGAGTCCGTACCAGGTATCGAATTCGAATCCCGGCAGCCCGGCTTCGGCGACGGTCGGCACGTCGGGCAGAGCCGGCGAGCGCGTGGCGGTCGATACCCCCAGCGCCAGCAAGCGCTTGTCCTTCACGAGCGGCAACGCAAGGCCGATCGGTGAAAAAACGAAATTGATGCGGCCGGCCAGCGCGTCGGTCAACGCTTCGGGACCGCCTTTGTAGGCGACGTGGATCACGTTGATGTCGGCGGCAAGCCGGAACTGCTCGCCGTTGATGTGCATACCGCTGCCGATGCCCGCCGAGCCGAACGTGAGTTGCCCCGGTTTTTGTTTTGCCAGCGCGATCAATTCCCTGACGGTTTTCACGCCCTGCACGGGCGGTGCGATCAGCACGTTCGGCACTCCCGAGACCTGCGAGATTCCCGTCAGGTCGCGCAAAGTGTCGTAAGGCAGGTTCGTATAAATTGCCGGCGTGATCGCGTGCGCCATGGAGTTCATGTAAATCGTGTAGCCGTCGGGCGACGACGCGGCGACGAGCTTGGTCGCGAGCACGCCGCCCGCACCCGGCCGGTTGTCGACGATCACCTGCTGGTTCCAGTGCTCGGCCATGTTCTGGCCGATGATGCGGGCGAAGAAATCGGTCTCGCTGCCGGCGGTGAACGCGACGATCATGCGCACGGGACGCACTGGAAAAGTTTCCGCGGGCTGCGCGGCCGCCGCTTGCGCCGCACAAGCGTATCCCGCCAGGATGGCGACGGCTGAAAACTTCATGGTTCCTCCGATTGCCGGCCGCGCCGTCTTCGCCCCGGGACTCCGTAGCGATAGCGGCGGGTTGCCGGTATGATTCCGGAAAAGTATAGCTTGAATCGCAGGAGGAGTAACGTGACCATGTCCATCCGCCGGCTGTCTGCCGCGTGCGGCGCGGAAGTCTCCGGCATCGAATTCACGCGGCCGCTCGGCACGGACCGCGTGCAGGAAGTTGCGCAGGCGCTCGGTACTCACGGGATTCTGCTGTTCCGCAACGCCGATATCGATCCCGCGCAGCACGTGGCGTTCAGCCGGCAGTTCGGTCCGCTCGAACGGCACGTCGTCGGCGAATTCAATCTGCCCGACTATCCCGAGGTTTTCGTCGTGTCGAACGTCCGGGAAGAGGGCAAGTTGAAGGGCGCGGTATACGCGGGGCAGTACTGGCATTCGGATCTCTCTTACATGCGCAAGCCGTCGCTGGGCTCCTTATTGCTTTGTCACGAGATGCCTGCGATTGGCGGCGACACCATGTGGGCGAACATGTATCTCGCGTACGACACGCTGTCGGAAGTCATGCAGAAATTCATCGGCGGCCTGAAGGCGGTGCATGACTACAGCCACGCGTACGATACCTATTTCGCGCATCTGAAAGAGCGTCCGCCGCTGACCGCGGAGCAGCGCGCCAAAACGCCGCCGGTCGAGCAGCCGATGGTGCGCACGCATCCGGACACGGGCCGGAAGGCCTTGTACGTGAATCCCGGCTTCACGACCGGCATCGTCGGCATGCCGAAAGAGGAAAGCGACCCTGTCCTGGATTTTCTGTTCCGCCATGCGACGCGGCCGGAGTTCATCTACCGGCACCGCTGGAGCGTGCACGACATGATTTTCTGGGACAACCGCTGCACCATGCATTATGCGCTCGCCGATTACGACTTCTCGGTGCGCCGGCACATGCATCGCACGACGGTCGCGGGTGACGAACCTTATTGATCTGAACTAATCGATCCGGATGTTCGCGGCCTTGATGATCTTGGCCCACTTCGCCGATTCGTTCGTCATATAGTCGCGCAACGCTTCGGGCGCGCCGGGCTCGGGATCGCCGCCTAACGCGAGAAAGCGCTCGTTGATTTCGGGCGTCTCCATGGCCTTGACGATCGCAGCGTTCAACTTCGTAACCAGCGGCTGCGGCGTGCGGGCGGGCGCAAAAATGCCGTACCACGTCGTGTACTCGTAACCGGGCACGCCCGCTTCGGCGATGGTCGGAATATTCGGCAGCGCCGGCGAGCGTTTCGCGCTGCCGACGCCCAGTGCAACGAGGCGTCCCGTTTTGATCTGCGGCAGCACTGCGGGCACGCTGCTGAAAGCCATCTGAATCTGGCCGCCGATCAGGTCCGTAATCGCAGGGCCGCCGCCTTTGTATGGCACGTGCACGATGTCGACGCCCGCCAGCCATTTGAGGAGTTCGGTGCCGAGATGGTTGGGTGTGCCCACGCCGCTCGAACCCGCGCTGAGATAACCGGGCTTCGCCTTGGCGAGCGCGATCAATTCACGCACGTTCTTCACCGGCAATTGCGGATTGATCACCAGCAGTTGCGGCACGATCACGACCATGCTGACCGGCGCAAAGTCTCTGACCGGGTCATACGCGAGTTTGTGCGAGAGCAGCGGATTGCACACCATCCCGGCCGAGGTGCCAAGCATGACCGTATAACCGTCGGGCGCCGCCTGCGCGGTGATCATGGTGCCGAGCACGCCGCCGGCGCCGCCGCGATTGTCGACCACGACCTGTTGGCCGAACGATGCGCTCATTTTTTGCGCGAGTGCGCGTCCGACCAGATCCGTGTTGCCGCCCGGCGGATACGTGATGACGAGGCGGATCGGCTTGGTGGGATAGGGCTGCGCGTTAATGTTCGCAGCGCACGCGAGCATCATCGCCGCGAGTGCGCATTGAAACAGGCGTTTTGACAGCATCGGATTTGCGGCGTGCGTTTTCATCCGGGCGGCGGCCGGCGCGGATCTTCGAAGAATTCAAGCATCAGAAATTGCTCGAGACTCGCGTTGTCCCTTTGCCGCGCGGATAGCGTCACATTGCGGCCCAGCCGCTGCGATTCCCACGTGAAATCCTCCTGTTCGTATTCGCGAATAATGGCGATCATCTTGCGCACCACGGCAATGTGGATGTCGGGATTGTTGCCTTTCTGCACTTCGATCAGTTGCTTGGTATTGCGGCGGACATCCTTGTTCCAGCCGAAGAACCAGAACTCGGCACTATAGCCTACGTGGACGAGCTGAAACACGCCGCCGCCCTGTGACGGATCATAGCCGAAGGTCTGCTTGCGCTGGGTCGCGAGATTGGCGGCGGCGATCCGGTTGGCGCGCGCGTTGTCGTCTTCGACGGGGGGCGTATTCGTCGCAAGGCCGGAGGACGGCGGTGCGGCCGTCTCGCCGCGCGCGCGGCGGCGCGCATCTACGAACGACGCGAAATCACCGGCGGGTGCCGGCGGAGCGGCGGGCGCGGCCGGTGGTGCCGGCGGCGCTGGCGCAGTTACGGGTGGCGTGGTTGACGGCGGAGTGCGCAGCGCGAGAACGGGAGCGGAAGGACGCGGCGGCGGAGCAGGCCGCGCCGGCCGCGCCGGGGCCGCGGGCTGCGATTGCAACGCGGGTGCGGTTGGCGGCGAGGACGGCGGACGCGGCGGTGGCGCGAGCTGCACTACGAGCGAGCCGCTCGTTTCGCCGCGCTCGGACAACTCCGGCGACGGCAGATGCAGCTTTATCTGCGGCAGCCACTTCCACAGCACGGCGACGTGCACCAGCACCGACAGCAATACCGCGATCCAGATGGTGGGGATCGTGACGCCGTCGTGCCGGTTGCGAAATTCGTCCTTCATCGCGAAGTCATGTTGAATATGGGCGGCGCAGCGCCGGATGAACAGCGGGAAAAGTTATGCCGGACCGGTGTCCGCATCGCGGGCGCCCGCATCCGGCTGCGCCGCCCGTGCGCGACCGCCGCGGATTACCGTACCAAAATCGCGGTGCGCAAAGGAACCGCCGAGACTTGGGCTAATGCGACGACTGGCCTTCCAGCAGCAATTTGACGATCTGCGGCGTGATGTCGCGTGCGCGCTGGTCGAGTTCCGCATCCGTAAGGTTCGCAATCGGATGCGGCATCGCGAGGAATTTGAAATCCTTGAGCCCCCACGAACGGGCCATCGCGTCGCCGGTTTTCTGGAATACATCGGTGATGATGGACGCCGTCGGCATTCCCTCTTGTTCCATTACGATGCTGTCGAGCACACTGCCCGAGCTGCATGACCCTCAATCGCCGACGCCGGCGACGACAAAATCGCAATTCTGCCTGAACTCCGCGATGATTTCGGGTGAGACGGGGATGCCGGCGCTTTTCTTGCGCCGCATGATGTGCGCTTTCACTCCATGCTCGCGCTCGAGCACGCCCGCGATGCGCTCGAGCAGCTGGTCTGAATTGTGTTTCGAATTGTCGACGAGACCGACGCGCAGGCCGGAGAGCGATTTGGGTCGCGGCGCGTATTCAATCCTGCGCCCCCTGGCTTCGGTGGTCGGGTCGTATATACGTACTGTCATGAAGTTCTCCTTGGATTGCGCAACACAAAAATCAGACCGCGAAAGCCGGCTCCGCGTTCACGGACGGCGGATTTCTTTCGTGACGGCTTGTGAGCCGTTCTTGCCGCCCCAACCGGGAATGTAGGCCGACTGCACGCCGGCCTTGCCGCCCGCCATGATGACGAGGAAATCGTCCGGCTCGTGCACGAGCGGCACCAGCGTGGTTTCGTCCGCGGCTGCGATGGCGCCGTCTTTCAGGTTGATGCGTTTCAGTTCAGCGACTGAAATTTTCGTGTGTTCGAAGACGTAGCGCTTGACGTCGTCGCGCGTCCAGCCCGCTTTGGCGATCACGGCCATGTGCTCGCCCGCGAACACCATCGCGTAGAACGGCTGGCGCGCCGTGCCCGCCGACACGCGCATCTGCGCGCATGCGGTCGCGAGTATGCCTTCCGGCGTCGCGGAAAGGCCATTCGAGTACTGGTGCACGCCGAGCGCGGCCATGATGGTCACCGCGTTCTGCTCGCGCTTGAAGCCGCGGGACACGTGCAATGGCGGCCATGGGCTTTCCGCCTCGTTCTCCGCGATGCAGTAGGTGTACTTGCCGGGGTGGCCGAGGCTGCTCTGATCGAGCGTGCCGGGCAGCGTGCCTATCGTGTTGCGCATCAGGAGTCTGACCGCGCGGCCTATGGTTGCGTTCGCCCGCCATCCCGGCCCGAACAGATTGTGGCCGCAATTCATGTCGAGCTCGCGCGCGATCGGTCCGTTTACGATCATCAGTACACCCGAGCCGCCCGTGCTGGTGGCGGGGCCGTGGTAGCCATAGAGGGGATCGGCGAGCGCCTCGACCGCCGCGACCACCACCGGCATGTATTCGGGTCGGCAGCCGGCGAGTACCGCGTTGATCGCTATTTTTTCGGCCGTTACCGAGACCTGGCGGTTTTCGATAAATGCGACCTGCTGCTGCGGCTCGAGCTTGACCGCTGCGAGCATCGCGGCGATTCTATCTTCGGTCGGCGGCACCACGGGCAACCCGTCGGTCCAGCCCTTTGCATAGCAAAGTTCCATGGCGGCAGCCATGTCCGGCGCCTCATGGGCGCGCGACGTCAATTGCATGTGGTGTCCTTGTGATGGGCGCTCTTTACGCGTGCGACTGACAGAGTGCACAGTATGCCCGCGCAGGCGGGGGGCGGCAAGGCGGGCGGCGTTGTTTTGCCGCCTGCACGCGACGTAATTCCGCGCGCCGCTTCTTTGCTGGTGCGCGCATTTGCCGTATGCTAAAGCGGGTGTCGAAGGGTAATGTCGAAAGGACTGGTAATGAAGACAGGAATAACTGGCGCAGTCGGTGTCGCCATCGCGCTGTTGACGCATTGGGCGCTTGCGCAGGAGCCGACCGTTCGCGTGCTGGGGCTTATGAAGTCGGTGGTCATTCCGGCCTCCGACGCGGTGTTCGCCGTCGGCAAGGCGCCGCCCAAAAACGATCGGGAGTGGGCTGCCGTCGAAAGTGGCGCGGCCAAACTGATCGACGCAGGTAAAGCGCTGGCGGACGAAGCGCCGGCCACCGGCGGCGCGAACTGGGTCAAGCTGTCAAACGCCCTGGCAGATGCTGCCGCAGTCGCGGGCAAGGCCGCCAAGGAGAAAAATGCCGACGCCGTGCTCGATGCGGGCGACGTCCTTTACACCACCTGCGAAGACTGCCACCGCCAGTACGTGAAGAAGTAAGCGCAGCCAGCGCGCCGTCAGGGCGCGGCGGTTTTCCGGAAAATCTGGGCGTCGGTGAATAACGATCCGATCACGACTTTCTGGATGGTGTGGTCGTCCGGCACCATGAAAAGTATCGGGTTGATCAGTTCTTCAAAAATTCCGCGCAGGCTGCGCGCGCCCGTCTTGTATTCCATCGCGATTTCGGAAATCTGCTCGAACACGCGCGGCTCGATCGTGAGTTCGACGCCCTCGTTCCTGAATATTTCGCGGAACTGGTTGTAGATCGAGTTTTTGGGCTCCGTCATGATGCGCACCAGCATCGTCCGGGTGAGGGTCTGGAAGTTGGCGATGATGGGCAGCCGCCCGGTGAATTCCGGAATCAGGCCGAATTCGAACAGGTCGGTCGGTTTCACGCGCGTGTTGAGGCGGTCGAGGATATTCTGGTTGTCGTCGTTGGTGGTCGAGATGAAGCCATAGCCGTGTGTTTTTGCCATGATGTTTTCGAGCCCGACGAACGCGCCGCCGCAGATGAACAGGATATTGGTCGTGTCGATGTAGTCCTTGGTCGAGAGCTTGGCCGGATAGCCTTCCATGATCTTGAGCAGCGAATGCTGGACGCTTTCGCCCGACGTGCTGCGGGTCTCGCCGGGGGGCGCTTTCAGCTTGTCGATTTCGTCGATGAAGACGATGCCCAGCTGCGCGCGCGCGATGTTGCCGTCGGCTTTGTCGATGAGCCGCTGCAATATCGCCTCGATTTCTTCGTTGACGAACTTGGTTTGGGCGAGCGAAGTGGCGTCCGCGGTCACGAACGGCACGCCGAGGATGCGCGCGAGCGTTTCGCACAACAGCGTCTTGCCGGTGCCGGACGGTCCGATCAGCAGCACGTTGCTCTTGGCGATTTCGACGCTGTCTTTCTGCGATTTTTCGAGCTTCTTATAGTGCGAGTAAACGGCGACCGCCAGGATTTTCTTGGCTTCATCCTGGCCGATCACGTACTGGTCGAGATATTTGACGATGAAACTCGGCTTGATTCTTTTATCGAGCAAGTTCGTTTCCCCGTTGTTTGATCCACCGCTTTTTGGCAAATGACATCACGCCAAATGCAATATCATATGCCTGTCCCGTTTGCCAATAGCGGCGGCACATATGATCATCATAATCCATTGGAGACCATCACATGCTGTGGGCCATATCCTGCGTCGACAAACCGAACACCGCCGCGGCGCGCGCCGCCGTATTGCAGCCGCATCGCGATTACCTGAAAAGCCGGAAGGGGATACTCGTGCTCGCCGGCGCCACGCAGACCGACGACGGTGCGACGGCGGTGGGCAGCCTGTTCGTCGTGAACGTGAAAACGCGCGCCGAAGCCAAGGCGTTCTCGGACGGCGACCCGTTTACGCAAACGGGCGTGTTCGCCAGCGTGACGATCACGCGCATGAACAAGGGGCAGTGGAATCCCGAGGCGGCTGACGGCGCGTAACGTGCGTGTTGCGCAGCCAACAAAAAAGCCCCGGTCGGGGCTTTTTTGTTGGCTGCGCGCCGAAGTGCGCACCTGAATGGTTGGCTTATTTGTAGGTCTCGCCTTCCAGATTCGGCCGTTCCTGATCGCGGATATTGTAGTCGAACGACTGGCCGGTCGACACGAGCGTGATCTTCTTAAGGCCGCCGCCCTTCGAGCCGTCGCGCAACTGGTGCACCTCGACGGTGACTTTTTCGCCCGGCTTGATCAGATTTCGGGTCCAGCCCGAACGCACCAGGTTGCCCGGACTTGTCAATTCGACGACCCACATGCCGTCGGGAACGCCCGGCTTGGCGACGGCGTTCTCGATGAAAATCGCGACGTGCGGATTGGTCCAGTGCAACTCCTTCACTGTACCTTCGAGCACGATGAAATGTTCACGATCGAACATCGTGGTCGAATGGTGGGCGGACGCCGGACAGGCGCCGGCCACCAGGCCCAAAAACGCGACAGCGGCTGCAACTTTACGCGATAAATGCTTCATAGGGTCTCCGTTTTCAAGCGGGCAATCTTAAACCCAAATCTACTTCGGGGGAACCCGGTTGCCGCCGACTGCATGCTGGATCGGCACAAAAATGTCATTGCCCCACTTGTCCTTGGCGGGATTGAAGTAGCCCTCCAGGCAGACGCCTTCGACGATGTCGTACGTGCGCGCGCGCTGGCGGAAATAGATCCGCGTCGTTTTCCACGGCTTGGTCAGCACTTTCGGCGCGGTGATCTCCAGATCCACGAGCAGGATGTCCTTGTTCTTGGGGTCAAGGTGAATACGTTCCAGGATGTGCATGTCGCCGTTGTTCGGAACGCCGGCCGCTTCGCTGATTGCAATGTACGTCTGCGGCATCACGCCTATGGTGTCGACGACGAGCGTGTCGCCTTCCCAATGACCGATCGAATGGCCGTGAAAGGTCGGGTCCGGATCCTCGGGATGCGGTCGGCCGTCGGTGTAAATGCGCCGCAACCGGTTGCTGTCGGATTCGCCGAGCATCGTGACCCGTCCCGGCGTAAACAGGATCTCCATCGAATTGTGGGTGACCAGCATCCACGCCGGCATTGATTCAGGCAGGCAGTTCACGAACAAGGGCGGCGGACGGCCCGCTTTTTCCTCTGCTTGCTGGAACCGGATTTGCTCCATGGCTTTGTCGGTCCATGGCGGCATGTTGGTCTTGATCTGCTCATCCTGGTCCGTGATCTTGGGATTCCACGCGCCGCTCCAGTCCGGCAGTTTTGCGATGTCCGCCCAGTCCTTCGCCGTCGGCGGCGGATTGATAATCGGTTTAGGTTTCGCGGCCGGCTGCGCGAACGCGCTCACGCCGGCCAGCGCCACGCAGGCGACCAAAGCCGCGCTTAGGCATTTGTTCATCGGTCCTCTCTCCCTCGGTGGCGTCTGCAGCACTAATGCCGAAACCGGATATTGCCGCCGGGCAGTCTAGCCGATTTCGGCGAATTTCGCATGGCGGGAAGAGCGTTTGCGAATCGTTCGTACTACGCTCGCGCCCCGGGCATCAGCTGCCCAGATGGGGCTGCAGCGTGAAACCGATCCAGCGTCCAAAAGCGACGACGCCGATCCACAACGCGAGCGACGCGCCGCCTGCAAGCCGCGCCCGCAGCGGCGTAGTGTTCACCGAATTTCCCCAGCTGGCGGCGTCGCGGCCGCTGACAAAGTGAAAGAACAGCATGTTGGCGCCGGCCAGCAGCAACAGCAGGATTTTTACCCGGAAATGGAAATTATGCGCGTAGTTGACGGCGTTGGAAATGAACAGCAGGCTGCCGGTGAGCGCAGCGACCGCAAACGCAATCCACGTGCAGGGCAGCACATCGCGCGTCAACGCGGTCACGCTGCGGTCGCGGGACGCCAGGCCCAGCAGCCGCAAATCGACGATCGCGATGGAGCCGACGACGAGCGTGATGGCGAGCACGTGGACCGATTCGATCCACGGAAACAGCGATTCGTTCTCGCGTATCGCCAAACCGGCCGGCGTTTCGTACAGCCACCGGAAAATTGCATCAAACCCCATATACCGTTTCCCCCTTGCCTGCGTTGTGCGCAGTTATCGTTGTTGAAGCGTGCGGGCGTCAGCGAAACGCTGCTTAGATGTAGGCGATCCAGCGGCCCGCGCACACGATGCCCACCCACAGCGCGAGCGATACGAGCGCGATCAGCTTGATCGCGCCGCGCCGGCCGCTGGTCGCGTCCCAGAAATTGCCGTCCCTGTTGAGCGGCGCCTGGTAAGCCAGGGTCACGATGATCACCGCTGCGAGCAACGTCATCTTGAGCTGGAAGACCGGGTTCTCGAGCGAACGCACCGGTTCGCCGATGATGAGGATCGCGCCCGACACGAGCAGTATCGGCAGGGTCCACCAGATGACGGGCCGAATGCGCGCCGATACCTCGGCGAGCGGACGGTCGCGTCCGACCAGGCCGAGCAGGCGCAGGTTGAGCATCAGGACCGATGCCATGACGGCTGCGATCGCGAGGATGTGCACGGTCTGCACGGTCGGCACGCTCCACGACGTGACCTGGATCGCCTGGCTTAGCGATGTTTGCTCTATCCACGCACAAAAATTATCGAGAGATTGGGTTCGCATCGGATCGTCTGGTGCCCGTCAAAAATAAATTACCTTGGAAGTTTACACCGCTTCGCGCAGGCCCGGCAGGCGGACGGCTGTCCGGCCTGCCCATCGAAGCCGGTCGTTATTTCTTCGCCGGCTCTGCGGCTTTCTTCTCGGCGTCCGGCGGCGGGCCCTGCAAATATTTCGCGTATTCCTGGTGGCACAGAGCGCACGCCTTGTAGATATTGCCGCCTTCGGTAAACAGCGCCTCGGTATTTTTTGCTTCGGCCGCTTTGAGCGCCTGGCCTGCGGCATCGCTCAACCGGCGCGCCGACTTCATCCACTCCTTGTTGTCGCGCGCGCGCCCTTCGATCATCAGCGCATTGCCGGCTTCCATCAGCGTCGCCGCTGCGTTGCGCACATTGTCCCATTCCGCATCCGTGTGCGGCGCGATCTCTTGCGTGCCTTTCTGCGTGATCACGGACTTGACCGAATCCCAGATCACGTCGGCAGCCGGATCTATGACCCATTGCATGACTTGTTTTACGGCGAGCGTGGTCGTGTAGGGCGGTAAAGGCGGGGCAGGCGGCGCAGGTGGCGGCGGCGCTTCGCAGCCGGCAAGCAACAATATGCTAATGGGCAAAAATCGCAGAATCGCTTGCATAATATCTCCTCCCGGGCACGCTTTGCGCGCGCATCAACCTGCATCATACACAGCGCCGGTATTTTTCGCTGACAGCAGGCCGGCCGGCGGCCGGTTCTTTCTCTATGCTGCTGCGGGTTTGTCGCCGCCCAAAAGCCGGGTCAGATCGGCGAGCATTTGCGACAACTCGCCGGTCATCAGCGCGAAATCAAGATCGAACTGGTCTTCTTTATTGTCGGCGTTCTGGTCGGTTTCCTGCCGCAGCAGGTTGAGAAACGCGATGCGCTTGATTTGCAGCGTTTCGGTCAGCACGAACGATATCTTGTCTTTCCACGTCATGCCAAGGCGGGTGGCGACCTTGCCCGCCGCGATGTGAGCCTGGATGTCCTTGCCGGCCAGGCCATGCCGCACATAGCGGACAGTGGCCTTGTTCGCATCGCCGGCGCGCAGCTCGAGATCCTGGTCGATCGTGAAATCCGCAGAGATTTCGCCCCCGGCGAGCCAGCCCGTCATGGCCGCGCCCGGCGACAGTTGCGTATCGAGCCGTTTCGCAGGGAATTCATTGCCGGACTTGCGCAGGGTTTCGAGCACGCGCTCGCCTTTGGCGTCCGCTGCCGAGTCGACCACGAACCACCGGTTGTCCGGGTCCACCCAAGCCGCAGTGGTGAGCCGACGCGCCAGTGCCCGCGGCATGAGTTCGTCGAGCACGCGCTCCTTGATTTCGCGCATTTGCTTGCGGCCGATGCTATGCCCTTGTTTCTTCGCCAACTCGGTGGCGCGCTCGACGGCGACCTGGCGGATAATGGAGGCCGGCAGAAGCTTTTGCTCGACGCCCAGCGTCATCAGCCAATGCCGGTTCAGCGTGTAAAGAAACGGTTCGCCGTCTTTCGGCGGCACCCAGCCGTGGCTTTCCATCTCGAAACTGTTGCACGGCTGCAAAGCCCGTCCTGCCAGTATGGTTTCAAGAATGCGAGGTTCGACCTTCCATTTGGAACCGAGCCGGTAGACGAGCAGATTTTTGAATCGCATGAAGGCTACGCAAAAAAGGACGCAGTATACTAGAGACCTATCGACTGAATTCCGAAGATTCCGGGATTCCGGCGCAATCCGAGCCAACCAAGAATGCAAAAAGCCAGCGTAAAAAAATCCAGCGGCACCAAACGGACCGGCGATGCCGCGCGGCCCGCGCAGTACCGCTTTCTGACCGAATTGGCGAAAGAGCGCCGCGCGGTTGCGATATTCCTGATCAACGGCCTCAAGCTCGAAGGCAGAATCGTCTCGTTCGACGATTACGCCATTCTGCTGGAAGGCGACTTGTCCGATCACGTTTACAAGCACGCGATTTCGACCATCCAGCCATTGGCTGCGACGACCGCGAAAGCGGATGCCGGCGTGAAAGCCGGCGGCAAGACGGGCTTAAAAGCGTATGCCCAGCGCGCCGAACCTGAACATGTGACTGCTGCCGCCGCCGAACGCAAGCCGCGCCAGCCGACGATCGTCGTGCGTCCCAAACGCAGGATAATCAAGAGCACCCCCGGCGAGGGGTGACGCGTGCCGCGACGAAGCGCGTGTCCGCCGCGCGCGGAAGCGTCTCATCGACTGATCCAGCAAACTTTTTTTACCCATATCCTCGAGGAAAATTGATTATGACTATTTCCATGTACCAGGCGTCGGCGCCGGTTTTTGTCCGCATGCTGGAAAATCTCGGGCGCATCGTCGAAAAAGGCGCGGCGCACGCGGAAAGCCGCAAAATCGAGCCGGCGGCGCTGATCAATTTTCGCCTCTACCCGGACATGCTGCCGTTCACGAAGCAGATCCAGATCGCCACCGACATGGCCAAGGGCTGCGTTGCGCGGCTTGCCGGTCAGGAACCCGTCAAGTTCGAGGACAATGAGGCGAGCTTTCCCGAACTCATGGCGCGAATTGCTAAAACGGTCGACTACCTCAAGACATTTCGCCCCGACCAGATTGACGGCACCGAGGACAAAACCATTACGCTGCAAATGCGCACGGGCCCGCTCACGTTCACGGGACTGAAATATCTGCTCGAATTCGCGCATCCCAATTTTTATTTTCACGTCACCACCGCGCACGATATTCTTCGCCATTGCGGCGTCGAAGTCGGCAAATGGGATTTCCTCGGCAAGTCCTGACCCCCGCGCGGCCGCGGCGTCCCTGCAGACTTTGTGGGGATCGGCGGCCCGCGCTTAATCGTTTTGCGCTGCCGGGGATGCTGCTGCGCGCCCGCCGGCGCATTTGCCGTTCGCGCCCAAAGAGATAGCGTGCCGCGCCGGCGCGCTTGATTCCCGCGGAATCGCCCGCACATTCGAATTCATGCCGGATGTCGTTGTCGTACCGGGCAGCGGCCACCGGAATTCGAATATGAGCGAACACGTACACATAGTCTGCCAGCACTGCAGCACCACCAACCGCGTGCTGCGCGAGCGGCTGCGCGCGGGTGCCAAGTGCGGCCATTGCGGGCAGGCGCTGGTCGCAACGGCGCCGTTCGACCTCACGGCCGCGAATTTCGACCGCCATGTGAGCGCGAACGGGCTGCCGCTGGTGGTCGATTTCTGGGCGCCATGGTGCGCGCCGTGCCGGATGATGGCGCCCGCGTACGCTGAGGCCGCCGCGCAACTGGCGCCCGGCGTGCGTCTCGCGAAACTGAATACCGAAGACGAACAGGCGCTTGCCGCGCGCTTCGGCATCCGCGGAATTCCGACCCTGGTTGCATTCAAGAACGGGCGCGAAGTGGCGCGCCAGTCGGGCGCGCTCGATACCGCGGGCCTCGTGGGCTGGATCAGGGGCCATGTTTAAACGCGCAATGAACACTTCAACTTTCAATCTTCGGGACGCCTATGTCATCTCGTAACGCAACGGGCTGGATGTGGTCGCAGGCCTGCGAATTGCTCGACCAGGCCGACCGCATGCACCGGCAGTTCTTCCGGCTGGCGGCATCGGCGCGTCCGCGCGCCGTCTGGGAGCCGCCGGTCGACATATTCGAAGACGAGCGTGAAATCGTGATCGTCATCGCGCTGCCGGGTGTCGCAGAAGAGGGCGTGGAGATATCGCTCGAAGCCGGAGCGCTGGTGGTGCGCGCCGAGCGGCGGATTCCGTCTGTCGGCACTCGGGGCGCGGTGCGGCGGCTGGAAATTCCGTACGGATATTTCGAGCGGCGCATCCCGCTCGCGAATCTGCACCTGGAGGCGGGCACGCGCGAATTCAGCGATGGTTGCCTGATATTGAGGTTACGCAAGGTGGATGAAACATGAACGAAGACATCATTGCAAACATCACTCCGGTCAGCGTCGATGCGGCCGGCCGCGCCGCCGAGGCCGCGGCAAATGCCGCGGGCGCGCGCACGGGCGCTTCGCGTCCGCTGCCCGACGACGCGCTGATCATCATGCCGGTGCGCCAGGCCGTGCTGTTCCCGGGCGTCGTGCTGCCGCTGACGGTCGGCCGCGAGCGTTCGCGCGCCGCCGCGCAGGAGGCCGCGCGCCTCGAGCGGCCGCTCGGCATCCTGCTGCAGACCAAACCCGACGTCGATCTGCCGGGACCCGATGATCTGCACTGGGTCGGCACCACCGCCAACGTCGTGCGTTACATCACGTCTCCCGACGGCTCGCACTACGCGATCTGCCAGGGAGTGAAGCGCTTTCGCGTGCTGCAATTTCTCGAGGGCTTCCCGTACACGGTCGCGCGCGTCGAAATCATCGAGCAGCCCGCTGAGTTCGATGCCGAAATCGAGGGGCGCGCACACAATCTGAAGCAGCGCGCGATCGAGATCCTGCAGTTGCTGCCGCAGGTGCCCGAAGACATGCTGTCCGCGTTAAAAGGCGTGGAAGGTCCTGCGCGGCTGGCGGATTTCATCGCCGGCCTGATGGACGTGAGCCCCGAGGAAAAGCAGAAGCTGCTGGAGACCTTTGACATCAAGGCACGGCTGGACAAGCTGCTCGAACTCCTGACGCACCGCATCGAGGTGCTGAAGGTGTCGCGCGACATCGACGAGCGCACGCGCGAGTCGATCGAGGGCAGAAACCGCCAGCATCTTTTACGCGAGCAGATGCGCACGATCCAGAAGGAACTTGGCGAGGACGATGAGGGCAAGGCGGAAATAGCCGAGCTTGAGAAAGCCATCACCGCGGCGAAAATGCCGGAAGAGGTCGACAAGCAGGCGCGCAAGGAATTGAAGCGGCTGGAGCGCATGTCCGAGGGGGCCGGCGAATACTCGATGATCCGCGGCTATCTCGACTGGCTGATCGAACTGCCGTGGGCGGCCGAGCCCGCCGCGGGGATCGACATTGCGGACGCGAGGCGCATCCTCGACGAGGACCACTACGGTCTCGAGAAGATCAAGAAGCGCATACTCGAGTACCTCGCGGTGCGTAAATTGAACCCGTCGGGCAGGAGCCCGATTCTCTGCTTCGCCGGCCCGCCCGGCGTGGGCAAGACTTCGCTCGGCCAGAGCATCGCGAAAGCGACCGGACGCAAGTTCGTGCGCGTGAGCCTGGGCGGCGTGCACGACGAGGCGGAAATCCGCGGCCACCGGCGCACCTATATTGGTTCGCTGCCGGGCAACATCATCCAGAACCTGCGCAAGGTGGAGACGCGCAACTGCGTCATGATGCTCGACGAAGTCGACAAGCTCGGCGCGGGCGGCTTCCACGGCGACCCGTCGTCGGCGCTGCTCGAGGTCCTCGATCCCGAGCAGAACTCCACGTTCCGCGACAACTATCTCGCGGTGCCGTTCGATTTGTCGGACGTGATGTTCATCTGCACCGCCAACGTGCTCGACACGATACCGGGGCCGCTGCGCGATCGCATGGAGATCATCCAGCTGCCGGGCTACACGGCCCAGGAGAAGCTGCAGATTGCGCGGCGTTATCTGGTCGCGCGGCAATTGGCGGCGACGGGGTTGAAGCCTGAGCAGTGCGAAATCAGCGATGATGCGTTGACCGCGATCATCGAGGACTACACGCGCGAAGCCGGCGTGCGCAATCTCGAACGCGAGATCGGCAAAGTGCTGCGCAATGTCGCGGTGCGCATTGCCGAGGGCAGCGCGCAAGCCGTAAAAATCGAACGCGCAGACCTCGCCGCGATTCTGGGTTCGCCCAGGTTCGACGCGGAAGTGGCAATGCGCACGGGCGTGCCGGGGGTGGCAACGGGTCTCGCGTGGACGCCGGTCGGCGGCGACATTTTGTTCATCGAGGCAACGCGCATGCCGGGATCGGGCAAGCTGATACTTACAGGCCAGCTCGGCGATGTCATGAAAGAAAGCGCGCAAGCCGCGTTGTCGCTCATCAAGGCGCGCTCGCGTCAGCTCGGCATTGCGCAAGAGTTACTGGACAAATCCGACATCCACGTGCACGTGCCGGCGGGCGCCACGCCCAAAGACGGTCCGAGCGCGGGCGTTGCGATGTTCACCGCACTCGCTTCATTGTTGACGGAGCGGCCGGTGCGCAGCGACGTCGCGATGACGGGCGAAATCAGCCTGCGCGGACTCGTGCTGCCGATCGGGGGCGTGAAAGAGAAGGTGCTGGCGGCGTTGCGCGCCGGTATCACCACGGTGCTGTTGCCCGCGCGCAACCGGCGCGACCTCGAAGACGTGCCCGCCGAGGCGCGCGACAAACTGAAATTCGTGTGGGTTGCCGAAGTCGACGACGCGTTGGCGGCTGCGTTATCCGATCCTGCGGTCAGCGCGGAAGCGGCATAAGTGCAAAATGCGGCGCGCTTCTCAGGAAGAATGCCAGCGTAGATCCAGCGTCAGCGGATAGGCCGGGTTGTGCGGTTGCGGTTCCAGCGTCTGCGGCCCCGGCGTATGGCCGTGGTTCCAGAAGCGCGCAATGCGGCGCGCCTCCGCCTCGTTGGCGTTGACTGGAAACGTCGCGTAATTGCGCCCGCCGGGGTGCGCGACGTGGTACGTGCAGCCGCCGATGCTGCGGCCGCTCCAGGTGTCCACGATATCGAATACGAGTGGGGCCTGCACGCCGATGGTCGGATGCAGCGCGGAGGGCGGCGCCCACGCGCGGTACCTCACGCCGGCGACGGATTCGCCCGGCACGCCGGTAGCATGCAGCGGGATTTCGCGCTGGTTGCAGGCGACCGCGTAGCGTGATCCGGTAAGCCCCGTGACCTTGACCTGCAGCCGTTCGACCGACGAGTCGACATAGCGCGCCGTGGCGCCGGCCCTGACTTCCTCGCCGAGCACGTGCCATGGTTCTATCGCCTGGCGCAGTTCGAGCTGGATGTCGTTGTAATTGACCGTGCCGTAGCGCGGGAAACGGAACTCGACAAACGGCGCAAACCAGGCGAAATCGAACGCGTATCCCGCGGCGTTGAGATCGCGCACCACGTCGCGCATGTCGGCTGCGATGTAATGCGGCAGCATGAAACGGTCGTGGAGCTGCGTGCCCCAGCGGATCAGCGCGCCCTCATACGGCGTTTGCCAGAAGCGCGCGATCAGCGTGCGCAGCAGCAACATTTGCGTGAGGCTCATTTGCGCGTGCGGCGGCATCTCGAACGCGCGGAATTCGAGCAGGCCCAGGCGGCCGGCGGCCGTGTCGGGCGAATACAGCTTGTCGATGCAGAATTCGGCGCGATGGGTGTTGCCGGTCAGATCGACGAGCAGGTTGCGCAGCAGGCGGTCGACCAGCCACGGTGTCAGCGCCTCCTGGCCCGCGCGCTGGCGCTGCGTCATCTGCTGAAACGCGATTTCGAGTTCGTACAAGTTGTCGTCGCGCGCCTCGTCGACGCGCGGCGCCTGGCTGGTGGGGCCGAGAAACTGCCCGGCAAACATATACGACAGCGCCGGATGGTTTTGCCAGTAGGTGATGAGGCTTTTCAAGAGATCGGGCCGGCGCAGCAGGGGGCTGTCGGCGGGTGTCGCGCCGCCCAGCGTGACGTGGTTGCCGCCGCCGGTGCCGGTATGGCGGCCGTCGAGCATGAATTTTTCGGTGGCGAGCCGCGTGAGACGCGCGTCTTCGTAAAGTGCCGTGGTGTTCGCCACCAGTTCGTCCCAATTTGCTACGGGGTGTATGTTGACTTCGATTACACCCGGGTCGGGCGTGATCCTGAGCACGTTCATGCGCACGTCGGCCGGCGGCTCGTAGCCTTCCACGCGCAATTCGAGGTTCAGCGCGTCGGCGCTCGCCTCCACCGCTGCCGCCAGCGCCAGGTAATCTTCGATCAGGCGGATCGGCGGCATGTAGACATGCAGAATTCCGTCGCGCGGTTCCACGCACAACGCTGTGCGCACGATTTCCGCCGGCGCGGGATCCGGCTTCGGTTCGACGACGGTGTGCGGAGCGCTGGTGGCGGCATGTTCCGGCTCGAGTGCGGGCAGCGGCGTGAACGGATCGTGCGGCATGTCCTCGTCGTCGGGTTCCGTGTATTCGGGGAGGCTGCCGAGAGGCAACCGGTAACCGAGCGCGGAATCGCCGGATATCAGGAACAGGTGCTTGCGCCGCAGCGGCCACAAGCTGCTGGCCCAGCGCGGGCCATTTTTCGCACGCAGCGCGAGTTTCGTCGCGCGCAGCGGCAGCACGTAACCGACCGGCTCCGCAAGTCCGCGCCGCAGTTGCGCGGCAAGGCGGCTGCGCTCGGCCGGGTCTTTGAGATTTTGCGCGAGCGGATCGACGTTGACGGGCAGCCCGCTTTCCTGGTCGAGCGCGCGCCACGTGTCTTCGAACGCCGGCATGACGAATGCGCTGGAAAATCCGAGTTGCTGCGCGATGCGGTCGATCAACTGGCGCGCTTCGCGCGCGCCGTGCTTCGCACCGGCAGCGCCGACCAATCGGGCGTTACGCCACACGGCAACGCCGTCCTTGCGCCAGTAAATGCCCAGCGCCCAGCGCGGCAGCGGCTCGCCCGGATACCATTTGCCTTGACCGTAATGCAGCAGCGCGCCGGGGGCAAGACGCTCCCGCATCCGCTGATGCAGCGCGGTCGCCAGCTCGAGCTTGGCGGGCGAGAGCGCTGTGTAATTCCATTCCGGCCCGTCCATGTCGTCGATGGATACGAACGTCGGCTCGCCGCCTTGCGTAAGCCTGACGTCGCCCGCCGCGAGTTCGCGATCGACTTTGTGGCCCAGCGTTTCGATCGCCTGCCATTGCGCAGCAGTGTACGGCTTGGTCACGCGCGGGTCTTCGCGGATGCGGGTGACGCTCATCGAGAATTCGAATTGCGTTTCGCACGGATCGGTCGCGCCGGTCACGGGTGCCGCGCTGCCCGGCGACGCCGTGCACGCGAGCGGGATGTGGCCTTCGCCGGCGAGCAGGCCCGACGTCGGATCGAGCCCGATCCAGCCGGCTCCCGGAATATAAACTTCCGCCCATGCGTGCAGATCGGTGAAATCGCGCTCGGGCCCGGACGGGCCGTCAAGCGCCTTGATGTCCGCGGTGAGCTGGATCAGGTAACCCGACACGAAACGCGCGGCGAGGCCGAAGTGGCGCAGGATCTGTACCATCAACCAGCCGCTGTCGCGGCACGAGCCGCTTTTGAGTCCGAGCGTCTGCTCGCACGTCTGCACGCCCGGTTCCATGCGCACGAGGTACGCGATGGCGGATTGCAGGCTGCGGTTGACCGCCATCAGAAAGTCGATGGTGAGCATGCCGGCCATGACGTCGCGCGTCTGGAAATCCGCGATCCATTGCTTGAGCTGCGGCCCCTGTTCCTCGATCGCGAGAAACGGCGTCAGGTCGTGCGCGAGCTGGTCGGGATAGCGGAACGGGAATTTTTCGGCATAACTCTCGACGAAAAAATCAAACGGGTTGATCACCGTCATGTCGGCGACGAGATCGACCGTCATTTCGAATTCGCGCGTCTTCTCGGGGAACACGTAGCGCGCTATGAAATTGCCGTAAACGTCCTGCTGCCAGTTGACGAAATGCTTTTCCGGCCTGACGGTCAGCGAATACGACAGAATGGGGGTGCGGCAGTGCGGCGCCGGGCGCAGCCGCACTTCGTGCGCCGACAGCGCGACGGGCCGGTCGTAGCGGTAGCGCGTATGGTGATTGAGCGCGACGTGGATGCTCACGCCGGACGCCCGTGCGCCGCGCCGCGGCTAACCGGCGTCATCCCATTGCGGGTTGGGGATCTGCGAGAACACCCGCTTCAGCCCCTCGCCCCATTGATTGTGGATCATGTTGAAGTAGGTGTCGGACTCGTCGATGCGGCGCACGATGCCGGGCTTCAGGCTGTTGTTGTGGTAGACCAGCATGTCGATCGGCAGGCCGACCGAGATGTTGCTGCGCATGGTCGAGTCGAACGACACCAGCACGCACTTCGCGGCGTCGAGCAGGGTCGTATGACGGTTGACCACGCGGTCGATCACCGGCTTGCCGTACTTGCTTTCGCCGATCTGGAAATACGGCGTTTCGGGGGTTGCTTCGATGAAATTCCCCTCGCTGTAAACATGAAAGAGCCGCTGCGGTTCGCCGCGGATCTGGCCGCCGACGACGAACGACGCGCCGGCTTCGATATTGCTTTGCGCGAGATAGGGTCCGTCGCGGCGCCGCACTTCGCGCAGCGCGTTGCCGATGAGGTCGGCGATTTCGAACATCGAACTCGCGTTGTTGATGGTGCGGTTGGAGTCCCCGCTGCGCGACTGGTGCTCGAGCAGATTGATCGCGCTTTGCGTGATCGACAGGTTGCCCGAGCTCAATACCGCGATCAGGCGCTCGCCGTCGCGTTTGATCATGTGCATCTTGCTGAAAGTCGAAATCTGGTCGACGCCCGCATTGGTGCGTGAATCGGATGCGAAAACCATACCGGCATCGAGCATTACGGCGACACAGTAAGTCATGGAAACTATTCCCCGGACGGCAAGAGTAAAGGCGCTTATTCTAATGGTTGCCGCTCACGCTGAGTAACTGGTCTGAGATTGCGCGTTGGCCGCGCCGGGCAGCGGGTAGTCCGGGACCAGGAATTCCCGGTTGATTTCGCCCGCCAGGTCGCCGATGCCGTCGAGAAAGTCCATCAGGTATTCGTGCAGCCCCACGTCGAAGATCTGCTGGGTGCGGCCGTAATGCAGCCTGGCGTGCAATTCCCCGGCCATGCGCTCGGCTTCGAGCTGCGTGTCGTCGGAGAGGTTGCGCAGGATATCGTAAATGTCGTTCATGCAGGCGTGCAGCGAGCGCGGCACGTCTTCGCGCAGGATCAGGAGTTCCGCGACTTTCATCGGCGTGATCACGTCGCGGTAGACCTTCCGGTAGGAGTCGAACGCGGAGACCGAGCGCAGGAGCGCGCTCCATTGATAGTAATCGACGGCGCCGCCGACATCGGCCGCCGACGGCAGCAGCGTGTGGTATTTGACGTCCACGATGCGCGCGGTGTTGTCGGCGCGCTCCATGAACGTGCCGAGACGAATGAACTGGTAGCCTTCGTCGCGCAGCATGGTACCGAACGTCACGCCGCGGAACTGGTGCGACTGCAGCTTCACCCAGTCGAAGAATTCGCTGATGCCGCGCGATTCGACGTGCGGATAATCGACGTTGCGCATTTCGAGCCACAGCTCGTTCAGGTCCTCGTACATTTCGGAAGTGATCGCGCCGCGCACGTTGCGCGCGTTTTCGCGCGCCGCCTGGATGCACGAATAGATGCTCGACGGATTGGTCGAGTCGAGCACCATGAAATTCAGCATGTGGTTGGGCGTGATCTGGGAGTAGCGTTCGTAGTACGCGGTCGCGCGCCCGGTGATGACGAGCGGCAGCGCCCACGGGTCGGCCCATTCCTGGCCGGCTTCCAGCACGCGGTAGGGCAACAGCGACATGCGGTAGGTCACGTCGAGCATGCGCGCGGTGTTCTCCGCGCGCTCGATATGGCGCGACATCCAGTAAAGATTGTTGGCGGCGCGGGCTAGCATGCGGGGTCTTCCAGCACCCAGGTATCTTTGGTGCCGCCGCCCTGCGACGAATTGACCACCAGCGAGCCTTCGCGCAGCGCGACGCGCGTCAAGCCGCCCGGCACCAGCGAGACCGTTTTGCCGGACAGCACGTACGGGCGCAGGTCGACGTGGCGGGGTGCGATGCCCGATTGCACGTAAGTCGGGCAGGTCGACAGCGCGAGCGTCGGCTGCGCGATGAAAGCGGCAGGTGTGGCAAGTATGCGGCTGCGGTACGCGTCAATTTCGGCCCGCGTCGCGGCGGGGCCGACCAGCATGCCGTAACCGCCGGATCCCTGTACTTCCTTGACCACGAGTTCCGGCAGATGCGCGAGTACGTAGTTGAAGTCGTCTGGTTTGCCCAGTTGATAGGTCGGGACATTTTGCAAGATCGGTTCTTCGCCGAGGTAGAACCGCACCATGTCCGGCACGTAGACGTAAGTCGATTTGTCGTCGGCAACCCCGGTGCCGATGGCGTTGGCGAGCGTCACGCGGCCCGCCCGGTACGCGCCGAACAGGCCCGGCACTCCGACCACGGAATCCGCGCGGAAGGCGAGCGGATCGAGAAAATCGTCGTCGACGCGGCGGTAAATCACGTCGACGCGCTGCGGGCCGTGGGTCGTGCGCATGTACACGTAGTTGTCGGCGACGAAGAGATCGGGGCCTTCCACCAGTTCCACGCCCATTTGCTGCGCGAGGAACGCATGCTCGAAGTACGCGCTGTTGTACGAACCCGGCGTGAGCACCGCGACCGTCGGATTGCTCACGCCGGCGGGCGCCACTGCGCGCAGATTGTCGAGCAGCACGTCGGCATAGTGATCGACCGGCGCGATCGGGACGCGCGAGAAGAGGTCCGGAAAGAGCCGCATCATCATCTTGCGGTTTTCCAGCATGTACGACACGCCCGACGGCGTGCGCAGATTGTCTTCGAGCACGTAGAAAGTATCGCGCCCGACCTTGACCAGATCGATGCCGGCGACGTGGATGTAAACGTCGGCCGGCACCGCGAAGCCGCGCATTTCGGGACGAAAGAGATTGTTGCCGAGTATCTGGTGCTCGGGAATGATGCCGGCCTTGACGATTTCCTGGCCGTGGTAGATGTCCTTCAGGAACGCGTTCAACGCGCGCACGCGCTGGCAGCATCCGTCGGACAGCATTTTCCAGGCGCCCGGACGTATGATGCGCGGAATGATGTCAAAGGGGATCGACCGCTCGACGCCGGTATCGTCGCCGTAGACCGCGAAAGTGATGCCCTGGCGCGCGTACAGCGTGTCGGCTTCTTTTTGCTTCTGCAGCATGAACTCGACCGGCTTGGAACCCAGCCAGTCGGCGTAGGCGGCATAGTGCTCGCGCGGCGCACCGTCGTCGCCGTACATTTCGTTGAACCAGCGCGGCGCCGTCAACGTACCATTGGTGGGCATGTTCATCTGTAGTGGATTAGCAATGGCTGTGCCATGCGCGGCGGCTGGTGCGGTACACGTCCACGGAATTAAAGTGAATCAAGGCAGGCCCGGCTGTCATGTTACGCCGGTCGGCCGGCCATGAGGTAATCCGGAACAACCCGGAGAATGCGTCGCACCAAAACGGGTATTTGACACTCTGAACCGCCTGATTATGGTGCGTCGCCCCGCGCTGGTGCTAAAGTCGGCGCTTTAACCGTAATTGCGGGTAGAGGAGGAATTTCATGGCGAGGTTGAGGCATATTGCGATGCAAGTCCCCGACCCGCACAAGGCGGCGGAGTTTTATATGCGCGTATTCGGGATGCACAAGGTGGGCGAGACCGACTGGGAAAACGCACGCGGCGTTTACCTCTCCGACGGCGTGATCAATCTCGCGCTGCTCGATTACAAGACGGCGGAAGCCGCCGGGCAGCGCGGCTGCGACTTCGTCGGCATTCATCACATCGGGTTCTGGGTCGACGACGTCGCGGCGACACGCGAGGCGATGGAAGCCGCGGGCGCGCAGCACTGGATGGGCGAGCCCGCGCAAGGCGGCGGGTTTTACGAAGTGAAGTACCGCGATCCCAACGGCGTGGTCGTCGACATCACGGAGAACGGCTGGGGCGGCGCGGCGAAGGACGTCGTGGCGTTCGGCGAGAAAAGCTGAAAGCCGGGCTCAGGTTTTAATGCGGCGGCGCGTGTCGTCAGCGACGGCGCGCAGCAGCTTGTCGAGGTCGGCTTTCACTTTGGCGAGACCGGCCGTGGCGCGAAACGTCTTGGTGTCCATGAAGAGTTTCTTGTTCACTTCGATCTGCACGGCTTCGATGCCGCGCGCGGGATCGCTGTTGCGGCCGATCAGCACGTTGCCGACATAAGGCTCGTTGACGGTCACGCTGTAACCGAGGCTCGTCAGCGTATCGACGACCAGCGCGCGAAATTCCGCCGACGTTGTCTTGCCGTGCAGGTCGCCGATGCAGAAATCCGGACGCGGCTTGCCGGCGTCGGGATGCGTCGGCGCGCCGACCGCGGACATGCAATGGCATGAAATCTGGCGCACCACGCCAAAGCGCGCGTAAAGATCGTCGATGATGCGCTTCAATTCTGCGTGGTAAGGGCGGTAATACTTGGCGAGGCGCTCTTCGATTTCGGCCACGGCGAGCTTGCGTTCCTGAAACGGCTCGCCGAAACGCGATTTGCTTTTAATAAGGCCCAGTCCTTCGAGCGTGCGCGGCGTCGGTTTCAAGGCAACCGGCCATGCACCATCGACGACCGCCGGGTCCATATCGAGTTCGTCGCGATTAACATCGACCCAGGTGTTCGGAAACATGCAGTAGAGCAGCGTCGCGCCAACCTGCGGCGCGCCCGCGTACAGGTCTTCGACGTACATCGACACGTTATCATGCACAGTCGTGAACGGCAGCGGCGTGCGGTACTCTTTCGGGTATTCGCGTCCGCTGCGCGATACATCTACAATCAGCGGCACCGGCGGCGTGGTGGGTTCGTAGCGCAGGAAGAGCCCGGGTTCGGCATGTATCATCGATGGTCAAGTAACGTAATGACTGAGAAGGCAGATCATAATGCAAGCGGGTGCTGCGTGAAACGACTGTTGCCGTTGATCGTGTGCGTGTGCACGTGCGCGGCAAGCGCGTGCGCCGCGGCGGAATTTCCGGCGCGGCCGGTGCGTTTCGTCGTGCCGTACACGCCGGGCGCGATCAACGACTTCATCGGCCGCCTGGTCGGCCAGAAACTCGCCGAGATATGGAAGCAGCAGGTAATCGTCGACAACCGCGCGGGCGGCGGCACCACGATAGGCACCGACATCGTCGCGAAGAGCGCACCCGACGGCCACACTCTGCTTCTGACCGCGACGGCGTTCGCAATCAATGCGGCGTTCTATCCGAAGCTGCCATTCGACACGCTGCGCGATTTTGCGGCGGTCACGCAGATCGGTGCGTCGTCCATGCTGCTCGCGGTCAATGCGCAACTGCCGGTGAAAAACGTAAAAGACCTGGTGGCGCTCGCCAGGTCGAAGCCGGGGCAGCTCGCTTACGGCTCTACCGGCAGCGGCGGTTCCGCACATTTGATGGGCGAGATGTTCAAGTCGATGGCAGGCGTCGACGTGGTGCACGTGCCATACAAGGGCTTGGCGCCGGCGCTCACCGATGTGATGTCGGGCCAGTTAAGTTACACGTTCGGCACCCAACTCGCACTCGACGGTCCGATTAAAACCGGGCGCGTGCGCGCGATCGCGGTCACCGGCAAGACGCGCATGCGTACCGTTCCCGACTTGCCGACCATCGCGGAATCCGGTTATCCCGATTACGACATGACGGCGTGGTGGGGTGTGGCAGTTGCCGCGCGCACGCCGCGCTCTGTCGTTACAAGATTGCATGACGACATTGTGCGCGTGCTCAACATGCCTGACGTGCGTGAACGTCTATCCGGACAGGGCGTCGAAGTCGCAGGCACGACGCCCCAGCAATTCGAAGCGTTCCTGCGCGAGGAAATCGTGCGTTGGGGCAAGGCCGTCAAGCAGTCGGGGGCGAAACCGGATTGAAAACGGGAGACGTGATGAAAACAATTATTTTGGCAATGTGTGCATTAAGCGCGGGTGTCGCGGCGTTCGCAGCCGACGTTCAGCCATTTCCCGTAAAACCGGTTCGGATGGTCGTGCCGTTCGGCGCAGGCAGCAATTCCGACGTGCTCGCGCGCACCATCGCGGTCCGCATGGCGGAGCACTGGGGGCAGCAGGTGGTAGTCGATAACCGGCCCGGCGCGGGCGGCAATATCGGCACCGATCTCGTCGCGAAGGCGCCGCCCGATGGTTATACGATCGTGCTGGGTGCGGCGAGCGTGCTGGCGATCAATCAAAGCCTCTATTCGCAAATGCCGTACGACAGCAATACCGCATTCGCGCCGATCACGAACATGGTCAAGACCACCAATGTGCTGATCGTCACGCCGGCGTTGCCGGCGAAAACGGTGAACGAGTTCATTGCGTACGGCAAGGCGAATCCGGGCAAGCTGACTTACGCGTCGGCGGGCGCGGGTGGCACGATTCATCTATCGGCCGAGCTGTTCAAGTCGATGACCGGTATCACGATGGAGCACATTGCTTACAAGTCGAGCCCGCTCGCGCATATCGACATGATCGGCGGCCAGGTGCATGCGATGTTCGACGCGATGCCCACCGCATTGCCGCAAATCAAGGCGGGCCGCCTGCGCGCGATCGCCGTCACTACTGTAAAACGCTCGCCGCAATTGCCGGACCTGCCGGCCATCGCCGAATCGCTGCCCGGCTTCGAGGCGGCGGGCTGGTTCGGGTACGCCGCGCCCGCGCGCACGCCGAAAGACGTCGTCCTCGCGCTCAACCAGGAGATCGTGCGGATACTTGCTTTGCCGGACGTCAAAGAACGCTTGATTGCACAGGGTGCCGAACCGGTCGGCGACACGCCGGAAGAGTTCGCGCGCTACATCAAGTCGGAAGCCGCCAAGTGGGGCAAAGTCATCAAGACGCTGAATTTGAAGATTGAGTAAAATCAAGGCAAGGGCATTCGCCACAGAGTTCGCAGAGACCACAGAGAGAATCAAAGGCGAGGCGTCGTTTTTAACCCCCGTGTTCTGTGTGCCCTCTGTGGCTTCGAATCTGACTTAGGAGTAGACCATCGAACGCAAACAAATCGGCCTTGCCGTCGTCGGCTCGGGCCGCATCGGCACGCTGCGCGCGAAACTCGCGTCTTCGCATCCGGCGGTGAATTTCATCGCCGTGTCGGACAGCAATCTGGGTGCCGCGCAAAAACTCGCGAAGGACGTCGGCGCGCAGGTCGCATCGGCGAACAACGACGAAATCATCGCGCGGCCGGAAGTCAATGCGGTCATCGTATCGACCAGCGAAGGCGAGCATCTGGCACCCGTGTTGAAAGCGATCGAGCTCGGCAAGGCGGTGCTCGTCGAAAAGCCGATCGCACTCAATATCGCCGACGCCGACCGCATCATCGCGGCGGCGCAGAAAGCCAGCGCGAACCTGCGCGTGGGCTACAGCCGGCGCTTCAAGGACCGTTACCTGATCGCGAAAGAGCAGATCATCCAGGGCCGCGTTGGCAAGATCGTCGGCGGCGCTGCGCGCGTATTCAACTCGCGTTCGCAGGCGCTCGCGATGATGAAGCGCAATCCAGAGGCCACACCGGTGGTGGACGCGCTCACGTATTACGTCGACCTCATGAACTGGCTGCTCGAAGGCAATGCGCCGGTCGAAGTGTTCGCGCGCGGACAAACGGGCGTGTTGAAAGCCGCCGGCCACGATGTCGACGACGTCAACTGGTCGATCGTCACCTACGCGGACGGCGCGGTGGTGAATCTCGGCGTGAGCTACGCGCTGCCGGAAAAGTATCCGGCGCTGGGCCACGCGGCGCGCGTCGAGATTCTCGGCACCGAGGGCGTGATGATATTGGACGACGATCACACCGATCAGCTGATGTACAGCAACAAGGGCGTGCCGCACGTCTATCTGCCCGATCACAACGTCAACATGGTGTTCCTGTCGAGCGGCACGCCCGGCGACTGGGCGCTCGGCGATTTCTGGGGCCCGATCGCGAACGAGACGCGCGCATGGCTCGACCATCTCGCGACGGGCAAGGCGTGCGTGCACGCGACGGCGCAGGACGCGCGGCGCAATCTCGAAGTGACGCTGGCGATTCAACTGGCGGCGGCGAGCGGCAATACGGTCAAGCTGCCGCTGGCGGGGTAAGTGATGAGTGATGAGCGATGAGTGATGAGTAAATTAAAACTCGCAGGCGCATGCTGGGTGAGTGTGTTTACGTTGCTGGTAACGGGAGCATTTGCGCAAAATTACCCGACGAAACCGATTCGCATGATCGTCGCGTATCCGCCCGGCGGCGGCACCGATATCGTCGGCCGCATGATCGCGCAAAAACTTTCCGAGAATTTCGGACAGACGGTGGTGATCGACAACCGCGGCGGCGCAGCCGGCGGCATCGGCACCGAGATTGCGGCGAAGTCCGTGCCCGACGGGTACACGATACTGATGGGCAACGTGGCGCCGAACGCGATCAACGTGAGCCTTTATGCGAAGCTCGGCTACGATCCGGTCAGGGATTTCGAGCCGGTGAGCCTGGTCGCATCGACGCCCAACATCCTGGTCGTGCAACCGTCGTTTGCGGCGAAAACAATTCCCGACCTCATTGCGCTTGCGAAGGCGAAACCGGCGACGCTCAATTATCCGTCCGCCGGGCTCGGCAGTTCGTCGCATCTGGCGGGTGAGCTGTTCGACAATCTTGCGGGCGTGAAAATGGTGCACATTCCGTACAAGGGCGGCGGTCCGGCGCTGACCGATCTGCTCGGCGGGCAGGTGCAGTTGATGTTCGCGACGATGCCCGCCGCCATGCCGCACGTGCGCTCGGGAAGGCTGCGTGCGATTGCGGTCACCAGCGTGAAGCGCTCGCAGGCGATGCCCGACTTGCCGACCATAGGCGAAACGCTCAAAGGCTATGACGCATCGACCTGGTACGGCGTACTGGCACCGGTACGCACGCCTCACGCCGTCGTTATGACGCTGCACGACGAAATCATCAGGATTCTCGGCGCGGCAGAAATGCGGGAGCGCCTGCTCGCGCAGGGTTTCGAGCCCGTCGGCGGCACACCGGCCGAGTTCGCTGCGTACATCAAATCTGAAATCGCGAAGTGGGGTAAAGTTATCAAGGCGGCGGGGATCAAGCCCGAATAGCCGGCGTGAATTTTTCCCTTGGCCGCGCCGCGTACTATCCGTAAATTGGTTCACCTGAATGCAGGGAGGGTCATCATGGTGACGCATCAACGCATATTTGCGGCATTGGCCGGCATCCTGCTCGCGGCCGCGGGCGGCGCGGCACTGGCGGACGGTTCCGGGCAGGTCGTGCATCTGAGCGGAACCCTGTCGGCGCAACGCCCCGACGGGACGATACGCATACTCGGGCGGGGCTCGGAGATCAACGTCGGCGACACGCTCACCACCCAGGCCGACAGCTACGGCCAGCTTGGTTTTTCCGACGGCAGCACGATGACGATGCGGCCGAATACGCGCATGAAGCTCGAGGCCTATCAATTCAACAAGGAGCAACCGGATGCCGACAATGCATTCTTCCGTCTGCTGAAAGGCGGCTTGCGTACCGCGACGGGGCTGATCGGCAAACGCGGCAACATGAACGCATACAAAATCGGCACGCAGGTGGCGACGATAGGCGTCCGCGGCTCGACCGGCGACACGCTCGACTGCACCCAGGGTTGCGACGGCGTCACCAGCACGAGCGGCAAAGCCGAGCGCGGCTTGTATCACGCGACTTATACGGGCAGTTACGTCATGGAAAACGAGGGCGGCGAAACCATCATCGGCGAGGCGAAATTCGGTTTCGTCCGCGACGCGAAGTCCAGGCCGGTGGTGCTGCCGGGCGACCCGGGGCTCAATCTCGACGAGCTGCCGTTTGCGATCATTCGTGAGGATCCGGGCGGCCGCTGCGACGTGCGGTAAATCGGTTAGCGGCATACCCGCGATTGGAAAATCCCCCGCGTCAGCGGGGGGATTTTTTTGCGCATCGGGCCGCGGCGAATTCGCGGCTGGAAAAATCGGTGCGCCCAAAATATCGAGTAATATTCGTCTTCGCCCGATTCCGCGGCAAAATTCCCGGAACTACCGATTTCGAAGAGAGGACGCCATGGCAGCACGCACACCGAAAATCAAAAACACGATCGACAAGAAACATCGCAAGCTCACGCGCAAGGACATTCACGCCGCGGCCAAGCGCCTGAAGAACTGGGGCCGCTGGGGCAAGAACGACGAAATCGGCACGCTGAATTTCGTGACGCCCGACAAGATCGTCGAGGCGGCGCAGCTGGTGACGCGCGGCAAGGTGATTTCGCTTGCATTGAACTACGACCAGAGCGGGCCGCAGGGCGGCAAGACCAAATACCCGGCGCTCGGGCGCTTCAACCCGATTCACCTGATGACGCGCACCGGCACTGACGCCTATTCGGGCGTGCTCGATCACCGCAAGATCCGCGGCACCGACGACATCATCATCATGCCGCTGCAGTGCGGCACGCAGTGGGACGGCCTCGGCCACATCATGTACTACGATTTCATGTGGAACGGTTACGACTGCCGCAATGTGACGAGCGCGGGCGCCATGAAGGGCGGCATCGAGAAGACCAAGGAGAAAATGGTCGGGCGCGGCGTGCTTCTCGACGTGCCGCGCGCGCTGGGCAAGAAATGGCTGCCGGATGGCTTCGCGGTGACCAACGAACTGCTCGATTTCACGGCGAAGAAGCACAAGGTCGAAGTCAAGCGTGGAGACTTTCTGCTGGTGCGCACGGGTCACGTCGAGCGCAAGTTCGCCGACAAGAACTGGGATGGCTACTCGGGCGGCGACGCGCCGGGTCTCGCGTTCGAGACGCTCGACTGGCTGCACAAGAAAGAAGTCGCGGCGATCGTCACCGACACCTGGGGCGCCGAAGTGCGGCCCAACGAAACCGAAGACACCAACCAGCCGTGGCACTGGATCGCGATTCCGATCATGGGACTGACGGTCGGCGAAATTTTCGATCTGGGCGCGCTGGCGGTCGATTGTGCGGCGGACAAGCGTTACGAATTCATGTTCGTGGCCCCCGCGCTGCCGATCACGGGTGGCGTCGGTTCGCCGGTCAATCCGTACGTCATCAAGTAAAGCCGTTCCGCGACGTCTGGCGTCGCGGGAACGGCTGCGCGAGTTCGAACGGGCGTAGACGCCGTTCAACTCGTGCAATCTGGAGGAGCACGGTGCGTACTTTATCCACGATTGCCGCATTTGCGTTGGTTGCCGGTAATGCCTGTGCGCAAAGTTTCCCGGAACGTCCGATCAGAATAGTCGTGCCCTGGCCCGCGGGCGGACCGCCTGACGCGGTGGCGCGCTTGATCGGCCAGCGCATCGGCGAAGCGATGAAGCAGCAAGTCGTGATCGACAACCGGCCGGGCGCCAACAGCATCATAGGCACTGAAATCGTCGCACGCAGCGCGCCCGACGGTTATACGTATCTGATAACGACCGGTTCGCACACGACCAACGCAGCGCTACAGTCCAAATTGCCGTACGATACGCTGAAGGATTTCGTCTCGCTCACCCAAATCGGCGAGTCCGCCGGCATGGTGCTGGGCGTGCATCCGTCGCTGCCGGCAAAAAACGTGCAGGAACTCGTTGCGCTCGCCAAGGCGAAACCCGGTCAGCTCACGTTCGGCTCCGCGGGCAACGGCAACACGCTGCATCTCGCGGGAGAATTGTTCAAGGCCGCGACCGGCACCAGCATCACCCACGTGCCGTACAAAGGCGCCGCGCCCGCGCTGACCGATTTGCTCGGCGGGCATATCGACATGATGTTCGCCAGCCCGCTGTCGATGGCGCCGCCGATCAACCAGGGTCGCTTGCGAGGCCTCGCGCAAATGGGGCAGAAGCGCTCGCCCGTGCTGCCGGACTTGCAGACGCTCGGCGAACTGGGCATCCACGGCGCTCAAATCGGCGGCTGGTACGGGTTGTATGCCCCCGCAAGGTCGCCGAAGGCCAACACCGATCGCGTTCTCACCGAAGTGCTCAAAGCGCTGAAAGAGCCCGATGTGCGCGAGAAGATCGCCAATCTCGGCGCCGAGCCGACCGGACTGTCATCGGCGGAGTTCATGCGTTTTCTGGTGGCCGACATCGACAAGTACAAGAATCTCGCGCAGCGGATCAATCTCAAGATCGAATAAAAAAGGAGTTGCATAGAACGTAGAAATGGATTCCTTCCCCCGCGTGCGGGGGAAGGTTAGGATGGGGGCGGCCCGAATTTCGCCCCCTCCCCAGCCCTCCTCCGCGTTGCAGGGGAGGGAGTTTGTATAGGCGCCCCAGCTTAATCGCGCAATAAATAATTTACTGGATGGAGCAACCGAAGATGTCCGACGGCACCCAACGCTACTGGTTTCAATATTTTCCCAACAACTTCATGTGGTCGCAGGGCATGATGATCGCGATCGAGATGGCCCGCTGGGGCGGCAGTGCCATGAGCGAAGTCGACCGCGTCGGCCAGCGCTTGAAGGACAAGATCGGGGACAACGAGGCGTGGGGAGTGGAATGGGAGCGCGAAGCGCAGCGCATCGAGAAGATGGGTGACGATGCAGCGGGCGAAAACCATCCGTTCACCGCCGCGTCGCATTATCTGCGCGCGGCGACGTATTACTTCATCGGCGAGCGCTTCGTGCGGCCCGGCGCGAAGAAGACCGAACTCTACCAAAGCTGCCTGCGTTGCTACCGGCGCGGCATCAAGGTGCGCTATCCGAACATCGAGCGCGTCGAAGTGAAATACGAAGGCACGACGCTGCCGGCGTGGTTCATGAAATCGCCGGTCGCGGGCAAGGCGCCGACGGTCTGTTTCTTCGACGGTCTCGATAGCGCGAAGGAATTGTCCGTGTTGTTCGGCGGCGTCGAGCTCGCCAATCGCGGCATTCACACGCTCGCAATCGACGGCCCGGGGCAGGGCGAAGCGCTGCGTCTGCAGAATATTCCGAGCCGCTACGATTACGAAGTGCCGGCCGCTGCCGCGTACGACTACGTGGCGAGCCGGCCCGATGTCGATCCGAAACGCGTAGCGGTGATGGCGTTCAGCATGGGCGGCTACTACGCGCCGCGCGCCGCGGCATTCGAGAAACGATTCGCCGCGGGTGTCGCGTGGGGCGCGCATTTCGACTATCACGCGAACTGGGTGCAGCGCCGCAAGGTGCAGGAATCGGGCGGCACGAAATTATCGGCGCCGCATTTCCAGCTGCCGTGGGTGATGGGCAAGCCGGACATGGACAGTGCGATGGAAAAATTGAAGGACTACACGCTCGCCGGCGTCGCCGAAAAAATCGAATGCCCGTTCCTGATCACGCAGGGCGAACTCGATTCGCTGTCGCCGCTCGAAACCGGCCAGTTGCTCTATAAGACCGTCGGTTCAAAAGTGAAGAAGTACAAGGTCTTCACCAAGGAGGAAGGCGGCGCCGAGCATTGCCAGGGCGACAACCGCCAGTTCGGCTCGAACTACGTGGCTGACTGGCTTGCCGACGTGCTGAAAGCGACGCCGCCGTCGCAGTTCAATATCGCGACGTAACAGCCCATCGCATGAAGAAAGCGGCAGCGGCTGCATTGCTCGCGACGGCAGTCGTAATGTACGGTGCCGCCGTCGCGCAGACTTACCCGGTCAAACCCGTGCGCGTCGTCGTCCCGTACACGCCGGGCGGCCCGCTCGATGACGTGATGCGCGTGGTCGGTCACCGCCTGACCGAAATGTGGGGGCAGTCGGTGGTGGTTGACAATCGCACCGGTGCGGGCGGCAGCATAGGCGCGGACTTCGTCGCCAAGGCCGCGCCCGACGGCTATACACTGCTCCTTGGCAACGCAGGACCGATGACGATCAACCCGGGGCTGCAGAAAAAACTGCCGTACGACGTGCCGCGCGATTTCGCGCCGATTCTGCAGTTGACCGCGTCGCCGATGGTATTGGTCGTGCATCCGTCGCTGCCCGTAAAAACGGTGAGCGATCTCGTGCGTCTCGCGAAAGCGCGCCCGGGCCAGCTCGTTTACGCGTCCGCGGGTATCGGCAACCTGCAGCATTTGACGATGGAAGCGCTGCAGACGATGGCCGGCATCCGCATGAATCATGTCCCCTACAAAGGCGCGCCGCCGGCGTTGATCGACGTGATGTCCGGCCAGGTCGATCTCATGTTTGCGAATATCGTCGGTGCGCTCCAGCACATCAAGACCGGCAAAGTACGCGCGATCGCCGTATCCTCGGCTAAGCGCGCATCCGTGCTGCCCGATGTGCCCAGCATTACCGACGCGTATCCCGAACTCGATGCGACCGGATGGACCGGACTCTTCGCGCCGGCGGCGACCCCGCGCGAAATCGTCGCGAAAGTCAACGCGGACACGGTGAGCGTGCTCGCGCGCGCCGATATCCGCGAGCGCTTTGCCGAACAGGGCGCGGAAGTCGTCGCCGGCACGCCCGACCAGCTTGCCGCATTCGTGCGCCGCGAGACCGCGCTTTATGCGAAAGTGATCAAGTCGTCCGGCATCAAGATAGATTAAACAAGGAAGCGGCCATGAAACTAGCGATTGGAATTGCCGCGGGCGTCATAACCGCGGCGACCGCGTTTGCGCAAGGTTTTCCGACCAAGCCGGTGCGATTGATCGTGCCGTATCCGCCGGGCGGCGGCAACGATGCAATCTCGCGCCTGCTCGCGCCGAAGTTCGCTGAGAGTACGGGCCAGCAACTTATCATCGACAATCGGCCTGGCGCGGGAACGACGATCGGCACCGCGCTCGCCGCACGCGCCGCGCCCGACGGTTATACGATCGTGATGTCGTCGGTGGCAACGCATGCGATGGCGCCGCAGCTCTACTCGAATCCCGGCTACGATCCGATCAAGGATTTCTCGGCAGTGACGCTGCTCGCTACCACGCCGATGCTGCTCGCGGTGAGCGCCACTTTGCCCTACAAAACCGTTTCTGACGTAATCAATGCCGCCAAAGCGAGCCCCGGTAAACTCAGTTACGCGTCGGGCGGCAACGGCACGCCGCCGCATCTCGCCGCTGCGGTGTTCACCGAGAAAACGGGTATCCAGATGGTCCACGTTCCCTATAAAGGCAGCGGACCCGCGCTCATCGACGTGATGGCGGGACAGATCGCGATGATCATCGACACCGCGGCCTCTGTGACGCCGCACGTACGCTCGGGCAAGCTGCGCGGTATTGCCATCACCGGCAAGAAGCGCTGGCCGGATTTGCCCGAAGTGCCGACGTTCGCCGAAGGCGGTCTGCCGGATTACGACGCGAACTCGTGGTACGCGATCCATGCGCCCGCCGGCACGCCGAAAGCCGTCATCGCGAAACTCAACGCCGAGTTTGTGCGCATCGTAAAACTTCCCGATGTGACCGAGCGGCTGCGATTGATGAGCGCCGAAGCGGTCGGCAGCACGCCCGAGCAGCTCGACGCGTTCGCAAAAAACGAGGCTGCGAAGTGGGGCAGGGTCATCAAATCGCTCAACCTGCCGGCAGATTGAACATGACTGATCGCGTGAATGCGGAAAAACTTCTTGATTTCGCGACCGCCGTCTACGCGGGCGCCGGTATGCCCGAGCGCGACGCCCGTCTCGTCGCCGACACGCTGGTGCAGGCGGATTTGTGGGGCCATCAATCGCACGGCGTGCTGCGCCTGGGCTGGTATCTCGACCGCATCAAAAACGGCGTGATGAAGCACGCGAGCGAGCCTGAATTTGTCGTCGATGCCGGTGCGGTGGCGGTGATCGACGGGCACGATGGCGTTGGGCATGTGATCACCGAGCTCGCCACCCGCGAAGCGATCAAGCGCGCGAAAGCGCACGGGCTCGGCGCGGTCGGCGTGCGCATGTCGAATCATTTCGGCACCTGCATGTACTACACGCGCATGGGCACGCAGGAAGGCTGCGCGATGTTCCTCACCAGCAACGGCGGGCCGGCAATGGCGCCGTGGGGCGGGCGCAAGAAAATCATCGGCACCAATCCCTTTTCGGTGGCGACCCCGGCCGGCAAGCATCCGCCGTTTCTGATGGACATGGCGAACACCGGCGTTGCGCGCGGGAAGATCTATCTCGCGCGCAACAAGCGCCTGCCGATACCCGAAGGCTGGGCAATCGACCAGGACGGCGCGCCGACGACCGATCCGCAGGCCGCGATCGACGGCATCATCCTGCCGATGGCGGGCCACAAAGGTTATGCGCTCGCGATGATGGTCGACGTGCTGTCGGGTGTGCTGACCGGCAGCGGTTTCCTGTCGCAAGTGCACAGCCCGTACAAGACCGCCGAGAAAAGCAACTGCGGCCACTTCATGATCGCGATCGACATCGCAAAATTTCTGCCGCTCGCGGATTTCGACGCACGCATGGAGCAATACATCGCGGAGATAAAGTCGGTGCCGCTTGCCAAGGGATTCGACGAAGTGTTTTATCCGGGCGAAATGGAAGCGAACAATAACGTCGCGAACCGGCGCGACGGACTCGCGCTGCCTGACGACACACTGGCCGATCTTGCGCGCATCGCTCGTGAAACCGGCCTCGAGGCCCAACTTCCGTTTGACGCGAAGCAAAGATAATGAGCGCCAACATTCTGATTACCGGCGCCGCAGGCGAGATCGGCCGCGTGCTGCGGGCGGGACTTTACGACGGGCACCGCACGCTGCGGCTGCTCGACATCAGGCCACAGAAGCCCGCGCGCGAGCACGAAGAAGTCGTCACCGCCGATCTCGCGGACGTCGCTGCGCTCGAGCGTGCTGCACGCGATATCGATTGCATCGTGCATCTCGCCGGCGTGCCGCGCGAAGGCGCGTGGGAAGCGATACTGCCGAACAACATCATCGGCACCTACAACCTGTTTGAGGCGGCGCGCCGCGCGGGTGTGAAGCGCGTCATCTTTGCAAGTTCGAATCACGTCGTCGGCTATTACCGCGCAACTCAGAAAGTGGGCGTCACCGAGCCTGAGCGTCCCGACAGCCGCTACGGCGTTAGCAAAGCGTACGGTGAGGCCCTGGGCCGCATGTATGCCGACAAGTACGGGCTTGAGGTCGCGTGCCTGCGCATCGGTTCGTTTCGCGCGCGCCCGGAAGACGCAAGGCAGCTCGCAACGTGGATCAGCCATCGCGACATGGTCGAGTTGACGCGCTGCTGTATCGACTCGGCCAAATTCCATTTTCTGGTGCTCTACGGCGTATCGAACAACACGCGCAACCGCTGGCAGAATCCGCATGCGGCAGAGATCGGCTACCGTCCGGTGGACAACGCCGAGCAATACGCGGTCGAACTGGAATCGAAAGCGCCGGCGGCGGGCGATCCCGCGGCGGACTTTCATGGCGGCGCGTTTTGCGGGCTCGAATTCACGGGCGATGCGCGGCGCATCGAATGACGGGCGCGCCGGCCCGAATCGGCGGAAAGAAAATTGAAAAGGACTGCAGCATGAAAGAGAACCGGGCAAAACGGATCGTGCGCGAAGGCGGCATGGCATTGGGCACCTATGTGGGCGGCATCGCCGATCCGCAAATCGTGGAAATCATCGGCCATGCGGGTTTCGACGCGGCGTTCATCGATCTCGAGCATACGAGCTTCGATCTGCGCGACGTGCAGTTGATGGTGATGGCCGCGGAGCGCGTCGGCATCACGCCCGTCGTGCGCACGCCGGGCTTCGATCCCGCTTTCATCCTGCGCCTGCTTGACATGGGCGTGCAGGGCATCCAGTTGCCGCATGTGAACGATGCCGAGGCGGCGCGCGCCGCCGTGCGCGCCGTGCGTTACGCGCCGCTCGGCGAACGCGGCATGGCATCGGGAACGCGGGCTTCCGATTTCGGCAAAGTCCCGGCCGCCGAGCATATGGCGCAGTCCAACCGCGAAATCATGCTCGCGATCATGATCGAGGAACTGTCCGCGCTTGACGAGATAGAAGAAATCGCGTCGACGGAAGGCGTTGACCTCGTCGTCGTCGGCCCTGCGGATATGTCGCGCGCGCTGGGCGTCAGCGGCCAGACCAACCATCCGAAGCTCGTCGAGACCATCGAACGGGTGGCCGAGGTCGTGCGCAAGAGCGGCGTCACGCGCATGGCGCTGCCGATGAACAACGCGGTCTTTCCGCGCGATGCGGCACAGTTGCGCAAACTCGGCGTCGGGTATGCGAATTGCGCGCCGAGTCCGGAAGTGCGTCTCCTGCGCGATTTGCAGGCGCAATCCGGCGCAGCGCACCGGTTGCTCTCCGGTTGAGTGCACCACCAGGACCGGGAAAAGCAGATAATTACGCGTTCGGTGCGGCGCACCGGATTTCATTCCAGTGAAAGGTCGCAAAATGCATATCGTAGTCATGCCCGGGGACGACATCGGGCCCGAAATCACCGAAGTCACGATGACCATGCTGGAGGCGGTCAACCGCGCGTACGCGCTGGGCATGGAATTCGAAATCGTCGACGTCGGCATGGCGAGCTTCAGGAAATGCGGCAACACGATACCCGAGTCCGCCGTCGACAAAGCGCTGACCGCCGACGGGGTGATCCTCGGACCGTGCGGGATGACGCTGTATCCGCCGCGCGAAGCGGGCGGCATCAACGTGCCCGGCACGATACGCAAGCGGCTCGAGCTCTACGCGAACCTGCGGCCGGCGCGTTCGCGTCCCGGCGTGCCCAATGCGCGGCCCGGGCTCGACGTGCTGATCGCGCGCGAAAATACCGAGGGCTTTTATGCCGACCGCAATATGCACATGGGCATCGCGGATTTCATGCCGACTGAGGATGTCGCGCTGTCGGTGCGCAAGATCACGCGCGCGGGTTCGCGGCGCATCGCGAAGGTCGCTTTCGAATACGCGGCGCGCCGCCGCAAAAACGTCTCCGCGGTCGGCAAGCAGCACGTGCTGCAGATGACTGACGGGTTGTTCATGAGCGAAGCTTACGCGCAGGCGGAACTGCACAAGGACATCGCGTTTCGTGAAGTCGACGTCGATGCGATGGCCGCCGATCTCTACACGCGCCCGCACCGCTACGACGTGATCCTCGTCACCAACATGTTCGGCGACATCCTTTCCAACGAGGCGTGCGCGCTGTCGGGCGGGCTCGGGCTTGCCGCCGCGCTGAATGCGGGAGACGAGCACGCGATCGCCAATGCCGGTCACGGTTCTGCACCGGATCTGGTCGGAAAAGGCATTGCCAATCCGTCGGGACTCATGTTGTCGGTAGCGATGCTCATGGATTGGCTGGGCGCACGGCAGAAGAAACCCGCATTTATCGATGCGAGCCGCGCGATCGAAGCCGCGCTCGACGCGGCGCTCGCCGACGCGCGCGCCCGCACGCCCGATCTCGGAGGCAACGGCACGACCAAGAGTTTCGCGCAGACCGTTACCGCACGCGTCGACGCGGGCGAGTTGCGCGCTACCGGCACGCGCTAGTACCTATGTTGTTGGGTTGTATCGCCGACGATTTCACCGGCGCGACCGATCTCGCGAATACGCTGGTCCGCCAGGGCATGTCGACGGTCGTGCTGCTCGGCGTGCCGGGCGGCCGTGTGCCTGACGCCGATGCCGTCATCATTGCTCTGAAGTCGCGCTCGATTCCCGCGCCCGACGCGGTTCGCTTGTCGTTGGACGCGCTCGACTATCTGAAGCGCGGCGGCGCACGCCAGTATTATTTCAAATACTGCTCGACTTTCGATTCGACCGACGCCGGCAACATCGGCCCGGTCGCCGACGCCTTGCTTGCCGCGCTGGACGAACCGTTCACCGTCGCGTGCCCGGCTTTCCCGACGAACAAGCGCACGATTTATCAGGGCAACCTGTTCGTCGGCGAGCAACTGCTGTCAGAATCGAGCATGCGCGAACATCCGCTGAACCCGATGACGGATTCGTCGCTCGTGCACGTGCTGCAGCGGCAGGCACAGGGCAAAGTCGGCCTGATCCCGTTCGCCGTGGTGGAGCAGGGCGCCGCGGCGATCAAGGGCGAAATGCAGAAACTCGCGGCCGCGGGCGTACGGCATGCGATCGTCGACGCGCTCACCGACCAGCATTTGCTGGCGATCGGCGCGGCGTGTGCCGGGATGCCATTGCTGACCGGTGGCTCGGGACTCGCGCTCGGCCTGCCCGAGAATTTCCGGCGCGAGAAATTGCTGAAGGCCGCGACCGCGAGCGCGCTGCCGCGCGTCGGCGGTCACGCGGTCGTGTTGTCTGGAAGTTGCTCGGCGGCTACCCAACGTCAGGTCGCCGTATTGCAGCGCCAGTGCGAAAGCTTCGCGCTCGATGCGCTGGCACTCGCGCGCGATCCGGGAGTCGTCGCGAAGGCGCTGGCGTGGGCGCAACCACGGCTTGGCGAGCAACCGGTGTTGATATACTCGACCGCGGCACCTAAAGAGATCGAAGCAGTGCAGGCGGCGCTCGGGCGCGACCGCGCGGGCGCCATGATCGAGCAGGCGCTCGGCGATATTGCGAAGGAACTGGTCGCGCACGGCGCGCGGCGGCTGGTCGTCGCCGGCGGCGAAACATCGGGTGCGGTCGTCACCGCGCTCGGCGTCACCGGTCTGCGCGTCGGCGCGGAAATCGACCCCGGCGTGCCGTGGACGGCGAGTCTCGGCGGCGAGCCGGTTGCGCTGGCGTTGAAATCCGGCAACTTCGGCGGCGATGATTTTTTTCTTAAAGCATTTGAAAAACTGGCCACAGAGAACACAGAGGACGCAGAGAAAGGCAAAAAAAAGTTTCATTAGGATTCCGTTTTTTCTGCTCTGTGCTCTCTGTGAACTCTGTGGCAAATGTTTTTGCATTTTAGGTAACGACGATGACCGAAAATCTTTTGCGCGAAGAGATTGCCGAACTCGGCAAATCGCTGTACGAACGCGGTCTCGCGCACGGCAGCGCGGGCAACATCAGCGTGAAGCTCGAAGGCGGCGACTGGCTGCTGACGCCGACCAATTCGTGCCTCGGCCGGCTCGATCCCGCGAAAATTTCCCGGCTCGACGGCAACGGCAGGCTGCTGTCCGGCGATCCGCCGTCCAAAGAGGCGTTCCTGCATCTGGCGATGTACCAGGAGCGCGCGACGAGCGGCGCGGTCGTGCATCTGCATTCGTTGCACGCGGTCGCCGTGTCGTGCCTCGCGGAGGTCGATTCCGCGGATGTGTTTCCGCCGATCACCGCGTACGCGATCATGCAGGTCGGCAGGTTGGCACTCGTGCCTTACTATCCGCCGGGCGATCAGACGCTCGCCGATGCCGTACGTAAACTCGCGGGCAAGCATCACGCGGTACTGCTCGCGAACCACGGGCCCGTCGTGGCGGGGAGCTCGTTGACCGCGGCGGTCAACGCCATCGAAGAGCTCGAACAGACCGCGCATCTGATGTTATTGTTGCGCGGCCAGCCGACGCGGCTTTTGACGGCTGCACAGGTGGCCGACTTGAACCGGCGGTTTCCGAATTAACCGGCATCAAGCCGCCGCAAGCGAGAGGAGGAAACGGAGTGGTGGAGGATAGGCTGCAGCGCACCGATCTGGGTGTCGCGATCGTCGGTGCCGGCCGTATCGGCGCGCTGCGTGCACAGCTCGCGGTCAATCATCCCGCGGTGCGCTTTCTTGCGCTCGCCGATATCGATGGCGCGCGTGCGCACGCGGTTGCGGACAAATGCGGCGCGCAATTCGCTGCCGCCGATAACCTCGCAGCCATCTCGCATCCCTCCGTTAACACGGTCATCGTGTCGACCGGCGAGCACGAGCACGTCGAACCCGCGGTGCAGGCGCTCGAACTCGGCAAGGCCGTGCTGGTGGAAAAGCCGCTCGCGCTGAGTCTCGCGGACGCCGACCGGATACTCGCGGCGCTCGCGCGCAGCAAAGGCAGCCTGCGCGTCGGTTACAGCCGGCGCTTCAAGCGTTGCTATCTGCTCGCCAAAGAGCAGATCGTGCAAGGCCGGCTCGGTACCGTCGTCGGCATGTCGGCGCGCATCTACAATTCGCGCGCGCAGGTATTCCAGATGCTCGACCGCAATCCGGGCGCAATCCCGGTCGTCGATTCGCTGACTTATTACATCGACACGCTCGGCGGGTTTCTTCCCGAGAACCCGGTGGCCGAAGTATGGGCGCGCGGCAAAGCCGGCATCATCCGCGCAGCGGGCTACGATTGCGACGATGTGACTTACGCGGTGCTGACGCTAGCCGACGGTGCGCTCGTCAATCTTGCGGTGAGCCTTGCATTGCCGGTGAAATATCCGTCGCTTGGCTACAGCGGCCGCCTGGAAATCCTCGGAGCCGAAGGCGTGCATCTGATCGACGACGATCATCTCGACCAGTTGTTGTACACCGACCGCGGCATTCCGCATATTTACGTGCCGGACCACACGGTGAACATGGCGTTTCTTTCGAGTTCCGCGCCGGGCGACTGGGCGGCCGGCGATTTCTGGGGACCGCCCGCGAGCGAGACACGCAGCTGGCTCGACTATCTGTCCACCGGACATGCGTGCGCGCTCACGACCGCGCAGGACGCGCGCGACAATCTGGCGGTTACACTGGCAATCGAGAAAGCAGTCGAGTCGGGCAATACGGTTCGGCTCTCGCCGACGAAA
>Ga0265314_10000440_pt1 | contig 55588 bp, 44 predicted proteins | sample 4126metaG_FD_203106 | JGI IMG/M metagenome (GOLD analysis project Ga0265314, IMG submission 203106) | Rhizosphere microbial communities from Carex aquatilis grown in University of Washington, Seatle, WA, United States - 4-1-26 metaG | ecosystem: Host-associated > Plants > Roots > Rhizosphere >... | reverse complement strand
GCCGCGGCCTTCAGCCGCGACGACGACGAAAAAGCTACACAGCTACATGACTCACGACCACTGGCTTCTAACGACCGCAGCCAGTGGCACCAAGGCCACAGCGTGGACGACAACATCACTTTACGCATTGAATTTCCACACTCGGGGCGCGATTCTGGCCCGCGCTTTCCTCTTTAGGGGTGGTGTGTGGCGGCGAAGAGCGCGCGAAATGCGGGGCTGTATCCCGCCTTTCTTAACCTGAATGGCGTACAGGCCCTGGTGGTCGGCGGTGGCCCCGTGGCATTGCGCAAGGCGCGCGGCCTCTTGGCTGCGGGTGCGAGCGTGCACGCCGTCTCCCCCGAATTCGTGCGCGCGTTCCGGGGCCTCGCCAAAGTTCGCTTCGTAATACGCCGATACCGGAACAGCGACCTAAAAGGCATGCGACTGGTCTTTGCGGCGACGTCCGACGCCGCGCTGAACGCGCGGATTGCGGCCGACGCGTGGGCGCGCGGGGCCTGGGCGAATGTGGCGTCTCCGCCCGAAGCTGGTAAGCTGGTCGTCCCTTCGGTTTTGCGCCGCGGACGCCTCTGTCTGGGGATCGGGACCGGGGGCGCGTCGGCTGCGGCCGCGCGCGCGCTGCGGCAGGAGTTGGAACGGCACGTCGACGCGGCGTGGGGCGCGTTTCTGGATTTGGTCGAAGCGCGCCGCAGAAAGCTCAAGGCGCGCGTGACCGATCCGGCGCTGCGCCGACGCCTGCTGCAGCAGTTGGGTTCCGCGAGCTGGGTGAAGTTGATTCGCAAGGCGGGCAAAGCCGCGGCCGGAAAGCGCATGGATGCGCTGCTGGCGCGGGCCGTCAAGCCGGGCAAGCCTTCTGGAGTGCGCCAAGCAGTCGCAAAACGATGACCGCCGAAACCTTCTTTCTGCTCGCGCTGGTTTTTTATGCCGTCGGCGTGGCGTTGATCCTGGCCGGACTGCGCGTGGAAGCGCTACGCAGCCCGGGCGTGCTGTTGCTGGCCACGGGGCTGGGCGTGGCGGCGCAGACCGCGGGGATCGGCGTGCACTGCACGCAGTCGGCGTCGCATTTCTTCACCAGCTCGCAGGAGACCTACTGGCTGCTTTCGTGGGCGCTGGGCCTGGGGTATCTGGCCGTGCTGGCGGCGTGGAAGATGCGGCCTTTGGGCGCGCTATTGCTCCCGATTAATGTGGTACTTTTAACCATGGCGCATTTTTCGCCGGGCGCCGGAGCCGCGCCGGCTTCCGAAGCCGCCAACAGCCAGCTTCTGCCTGTGCACATTCTTTCCGCATTCCTGGGCTACGGGCTGTTCCTGACGGCCTTCGCCGCGAGCGCCGTGTACCTGCAGGAACAACGCCTGCTCAAGCGCAAGCTCTTCGGCGTGCTGCTGCGCGGCCTGCCAAGCCTTGAGAAACTCGACCGCGCCGCGAACCGCTGTTCGTGGGCCGGGCTGCTTTTGTTTACCGTTGCGCTGGTCACCGGCGCAATCATGGCGAACGCCGTCGACAAGCCGCAGTGGTTCCTCCAACCCAAAATTCTGGCGACGGAAGCGACCTGGCTTTTATTCCTGGTGCTGGCGATCGGACACGCAACGGGACGGCTGGTGGGGCGTTCGGCGGCGCGCTTTGTGCTCGCAGGCGCAGCGCTGGTGATGCTGACTTTCGTGATCGCGCATCCGTTCCGCGAGCCGGCGCTGCCGGCGGCGGTCGAGGGCAAAGCCGCGCTATGAGCCGACCGCGCCTCTGCCTCCTAGGCCTTTCACACAAGACCGCGCCGGTGGCCTTGCGCGAACGCATGGCCTTTCGCGCCGAAGACATCCCGCGCGCGCTGCGCCGTCTAATCGGCGCCGAGCATTGCCGCGAAGCGGTGATTCTTTCGACCTGCAACCGAGTCGAACTTTACGGCGTGGGCATCGCGCCGGACGAAGGTCTGGGCAAGCGCCTGCGCGCGTTTTTGGCCGAGTTCCACGGCGTCCCCGAAGCCGAGATGAGCACTGCACTGTACGAACGCCACGACGCCGATGCGGCCGAGCACCTCTTTGAAGTCGCCGCGTCGATCGATTCGCAGATTCTAGGCGAGACCGAGATCCTGGCGCAGGCCAAGGAAGCCTTCCGACTCGCGGGCGAAGCGGAGGCCGTCGGCCCCGTGCTGCGCGCGGCGTTCGAACGCGCGTTCCACATGGCCAAGGAAATCCGCGCGGAGACGGGCATTGGCAAGTCGCACGCGTCGGTGTCTTCGGCGGCGGTGCAACTGGTGCAAAAGGTGTTTGACGACTTTGCAAGCCACCAGGTGCTGCTGATCGGCACCGGCGAGATGGCCCAGGGGATCGTGCGCGCGCTGCGCGAACTGGGCGCTCAGGAGCTGTGGGTTGCCAGCCGCACGCTGGAGCGCGCCGAAGCCTTCGCGCACACGGAAGGCGGCAAGGCCTGCCAGATCTCCGACCTGCCCGCGTACCTCGCGCGCGTGGACATCGTATTGGTTTCGACCGCGGCCCCGTACTTCGTAATCCGCCACGAGCACCTGAAGGACGCGCTGCCCAAACGCCACGGACGCCCGCTATTCGTGATCGACATTTCGGTGCCGCGCAACGTGGACCCGGAATCGAACAAGCTTAACGATGTGTTCCTGTACGACATCGACGACCTGGAAGAGGTCGCGCGCGAAGGCCGCGCGCAGCGCGAGCAGGCCGCAGCGCTGTCACGCCCGCGCCTGGCCGACGAGGCGCGCCTCCTCTTTAACGAACTGGTGCTCGTGCAGCCGGGGATGACCGCGAAGCAGCTCCTCGCGCAGGCCGAAGCGCTGCGCAAAGAGGAACTCGCGAAGCTCGGCGGAGCGGGACTCAACGAAGCGGCGCTCAAGGAACTCGAGCGCGCGCTGGAGCGCTTCCAAGGGCGGCTGCTGCACGCGCCGCTGGCGGTGTTAAAAGAAGCGGCACGCCAAGGCGACGGGGAGGAGGCAGCGCAGTGGATTGCGCGTCTTTTCCGCTTGCAAATCGAAGCCGCAAAGGAAGATATGAAATCCGAAGCGAATCCTGCAACGCCGCCTTCCCGCCCGCTGCCGATCCCGGCGCCGGAGAGGAAAGAGGCTTGATTAGGACCGTGCTTGAACGTAACTTCGGTTTGGAATGGTCGCGCCCGTTGGGCGCATAAATTTTGAGTCCAGAGCGTCACGCGAGGAGCCCCGCCCCCGCCCTATGCCTCGCAGGCTGCTAATCATCACCAAAGATCCCGAGTTTGATGGCCGTGGTGAGGTCGTCCTCGGGCAGTGCGAGCCCTTTACTTCCGGGTGGAAGCTGTATTTGTTTCACAATTCCCAGCGCGAGCTGCTGCTCAGCGGGACTTACACGGACCTACGCAAGATTCAGGAAACCTGCGCGTCGCTCGAAGAGCCCGCCGCGGTCCGCAAGCGCATTCAGGACATGCGCGCGCTGCTGACCGCGGGCGTCACCGAAACGGTGGCCGTGGAATTCGACGATCCCAAACGCAGCGGTCGGACTTCGACGCGCATCGTCGATGCGGTCATGCCCACGCAAGTGCAGATGGAACCGGGCAGCGGTGCCGCAGGCCCGTACTTCGAATTGCGCCGCGAAGACAGCGCCGTGATCGCGCTGATCTCCGATCCCGACCGCATGAGCGATCTGCCGGCGTTCAACGCGGAGCTGCGCACGCTCCTGGCCGCGCGACCCCGCGCGATCGTGCTGGACTTCAGCCGCGTGCAAAACCTGGCTTCGCGCGCGGTTAATGAACTGGCGCTCTTCCGCGACGAATGCCAGAACGGGCAGGTGGGCTTCGCACTCTGCGGCATTCGCAAACCGGTGCTCAAACTGTTCGACACGATGGGCCAGGAACACGCGTTCCAGATCTTCGACAACGCCGATGCCGCCTTGAGCGGCGTGGCCGCACGCAAGTAAAGCTGCCGCAACCCAAGCTCGATTAAAGGAGTTCGCCATGCGTTTCTTCGCGACCCTATTGCTCGCTGTGCTGTGCTTTGCGCCCGTCCTGCGCGCGGAAGACCTGAAGCCGGAAGACGCCGCCAAGGTCGAAGCGAGTCTTAAGGCGCTCGACAGCGACGATGCCGCCGCGCGCGCCGCCGCTGAAACGGATCTGCGTAACGTGGGCTTCAAGGCCCTGCCCGCGCTGCTCAAGGCCAAGCTCAACAACGCCGAAGCGACGGTTCGCCTGCGAGCGATCATCGTGGACCTGGCGGTGGATGGCTCGGGGATCAATCCGACCGATGCACTGATGCTGGCGCAGATCGCGCGTGAAGAAGCTATTGCCAAGCGCTGGAGCAACGCGATCAAGACTTATCGCCGCACCGAGAAGGTCTACGAAAAGCTGCACGACGACGCCAAGGACAGAAAGGACAAAGCCAAGGCCAACGAATATGAAGACCTGGCGCAGAAGGCCGACAAGCGCGCCGACCGCGCGGAGCATATCCAGAAGGGCGACAAGGGCGGCCTGAACCTGGGCATCGTGCGCGTCGGCCCGGAACACGACCTGAAAGACGACGACTGGTAAAGGTGGGCAACCCCCTTTACGGCCTTTCGCTCGCCCCGCTTACAACCATTTCATCCTTTTACATGTTCGTAAAATTAACCATTGAATGGTTGAAAATAAGCCACTGAGTGGTTGATTTTCAACCATTCAACGGCTATATTCCAGCCATGTATCGGCAACGAAACCTCACGATTCCGCTCCTGAAGGCCCTCTCCGACAGCCCGGTCGTGGGCCTGATCGGCGCCCGGCAAACCGGCAAGACCACCCTCGTCCGGGAACTGGCCGCCAAGGAACATCCGGCCCGTTACTTCACGCTGGACGACGCCGGCGTCCTTTCCGCAATCAAAGCCGATCCTGCGGGTTTTATCGCGGGACTCGACGGCCCGGTCATTCTGGACGAGATTCAGCGCGCGCCCGAAATTTTTGTCGCGATCAAAGCCGCGGTGGACAAGAACCGCAAGCCCGGCCGCTTCTTACTCACGGGCTCGGCCAATGTACTGTCTCTGCCGCGGCTCTCCGATTCCCTGGCCGGGCGCATGGAACTCCTGACGCTTTGGCCGCTTTCCCAAGGGGAAATTGCAGGCGTTCAGGAATACTTTATCGACGCGCTTTTTGGGACGCTGCCCGCGTATGCCACAATAAAGTTCGAGCCCCTCTCCGCCGCATTGCGCGGCGGATACCTGGAAACCTTGCGCCGGACCGACGACACGAGCCGGCGCAATTGGTTCGGCTCCTACATCAATACAATCCTGCAGCGCGACGTGCGCGACCTAGCCAACATCGAAGGCCTGACCGAAATGCCCCGGTTGCTCGCACTGATCGCGGCGCGGGCATCCGGCCTGCAGAATTTTTCGGAACTTTCCCAGGCCAGCGGAATCGCGCAGAGCACCTTAAAGCGCTACCTGAGCCTGCTCTCGGCCACGTTCCTGACCCACGAACTACGGCCGTGGTTTACCAACTTGAGCAAGCGTTTGGTCAAGTCGCCGAAAGTGTATCTTTCAGACACCGGGTTGCTCGCACATCTTACGGGCTTAAACCGGGAACGTTTGTCCGCCGACTCCATCTTAAAGGGTCCGCTGCTCGAAAACTTTGTGGTCATGGAAATACAAAAGCAGAGTGCATGGAGCAAAGTCCGGCCGGAAATCTTCTTTTTTCCGGACGCAGGATGGCCACGAAGTGGATCTTGTGCTCGAAAATGCTTCCGGTCAGATTGTGGGGCTTGAAATTAAATCTGCTTCGAATGTCAAAAGCGAGGATTTCAAAGGCTTGCGTTTTCTAGCGGAGCAGACCGGTAAAAAATTCCTTCGCGGCGCCGTGCTGTATTCGGGAGAAGACACAATTCCCTTTGGCCCCAACCTGCATGCCGTGCCCATTGGCGCACTTTGGGATGGAGCGCGGGCCGGCAAGCCGCAGCTCCCCAAGCGGACCCGCAAAAAACGCTGACTACTTCGCCACGCCGAAGTACACGCGGCGCTGGCCGATATCGATGCGCAGCACCCGCACGGTTAGTTTGTCGCCGAGCCGGAAGCTGCGGTGCGAGCGCCGGCCCTGCAGCAGATGCTGCGCTTCGAAATACTCGTAATAATCGTCGGCCATGTCCTGAATGCGCACCATGCCTTCCACGAACAAATCCTGAAGCTCGACGAAGATCCCGAAATCGCGCACACCCGTGATCACCGCGGGGTGGCTCTCGCGCTGGTTGGCCTGCAGGTACTGGATCTGCCGCACGCGCCGGACTTCCTCTTCGGCCGCCGCGGCCTGGCGTTCTCGGTGCGAGCAATGCGTCGCGAGCGGGCGCAAACCATCGACTTGCGCGTAGTACGCTTTCGAATGCTCGCCACCCTTGCGCTTGGGGCCGTGCTCGGGCAATGCGGTCTCGCCGTCTTCGTAACGTTCTTTGAGCGCGCGGTGCACGACCAGATCGGGGTAGCGCCGGATCGGGCTGGTGAAATGCAGGTAACGCGAGAACGCCAGCGCGTAGTGCGGGCGGCATTCCGCGGAGTAATGTGCCTGCTTAAAGCTCGTGAGCAACGCGAACTGGACCGCGTGGCGGTACTCTTTGTCCTGCACGCGCTCAAGGATCGCCTTGAGTTTGAAGCGGTCGTACGGCGGGCGCACGCTGACGCCGAACTCCTGCACGAACTCGATGAAATTCTCGATCGCGTCTTCGTCTGGGTCTTCGTGGATGCGGTAGAGCCCGGGAATTTCGTGTTCGATCAAATAGCCCGCAACAGCCTGATTCGCGGCGAGCATCATGTCTTCGATCAACTGGTGCGCCCAGTGGCTCTCGCGCTTCTGCACACCGGAGACCGCGCCGCGTTCGTCGAGCAGCAGCTTCACTTCGGGAATGTCGAGGTCGATGCTGCCGTTATCGAGCCGCTTCTTGCGCAGGCCTGCGGCCCAGCGCTTCATTTCCTTTAGTGTGTCGAAGATTTCTTTCGAGGGCACTTTCGACGGATCGTTCGAATCCACCGCATCCCGGACGCGGTCGTACGTCAAAAACGCCGCCGAGCGGATGTAGCTGCGTTCGATGCGCACGCGTTCGACGTGGTAATTCTGCGAATACGTGATCGCGCAGGTCTGCGTCAGGCGCAATTGGCCCTCTTTAAGCGAGCACATGTTGCCGGAAAGCTTCGGCGGCAGCATGGGCAGCGTCAGGCCGGGCAGGTACACGCTCGTGGCGCGCTCGCGGGCTTCGCGATCGATGGGCGAATCGTCGGTCACGTAATGCGCGACGTCGGCGATGTGGACCAGTAATTCGATCTTGCCGCCCGGCAGGTGCCGCAGCGCGACGGCGTCGTCGTGGTCCTTCGCGTCCGGCGGGTCGATGGTGAACGTCAGGGGCGACGTGTAATCGACGCGCTGCGCGAGTTCCGCCGGCGGGAGCACTTCCGGCACGGCTTCCGCCTGCGCGAGCACGTCGTCGGGGAACTCCACGCGCAAACCGAAGTTCTGCACGATCGCGTCGATCTCGGCGCGCGCTTCACCGGCTTCGCCGTAGATCGTGACAATGCGCCCGCTTGGGCGCTGCCCAGGCCCGGGCCGGTTGCGTTCGCGCGCTTCGATCAACTCGATGGCAACTTTGTCGCCATCGCGCGCTTCGCCCTTGTCCGAAGGCATGACGTCGATTTCACCGAAGACGCCGCGCGTGTCCGGAACCACGAAGCCCGGCGGGCCTTCGGGCGGGTCGTAGCGGCTGGGGCGCTGCGAATAGAATGTGCCGACGATGAGCGTGTGCGCGCGTTCGAGCACCTTAACCACGCGGCCGCTAGGCCGGCCGCCGCGGCCACCGCCGCGCCAACTGCCATGGCGCGGACCGGTCGGCCGATTGGGGATCACCGCGACCAGATCCCCGGTCAGCGCGCCGCCCAAATCTTCCGGTGAAACAAAGAGATCGTTGCCCGGTGGATCGCTGAGCAGAAAGCCAAAGCCCGCGCGTTTGATTTCGATGCGCCCGACGCGCGCGTTCTTGGGCAGGTTGCGCACATCGGCTTGGGCGACCGTGGCCAGACCCGCCTGCACCGCGTTTGCGGCCTCACGACCGGGGGTCGTCTTGCCGGGGCGCGGCAGGCCGAACTTCCCGTGCTTAAGTTCGGCGATGCGGCCGTTCTCGACCCACTCTTCAATCCAGTGGCGGAAGTCGAGGTAGTCCTCGTCTTCGATTTCCAGCGCCTTGGCCATGGCGCGCTTGCGCATGGGCGGCACGCCGGGCGTGGCGAAGAGGTCGAGCAGTCGGTCGAGGGTTTTTTCGCGGTCGAGTGGCATTCGCGGATTATGGAGGCGACTGCGCGCGCTGCAATCGGGGGAAAAAGTATTGGCTCCTGACTGCTGGCTTTTAGCTATTGGGAGAGGTGACGGCCGGACGGCCCGAACAACATCGGCAGCCTACTGCTACCCTACAATAAGAAAGCGCCGCCCAACCGGGCTGTCCGGTCGTCTCTTCCAATAGCCAGTAGTCAATAGCCAAGAGCACTTTCCCAAATTTTCCCGTAACCTCGCCGGGACAGCTCCACTCTAATCAGATGGACGGAGACGGACGCAAGGCGAGACCCCTAAGAGATAGGTTGCATATGTCCGGCGCAGATGCCGACCTGATCGCCGCCTTCAAAAGCGGCAATGCCATGGCCTTCGAGGCCCTGTACTGGCGGCACGCCGACCGCGTGTGGCGCTTTGCGCGCTTCTACACGGGTTCGGAAGACGCCTCGGCGGAGATCGTGCAGGAAGTCTTCATCCGCGTCTCGCGCGCGTTGGCGACATTCGAAGGCCGCGCGCAATTCAGCACGTGGCTATTCGTCGTGGTGCGGTCGGTGGCGATCGAAGTCTCGGTCAAGCGCCGCAAGGCGCCGCCCCAAACCGATGACGAAGTGCTGCAGCGCACACCAGGAAAATCGGGGGAGCCCGTGGACGCCATGCTGGCCAACGAGACCCGCGAAGCCGTGCAACGCGCAATCCAAAGGCTGCCCGAGAACGAGCGCGAAGCGGTGCTGCTGTGCGAGCTGCAGGAACTGCCCATTAAGGAAGCGAGCGCGGTGCTGGGCTGGAGCGAATCGCGCGTGAAAGTGACGTTGTTTCGCGCGCGGCGCCGCCTGCGGGAGTACCTCGCGTCGCATGTGGAGGCGAAGTTGGAGTCCTAGTCATTTTGCTTTTTTGAGTTTTCCGTTGCTTGGTTCTTGCCGTTTGTAGTTTGGAACTTTTCGTCCGAAGGTTGGAGACAGACCCATGGAATGCCACGCCGCGCGGGTGTTGATCGACGAGCGCGTCCACGGCACGCTGACCGCCGAGGAAGCGCGCCGCCTGGACGCGCATTTGCGCGACTGCGCCGAATGCGCCGCCGACCAGCGCCAGCTCGGCAAGACACTGGAACTCGTGCACGGTCTGCGCGCAGTCACCCCGCCTGCCGGCGCCCTGGTCGGCATTCTTTCCCGCATTCAATCCGAAACGCAGAAAGGCCCCGCGCCCATGTCCACCGCTCCCGCGCTTGCCGAATCATCGAATGTCGCGCCGCTGAAGCATTCCCGCAGGCTGCGTAGCGCGGCTCCCGCGTTCCAGCCCAGCCGTTGGCGCCTCGTCGCCGTGGCGATGCTGATGGCCAGCGCGCTCATGGTCGTGGCGTATGGGTTGGGCAATGGGATGGTATCCGAGCAAGGCCAAAAGAAGGCGGTGGCAGAGTCTCCCGCAGTGGCAGCACCACATGTATCGAAAAATCGTGGGTCAATCATCCCCGATCCCAGCGGCCAGAATGGTGACGCAAATGGTGGATTTTACGATCAAGATACCGGTCGCAGTCCGGTTAATGAACCGATGCCTCCCCAAAAAGACGGTCGCTATGGAAATAGTTCCTCTAGTAGCTCCGGCGGCGGCGGTGGAGAGAGTTTAGGCGGCGATATCGAGCGCCGAAAAGAGGCGGATTCGCCCTATGACGCTTTAACTGCGGGCGGCCCGCAAGATGATGGACCTTTTATTCTCGAAAAGCCTGCGGCTCCGCCCCACGTTGAACTCGGCGTCAACGCACAGCCCCACTCGCGCTCTACGCCTTATGAACCCGCCTCGCCGCCCCCGCCGCCGAGCCTGCCCGAAAAGGTCGACAAAAGTGATGTCAAGAAACTGAACTCGGAATTGGACAAAGCAGAGGAAGGTAAAATCGAGCCTGCTGTCGCGCTGCCTGCCAATCCATCCTACACCGAAGACATTAACACCAATGGAGCTCTTTCAGATCCAAACACGCTCTCTCATCGCACCTATCTCCTCTATCCAGAAAATTGGAAGCTGAGCACCGAGAAGACTCCGCCCGGCGAAACCCCCAAAGGCCCTTACAAAACGCCCGCCAAGGAAGACACCGCCCCCAAGATCATCAAGTCCGGCGACCTGACGCTCGAAGTCCCCAACTACGCCGACGCGCTCAAGAGCGTCGACGCGGTCATCGCCAAGTACAAAGCGCAGCTCGCCGACCGGCGTTCCTTCGACCAGCCCGGCGGCACCAAGAGCGGCTTTGTGATCGTGCGCGTCGCGCCGGAGCGCTTCGAAGAAGCCTTCAGCGAACTCAAGAAGTTCGGCAACGTGCTGGCCGAACGCGCGGGCGGACAGGACATCACCGCCGCCTACACGGACACCGACGCGCGCATCAAGAACCTGAAGGTCTCCGAACAGCGTCTGCTCGAACTGATCCAGAGCAAGACGTTCCTCGACAAGGTCGCGAGCTTGCTGGAAGTCGAGCGCGAGCTGACCCGCGTGCGCGGCGAGATCGAATCGATGGAAGGCCAGATGCGCGTCTGGCACGACCAACTGGGGCTCTCGACGATCCGCCTGACGCTGCAGGAACCCGCGCGCCAGGTGCCCGGCGGCGCGCTCTCGATCGAAGTGCAGAGCCTCGCCGACGCGAAGAAGATTCTCGACACCGCGCTGACCGCTTCCGGCGCGCAGCTTTTGAACGGCCAGGTCAACAACCGCGGCGACGGCACGCAGCAGGGCACCTATAAGGTGAGCGTAAAATTCCCGCAGTTCGGCGGGCTGCTTGCAGCGATCAAGGGCCTGGGCCGCGTTAACGAAGAGCGCGTCGCGAACCAACCCTTCACGCAGGGCGTGCCCAACGGCGCCGAACAGGTCTCGTGCGAACTGGACCTCGTGTTCTTCGAACGCTCGGTCCAGATGCCGAGCGGTGCGCTGGCCCTAGAAGTCCCCGCGCTGAACGAATCCGTGGCGTCGGTGACCAAGCTCGTCGAGGAAAAACAGGGCGCGGTGGTGAGCAACCAGGTCGTGCGCAACAGCGACGGCAGCTCGACGGCGAATCTGGTGGTGCGCGTGAAGGCCGGAAACTTCGCCGCGCTGCTCGACGCGATCCCGGCGCTAGGCCGCCTGACGCAGAAGCATGCCGACGGCGAAGGCGGGGCGATCCGCGGCAGCGCCGCCGAGACACCGGTCAACCTGAGCGTGCGGCTATTCGAACCCAGCAAGCAGATCCCGGCCGGCAGCATGCTGGTGACTGTGGAAAAATTCGAGACCGCGCGCGACGCGATCCTGGCGCTGGTGAAGGCACAGAAGGCCGAAGTGAAGGACGCCAAGAGCGCCAGCCGCAACGACGGGACGTGGGCCGGCGGCTTCAAGCTTTCCGTGCGCGCGGATAAAATGGACGAACTGGTGCGCGAGCTGGAGAAGCTGGGCAGCGTGAAGTCGCGCAACATCCAGGGCCTGGGCCTCGGTGAACTCTCGCACATCGATCCGAACGTGCAGGGCGAACTGATCGTCAACATTGAAGAACGCTCGCGCACGATTCCGGTGGAAGTCGACGCCGCGCATTCGACGCTGCGCGAAACCTTCGGCGGGTTGCTCACATCGCTGGGGATCATTGTGCGCGGCTTCGGGTTGATGCTGCCCTGGCTGCTGCTGGTGGCCCTGGTCTACGGCATCGTCCGCTTCATGACGCGCACGCCGACCCCACCGCCGATCCCGCTCGTGGAAATTCCAAAGACGGCGCCCGCGTCGAGTGCTTCGCCCAAGTCCGATCTGCCCAGCGACGAAAGCGCGAAGGACAAAAAGTAGCCACGCCGAACGCCCTTTATAAAGGAAGGACCGCGGGCCGCTCTGCACGAGGCGGCCCGCGTGCTTGTCTATGCCACGCAAAATGGCCGCGCGCCGGATCACGCCGTCCGCTTGCGCGGCAACCCTGGACCGCTACCCTCTTCTCCGGCCCAAAGCCAACCTAAACCCCCAGGAGCGACGCACTCATGAAGATTGCCGTTCAGCTCGGCCTGCTGCCGGGCAACACACCGAAGGAAAAGCAGAAGTGGGCCGCCGACAATGGCGTCGACGGCATCGAAGTCAGCGCGTGGAACTACAAGCCCGACCAGTTGGACCAGGCGTTGAAGGACTTTGAGAAGTCGCCGGTCCCGGTGAGCACGATCTGCGGCAACGCGAGCTTTAATTTCGTCGATCCCGACCCCAAGCTGCGCGCGCAGAGCGTCGAAGAGAGCAAGAAGTACCTCGAATTCTGCGGCAAGGTCGGCGCGGTCGGGCAGATCTTCGTCCCGATCTTCGGCGGTCCGAAAATCAACGACCTCTCGCCGTACAAGGACGCGATCACCCTCGAGAAGGACCTGCTGGTCGAATCGCTCAAGCCGCTCGTCGATCACGCGGCGAAGAACAAGACGCAACTCCTGCTCGAGCCGCTGAACCGCTACGAAACGCACCTGATCTGCCGGCAGGCGCAGGCGGTCGAGATCATCAAGCGCGTCAAGAAGAACAACCTCAAGCTGATGTCGGACTTCTTCCACATGCACATCGAAGAACTGAACACACCGGCGACGTTCCGTTCGGTGGGCAAGTACGTGGCGCACGTTCATCTGGCCGACAACACGCGCCAGGAGCCGGGCTCGGGCGACATCGACTGGGTCGCGGGCATGAAGGCGCTCTTGGACATCAACTTCAAGGGCTACATGGCCTACGAATGCGGCCTGCGCGGCGAAGATAAAGGCAAGACGCTGGCGAAGAGCCTGCAATTCGTGCGCGACTCGATCCAGAAGGCGCGCGAACTGGGCAAGGCGCCGAAGGCGAAGCCCGGAAAAAAGTAGTACGTTAAAATAAACGCTCGCAAGACAAACCCGCGCCCTGGAATCCCCAGGGCGCGGGTGTTTTTCTGGCGCGAACAGCCGAACTAGAATGGAAAGAGCAGCTTGCGCTTCTCCGGCGTCAGCGGCGCACCGTATTCGCAGACCTCGAACGCTTCGGCGTATTTCACCTTCGCGCCCTTGGCCTTGCCATAGCGTTTGATCAATTCCTTGCGAAAGCGGTTGGCCAGGTTGATATCGCGCGGCAGGCGCTGCTTCTTCAGCCATTCGCGGCGCGCGGGGTCGGTCTTCGGGACTTCGTGCTCCTTCTGCTGATTGAACGGGAGCCATTCGTAGAACTGCGACGTGTGGCAATGGATCATGTCCATTTTTTGTTCGATCACCGAGTCAATATTCACGATCACGTCGGCCTGGAACGGGATCGGCTTCATGAAAAAGTCGGACAGGTACATGATCGTCGGGTTCGAGCGCAACGCCGGAATCGTGGGCACGTTATTCGGCACCGTGACGAGGTACGCCGAGTCCTGCACGAGCTGGGCAGAGTAACGGTGGTCCGGATGGTAGTCGTTGGGGCGGTGGGAGAGCAGGAGGTCCGGCGCGAATTCGCGAATCAGCTTGATGAACATTTTGCGGTTCTGCAGCGTGGGTTCGAGGTCCCCGTTGGTGAAATCGAGGATCTGCGCTTCGATCCCGATGACCTTCGCCGCGTGCGCCGCTTCTTCCTGGCGGCGGCGGACGAGTTCGATCCCGCCGATGGCGTGGTGTCCGGTACCGCCGTTGGTCGCCGAAACGAAGCGCACCGTGTGGCCGAGTTGCGCCCACAGCGCCGCCGTGCCGCCGACGAGAATTTCACAGTCGTCCGGATGCGCGCCGATCGCCAGAATGCGCAATCTCTTCGAAGCCATGTCCCGCTCTCCCCTTTTATGGCGGCCCACGGCCGCTTTATTTGGCGAAATCCATAAACAAGAGCCTACCGGTCGCGCTTCTCTTCGTCGGTCTGCCAGTCGTACCAGCCCGCGCGCGCGTAAAAGCCGAACAGGCGCTTCTGTTCGGCACTCATTGTGGCCACCACATCCGGCGAGAGGCTGCGCGGATAATCCCACTGCGGCCGGACCCATGGGCGGCTGAAAAACGCGTGAATCGCGCGGCGCGGCTGGTCGGTGCCGTTGGCGCTGCCCGCGTGCCACAAGCCGCCGTTATAGGCGATCACGCTGCCGGCGGGCGCTTCGAGATAGACCACTTCCTTTTCGAGCGCGGCGTGATCGGGCTTCTTTTTCCAAGGGCGATTTTGCGACCCCGGGATCACGCGCGTGCAGCCGTTGGCTTTGGTGAAATCGTCGAGGCAATGCAGCGCATTGATGTACAGCACCGCGCCGGGGATCGTCTCGTTCTGGTCGATATGCAAAAGCTGGGTCTCGCCGCCGCTGGTCATGGTCAGGCCATTCAGGCTCGCGAGCACGCAATTTTCGCCCAGCATCGATTGCATCAGCGGCAGCAGGCGCGGGTTGAGGCAGATGCGGCGGAAGAGTTCGTGCTTCTGCGGCAACATATACGCGACTTTGTAACAGTTGTTGTGCCAGCCGCGCTTGGGGCCCAGCTCCTTTTCACGAGCGAAGACTTCTTCCAGCGCCGCGCGCGATTCGGTTAACTGCGCGGCATCCAGGACGCCTTCAATAATCGTGTAGCCGTTCGTGCGGAGTGCTTCGGCGTGGGCTTCAGGCGACGTGGCCACGGGAACTTACTCGATGACCGCGGGCACGCGGAAGTATTCGTCGTCGTGGGACGGCGCGGAGGCGAACGCATCGGCGCGCGGCAGGCCCTTGTGTTCCACATCCGGGCGGAAGACATTGCCCGAGGCGCTCGCGGTCAGCATCGGTTCGACCTTGGAGGTGTCGAGCGCGTTGAGTTTTTCGATGTGCCCGAGGATCGCGCCGAGCTGGCGCGTGTATTCGGCGACTTCGGCGTCGGTCAGTTGCAGGCGCGAAAGCAGCGCGACGTGCCGGACCTGTTCTTCGGTGATGCGCATGGCCACTCCTTCGATTGCCGCAATGCGGCGAGACACAAATTAGCGCGGGGTCCGCGATCCGCTAGCGCATGCGCAGGGCCAGTTCGGCGTAGATCGAGGCCGCTTCGCGCAGGCCGTCGAGCGTGCAATATTCGAAGTCGCCGTGCAGCCCCGCGCCTTTGACCCCGTAGCCGACCGTGGGCACTCCCGCGTCTTCCGTGAAGTAATGCATGTCGGTGAAGCCCGCCATCATGCGGAAGCGCCCGCGCCGGCCCGTTACCGCGCGGTGCGCGGCCAGCGTGTTTTCGAGAATCGGGGCACCCAGCTTGGTGATGCCCGGATCGACCCAGCAGAATTCGCGCACGCTGACCTTCAATTCGCGGTCCTTGCGCTGCGCCGCGCGCACGATGCGCTCGAGTTCCGCTTTGACCTGCGCCTTCTTCTCTTCGGGGATCACGCGGCGGTCGATGGTGAAGCGAAAACGGTCAGGGATCACGTTGACCTTCGCGCCGCCGCCGGAGACGCCGCCAAACATGATCGTCGGGGTCTTCGCCGCGCCGTCGGCGAGGAACTTGGTGCGGCGCTTGGCGAAGGCGCGCTCCAACTTTTTCATTTCACCGATCAGGAAGATCGCTTTCTCGAGCGCGTTAATGCCGCCCTTGGGGTTGGAGCCGTGCGCGGGCGTGCCGTAGACGGTGTATTCGGACCAGAGCACGCCGCGGTGCGAGTAGCCGATGTCGTCGCCCGCGCCGCCTTCGAGCAGCACCGCCGCGTCGGGCTTCACGAGCTTTTTGTGAACCAGCCAGCCCAAGCCCGCCTGCCCGCCGGTTTCTTCATCGGCGGTGAAAGAAAGTTCGATATTCCACGCGGGCTTCGCGCCGGATTCCAAGAGTGCCTGCACAGCGAACAGCGCCGCGGTATCGCAGCCTTTCATGTCCTGTGTGCCGCGCGCAACCAGCTTGTTTCCTTTTATGTAAGGTTTGAACGCATCGGTCTTCCAGCCCAGGGTCGCGGGCACCACATCGTAGTGGCCGCTGTAGTGCAGCGTCTTTTTCGCACCGGTGTCCCAGCGCGCGACGATGTTGTAGCGTGGGTATTCGGCGTAGCCGGGATTCAAGCGTTCCTGCTCGGCCTTCGGCACGCGGTAGACTTTTGTTTCGAGGCCCAGCCCGCGCAGCTTCTTCTCGAGCAAGCCGATGCAATCGCCGTAGCGCGCGCCGGGCGGATTGACGGTGGGGATCTCGAGGAACTTTTTGAGGAACGCGACGAGTTGCGACTGCAGCTTGCGCACGCGCTGATGCACGGGATGCGAAGCCATGGGACGGGCCATGCGGGAATCTCCATTACCGGAGGTAAGTCGGCGCAGACAGCTTTACGTCACGCGCGAACGGATGCAACGACCGGGAGGCACGAGCGGGTTTGACGCGTCGGCGCATGCGGCTAGCGTGATGACTCGCATTGACCTCGAAAGGACCGATATGCAGACCGAAAACAACATGGCGTACAAAGAGTGGGCATCGGTGACCGAGGCCCTCGCGCGCGGGATGTTCGCGATGTCGTTGCGCAAAGGCGGCATCCACGAGAAGCGCGGCGAATTCTCCATCGAGCACCGCGAGTACCTCCTCTTCCCCACCTACATTCACCAGCGCGAGACCGATCTGGTGCCGAGCGTGCTGCCGCTGCTGGAGCAATCCAAGAAGGAAGCGAAGCCCGAAGGCGAAGGCCAGCTCCCGATCCGCTGTTACGTGACCGTCGAGGCCGCGGTGTACATCGAAGACCTTCAGAAAGCCTACGCGCTGGACGGGCTGCATCCGTTCACCAAGGCCGCGGTGGACATGCGCTTTAACTACAAAAAGCCGGGCCTGTGGGCGATCGTGGAGCGCGTGTACCTGCTGCCGCAGACCGTGATGATCGACGACAGCCGGCTGTACGCGGGGTGCCGCTCGTGGGTCCCGCTGCAGGCGCCGCTTTCGACGGCGGGCGCGAAGCCGGCGCCGCTTTCGACGGCGGGCGCGAAGCCGGTCTTCAGCGATGCCGACTGGCAGGCACGCCTCGAACCGATCCGCAAGGTGCTTGGCGCGGCGGTGTAAGTTCCATTCATTAAATAAAACCCTCAATAGCTTGGCCGAAAACGGGAGCGAACCATGTACGCCGCAACGCGCGATGAAATGCTGAAGTTTACCGGCGAGAAGGACCCTTGGGCGGCGCTCAAGTTCCTCGACGCCGAAGGCGTCGAAATCCACGTGGACCGCGAACTCAAGACCGTGACCTTTCCTGGAAACGCGGGGAAACCGTACGCGCTCGCCGAAGCCAGCGGGCGCAAGGCGCTCGCCGAGAGCCTCAAGAAGGAAGGCCGGCGCTGTTGCGCGCTGCTGATGGCAAACGACTTCTCGAACCCGAATCTGGACGCCGAGATCACGTGGGCCGTCGGCGCGGTGCGCGCGGCCAAAGAGATCGGCGCGCCGGCGGTGCGCATCGATGTGGTGCCGCACCAGAAGAACACGGACCTGGATTGGTTTCTGCGTCGCGCCATTCATGGCCTGACCGAGGTGCTGAAAGCGACCGAAGACACGGGCATCGCGCTGGGCATCGAGAACCATGGCCATCACACCAACGATCCGGCATTCCTGCAAAAGCTGTTCGACGGCGTGGGCTCGGAACGCCTGGGCCTGACGCTCGACAACGGGAACTTCTACTGGTACGGGCATCCGCTCTCCGACGTTTACAAGCTGTTCGAGAAGCTGGCGCCGCGCGCGCGGCACACGCACATCAAGAACATCAAGTACCCCGCCGAGACGCGCGAAACCAAGCGCGAGGTCGGCTGGAAGTACGGCGATTACGTCTCGGCGATCGACGAAGGCGACATCGATGTGCGGCGCTTCGCCAAGATCCTGGGCTCGGCCGGCTATCAGGGCGCGCTGACCCTCGAAGACGAGAGCATTTACACACGGCCTGAGGCGGAGCGCGCGGCGAGCCTGAAACGCCAAATAGCGTTCCTTAAGGCTTGCGCGGCGGGCAAGTAGCCCGAGGATTGCGCCGTGGCCTTCAAGCGCGTCTCCAACCCGCCCAACCCGTGGCAGCGTTACGGCGTCGAGTGGCTGGGCGCGCCGCCGGAAGCGGGCCTTGAGATCTACGAAGAGCACGCACGCTCGATCCTTTCCCAAAACGATTCGCCGGACCTGGGCTTTCGATTCAGCCTCAACCCCTACCGCGGCTGTTTCCACGCCTGCGCCTATTGCTACGCGCGGCCGACGCACCAGTACCTCGAATTCGGCGCGGGCACGGACTTCGATCGCAAGCTGATCGCGAAGGTCAACGCTCCGGAGCTGCTTGAAGAAGCCTTCCGCAAGAAAAGCTGGCAGGGCGAGTGCGTGGTCTTCTCCGGCGTCACGGATTGCTATCAGCCGCTCGAAGCGACTTACGAACTGACCCGGCGCTGCCTGGAAGTGGCCCTCGCGTTCCGCAATCCGGTCAGCTTGATCACCAAGAGCGCGCTGGTGCGCCGCGACGTGCAATTATTTTCGCAACTGCATACACACGCCCGAGTGCACGTCACGCTGAGCATCGCCTTTTCCGACGACAAGATGGCGCGGCTGATCGAACCCAACGCGCCATTGCCAAGCGCGCGCTTCGAGGCGCTTAAAGCGCTGAGCGCGGCCGGCGTGCCCACCGGCGTGGCCGTTGCGCCGCTGATCCCCGGATTGAACGACGCGCAGATTGCCGAAGTCCTGGAGCGCGCGCAGGCTTGCGGCGCGCGCAACGCGTTCTGCACCATGCTGCGGCTGCCGGCGGAAGTGGAACCGGTCTTCATTGAACGCCTGCATGTGGCCTTTCCCGACCGCGCGCAAAAAGTGCTCAATGGGATCAGGGACATGCGCGGCGGAGAACTCTACAAGGGCGGCTTTGGCGAGCGCATGCGCGGCGAAGGCGAACGCTGGCGCGCGAGCCAGTGGCTGTTCGAGAACACCTGCAAACGACTGGGCCTGAATTCGATGGGCGAGCAGCGCCTAGGCCGCGAGCCGGGCCTGAACGACCGAGAGACCTTCAAACGCCCTCCAAAGCGCGGCGAGACGGCCAGCCTGTTTGAGTAAGCGGCCCGCCCCGATTTTTTTTGCAAAAAGATGCACATACGTGCAGGTCGCCGCGCAATTGGTGTAGCCATGCCCTCTCGCAAAACTCGATAGCCGATGGTACACACGTTCGTGTAAATCGTTGTGCACCTCGAAGCGGCCTCCGGATCGAAAAACGGGCGGTACATTCGCCTAAGAGCAAGAATTGTGGTGTGTTGCAGGCGCGGCAAATTCTTAAAAAAGGTGCACATTCGACCGATTTTGCGATGACTTATGTGAATGGCGGGGAACTTCGAGGCACTAGAGCGACGACGGACCTGCATGACGTGCGGCACTCCCAAGCTGCGCGGGGCGAAGCGCGAATACAATAAGCCCCTATATATATAGGCGTCGAAAAGCGGGTTATGAAACAAAATTTATCAGACTATCTTCTAATCCATTCATCTGTGTGCATTTATAATGTGCAAGTTTCTGAGAATGGAGTGCTCGCAGGGGGCTTTATTTTGATCTGGAGGTCAGGATACGGCGTTTACGCCAGTTCGGCGAGGTACGCGGCGACGGCATGGTTTACTTCGCGGTGGTTCAGGAAAAAAAGCGAGTGGCTGGCATCGCGCAGCGTGACGAGCTGGGAGCCGGGGATCGCCTGGGCCAACTCCACCGCCGCGGCATGCGGCAGGACACGGTCGTCGGTGCCGTGCACGATCAGCGTGGGCACTTTGAGTTCGCGCAACTGCGGGACCAGGTTCAGGCGCGTCAGGCCCATGGCCGCGCGCGCGAAGGAATAATTCGAGGGAATGCGTACGGCCTGCGCCATGAATTTCGCGTCAACGTCGCCATAGCGCCCGAAGCCCTTGGTGCGCATCAGGAAGGACGGCTTAAGCAGGCCATGGATGATCCACTTGAACGGAATGACCCAGGCCGCGGGCGCAAACAGGCGCTGCCAGCCGGCCACATGCCGGGCCGAACCGAACGTGCCGACCAATACCAAGCCGCGCAGATTGATGCGCTTGCGCAGCGCGACGGTCTGGCTGACGGCGCCGCCCATGGACGTGCCCAGCAGCACCACGCCGCCCGGATGCTGGTGCAGATTCCGCGCGTGGACGTAGGCTTCCACGTAGCGCGCGAAGTGGGACAGGCGCGCTTCGCCTTTGACCGACTGCGCCGGATAGCGCAGGCAATGCAGGTGGGCGCGGGCGCCGAGCGGCAACTGGCGCACAAAGGAGTTCGCATCCATGCCCAAGCCGGGAACGCAGATCACGATCGGGGCATGCTCGGGGGCGGAGCGGAATTCGGCGCGCGCGGGGCGCATGACTTCAATGCGGCCGGCGTCGGGCGTATCGACGGATTCGAGGGTAAATTCAGCGTGGTCGAGCGCGGGATCGGCCGGCAAATCGGCGTGGGCGGGCGCGGGGTGCGCGGCCGCGGAGGCCTGCTTCAATTCGGCAACCGACATGGACTTCAAGGTGACGGCCTCCCCTGCCCTTCCGGGTTCCAATCAACGGCTCATAATACTAACACAACCCGCAGGAACCGTAAATAATGCAGTTTGGAAATCACGTTCGATTCTCATGAGCATTGCGTGAGCGCCCATGGCCGACCCGCTTGACCACCGCGTGACCGAAGCCCTGCGCGCCTGGCGCATACAGTTCAGCGCGGGCGTCGCGCTGCCCGTCGCATTGACGCACGCGGCGGCGGTCTGCGGCGGCCGGCCCTCAGGCCAGGGCTTTCTGATCGCGGCGCAGCGCGCGCAAACCGGCGCACCGATCGAGCAGCTCCTCGAGCCGTTGGCCGAGTACATCAGCGAAGGCGACCGCATTCTGATCGCGGCGGGCTGGGCCGGCGGGCGCGCGGAAGCCGCGTTCGACGCGGTCGTCGAGCGCCGCGTGCTTTGGAACAACACGCGCCGCAAGATCCGCGCGGGGATGGCGCTGCCGGCGCTGGTGCTGCTCCTGGCCGCGTTCGTCGCGCCGTTGCCCGCGTTCCTGCTGGGCGGCAGCGCGGAGGCGTACCTGGCCAAGGCCTTCACGCCGCTGGTCGTCGCCGGCCTGGCGGTCTGGTTCTGCGGACGCGTGTGGCGGCAACGGGCGTTGAGCGCGCGCGAGGGCCCCGGCGGGGACATCGCGCCGCCGGATTTCCTCGACCGGGTCCTGCTGCGCCTGCCGTTGGTGGGGCGCATGGAGCGCCAGCGCAACCTGGCCGAGACCTTCATGCTCCTGGGCAACCTGATCAGCGCGGGCGTGCTGCTTTCGCGCGCGTTCGAGTTCTGTGCGCGGTCGGCGCCCAACGGTTTTTACCGCGCGGAGTTCGCGCGGCTGGGCACGGCGCTGCAGCGCGGCAGTAAACTGACCGAATGCCTGAGCGCGAGCGACCTCTTCGATCCATCGGTCGTGGCGGTGCTGCACACGGGTGAAGTCGCGGGGCGCATTGACGATGCCGCGCAGCGCCTGGGGCGCGATTCGCAGGAGCGCTTCGGCGAGAGCGTGCAGCAGTTGGGCCAGTGGCTGCCGCGGCTCATGTATGGGCTGGTGTGCCTTTACGTGATCGTGCAGATCTTCTCGCTGGCGAGCGAGATTTCGAAGCAGTACGGGAAGGTTTTGGGCGTTTGACAAGCCTTTGGAGGCGGGGGTATATTCCCGCCTCTTTTTTAGGGGCCCGTGCAGGTGTGCCCTGCCCTATTTCAGTCTTTGGCAATCGATTCCGCCTGGAGAGCCTTACTCCCATGTCCAAGAAAGCCGCGAAGTCCGCACCCGTGAAGAGCAGCAAGAAGGCTCCCGCCAAGGTCAAGAAGGCCGCGGCGCCCGCGAAGCCCAAGGTGGCGCCGAAGGCTGTGGCCAAGGCCCCGATTAAAGCAGCCGCCAAGCCCGCGCTCGCCGCCGCGCCGAAAAAAGTCGAAGCCTCCGAGCAGCGCACCGGCAGCGCCAAGGTGCTCAAGCTGCCCACCAAGCCCATCGTCCTGAACAAGGAACAGCTTGAACTGCGCGACCAGTTGATGCAGTTGCGCGAGAACCTGCGCAAGGAAATCCAGGCTGAAGTCCGCGGCGCGCGCGACCGCGACCTCGACCACATTACCGACACCTCGGACATCGCCGCCGACGCCGCCGAAGGCGAGCTGGCCTTCCGCCTGGCGGAAACGGAAAGCGTCGAAGCCGAAGAGATCGACAAGGCCATCGAGAAGCTCGACCAGGGCACCTACGGCATCTGCGAATCCTGCGCCGAAGAGATCAACGCGGAACGCATGAAGTTCCTGCCGTTCGCGACGATGTGCATCAAGTGCCAGGAGCTCGCCGAGATCCGCCGCAAGGAGAAGGAAGACGAAGGCCTGGACGACCTGGCCGAAGGCGAAGCCGCGAGCGACGACGCGTAAGACACCCTTTAACGCACCAACAAAAAACCCCGGCCAAAGCGCCGGGGTTTTTTATTGCCCTAAATCACATTGAGGGAAATCAGAGGTCGATGGTCAGGCCTTCGTAGGCCGCGTCGACCTGAATGTCCAGCTTGAGGCCTTCCTTGCGCGCGTCGTTTTCAATGCGCGCGATGGCCCAGTCGTCGTGCATGGGGTCGTGGTGCGTGAGAATCAGGCGCTTCACGCCCGCGGCTTCGGCTTCCTGCAGGCCGTGCACCCAGGTCGAATGCCCCCAGCCCTTGCGCGGCATGCCACCCTTGCCTTCGTACTCGTCCATCGTGTACTGCGCGTCGTAAACCAGGACGTCCGCGTCCTTGGCGATCTTTTGCAGGTTGGGGTTGAGCCCTTCGGGGAAGTGCTCGTTGTCGGTGGCGAGCACGAAGACCCTGGGCGCCGGCCCGGTGCGGTCTTCGATGCGGTAGCCAAAGCAGCCGCCGGGGTGATTGAGGGCGCAACTGGTGATGGCAACTTCGCCGCCTTCGACGGGAAGCTTAACCCAAGCGCTCTCGCCCATTTCATGGAAAGAGAGCTTGGCCGGGAGGTTCGAGATCTGGACGGGGAAATTGAGGCTGCGCTGCTGCCCGCGCAAGGCGTTTTCCAAAATGCTGCCAACGACCCCGGTGTCGCGCATCTGCGCCGCGCCATACAGATTGAATTCGTTACCCGGAACAAAGCAGGGAATAAAGAACGGGAAGCCCTGGATGTGGTCCCAATGCACATGGCTGAAGAAGAACACGGCCTTGAGCGGCATGCGCCGGGAGAGTTCCAGGCCCAAATTGCGCAGGCCGGAGCCGCCGTCCAGGATCACGGTCAGGTCGCCGACTTCAACGCTGATGCAGGTGGTATTGCCGCCGTAGCGGCTGGTCACGAAATCCATGGTGCTGGGCGTGGGGATGCTGCCGCGTGCGCCCCAGAACTTGATCTTCACCGGGTGTCCCCCAAAGCGCGGCCCTTGCGGCCGTCTTTGCCGACCGAGGTTACTTGTCGCCGAACCCGTCGAATCCTTCGATGCCTTTAGCCGACGCCGCCGCCGCGCCCGTCCCGGCATTGGGATTCGCGCCCTGACCACGCGAGTTGCTCGAACCCTTGGTCAGTTCTTCATACGCCAGGCGCACATTGCCCGCCAGCCATTCGTTGGAATTGGCCCATGTACCGAAGTTCGGAAGCTGGACTTCCTTCATGGCCTGCTCGACGGTCTTGCCGGCCTTGATCGCGGCCTGCGTCTGCGCGACGAGCGCCTGCAGGAAGGCCTTCTGCTTGGCAATCAGATCCTTACCGCCTTCGAAGCCGTGGCCCGGGACGACGACGTCGATTTCGAGCTTTTCGAGGCGGTCGAGCGCGGCGATCCAGTTGCCGATCGTCGCGGTGCGGCCCTTCGGATACGGCACAAAGCCCGGGATCACCAAATCGCCGGCGAACAGAATCTTCTGCTGCGGCAGGTAAACGACCGCGTCGCCTTCGCCCACGCAGTCGCCCATGGTGATGAACTTTATTTCAACGTCTTCGGTGTTGATCGACATGGTGCCTTCGACGGTGATCGTCGGGCGCAGCGTGACCTGGTTTTCGACGCCGGGCACGTGGAATTCATTCTTGAGAACTTCGCGCATCTTCGCGTTTTCGTCGATGTCGGCGAGCTTCTTGCCGGCCTTCTCGCTCGAGATGAAATCGGCTGACTTGTCGAAGGCGCGGTTGCCAAACGAATGGCTGCCGCGATAGGTCGTGTTGAGCACGTACAGTACGGGCGGGGCCAGCGTGGAGGGCGCGCTCTTCTGGTTCTTGTACAGGTTGTCCCAGAAAATCTTACTCTTGGCCCAGGCAAAGGCATTGATGCGTTCGCCAATCGTCGGCGAGAGCGGCGGGTCAATGACCACCGCGCCGATGCGCGTCAGGACGATGCCCGAGTTGGGCGCGCCGCCCTTGCCCACCGCCGCGTATACCAGCGTCTGGCCATCGGCGCCCTTGAGCGGCTTGAGATCGTATTCACAGCCGGTGACCGCAAGCAGCCCGAGGACAGCCCCGCAACACAGGGCCAAGCGGACCGGAAACGGATTTCGATTACGGATCATTTCGTGTGCCTCGACGGGCTCATGTGCCCCCGCCCAACTCCAAGCGGAGTCGGGGATAGTAACCGCGCTTACACGTGAGGAAAAGGAAATTGTCAGGGCTTGATCAGGCGCATTTCGCCCCAGATGAAGCTGTCGCCCACATCATCGCCGTCGGGGCCGAAGTCGCAGATCAGTTCCAGGCTCTTGACGCCCGTTACATCCAGCTTGAAGGCCTGCGGCGGATTGCCGGCGGTGGAATCACCCTTGGCCAGCTCCTTGCCGTCGCCCATGACCTGCCAGGTGACCTGAGACTTGAGCCCCGCGGTGGTGTCCATGACCGCATCCCCGACCAGCGTGGCGTAAATGCCGCCCAGGTCATAGGTCAGCTTGGTAAAGGAATGCACGCCCAGGCCTTTGGAGTACTCCTTGCGGCCCGCGCGCAGGCGTTCGTTGGGACCCGAGACCGAGCCATCCTTGCGCCAGTTGAAGATGAAGGCTGCGCCGCCGACGAACGGCTTCTGCTCGACCGCGCTCGGCTCCAGGTCGCTCAGGAAGGCCAGACGGCCGCCCTTGATGTCGACCTGTGTAACTTCGGTGAAGGGCACGTTGAGGGTCTGACCGTCGGCGATGACCAATTGGAAGCCCGCCCCGCCGAGCCCGGCCGTCGTGCCGGAGATTTCGGAGCCGTCCTTCAGGCGGAAGTTGGTCTGGATGCCTTCGGGCGGCTTGGGGTCGTGAATCTGGGCGATACGCAAGGCGGTGATCTGGTCGAACGCGAAAGGCCGCGCCTGGTCTTCGACCTTGAAGCTAACTTCCTTGTCGGTGAATTCATTCACGAAGCCGGGGATTGCGTCGACCTTGTCGCCCGCGACGACCAGAATGGCGTCGTTGTTGGCCAGATTCTTGTCCGTCAGAAAGCCATTCAGCACCGCATCGGAGGCCGAAGCGGCCTTGGGGAAGAGCAGCACCTTGAGCGCGTCGTTCTTGAGTTCCAGTTCGCCCAGCGAAGCCGTGCGTAGCTTGAGCGCGCGGTCAGTGCCCGAGACGATTGTGCCATAGAGGGCGTCGTTGTTGACCAGGACCACTTTGAGGCGTTCCTTCGAGCCCTGGGCCGGCAGCGGGGCCAGCTTCATGAAGACGATGTCGGCCAGCGGCACGGCCTGACCCGCGACGACGGCGCCCTTGGTGGCGTCAAAGCTTTCCAGCGCGCCATGCGCTTCGGTGCCGTCCACCTTCAATAGCGTGACTTCGGCGGCCCGGCCGGCGCCCGCCCAACAGAACGCGGCGCACAGCGCTACAACAGCGAATACTCTGGCCATGCTCATGGATGATCCTTGATTGGTTGCGGTGCTAACGGCTTAATTGAATCCTTGTGCTGCTCGGGCTGCTCTTCCTTAGACGCACCAGTCTTGAACTCCGTCTCAAACCATTTTTGCCAGGCGGCGGGATCGCGTTCAACCTTGGCCTTGGAAAGCTCTTTCAAGGCATCCATGGCCGCGCCACGGATCTTATAGTCTTCGTCCTTGAGAGCCTTGGTGACCAGCGGCGGAATGGCTTCGCGCGAGCCCGTGGCCTTCAGACCGTCGACGGCTTCCATGCGCACCGTGGCTTCCTTGTCCGAGAGCGCTTCGGCCAGTGTGGCGATCTGGCTGGCTTTGCCATAGCGCCCCAGGGCCGAGACCGCCCGCGAGCGTGTCTCTTCCCGCTCCGACTTCACGAGCAGCTTCAGGCCTTCCAGGGCTTCAGGCGAGCCCAGAATCGCTCCGGAGACCGCCGCATACAGCCGCACGTCTTCGTCTTCCGCGGCATTGCTGTAGAGCTTCTTGAGCGCCGCGGCGCCGGCTTTGTACTTGGAATCCCCGATCGCGCGGGCCGCATTGCGCCGCGTGGCCAGATCCTTGTCTTCGAGCATCTCGACCAAAAGCGGACCGGCGCGCGGGTCCTTGGCGTCGCCCAGCGCGGTGATGATCGAGCGGTTCATTTCGGGGGTCGTCTGGCCCTGCTTGTAGAGCGTCACCAAGCCCGGCACGGCGAGGTTGCCCATTTCGCGCAGGCCCGCCCAGCCCTTCTCGCGGGCTTCTTCGTCCTCTTTGAGCGTCAGGCGGATCAGCTTGCGTACCTTGTTGACCACATCGGGATCGACATCGCCGATGGGCTTCACGACCTGCGGCTCTTCTTCCTTGGGCTTGACTGGGGTGGTCTCGGGCGGCTTTTCCTTGGGTTTTTCAGGCGTGGTCTCCACGACCTTGGGGCCTTCCACGACGGCCTTGGGCGCTTCCTTGGCCCATTCGGGCAGTTCATCGGCCTTGAGCAGAGCGCCGCTTTCGGCGAGTTCCGCCTTAAAGGTCTTGGCTGCGGATTCGCCGGGCTTGGTCTTCGCGACTTCGACTTTGTAGAGGCGCTCCTGCTTGTATTCGCGCTTCACGTGCCAGAGCGCATCGCCGGCCAGGAATTTCTCCAGGCGCGCCTGCTTGGCAGCGGCCGAGGCCTGCGCTTCGCCGACCGCGTGATCGTCTTCTTCAAGCAATGTGCCATCGGCGCTGAGGAGCACCTTGTAGGCGTTTTTCTGATTCAATTCGTCGGTGAGTTCCAGCTGGTAGGTCTGCTGGCCGTCCTTGTCCTTCTGCTTGGCCTTGTGGACTTCGGCTTTGGGGAAGTTGGCTTCGAGAGCCTTTTTGACGGCATCGGGCAGGGCGTCTTCGGCGACGAGCAGGCCGGACCCGATCCAGAGAGCCAGCGCAGCCGCAAGCCCATTCCGAACAAGCATCTTCATCGTCTCACCTGGACTGGAGTTAAGTGGCTTTTTATCCATTGGCGGGAGGGAAGTCAAACCGGCTCGCCCCCAGCGACAGTAGGTTAACCGGCCAGGGGGTGCCAAAGTCATGTAAATCCAAGCCAGTGCACGGCGTGCATCTTTAGAAACGAGGCCTGAAAACAACGCGGCCGGAGCCCATCGGGTTCACGCATAGCGCGTAATCCGATGGGCCCCGGCCGTGTCGCTCTGGGGAGCGTTGGATTTCTAGGGCTGCGAGTGCAGGCTTTCCTTGCTCTCTTCGTGCCCAACACCCGTGTAGTAGTCGCGGACCTTCGTGCGCCACTGGTCGGGGATGCGGTTGTAGTCGCTCTGTGTCATCTGTTCGCGGGCCGAGGGCGGCAGCTTGGACCAATCCTGCGCCGCGCCGGTCACGATGCCGGCGTTGAGCGCCCCAGGGGACTGCGAACCGCCAGGCTGCGAGCTCGCCATCGGGCTGCTGGGCTTGCCGCCGGGCTGACCTGGCTGCTGCCCGGGCTGTTGCTGCTGCGATTGTTGCTGCTGCTGTTGCTTGGAAGAAGACGACGAGCTCGACTGGGCTTTCTCGATCTCCTCAATAAGCTTGCTCAGGCGGTCATCGACGCCCTGTTCCGGGACGCGCACGGACTTATCGTAGCGGTCCTTCTTGAGCATCTCTTCAATGTCCTTCATGTCCTTGGCCAACTGGCCGATCTGGCCGCCGGCATCCTGCGTGTCGGGGACATCCTTGGTGACTTCCGTTTCCTGGCCGCGAATCTTGCGCAGCGCCGCGGCGATGGCCATCTTGACGCGGTAATCCTTCTCGTCGTCGAGGAGCTTGGAGAGCTGGTCAACGCAGCTCTTGTCATTGATGGAACCGAGGGCGGAGGCGGCGGCCATCCGCACGCCGGTCTTGTCGTCCTTGGCGACGAGGTCCAGCAGCGGCTTGAGCGCGCGCGGGTCCTTGACCTCGTCGAGGCCTTCGACCGCGGCGCCGCGCACGTTTTCATCGGCATCGGCGGTGGCTTTGATCAGGGTTTCGACTGCAGTGGCGTCCTTGAAGTGGGACAGCGAAGACGCTGCGGCGCGGCGCACCTGCTTGTCCGGGTCTTCGGCCAGCGTCTTGCCGAAGGGCCCCAGCACAGCCTTGACGTCGCCCGAGAAACGCAGCGCGAAGGCCGCCATTTCGCGGTGCAGCGCCTGCGAAGCGTTCAGGGCCTTGAGCAGCACATCCTTGTTGGCCGCGGCATCGGTCTGGATCAGTTTCTCGACTTCCTCCCGCGCGGCCTTGTTCGCGGCCGCCTTGAGGGCGTCGACGTGCTTCTTGAATTTCTGAAAGACTTCCAGCGGCAGGTCGTCAGCCGCCTGGCCATAGGCCTGGGCCGGTTCCGTCGCCGGTGGTGTAGGCTTGGGCGTTTCTCCCGAGAAGGCCCGGTCGCCGACACCCAGCGCCAGCAGGCCCATCATCGCAGCCATCGCAATCCGTCGCATGTTTCGCTCCTTCTATCTAATCTGCTTTCGAGTCCCGGTCCGTCCGATTGAAGTGTTAAGGCGGCAGGCGCTTTTTAGCACCCGCCGCCGGATGTTTACTGTCCGCCGCCGTCCTGCTGCTGCTGTTTCTGCAACTCTTCAGCGATCTTGCGGGCCATCGTGGCGATGCGGTTTTCCTTGCGCGCCAGTTGCTGCAAGCGGTCCTTCTGGTCGCGGCTGAGGTCGGTGGCCTTCGTTTCGGTGACTTCCTGGTCGACCCGCGCCGTGTTCTTGTTCACATCGCGCTGCATCAGGCGCAGCATCTTGAGCTCAGCCAAAGGCGGAACCAGCGGCGGCTTGCCGCCGCCACCACCACCGCCGCCGCCACCACCGCCGCCCTTCTTCTGCTGCTGGCGCTCCTTCTTGAGGGCTTCGATCAAGTCGGCGAGCTGGTGCGAAATGTCGTCCTGAAGCTGCTGCGTGGCCAGGCGCGTATCGGCATGGTCCAGGCGCGTGGCAGATTCGTTCATGTCGTCCGTCACGAGCGTCATCACATCCTGGAAGACGATCACGCCTTCTTCGGCCAGCTTCTTGACGACCTGCTTGGCCGCTTCCGAGTTGACCTGCTGCGCTTTGAGTACGCCCTTCAGGCCCAGTTCGATGTCGCGCGGCAACTGCTTGTCCTTGCCCGGGCGCGCCTTCTCGGCAGTTTCCGTGCGCGTCTTGATCTCCTGCTCCACCGTCAGCATCTTCTTCAGTTCCTGCTCGATCTGGAAGAGCGTCTCCTGCTGCTGCTGGTCCTGGGTGTCCTTCTTGGCCTGCTCGAGCGCCTGCTGCGCTTCTTGCATGTCGTCTTCGGATTCTTCCATCTCAGACTGCGCACCGCTCTGGTTGCCCTTTTTGGCCTGGCCAGACGCCTGGCTCTGGGCCTTGCTCGCGCTCTTGGTCGATTCGGAGGCCTTGTTCAGGTCTTTGCTGGCATTGTCGTCGGCCATCTTTTGGATCTTCTTCTGGAGGCGATCGACTTCATCGCGCAGCGCCTTCTGCTTGTCGCCGATCTTGTTCAATCCATCCTTCTTGGCATTATCATCGAGCTTCTGGGCATCTTTGGCCATCTGGTCAAGTGCGGCGAGCGCCTTCTCAAGTTCAGAGAGCGCCTTTTCCTGCTCCGGCACAGCTTCCTTAGGGTCCTTGGGGTTCTGCTGGCCCTGCTGCCCCTGTTGGCCTTGCTGGCCCTGTTGACCCTGCTGACCTTGCTGACCCTGCTGACCTTGCTGACCCTGCTGGCCTTGCTGGCCCTGCTGGCCTTGCTGGCCTTGCTGGCCTTGCTGACCCTGTTGGCCCTGCTGACCCTGCTGACCCTGTTGACCTTGCTGGCCCTGTTGACCCTGTTGACCCTGCTGGCCCTGTTGACCCTGCTGACCCTGTTGACCCTGCTGACCCTGTTGGCCCTGTTGGCCCTGCTGACCCTGTTGACCTTGCTGGCCTTGCTGACCCTGCTTCTGGCCCATCTGATTCTGCGAGTTCTGCATATGGTCCGACGCGTTCTTGACGTTGTCCTGCGGCTTGCTCTCGGTCGGGACCTGTTTCTGGATTGCACCAAGCTTGTCGGCGACCTGGCGGGCGCGCTCTTTCAGTTCGGCCTGAACGCGGGCCAACTTGCGGCTCGGGTCCTGAAGTTCGGCAAGCTTCGCCTTGAGGCCCTGAAGCGCCTTCTGCGCATCGCCCAGGTTCTCAATCGCCTTGGCCTGGTTTGAAGTACCCGAAGCGCTGTCAGACTTGTTGAGATCGTTTTTGGCATCGCCCATGTTCTTCGCAGCATCGCCGACCTTGTTGGCAGCTTCCTGGCCCGGGTCCTTCGGGGCACCCTGCTGTTGGCCTTGCTGGCCCTGTTGACCTTGCTGGCCTTGCTGACCTTGCTGGCCCTGTTGACCCTGTTGACCTTGTTGACCCTGTTGACCTTGCTGGCCTTGTTGGCCCTGCTGACCCTGTTGACCCTGTTGACCCTGTTGACCCTGCTGACCTTGTTGACCTTGCTGGCCCTGCTGACCTTGTTGGCCCTGCTGACCCTGTTGACCCTGCTGGCCCTGCTGGCCTTGGCCGCCAGCCGCCTTATCAATCGAAGCGGTGAGCGCCTGGATCTGGCTCATCAACGCTTGGGCTTCCTTCTGCACGCCGGCCTGCTTCTCGCCGAGCGCCCCGTTGGCCGCCGCGTTGTCCTTGGAAATTTCGCGTGCGGCCGCCTGCAAACCTTCGCGCGCCTTGGCCAGATCCTTCGCGGCCGAACCCTGCGAGCCCGAGGCCTTTTCAGCGCTCTGGTGATCAGCGGTCGGCGCGCCTCGGCGCAACGTGTCGGTCGAATCGCCCATGCTGGTGCTGGCCTTGTCGAGCGTCGGGTTGGCGTTCTTGGCCGCTTCGATCGCCTTGGCCATCTTGGAGTCGTTGCCCGGGGTCTGGTTGCCGAGCGCCGAGAGCTGGCCGGCGAGTTCGTCGGTCGCCGCCTTCACTTCGGCCTGCTTGTTGGCGACATCCTGCATCGCGGTCTTGACGCGGTCGTTTTCCGCGCCCAGCGCCTTGGTCAGCGCTTCTTCAGCCGTCTGGAGCTTGGCCACGGCGGCTTCCTGTGGCGCCTGCGCGTCCTTGGCGTTGCCCTGTCCGAGCTTGCCCGCGGCATCCTGCATGTCCTGAGGCGCCTGGCCAGACGCGCCCGCGGCCTGGCGTAGCGCACGCACGGCCGCCGCGGAGGCGCTCGGGTCCTGCGCCGATTCCTTCTCGAGCTTATCGGCGGCAGCGGTCAGCGCATCGGAGAGCTTCTTGGTGTCTTCGCCCAGCTTGCCCTGAGGCGCCTGCGTATCCTTGGCCTGCTGTTCGCCGGCTTTCGGGTCGGCATTCTTGGCCGCCAGAGTGGCCTGCTGGTGCAGCGCTTCCTGCTTGCCCAGCAGGTCGCGGACTTCCTTCAGCGCCTGCTCCAGGCTCTTGCCCGGCTGTTCCTTGGACAGATCGACGCTCTGCTGTTCAAGCGCCTTTTCCTTCTGTTCCAGTTCTTCCAGGCGCTTGATCGCTTCGGCGAGCATCTGTTCCGGCAGCGACATGGCCTTGGTGGTCTCTTCGTTGAGCTTCTTTTCCTTGCTCAGGACTTCCTCAAGCTGCTTCTCGGCCTCCTTGAGGTCGTTGGCGAGCTTCTCGGCTTCGGGGTTGGGCTTGTTTTCGAAGCTCTTGGACGCGTCGCGCAGGTTTTCCTGCTCCTTCTTGATCTGCTGGAGGTCCTGCTTGGCCTGCTGGATCTGCTGCTGAAGCGCCTGCTTGTCCTGCAGGTCTTTGTTCTGCTTGGTGAGATCGCGCTGCTTTTCCTGGGCTTCCTTCAGTTCCTTCTGGCGTTCGGCGATTTCCTTGAGCAGCTTTTCGTAGTCGGGCTTCTTGCGGCGTTCGAGCACGCTGATGATGCGTTCCAGACCCTGTTCAGCGCCCTTCTGCTTGTTGACAGCCTGCCCGAAGCTCAGGGCCGTGATGTCGGCCTGCGCCGCGCTCATCTTGTCCTTGATGCTGGGAATGTGGTCGGCGGGATTGACCAGGTCCGGGTTTTCCGGCGTGGCGTCGGTGTTCTGCGCAATGCGGATGGCGTCCTGCACATTCTTGGCCGCGATCTTGTCGGTCTCGAGCAGCACGGCCAGGACCTGCTGCATCTGGGTCATCAGGTCGTCCATCTTCTTGCCCAGATCGCGCTGTTCGTTCGCGGACTGGGTGACCATGGCCTGTTCTTCCTTGCTGGGCTTCTTGGCATTCACGCCGATCAGATGAGCCAGCTTGCCGTTGAGTTCTGTGACCGCGGCGCGGTGGCCCTGCTGGAGCAGAAGCAGTTCGCGCGCCAGGCGCAGGAGCTTGTCGGTCTCGTTCCACTTCTCCATCTGCTTGAGCAGCGCGCGCAGTTCGCGCAGGATTTCTTCCTGCTTGTTGCTGGCGTTGCTGAGGTTCTTGAGGCGGTCGGCGTCGATGCGCGCCATACCGGCGCCTTCGATCTGCACCGCCGCTTCGGGCATCTTCTCGCGGGCGCACAGGGTCAGGACGCGGCGAACTTCGTCCGTGCGTTCGCTGTCTTCGCGCGTGTCGAGCCCGTTGGCCTGGTATTCGAGCTGCAAGCTCGCGAATTCCTGCTCCAGGTTGGCGGTTTCAGTGATCACGTCATGCTGGCGCGTGTCGGCGTCGTTGACGCTGACGCGTTCGTTGGCGTCGAAAGGCGTGCCTGCGGTGAGGTGTTCGGAGACCTGGTCGACGACCTTTTTGTCGGCTTCCTGCTCCTTGATGATCTTTTCGAGTTTCTTGATCAGAGCCATGCGGCGCTGATCAAGATTCTGGCGCATCTGCTGGAGCGAGATGACCTTGAGCGTGAAGTGGCGCGGCGGATTCGCGGCATCGCGCTGGCGCTGCGCCGGGCAGTAGTCAAAGGCTTCCGCGTAGAAGTCGACTTCGTCGCCGGGCTTGAGGCCCAGTTCAACCAGGTTCCAGGTGTGCTGGAGCGCGAAGTTGCGGCGGTTCTTGGGCTGGGCGGTTTCGCCCGCGAGGACCAGCGCCGGCAGGTTGAACTTGTCTTCGATCACCGAGCGCTTGGCGTTCTTGTCGTCCTTGGCATCCTTTTCCTTGCCCTGCGCGGCCTTGGTGATCTTGTAGCGCAGCTCGGCGATCTTCAAGCCCCAGTCGTCTTCAAGGTTCATGGCCAGGGCGAAGTTCGTTTCCGGTGTGACTTCCGTCGAGTCGCGGCGCGGTTCCGTCCAGCGGACTTCCGGCAGCGCATCGGGGCGCGCAACCACGCTGTTAACAATGCCGGCGCCGGCAACCTTGGTGGCTTCCAGGCCGTCTTCGCTCTTCAGGTACAGGGTGTAGCTGTTCACGCCGCGGCTGATCGGGATTTCGGCGACGAAGCTCTTATGGTCCGGCGAGAGGCGCAGCGCGCGGCTGGCTTCGTTTCCGATCTGCAGCGACGCTTCGCTCAGGCGCGTGTTGACCGAAGCCGTGACCAGTGCGGAGGAACCTTCCACCTGGTTGAGCGTGACTTCGTTGACCTTGGGCAGCGGGTTGGTGTCGATGTAATCGGGCAGCTTGTACTGGACTTCCATATCGACCAGCTTGGGGCGATCCACGAACTGGACGTCGTATACATCCGTGAAGTCGTCGTTGGCAAAGACCTTGAACTTGAAGTTGCCTGCGATGCTGTACTGGCCGACAAAGGCCACCGAACCTTCTTCATGCGTCCGCCCAGCGTCGCGATCGTGGTCCATGACCAGCGGTTCACCGGCGTGCCACGAACCGCCATCCGGCTGGATCTCGATGCGCACATCGTCCGGAATCACGCCAGTGCAGCGCGCCACGACTTCAAAGTCTTCGGACCGCGGAACCTTCTCCTTATATTCCACGATTACGTGCGTGCGCACGGGGTAGCGCACGTTCGAGAATGGCGCAAAGAGGCGGTACAAACCGGTCTGGAAGTAGTTCGGGAACGCGAGTCCCAGCGTCAGCACCATCGCCGCCGCGCCGGCTGCGCCCAAGAGCACCGGCTTGAGGCGCTCGAACTTGACCACGTTGGTAAAGTCGAGCGCGCTGGCCTGCTGGTGCGTGCGGCGCGAGACTTCTTCGATCATCGGCTGCGAGACCGTGTTGTCATTGGCCATCAGGCGCGTCAACTGGATCGTCGAGATCAGCGAGTCATTGAGCTGCGGAAATTCCTTTTCGACCGCCAGCGCCATATCGTCCGTTGAGAGCGGCACCGAGAGCGGCCCAATCAGGTAGCGCCATACGAAGAAGCCCGTCGTGCCCACCAGCGCGAGCAGCAGCAGGCAGCGGAAGCCCGTGTGCACCGGGCTGGGCACCTGGAAGAAATAATAGTCGAGCAGGATGCCCGTAACGATCCCGCAGATCGCGACGATGAGCGTGCGCGCCGCGCCGTCCAGCGCGCAGGCTTTGCGCAGCGTGCCGCTGAGGGCATCGAGCCGCGATTTGAGCTGTTCTTGAATCATGTTAGGCCCCTCTTAGGTAAAGCGTTCACAAGCGTTGTAAGCCCATGGTTTGGGCGCTTCAAGGGATATGACCAGGAAGGGGTGCGTTTGGCTGGGCGAATGTAAGGAAAAATGAGCTTAGGCGAAAATGATATAACCAACGCATCAATAACAACTTAATCTACTTGGCTGCTTCCTGTGCCCAAGGAAATTCGCAGGCACTGCCGTGAACGGGCATAGTGATGCGGAAAGTCAGGCCTTTACCCTTGTCGCCGTCGACGCTGATCTTGCCGCCATGCTCTTCGACGATCTCGCGGACGATCGCCAGACCCAAGCCGGAAGACGGCTCGCCCGCGGTCGGCCGGGAACTGGCTCGGCCAAAGCGTTTGAAGAGCTTGCCCAGCTCCTCTTTGGGCAGGCCTTGTCCGGTGTCGGAAACCACGAAAGTGACTTGGTCCGGCGCAACTTCCAGGCGGGCCTCGATCTTCTGGCCTTCCGAGCAATACTTAACCGCGTTGTCGAACAAATTGGCGAAGACCGTGCGCATGCGTTCGGGATCAACGATCACCTCGGGGCGCGCGCTTTCGGGGACCGTGATCGTGAAATTGATCTTCTTGCGCTGTGCAATCTGGCAATAGAGGCGCGCGGCTTCCGTAAAGAGCGGACCCGGATCGAGGGTCTCGAGCTTCAGTTGAATCACGCTCCTGGAATTGCGGACCAGCTCCAGGAAGTCGCTGGTCATCTGGATCAAGTTCTTGGCCTGCGAAGCGATCAGACCGCCGAATTCGTGGCCCTGTTCGGGAGGTAGTGCGTTTTCCTCGCTGAGCATCTCGGCCAAACCCATGATCCCGCTCAAGGGACCACGCAGGTCGTGGGCCAGCATGCCGACCATTTCCGCATTCTGCTTCTCGCTCTTGCGGTTCTCCTCGCGGAGTTCTTCAAGCGCGGCTTCGATCCGGCGCAAGTCGCCGCGCAGGCGCTGGTTCTCGCGGAGCAGCGACTCGCGGTCGAGCGAGGCGGCAATGCGGGTGGCTGAGCTCAGCGTGGAACTCATTTAAAGAGCCCCTCGAGTTCAGCGTAGCCTTTCAGCGCATCGGTGGTCATGCGCACGCAATCGGGGGCGCTCAGATTGAGCCCTTGGGCAACTTCCTTGGTCAGCAGGGTGTCTTTGAATTCCAGGCGCACGAGGCCTTCGGCAGATTGCATCTGTGCGGCGTGGATTAGGGCGTCGGCGGCGCAGAGCGTCCCGGCCGCGGCATCGAAACTGCCGTGGACCATGGGCTGGTGGTGGCGTTCGACCATCTTGACCAGCACGTCGGGGAGTTCCCAGCGTCGCATCATCTGCGCGCCGAGCTGCGAGTGCGAAAGCGTGAGCGCCTTCTGCTCTTCCGATTCAAGCGCAGGGCCGATCAACACGCCTTTATTGGTCAGCGCGCGGTACTTGTCCGTGTAGTGGCACAGGAAGGCGAGCTTGCCCATATCATGCAGCACACCTGCAGTGAAGAGTTCGTCCGGCTTCCCCGAGCGGCGTTCGCGCGCGATCTGCTTGGCCAGCAGGCCGACCTTGAGCGCATGCTGCCAGAGGTCTTCCTTATCGGAGCCCCAACTGGTCTGCGCCTTCGTGTGCATTTCGCTGAGCTTCAAGCTGACTGCCAGCGCCCAGACCTCCTTTAAGCCGAGGCGAAACGCAGCTTCGTCGACGCTGTTGACCTTGCGCGCGAGGCCGTAGTACGCGGAGTTGACAACCTTGAGAAGGCGCATGGTGAGCGACGCGTCCGCCGAGATAAAGCGCGCGATGTCCGAGATCGTCGTATCGGTCTGCTGCAGCGCCTGGATCAAGCCCACCACGATCGCCGGACAAGGCGGGAGCTTGTTGGAGTTGAGCAGTTCTGATTCAGATAGAGTGGCCGCCATTTTGAACTCCCCGTGAGATTTTGGGCTGACACACCAAGCCCCCTCGGTGCGCCGCCACGGCGGTACTCATCAAAGCGCTTGCCATTTCCGGCTAAACGGACACGCGCGTGAAAGCAGCAAACATTGCCGAGTTGCTCGGCCTGGCTCCGCGCAATCCGCAGCATGCACCAAAGTGCATCTCACTTTGCGACGCTCCCCTGCTACGAAACACGGCAGTGTTTGTGGCTGCAACTGAAGTGAAAAATTCCAACAAATGAAAATTCGGCCTGAGGAAATTGCCGTGTGGTAAGGAATTACCGGATCGCCCTTCCTTTATATGGTCGGGTGGCACGTGGATTGATTAAGTCCACTCCATCGGAATGTCATTGCAGTTATCAGGATTGAAGCCGCGCACTCGGGACGCCGACTTCTTTGCCACGCACCAGGGGGAAACCATGGGCCGCAACGTGTTGGTCGTCGACGATGATCCCGGGATTCGCTCCATCTTGATGGAAATGTTGGACTCGCTGGGGCACCAGCCAGTCTGTGCCGGCAATGGCGAAGAGGCCTTGAAGGCTGTCGCAAACGCGCTGCCCGATACGATCCTTCTCGATCTTAACCTCCCCACCATGGACGGTTTACAGGTTCTGCGGAAGCTGCACGAAGTCTGCTCTGAAGCACGCATCATCCTGATCAGCGGCTCGATGGCGATTGAAGACGCCGTCGACGCCATGAAGTACGGCGCCTTGGATTGCCTGCCCAAACCCATTTCGCTGCGAGACTTGGAACTGGCTCTGGCGCGCGGTGAAGAAGCCCTCGAGAGCGCCGAAACCCATGATCCGCTCCCAAATTGTCCGATGCTGGCCTTCAGTCCGGCGATGCAGGACCTGCGCGCGACAATCAAGCGCGTCGCCCGCACGCCCGCCGCGACAGTGCTGGTCGTCGGCGAGACTGGAACCGGTAAAGAAGTCGCCGCGCGCCACTTGCATGCGTACAGCGAACGCGCGGACAAGCCCTTTGTGGCGGTCAACTGCGCGGCAATTCCCGCGGCGCTGATCGAGAGCGAACTCTTCGGACATGAACGCGGCGCGTTCACAGACGCCAAGGGCAACAAGTCCGGCCTGTTCGAAGAAGCCGACGGCGGTACACTCTTCCTCGACGAAATCGGCGAGCTGCCCCTACCCCTGCAAGCCAAGCTGCTGCGCGTGTTGCAGGAACGCGTCGTGCGGCGCGTCGGCGGTACCAAGGACATTCCGATCAACGTGCGCATCGTCGCCGCGACGAACGTGAATCTGCTGGTCGCCGTAGCCAACCAGGAATTCCGCGAAGACCTCTACTTCCGCCTCAACGTAATCACGATCTGCCTGCCCGCGCTGTGCGAGCGCACCGAAGACATCGTGCCGATGGCCGAAGCCTTCGCTGCGCGCATGTGCAAGGATATGGGAAAGCCGCAGCGTTCCTTTAGTGAAGAAGAACGCCATGCGCTGCGCAGCTACGCCTGGCCGGGCAACGTGCGCGAGCTGCGCAACTGTATCGAACGCTGCGTGTTGCTGGACCAGGCGCGCCTCAACCCGGCCGTAGGTGTCCCGGCGCGCAAATCCGAACGCCTGCGCCAACTCGTGGCGGAATCCTTCGAAGCGCCGATCCTGCCCCGGCCCGCCGCGGCGGCCTTCAGCACGCCGCCCGCGCACCCTGGCCAGCCCAACGAAGTGGTGCTCTCCCTGCCCGACCCAAGTCTTGCCAACGCCGAACGCCAACTGATCATGGAAGTATTGGAGCGCGTGCATGGCAACCGCAACCAGGCCGCCACAATGCTCGGCATCAACCGCACGACCCTGTATCGCAAGCTGGTGAATTTCGGCGTCGCGGAACCAGCCGAAGCGGAACTGGCGTAACGCAAGCTGCGGACAATCTGGATTCAACGCGCGGGCGGCTCGACGAGCCGCCCGCTGCTTTTTATACTGCGCGCGCACGCAACGTACTGAATTGGGCCCGACGCGAATAATTTTCGAGATTTCCGAACCGCACGCCCGCCTCGAGCGCCTATACCTTTGAGCGCAACGATGAGCAAAGCGACCGACGACCCCAAGCTGGTGGCCCGCGCCCAACAGGGCGACCGGGCCGCGTTTGAAGCATTGATGGCGCAATACCACGCGGCAATCGCCAGCAGCGTGCGGCTTTGGATTAACCGGCGCGAAGACGCCGAAGACCTGCTGCAGCAGATTTACCTGCGTGTCTGGACCGATCTGCGGGCGCTGCGCATCCCGGGCAGCTTCCGCTTCTGGCTGCTGTCCCTCGTGCGCAGACGCTGTCAGACGTTTCTGCGCCATAAGCGGCGGCGCGAACTACCGGCCTCGGCCGAAGCATTGGAAGCCTGGTCGTTCGCCCGCGAACGGGAGCGCGCGCAGTCGCAGGGCGCCGCAAGCGGTGTGCGGGAAAGCCTGGAAGCCGCGCCGCGGGTTTTGCGCGAAGTCTGCGAACGGTATTACGTGCAGGGATTTTCGGTCCGCGAGACCGCGCAACAGTTGGGCGTACCCGAAGGAACTGTAAAGCGGCGCCTGCTGGAAGCGCGCGCGTTCTTAAAACAAACTGGCGCATTGGGCCCGCAAGGCCCGCGAAAGGAACCGCAGATGAAAAAGTCCACCACGCTGGAGCAGGCTTTGTCGAAGGTGCGCAAGCAGCTCAAACAAGCCTGCCAAGCCCAATACGCCGGGCTACTGGGCCGCGAAGAGATCGAAGCCGCGATTCGCCGCGCGCTAAAGCAGTACGAACAATATTGCGCCGCGAAAGCGCGTCCATACTTCAACACGGTGATTAAGAAACGTCTGCTTGAGACGATCGAAGGCGGCGCCTTTCCGGAAAACGCGGCGCTGGAATACTTCTTCGAACTCAAGAAGGGCATCGGCTGTAAGGGTTTCAGCCTGGGCATCGAATTCACAACACCCACGGAAGCGTTTCGCGGGTTCTCGCTGCCGCTGGTCGACGTGTGGTACGGAAACTGGGGCGAAGAATCCGAATCGTAATTATGCGCGCAAGCGCGCCCGGTACACGCGCGGGCTGCAGCCACAGCCTTTCTGGAAGGCCGCGTAAAACCGGCTCGACGAGCCGAAGCCCGCGTCCATGGCGATCTCAAGCATCTTGGCATCCGTCGTCGCCAGCAATCTTTGCGCGTGGGAGAGCCGATGCTGCGTCACATATTCAAGCAGGCTCACACCCATCGTTTTCTTGAAGAGCGTCATGGCGTAATTCGGATGCAGGCCCACGGCCACAGCGACGTCGGCGATGCTCAGGTCCTTGCCGTAATGTTCGGCGATGTACCCCGCCATGCGCTCGGCCTTGCCCATTTCGCCCGCGGAGACGCGCCCACGCTTGGGCAGATCTGGCGCGGCATCCACAGTCAGCGAAAGCCGGCGCAGACGCGCTTCGAGTTCCAACAGCATGGCTTGGCGACGCTCGCCGCCGCTTCTGAGATCCTCGGCCCAGCGTTCGAAAAGCCTTTCATCCTCGCGTTCGTTCGCGTCATCGGAATCAACAAGTACTTCGCCCCGCAGAAGCCGCTGGACGAAGCCTTCGGGCAGCGAGCGCTGCATCAGCCAGCCCAGCGGAACGCAAAGCCAGTGCATTGCCGTCTGCGGCTCGGCGTCCGCGCGATGCGGAATCGGCGCCCAGAAAAGACCCAAACGCCCGCGCGGGATCTTCACCACGCGCCCGCCGAAAAGATACGTCATCGCGCCGCGCAGAATAAAATTCAGTTCGACTTCGTTGTGCCGGTGAAAGTGCTGCATCGAACCCGGATAGCCGAACCAGCATTTGAGCCCAAAGCTCTGGAGGAGCGGATTGTTGACGTCAGCGCGCCGGGCGCTGCGCGGTTTCATAGCGCCGCCGAACCGGTGGCCAAGATCGGGCGACGCTTGCAGGTGGGGCAATATTCGTGGCACAACTCGACGGCCGCGGTGATCACGTGCGGCCCGCGCAGCGCCTGTACGGTCGCGTCGCCAATCTTAATTTCGTGAAACTGTCCGCGCTCGCGCAGTCGTTTTTCGACGGGCTCGAATTCGAACGGGCACGCGCCGTCGCGCCAGATCACGGTCCAGCCGGTGTTTACCGAGCAGGTCTTGGGGTCGCGCATCGGCCAGGGATTCTGGCGCTGCCCGACACAGGGCATCCCGTAAATCGTCTGCGCCACATGCACCGCCGTGCACGCGTTCATGCCGCAGCCCAGCAGCACGATCCAGCCGTTCATCGCGCAGAGTTTCCCGAGCGGGCTGCGCGCGTCGAAGCAATCGAGGTGCAGGTGCTCGGCAATCAGCCATTCGGCCAGCGGACCAAACGCCGCATACGGATGCGAGGGGTGAAAGCTGCGCTTCACGCCCGCGCGCTTGCGGAAAGTCTCCGTGATCAGCCCGTTAACCGAACGCGTGCCTTTAATGTCGAAGATGCATTCGGGCGTTTCGTAGGCTTCGCGCTGCCCGTGGTTGAAGGTCGGCATCATCAGCGTGCCGGCGGGGCCGACCGCATCAAGACACGCGTCGATGACCGCGTCCGGTCCGCCATCGACGCGCCCGAAGCTCTTCAGGCTGGAGTGGACTTGCGCCAGGTCGCCGGGTTTCAGCCCCAGCATGCGCAAGCCGGCGAGAATCTCCGCGCGTGTAACTGCCGTGGCAGGCTTAAGTTCGGGATTCATTAGGGCTGGCTTCGCTCCGAATTTACGACCTTAATTCCACCATAATCCCTGTTGTTAAGGGGATACTTCTCATTAATATATCCCGATTCGATTTTCCGTCGAAAGTTGTTTTGGGATTTGGCCGCATTTGGCCGATTCCAAATGCAGGGGGAGTTTACGATGCAGCGTAATATGAATTTTTGGGGCCGAGTGGTCGTCGGCAGCACGGCTTGCGCGGTGTTGGCCTTAAGTGGCTGCGCGCGCCGAGTGGCAGGCGTGTCGTCCACGAACTCCAAAAACTTTGTCGATACGGATGCTGGAGCCTGTACGACGAGTGGTGGCTGACGAACTCATCCACTTTCGTCGGTCGACGAAACCCTTACCACGTTTGAAAGCAAGCCATCCGAGTAGCAGTCAAAACCTAATGACCTTTATGATAAGGAGCGCTCAGAAGGCGCTCCTTATTTCTTTTCTTCCGGCTTGGGATCGGGTGTCTTCTCCGCGCTGTCCTTGGTGTCGCCCTTCTTTTCCTGCAACAGAATCGAAACCGAGTTGATGCAGTAGCGCTGGCCCGTCGGCTTGGGGCCGTCGTCAAAAACGTGGCCCAGGTGCGCACCGCATTTGGCGCACTGCACTTCCACGCGGTCCATGCCGTGCGACGTGTCATGGATGTACTTAATGCGGTCCTTCCCGAGGGGCTCGAAGTAGCTCGGCCAGCCGCAGCCCGAATCGAACTTCGCGTCCGAACTGAAGAGCGGCGTGCCACATGCCGCGCAGACGTAGGTGCCGGGCAGCTTCGTGTTCCAGTATTTGCCGGTGAAGGCGCGTTCGGTGCCTTTCTCGCGCATGACTTCGTACTGCTCCTTCGTCAGGCGCTTCTTCCATTCTTCATCGGTTTTGGGCAGCTCTTCGTTTGCGGCCACGGCGGGCTTATCGGGCTTGTTGGGTTCGCTTGATTCGCTGGTCATGCTGTTCGAGCAGGCACCCAGTGTTAACGCTATGCCCATGAGCATCAAAAACAGGATCGTTCGCGACATTGATACTCCTCCGGTTGCAGTCCAAGCGTATATGTAGCGAAGCCGGTGCGCCATTTCGCAATTCGCGCCTGGGGAGGAACATTCCGCAAGCCGCGCCTCAATTAATGAAACAAACGCAATCCGACGCGCGTCACCGCGGTCTCTTCGTTCTGTGAGGCGCTGCTTTTTCGAATTCCGCCTGAAGCGCCGGGCGCTATCGTGCGTCTTGCTTGGCGCTCAATTCCCGGGGAAATTCGCATGCGCTGTCTTTGGCTGGTATTGCTCTGTTGGGCCCCCACGCTTTGGGCCAGCGATCTGCCCGATGATGCGGCGGTCAAAGCCGCCGTCGAACGCGGCATCGCGGTCCGCAAGCACGAAGGCGTCGCGTCCGATGCGCTGATCAAGCAGGCCGTTATTTTGCGTTTGGGCGGCGTGCGCGTGGGCTATGTTTTTCAGCAGGTCGAAGACGCCAAAGGCGAAGGCGGCGCGACTTACCGGCTCGTCACGCGTTACAAATTCGCCGCGGTACTCGAAGGCGGCGTGGGTAGCCTGACCACCGGGGAAGCGCGCTACACGCTCTCCTCGGATTTCGCGCTGCGCACCGGCGCGGTCAACGACGTGCTTAAGACGCGAGACAAGAAAGGCGACCTGCACGACGACGCGCGCGTGACCACTAGTCTGAAAGTAGACGGCGACACGCTCGTCGTCGCACGCGAGACCGCCGAAGCCGGCGGCCCCGGCGAACCGCAGCCCGAAGAGAAGATCGCGCTCGAAGGCGTGAAGCCCGTGCCGAGCGACGCGCTGCCGGCCCTCGCGGTGCTGGCGCTGGCGAAAGCGGAAAAAGGCAAGGCGCCCGAACCGCTGTGCGTCCCCGCGTTCGATGTGCTGCGCGACACCGGCGTGGCGAGCATCGATCCAGCGTGGCTCGCGTTTGAAAAACCCACTGACAAGGACCCGCGCAACGCGGCCTGGCGCGTGGTCGGGCATTATCTGTCCGGACGAATCGGCAAGGCTGGGCTCTTGATCGAACCGCCCACCAAGCCCACGTGGGAGAGCCAGCTTTTCCTGCAACTGCCCGTCGACGAGAAGGGCTACGCGCTCGCCCTACAGCCGCCGAACCTGGGGCCGTGGAAGTTCGCGCTCGAACCCGTCGAACCGGCGGCGCTCGACGAAAATGCGGCCATCGACTGGGCCGCAATCGCCAAGGCCATGCAGAAATAGCCGCGTACGCCACGTGAAATAAAAAAACCGGGCCTCGACGACCCGGTTTTTTGTTGCCCGGATCATTACGCGTGTGCGGCGCTACTTGGGAGCCGGCTTTTCGGCCGAAGGCTTTTCGGCTTCGAAAGTCAGGCTGAGCTGCACTTCGTTGCTCGCGCCTTCGAGCATCTTGTCCATGCCATAGTCGGCACGCTTGATCTCCAGCTTGCCTTCGAAACCGATGCGCGTGCCCTTCGACATGGGGTTCTGGCCCTGGCCGGTCTTGGTCATCTTGACGGTGACTTCCTTGGTCGCGCCCAGGAGCGTGAAATCGCCGGTGATTTCATAATCGTTGTCGCCGGCCTTCTTCACGGCCTTGCTCTTGAAGGTGGCTTTGGCGAACTTTTCGGCGTTAAAGAAATCGGGGCTCTTGAGGTGCTTGTCACGCGCTTCCAGATTGGTGTCGACCTTCGCGAGGCTGACTTCGACCTCGACGCTGCTCTTGGATGGGTCGGCTTCGTCGAGCACGATGGTGCCCGTGGGCTGGTTAAAGCGTCCATAGGTAAAGCCGACGCCCATGTGCTTGATGCGGAAAATGATCATCGAGTGATCGGGGTCGATGGGGTACGTATCGGCGGCGAAGACATTGCCCAAGCTCGCGAACGCCAGCACGGCAACGGCCCACAGATTCTTGCGCATGGCAGGTTCCTTTCCAGGTTTCACAAAATGTACGACACGAAAACTTTTTACACGCCCGAGAACGCGGCAAAGCCGCCGTCCACCGGCAGCACCACACCCGTCACAAACGACGCGCTGGGCGAAAGCAGCCAGAGCACAGCGCTGACCAGGTCTTCGGCGTCGCCAAAGCGCTTCTGCGGTGTGTGCGCGATCACACTCTTCCCGCGCGGGGTCAATTCGCCCGTGGCTTTGTCGGTGAGCAGATAGCGGTTCTGTTCGGTCAGGAAGAAGCCCGGCGCGATCGCGTTGACCCGGATTTTGGCCGAATATTCCTGGGCCATGTGCACCGATAGCCAGTGTGTGAAGTTGCTGATCGCGGCTTTGGCCGCGGAGTACGCAACCACGCGCGTGAGCGGGCGCATCGCGGCCATCGACGAAACATTGATGATGTTTCCCGCGCCGCGTTCGGCCATGTGCCGACCGAAAACCTGGCAAGGCAGGATCGTCCCGAGAATGTTCAGGTCGAGCGCGCCGGAAAGGCCTTCCTTGGGCAGATCGAAGAATTTGCGTTCGGCGGTCGCGGTGGCTTCTGGGCGGTTGCCGCCGGCGTAATTGAGCAGGTGATCGACCTGGCCCCAGGCTTTGACGATCTCTTCGCGGGCCTTCTCGAGTGCGGGCACGTCGGTGACGTCGGAAAGCACGACCTTGGCTTCGCCGCCCAGCTTCTCGATTTCCTTGGCCAGAACTTCATTGGGTTCGGCGCGGCGGCCCAGCAGCGCGACCTTTGCGCCGGCTTTCGCCAAACCCAGGCATGCAGAGCGCCCCAGCACGCCATTCGCGCCCGTGACCACGGCCACGGTTCCGCTCAAATCGAAGTATTTCAACAACTCCGCCTGGTTCATGCCGCGTGGCTCCTTTTCTTTTCCAAACGCGTGTTGTACGTATATTGGCCAACGCGCAGCTTAGGGGCGCACGCCGCATTTGCCAAACGAAGGAGCATGCATGTCCACGCAGCCATCTGTCCTGGGCCTTAAACGCAGCTTCGGCTTTGGCGACCGCCTGGGCCTGGCCACGCCGGGGCACCTGGAGGCCGTCAAAGGCAGCTCGTTCACGCCGATCTTCGCACAGCAGTCGATCCGCGAGATGGCTCGCACGCGCCGCCAGCCGGACCAGGTGATGACTTGCGCCAAGCAGGCCCTCGAGGCCGCCAAGTTCTCTGGGATCTGGGGCGCGGACGCCGACCACCTGCAGACGCGCGAAGACGTCTTTCGCGTGGCCAAGGAAGGCTTCACATTCTTCACCATCGACCCGAGTGCGCACGTCAACAAGGACGCCGACGCGCTCAACCTGGCGCAGCTTGAAGCCGCCGCCGCCGCGCTTGCCGTAAAAGGCGCGATCCAGCCCGGCCAGATCTTCGACCTGTACCTCAACAAGCGCTTCGATTTGGAAGGCGGCGCGCTGGCTTTCGACGACCGCACCGCGCTCCTGCGCGCGCTGGTAAAGTACGGCGGCGCGCTCTTTCACACCAAGCAGATGTTCGACTGGATCGCCGAAGCCTGCGCGGGCCGCGCGTTCGAGTGCGAGATGTCCGTCGACGAGACGCCCCAGCCCACCAGCCCGCTCGAACACCTCTTCATCGGCTTGGAACTGAAGCGCCTGGGCGTGAAGCTGGTCAGCCTGGCGCCGCGCTTCGTCGGTGAATTCGAGAAGGGCATCGACTTCAAAGGCGACAAGACGCTCTTCGAAGCGCATTACCGCCGCCACGTGGCCATCGCCAAGCATTGCGGACCGTACAAACTCAGCGTGCACTCGGGCTCCGACAAGTTCTCCATTTACCCGATCGCGGGGCGCTTGAGCGGCGAGTTGCTCCACGTGAAGACCGCGGGCACGAGTTATCTGGAAGCTCTGCGCGTGGCCGCGCGCGTCGCGCCGGACTACATGCAGGAGATCGTCGCGTTCTGCCGAGGGCGCTACGAAACCGACCGCGCGACGTACCACGTCTCCGCCAAGCTGTCCGAAGTGCCCGAAAAAGTGGAGTCCAAGGACCTCGAGCGCTGGTACCTCGAGCACGATGCAGGGCGCCAGATTCTGCACGTAACGTTCGGGTCGGTGTTGTCAGGCGAGACGCCGGGCTCGGGCCAACGCTCGTTCAAAGAACGCCTGCTTGAGATCCTGACCAAGCACCCGGACCTCTATAAGGAAGTCCTGGCGAAGCACCTGGGCAAGCACATTCGACTGCTTGAAGGAAAGTAGCCGCCTTGAACTAAAAACGGCAAACGACGGACGCGTCCGATTATTTCGGCGCGTCCGTTTTTTCTTCAGCCTTCGGCGCTTCAGTCGGCTTGGGCGCTTCCGGTGCTTTCTCCGCAGGCTTCTGCTCGGCTTTGGGTTCCGGCTTGGGTGCTTCAGCCGATTTATCTGCAGGCTTTTCGGCAGGCTTCGGTGCTTCGGTTTTCACTTCCGGCTTCGGTGCTTCGCTCGGCTTTTCGGCAGGCTTCTCAATGGCTTTCTCTGGCGGCTTCGGCGTCAGTTTGCCGTCCACCTTCATCTGCTCGATGGCCTTCTTGATCTGCTCTTCCAGGCCCGCGTCGGGTTTCTCGCCGGGCTTGGCGTTCTTGCTTTGCAGGTCCAGCACCTCGATGTCGAAAATCAGGCGCGCGTTGGCCGGAATCGTCGGCGGGTGGCCGGCGCTGCCGTAGCCCATCTGCGGCGGGATGACCAGCTTGCGTTTGCCGCCTACGCGCATCCCCTTCAAGCCTTCGTGCCAGCCGCCGATCACGCTGCTTCGTCCGATCTCCACCTCGAAAGGCTTGCCGCTGTCGAGCGAGCTGTCGAACTTTTTGCCGTCTTCCAGATAGCCCGTGTAATGCACCATTACCTTATCACCTTCGACCGCTTCCGGACCGGTGCCGACTTTCAGATCGACGTACTGTTCACCGCCCGCAATCGTGACGAGGGCCTTGTCTTCGGGGACCTTCTCGCCCGGCAATTTATCCTTGGAGAGTTCTTTGTCACGGAAGAGCGTCTCCGGCGCGGGACGCAGCTTCTTAAAGCTCTCGTCTGAGATCACGTAGTAGTAGACTTGGTATCTCGCGACGCCTTTCTCGATGCGCTTCTGAACTTCCTCCAGGGCCTTCTTTTTCTCGGCTTCGGTCGTCTTGCCGGCCGCGGCCTCGTCGAGGGCCGCGTCATACGTCACGAAGATCACCAGGAAGCGGTTGTAGGTCTTCACTTCCGGGACTTTCGGGTCCGGGGTTTTGTCCGGCGTCGACTTTCCGGCCGTCGTCGCGGAGCCGAAGGACATGTGGTAGCTCATGCCGTCGTTCATGCCGACGACCAGCGAGCCGTCGTTGCCCAGAATCGTGCCCAGCCCCTGGGTGGTCTGCACCTTCAAGCCGCCGGAGAGCTTCAGCGCTTCCGGGCTGGCGGGCAGCAGGTGGAAACCATTTTCGCGCAGCTCGTTGGGGTCCATGGGGCGCACGTCGGCCAGGCGCAACTGGTTCAGTTCGTCGAGCACATCGTCGATCACGTTCGTGTTGAGCAGCTTGCCTTCAGGCAACTTTTCCGCGGCCCAATCCTGCGCGTCCTTGGGTTTGGTGACCTTGATGTTCACGCGGCTCTGTACGCCGCCGTTGTCGACGCTGTAGTTGAGCACGTTCAGCATGCGCACGCTGCCGCGCTCGACCTTGAGCAGGCCCAGCTCCACCCAGTCCTTGAACTGCGTGCTGATGTCGATACTGAGCTTCGCGGTGCAGACCGAATCCTGGCCGGCCTTGCGCACGTAATACAGGCCTTCGACTTCACTCTTCTTACCGATGATCAGATCGACCAGCGCCGCGCCATCGGCCCCGCGCACGGTTACGCGCTTGCCGCGCGCGTCGGCTTCGACGCTTTCCTTCGATTCCGGATCGACCACGCCGTACTGCGCGTGCTCCTGCGGCTTGTTGGTGACTTCAGGACCGGGCCGAAGATTCAGCACGCCGCCGGCGGTCTTCCCGACGCGCCCGCCCGAGCCGTCGGCGGGATAATTGTAGCGGCTGGGAATAATCCAGCGCCCGTCCTTCTGCTTCACTTCAAAATCGACGGGCTTCTTTTCGTCGTTGTTCCACGTGACCACGTGCAGCAGCGCGACCTGCTCCTCTTTAACCGGCGCATCGGAGACGTTCAGGTACGCATCGCTAGTTTCCGCCGCGGCGGTTTCCTTCCTCGCGAAGGCGTCTTTCCAGGTCCAGACCGAGGTGGCGACGGCCAGCACGGCCGTGGCGATCAGGGCGATTTTCATTCTTCGTCCCTCCGGCGGGAGGCCGGCACACTGACGCGGCTTTCGGCGATGCGGTAGGCCAGCACGCCCAGCGCGAGCAGGCCCAGCACGCAGGTTGGAATCAGGATCGCGCCCCAGCGGATGTTCTTGCAGGCCTTGCGCAGCTCTTCCTTTTCCTGCGCGCGCGCCGCATGCACCTTCTCATCCAGTTCTTCGTTCTTCTTGGCGATGTCTTCCTGGAGCTGGCGGCCCGCGGATTCCTGCAGATTTGAGATTTCGTTTTCCTTCGCGTTTTCGTCCATTTCCTTGTCGTCTTGAATGGCCTTGATCCGGTCATTGAAGGTCTTCTGGAGATCCTTGATCGCCTTTTCAGCTTCGTCGCTGGCCTTCAGCTCGGCTTCGCTGCTGACGCGCTGCGTGACCGCGCGGACTTCATCCAGACGCGAAATCGTACGCAGCTTGGCCGAGTGGCTGCGCAGCTCGAGCAAAGCCGTCTCGCCCGAGAGCACGTCCAGACAGTTGGCCATGAACTGGACGTTGCGCAGGTTAAAGAGGACGTCCTGGTCTTCCTTGGACAGCGCCGAGAAGTGTTCTTTGTCCTTCTTATAAAACTCATAGATCAGGTCGGAGGCCAGATCGGTGTCGGCGATCAGGATCACGTGAATGTCCTTATCGCTGACTTTGCCGACGCCTTCGGGCTTCGGTGGCGTCTTCCCCGGCGAGGGTGGCTCGGAGGGAAAGGGATACGCGCGCGCCATCTTCCCGGTAATTTCAACGGCCATGTACGGCAGCGGAGCGTCCTTGCCCGCGGCCTTATTGGTGACATCCGGCCGGCGCATGTCTTCGAACACGCGCGTGCCCCACTCCGCGTTTTTGGAAGGATACAAGAGCGGCGTCAGGGTGATGCCTTCGGCCTTTTCCGCGGACTCACGCAGCACGCCCGGGAACGGGATCAGCAGCCCTTCGATACCCATCGTGACTTTCGTATCGGGAATCGAACCTTCGGACTTCATCGCCCAAACGAAAGACTTGGGAATCACGCGGCGCAGGCCTTGCACGGGGTTGAAGTCGGACCAGACGATTTTTTCAGGCTGCAGGTCCACGCCCAGCGCATTCAGCAGCGGCGTCAGGTTGCCCTTGGGTTCGGGCGCTTCCTGCGGCATGCCCATCTGCGGCGGCGCCTTCTCCTGCGAAGTCCCCAACTGCGGCCCGGCCGCGCGCGGGAAAGGATCTTCCATGACCAGCGCGGGGCGGCCTTCCCAAATGTAATCGTGCAGCACGCGCAACTGCTTCTCGCCCAGGCGCGAAGGCTGCGGAACCACCAGCACATCGATGTCCTTGGCTACCGGTGCGTCGAGGTTCAGCTCGCGAACTTCGTACTGCTTGCGCCAGTCGCCGAGAATATTCCATTCATCGGTGGGCTGGCGCGACATCATGTCAAAGCCCGCGGTAAGCTTCAGATCTGTCTGCGCGATGCCCACGACCTTGCGCTTGGCCTGTGTGACCGCGCGCATACCGCGGACGAGTTCGTACTCAGCTGAAATGCCCGGATCGAAATATTCGATGCGCTGCGTGTGCGTGCCGCAGGACATGTACACGCCGAGGTACACGTCGATGTACTCTCCGCCGGCGACGGAGTTCGCCATGACCTTGTGCGGCTTGATGCTGTAGAAATTCGCGGCTTCGCGGCCTTCTTTGTCGAAAGGGCTGGATGGGCGCAGGATCTTCACGTCGACTTTGCTGCCGAGATTGCGCGAGAGCACCTGCAGCGTGCGCTCGAGTTCTTCGACCTTGGGCTGCACTTCAAGCGGCGGCTCGCTGGAGATCACCGCGACGATGCTCACGGGCTTCTCGAGGTCCTTGAGCAGTTCCAGACTAGCGGGGCTGAGGGTGGACAGCTTTTCCTGGGTCAGGTCGCGGTCCAGGGCCTTGCGTTCGGCCTGCACCGAAACGTTGACCAGCGTCACCGCAGTAAAGAGGAAGATGCCTGCATAACCCGCGATTTTGGCGTAGCGGCTGGGTTGCCAGCGCCGGCTCGAAAGCAGCACCGCGCCCAGACCCAGGCCCAGCGCCACGAGCACAAACGCGATCACCACATGCCCCAGCGGCACGAGCCCGCGATTGAAAGGGCCGAACCAATCCGTCGCGTTGAAAATCAACAGCGCGCCGACGGAGAAAATGATCCCCAACACGAAGGCAATCGCCGGCAGCGCCACCAGCGTGCTGGCCAACACGCCCAGCGCGGCAAAAACCAATCCCGTCAGCCACCAACCGATGTACGCGGCCATGGCCAGACCCCAGTCCGGCGCACCGACGTAGTTCATCACCAACACGTTGGACAGCGAGCACAGCAGCGCGATCGTGAAGTACGTCGAGACACCTAGCCACTTCCCGAGCAGCGCGTCGCCGATGCTTAAGGGCAGCGTAAGAAGGTGTTCTTCGGTGCCCAGTTCGCGTTCCGAAGCCCAACTGCCCATCGCCAGCGCGGGCAGCAGCACCACCAGCATCCAGGGCATGTAAAAGAGGAGGTCCCAGAGATCGCATACGTTGCGCTCGAACCACGCGTCGCGCCAGAAGAGCACGCCCGACGAAATGCAGACGAAGACCAGAATAAAGAAGTAGCCCAGCGGGTTGAGCAGCAGGCTGCCGACCTGGCGTTTCCAGATGGCGAAGATCGCGGCGAAATTCACGCGGCCACCCCTTTCGTGAGTTCGCGGAAGCGCGCTTCGATTCCGCCGCCCGCCGCCAGTTCTGTCGGCGAGCCGTCAAACCGCAGGCGCCCTTCGCTGATTAAAAGCACGTGGTCGGCCATGGCTTCCACTTCCTGCAGGATGTGCGTGGAGAGCAGCACGGCCTTGTTGCGCTTGGCAAACGCGCGGATCAATTCGCGCACGACTTGAATCTGGTTCGGGTCGAGGCCCGAGGTCGGTTCGTCGAGGATCAGTACCTCGGGATCGTGAATCAACGCCTGGGCCAGACCCACGCGCTGCTTGAAGCCCTTCGAGAGGTAGCGGATCGATTTGCTCCAGACTTCCTCGAGCTGGCATTCCTTGGCCACGCGTTCGAGCGCTTCGTTGCGCTTGGCGCCGGTGATGTGCCGGATCTCCGCGACGTAGCGCAGGTAGCTCGACGGCGTCATGTCGGGATACAGTGGGCCGGCTTCGCCGAGGTAGCCCATCCTCTTGCTGCCTTCGAGGCGGTCGAGGGCCATGTCATGCCCCGCGATCAGCGCGCGTCCGGCGCTGGGTGCGAGCGCGCCGGTGAGGATGCGCAGCGTCGTGGTCTTGCCCGCGCCGTTGGGTCCGAGGAACGCGACGATCGTGCCGCGTCCGGCCTTGAAGCTGACCTTCTCGATCGCGGTGAATTCACCGTAATACTTTGAAAGCCCGTCCGCCAAAATGAGATACTGCCCGGCGCTGGAATCCATCCATGCCTCCTGCCAAAGCGGCTCGAAATCGGGTTGTGTAACCTTCCGACCCAATACGGGACGGACCCTTAAATCAACCGTTACCGCCTAAATGGCGTATTTAGCACTATAGGTATTAACACACTCCGGATGTCTGCAAGACGAATTTTTGCCCGGAACCTTCATATTTTCCGGATCGTCAAGCTTACAGAATCGCAAAAAATCAGACTCTGCACCGAACCGCGGCAGCCGGATCTCAGTAGAATAAGTACGAACGATCCATCAAGGCCTGTGGTTTATCGGGAGCCGCCGCATGTTGACCGCCCTTTTGTATTGCATGCTGCTTTTTGCCGGTGTGGCCCTTGGCGCGGCGGGGATCCTGCATCAGATCGGCTCGCGCAATTACGCGTTCCTCTTTCGCGGGCCGGTGGTCACGGCTATCACGGGCCTGATCCTGCTATTGTTCGTCGCCTACATCCATTCGGTGCAGCCGGATATGAGTTCGGGCCCCCAGCCGGAAACCTGGTTGGCAGCCCTGTTTGCCTATGTCTTCGCCATTCCGCTGGGCGCCTATTACGCCAGTGTTGTCATGGAAATCGGCGTGAAGTTCTTCAAAGCCACCGAAATTGACGACAATGTGCCGAAGTGCGGCGCGGGCGACCAGGCGCTAAAGGCCGGCGATTTTGAACTCGCCGAAAAGCACTACCGCGAAGCGCTGCGCACCTACCCCGGCAGTTGGGAACTGACTTTGAAGCTCGCCGAAACCTTGCGCGCCGCGGGCCGCGTGAGGGACGCCGCGAGCCTGCTCGATGGAGCACGCCGCGCCATGCTCCCGCAGAGCCTGCAGAGCGTGCCAGAGCCCCTGCCGCAACCAAAGCCCGCCACGCCGGCACCGGGCACGCTGGCTGCGCGCGCGCAGCCCAATGCGGCACTTGAGGTCCCCGATGCAAGCCCGCGCCAACGCACCGCCCGGCCCACGTATCGGCCCTTCAATGCGGCGGATTATCTTTTGCCCAAGGATGCGCCGCCGCTGGAGCTTTCCGGAAGCCCCGCCGCCGCGCCGCTTGCGCCGGCGCCTCATGAAGGCCGGGAAGCCGCCGCGCTGGCTTCGCCTTCGCTGCGCCAATCGGAAGGACGGCCACAGGATGCGTACACCACCGCCCAGCAGACCGCGCTTTTGAAGCTCACGCTGGGCCTGGCGCGGCTCTACGTCGAAGAATTCGGCGATGTCTCCCGCGCGCGCAGGCTCTGCGAACAGATCCGGCCGTACCTGCTTTCACACGTGATCGCCCAGCCGCTCGCGACGTACCTTTCCGCGCTGGCCAACCGCAGCGATGCCCCCACGCCGGAACGCTTCGCGCGTTCCACACCCCCGCCGAATCATCCGCCCAAGGCGCCGCTCTGCGCCGTGGTTTGAGCACGCAGAATCAATAAAACGAGAAACGAACTGGCTGCTGGCCTTACGCCTTCTTCTCGTAGACCGCGGCGACGTGAATCGCCATCAGGAAATTCGGGATCGACTTCATCTTGGATTCCGGCGGCAACTTCTTGGCGAATTCGCGCAGCAACTTTCGCGAAAAATGATGCAGGTGGTATTCGCTGTTGTAGACGTGGTCGTGGTCGGGCTTGCTCTTGTCGGTCAGCAAAATCCGCGAGAGCCCCAGACTGCGCGCGATGTTCATCCCGCGCTCGATGTTCACTTCATGCGACACCGAAACCACCAACCGCCCGCCGGGCTTGAGCACGCGGAAGCACTCTTCGAGCACGCGGTCCGGATGCAGCACGTGCGAGAGCACCGACGAGCACAGCACGCGGTCGAAACTGGTGCTGGTGAAGGGCAGATTTTCCGCGTCGCCGAGTTCGATTTTGGCTTTGGCGCCCAAGCGCTTCTGCGCGTGCTCGACCATGCGCTTGGACAGGTCCAAGCCTTGCAGCGTCCCGCCGCTCAGGCGTTCGAGCACGTTGCCCGCGCCGCAACCTACATCGAGAACCTTGTGTTCGGGCTTCGCGGCGAGCAGGCGCACGACGGTCTTGACGCGGCTGTTCTCGATCCAGCGCGCCGCGCCGCGCGGATGGTGGTGGAAGAGCTCCGGGTCGTGCTTCGCGACCATGAGTTCGTTCCATTCCGAAAAGTCTTCGGGCATGATCTGGTTCGACATGTCGGCTTCAGGAACTCCTGTTGGGAAGTGAGGAACCTATCCAGACGCTGGCTCCCGAAAAGCGCCGATTCGATTGCCCGCTCAAAAATCACCAAAAGCACGCGGTTTCCACTTTTCTAGACGCGCGGTTCTGGCAGATTGCCAACATGATTCAGCCGGGAACACACTTGGGACCGTACGTCATCGACCGACCGCTTGGCGCCGGCAACACCGGCACGGTGTATCGCGCGTTCGACTCCGCCAATAATGAACCCGTCGCAATCAAGGTGCTCCGCGCCAAGCGTGCTTCCGATGATGCCGCCGTGGCCATGTTCCTGGAAGAGGCGAAGGTCGGCCTGACGGTCAAGCACGAACACATCGTCCAGACGCTGTATGTCGACCGCTTCGGTGACCTGCCTTACATCGTATTCGAACTCGTCAGCGGTACGCCGCTCGGAAAGCTGCTCGAAAAAGGCGCGCTGGTTGAAGGCGAGGCGCTTTGGATTCTGCGGCAGATGGCGCAGGCGCTGCGCGAACTGCGCCGCAAAAACATCGTACATCAGGACATCAAGCCCGAAAATATCCTGATCGACAAGGAAGGCCTCTGCAAGCTGACCGACTTGGGTTTCGCACGCACGCCCACCGGGAAGATCGACTGGGACGGTTATTCGGTCGGCACCGCGTACTACATGTCCCCCGAACAGTACCGTGGCCAGAAGGAACATCCGCCGGACCATCGCTCGGACCTGTACTGCCTGGGCGCGACGATCTTCCATGCGGCCACGGGCCGGCATGTATTTGAAGGCCAGGAAGAAGACGAGATTTTTGACCAATTGATCCATGACAAAGCGCCGTTCGCCGCGGAAGTGAACAAGAAGTTGAGCGTGCCCTTTTCGCAGGTCCTGTCGAAGTGCCTGGAGAAGGATCCGGGAAACCGGTACCAGACCGCCGAAGAATTGCTGTTGGGCATCCGCAACCTGAAGACCCGGCCCGTCGCACCGCACGTCACGCCTTCGCGCCTCGATTAATCTTTTTTTAGCCCCGCAAAAAATGTGCACGATGGCGCACGCCTTCTTGATTGGTAGCGCCGGGCGTTCCGTTCCAAGGCGGACGGCCCGGCGGGACGACAGCCGCCTGCGGCGGAAATCCCAAAAAGACAAATCCCAAGAACCAAAACAGCCACGACACATCCACCGCAGAGCACGCAGCGGGTGCAGATAACGACACGGAGTGAGTGGTACACACATCCGTGTAAGTCGTTATGCACCATTTTTGAGAACCAATGGAGGCCTGCGCAAATATTTCCGTGTAAGTTGGGCTTGCTGAGCGGAATGCAAGGCGGACACGATTTTTAAAAAAGGTGCACATCGGCCCGGTTTTCTGATGACTTGCGTGAATGGGAGCCGTTGGGAACACAGCGTGACAACAGCTTGCAAAGTCGTGGGTGCCATGGAGGAACTTGTTCCTCCATGCGCCGTCACCTTGCACTCGGTACATCATTTCATTTCCTCTTATTGAATCCAATTCCTGCGAC
>Ga0265314_10000439_pt1 | contig 55613 bp, 52 predicted proteins | sample 4126metaG_FD_203106 | JGI IMG/M metagenome (GOLD analysis project Ga0265314, IMG submission 203106) | Rhizosphere microbial communities from Carex aquatilis grown in University of Washington, Seatle, WA, United States - 4-1-26 metaG | ecosystem: Host-associated > Plants > Roots > Rhizosphere >... | reverse complement strand
AAAGCGAGCCGCGTTTAGAAACTGAAAAATTTCTCGCGCAGCGCCTCTTCGTATTTCGCCTTCGCTGCCTTGACGGTATTGCGTATCTCGTCTTCCTCGAAATGCGCCTCTTCCCAGGCATCGAGCTCGGCCACCGAATGATTGACGGATGCGAGCGCTTCCTCTTTGCGGATCGCGGCAATCCAGTTCTCCACCGCGGCCTTGTAGGCGGTCTGCAACGCGTCGAGTTCGGCATGCTCGGTGTTCAATTCGGCCTGTTCGCTGCTCATGACAATGCTCCCGCTGTCGTCGCCTGTGAGGCGAGCGATATCTACGGCAGCCTTGTGAACGTAAGACGACAGCGGCCTGGCACGGGCGGCGAAGCAGAATGCTTAAAATTTTATCGGTCCGGGTTGCGTTTTTTTATCGGCCTTCTGCCAGTAATGGCGCCGGGGCGCTGAAGGAGGATGCGGTGGCGAAATTCGTAATCAAAGGTACCGGCGACGCCGCTCAGGCGATGCTGAAGGAAAACCTGGCGGCGCAGGACGCCAAGTTCAACGCCGGCCTCGACGCGTTTTTCAAAACGCCGGCTCAGGCTTCGATTCCGGCTCCGGCGGCGCCCGTGGCGAAGCCTACCATGCCCGCCGCCAAACTCGACAAAACGCCCGGCTTTAAATTGGGCAAGGTGCGCAGCCTTCGTGGCATGGGCTAGCCGCTCTCGCGGCTATTGCACCGAAATATGGGCGCGCTTGACGACGTCGGCCCATTTGGCGATTTCGGCTTTCACCATCGGCTCGATGTCGGCGAGCGGCGTCGTCATCGGCACGCCGGCGTCCGTCTCGATGCGTTTCTGCATCTCCGGATCGGCGATGGCCTTTTTCACCTCCGCATGCAGCTTGTCGACGATGGCTTGCGGCGTCTTCTTCGGCGCCCACAAGCCGAACCAGACGTAATTCTGATAGCCGGGCACGCCTGCCTCCGCGACGGTCGGCACATTGGGCAATGACGGCGAGCGTTCCTTGCCGGTCACCGCCAGCGCACGGACGTTGCCCGATTTGATCTGTCCCAGCGCGCTCGACAGATTGTCGAAGAATACCGGCGTGCGGCCGGAGATGACGTCGGTATAAGCCGGCGATGCGCCGCGATAGGGCACGTGCGTCAGGTTCGTATCGGTCATCAACTTGAACAGCTCCATCGACAGATGTTGTCCGCTGCCATTGCCGGCCGAGGCGTAGTTGATCTCGCCGGGCTTAGCTTTCGCCATGGCGATGAGATCCTTGACCGACTTCGCCGGGAAGTCCTTGCTGACGACCAGCACGAACGGAAACTCCGCCATCATGCCGACGGCCGTGAAATCGCGGATCGGATCGTAGGCCAGCGTGGCGTAGACGCTGGAGTTGACAGCCATGTTGGCGTTGAGACCGGCCAGCAGCGTGTAGCCGTCGGGCGCGGCGTTGGCCGCGGCGACGGTACCGACCACAGTGCCGGCGCCTGTTTTGTTCTCGATGATGACCGTCTGCTTGAGTTGGTCCGACAGCCGCGCGCCGACAAGCCGCGAGATGATGTCGGTGCCGCCGCCGGGCGGCTGCGGCACGATGATGGTGATGGGGCGTGAGGGATAGTCCTGCGCCGAGGCGGCCGCCAGGCCGAAAGTTGCGAGCGCAACGGCAACAGCCGCGGCATGACGCCGATTGAACATGAGTCCTCCCGAGAAATGATCGATGCGGACCGTTCGGTCTCGCGATTGTGCGCCGAGTGTCGAACTTACCGTTGCCCGGGGGGGGCTGTCTATCGTGCGGACGCCTCGTCGAAGAAGGCGCGCACCGCCGCGTTGAAAATCGCCGGCTGCTCGATATTCGAAATATGGCCGGCCTGTTTGATTTCGACGAAGCGCGCGCCGTTGATCATCGCCGCCATCTGCCGGCTGTTGTCCGGCGGCGCGCCGTGGTCTTCGTCGCCGCAGATCACGAGCACCGGCACTCTGATTTCGTTGAGCCGCGAGCCGTAATCGAGGCGCGCCAAGGCGGCGGCACAACCGCAGTAACCATTGGCCGATGTGTTGCGGACCATGGCTTCCATGCGCGCGACGGCGGCGGGATTGCGCTGCGCCAGCCCCGCGCTCGACCAGCGCGCCACGTTGGAGGCAACGACGGCCTCGACGCCGCTCTGGCGCACGGTGGCGATGCGGTTGAGCCAGGCTTGGGTGAAGTCGGGCGTCGTGGTGTGGCGGGAGTCGGCGATGACCGCGCTCTTAATGCGGCGGGGATGGTGGATCATGAGACCTTGGCCGACCATGCCGCCCATCGACAGGCCGGCGAAGTGGGCTTGCTCGATGTCGAGCGCGTCGAGGATCGCCCCGGCGTCATCGGCCAGTTGGTCGAGCGAATAGTCGCCGGCCGTTGCGGCGGACGCGCCGTGGCCGCGCGCGTCATAGCGCAGCACGCGGTAGCGATCTTTAAGCGCGGCTGCGAGTTCGTCCCACATCGTCAGATCGGTGGCGAGGCCGTGGCTCAGCATGACCCAGGGTCCGGCATCGCCGTCGAGGCGGATATTGAAGGTCGAGCCGTTGCGGAGATTTGCATGGCTTAAAACTTCGGCGCGGTGGGCGCTGTCGGCGCGCCGCGCGGTACGCCGAGCTTGTCGAGCAGTTCGACGGTCGGATAGGAATCCGCCGGCAGGCCGAGTTTCAACTGCGCCTTCTTGACCGCGCCGCGTGTGCCGGCGCCGAATTTGCCGTCGGCCTCGCCGACGCCGTCGTAGCCTTGGCGGATGAGCGCGCGCTGCAACTCCAGCATCTGTTGCGACGTCAGCGGCACGATGCTGGCCGCGCCATTGCGATTCAAAGGGGGCGCGCCGGCCAGCCGCGTGGCGTAATAGGCGACGGTGGTCGAATAGACGTAAGCCGAATTCCAGCCGAGGAAGGCCTTGAAGTTCGGATAGGCGAGGAACGCCGGGCCGTTGCGGCCCATCGGCAAGATCAGCGAGGCCGGCAGATCGTCGGCGGCAAGCGCGCCATGGGCTGCCTTTACGCCCCAGGTCGTCCATTGCGAGACGGGAAGCTGGATCGTCAGGTCGGCCTGATCCCAGGGCATGTCTTTCGGCACCAGCACTTCCTGAAGCCAGGGTTGGCCGCGCTGCCAGCCGAGACTGACGAGGAAATTGGCGCCCGAGGCCATGGTGTCGGGAACGCTGTGGATCAGATCGCGGCGTCCGTCGCCGTCGAAGTCGACCGCGTTCTTGAGATAATCGGAGGCGGTGAACTGCAGGCCGCCGAATTCGCCGGCCCAGTCGCCGATCAGGTCTTCGACGCGCTGGTCGCCGCGTTCGATAATGCGCAGCGCGTCGAGCAATTGCGTGCGGAAGAATTCGGGGCGCCTGCAATCATACGCCAGCGTCGCCAGCGCGCTGAGGATCTTGTAGTGGCCGAAGTCGACGCCGAAGTCGCTCTCCAGGCCCCAGAACGCCACCAGCACCGGCGCCGGCACGCCGTATTGTTCCTCGATCTTGGCGAACAACGCAGCGTGCTGCTTGATTTTGGCCAACCCGTTCGGGATGCGGCCGCCGCCGGTCATGCGGTCGGAGAACTGGATGAAGGTCTGCTGGAACACCGACTGGCCGTGGTCTCGCTTCACGATGGCCGGATCGAAGGTCATCTGCGGCGATGCTTCCGCGATCACCTGGGCCGAGATGCCTTGCGCCAACGCATCTTTCTTGAAGGCGTCGAGCCATTGCGTGTAGCTGCCGGTGTTGCGGCAGGGCGCGGCGAGGGCTTGGGTCGCGCACAACGCGCCAAGCAAAGCGAGTGCGACGTTAAAAGCGATGCGCATCATGTTCGGACCTGTCGTCCCTGGAGAAGGGTCAGGGAGGGGATAGCTCAACTGCCCTGCATACGCGACAGCAGCTCGGACGTCGGCCAGGAATCGGCCGGCAGATTATATTTGATCTGCGCCTTCTTCACCACCTTGCGGGTCCCGGCGCCGAGTTTGCCGTCGGCCTCGCCGATATTATAGCCCTGGGCGTTGAGGAGATTTTGCAACGCCATGATCTGCTCGGTCGACAGCTGCTCGACCTGCGCGGCGCCTTCCTCGTGCATCGGCGGCGCGCCGCCGAGCCTCGTGGCGAAATAGGCGACCGTGGTTGAATAGACGAAGGCCGAGTTCCAGTCGATGAAGACCTTGAAGTTCGGATAGGCCAGGAAGGCCGGGCCGCGCCGGCCCATCGGCAGGATCAACGAGGCCTGCATGTTGTCCGTGGGCAGCGTGCCATTGGCCGCTTTGACGCCCCAGCCGATCCATTTCGAGCGCGGGTGCTGGATGTCGAGATCGGCCTCCTGCCACGGCATATTAGCCGGCACTACGACTTCCTGCAGCCAGGGTTCGCCGCGTCGCCAGCCGATGCTCTTGAGATAATTGGCGGCGGAGGCGAGCGTGTCGGGCGTGCTCTTGATCAGGTCGCGGCGGCCGTCGCCGTCGAAGTCGACGCCGTATTTGATGTAGTTCGACGGCGTGAACTGCATGCCGCCGAATTCGCCGGCCCAGTTGCCGTTCATCTCGGCAACGGTTTGGTCGCCGCGCTGGATGACGCGCAGCGCGTCCACCAATTCAGCGCGGAAGTGGTCGCCGCGGCGGCAGTCATAAGCCAGCGTCGCCAGCGACGGCAAAATCTTGAACTTGCCGAACAGCGCGCCGTAATCGCTTTCCAGGCCCCAGACTGCGGTGATGACTTCCGCAGGCACGCCGTAGGTTTTCTCGATGCGCGCAAACAGTGCGGCGTGCTCTTTCATCTTGGCCTGGCCGTTCGGGATGCGCTGGCCGCCGAGCAGGCGCTTGGAGAAATCGAGGAAGCTGCGGTTGAACACGGCCTGGCCGGAATCGCGCTTGATCACCGACTCGTCGAAGGTCAGTTCGGGCGAGGCGGCGGCAATCACCTTGGGGGAGATGCCCTGGGTGACTGCGTCCTTTTTGAATTGCTCGACCCAAGCGGCGAAGTTGCCGGTGTTCTGGCACCGGGGCGCAGCGAGCGCCGGGGTAGCCAGCAAGGCCGCCAGCACGCCGCCCACCAAAAACAGGGCCGGTTTCCGCATCATGGGGTCCGCCTTTGACAAGAAATAGGGCCAATCTGCCCGACAGGAGGTTGCGGTCAAGGAACTTCGTGCAAATGCGTTAAGACCAATTCTTAAGGCGCATTCTTGTGCAAATAATGGTCCGATTCTATGAAGCTTTCCCCGCAGTCATCCGCGCCCTGAGACGTAAGCCCCCATGCAAGTCCTCGTGATCGGTGCCGGCGTCGTCGGCCTGGCGGTGGCCCGCGCCGTCGCCCTTAGAGGGCATGACGTGATCGTGGCGGAGGCAGAATCCGCCATCGGCACCGCCACCTCGGCCCGCAACAGCGAGGTCATCCACGCCGGCATGTATTACCCGACCGGGACGCTCCGGGCGCGGCACTGCGTGCGCGGCCGCCGCATGCTGTACGATTTCCTGGCCTCGCACGGCGTGCCGCACCGCAAATGCGGCAAGCTGGTGGTCGCCACCAACGACGCCGAGATGGAAAAGATCAAGAGCATCGAGGCGCAGGGCAAGATCAACGACGTCGAAGGCCTTGAGCTGATCGGCGGTAATTCCGCGCGCGCATTGGAGCCGGAATTGTCCTGCGTCGGCGCCTTGCTGTCGCCGGAGACCGGCATCATCGACGGCCATTCCTACATGCTGGCGCTGCGCGGCGACATCGAAGATGCCGGCGGCGCTATCGCCGTGAATACGCCGGTAACCGGCGCGCGGCGTAAAGACGGACAGTGGCAGGTGGAGTTCGGCGGCAAAGAGGGCGGCACTTTCGCCTTCGACGCCATCGCCAATTGCGCCGGCTTGCGCGCGCAGGCCGTGGCGCGGACGATGGAGGATTATCCGGCGAGCCGCGTGCCGCGGCTGGTGCTCGGCAAAGGCAATTATTTCTCCTACGCCGGCAAGCCGGTGTTCTCACGGCTGATCTATCCGACTCCCATCGTCGGCGGGCTGGGCGTTCACGTGACGCTCGATCTCGCCGGCCGCATGCGCTTCGGCCCGGATGTCGAGTGGGTCGAGGAGATCGACTACGACGTCGATGCCAGGCGCGCCGACGCTTTCTACGATCGCATCCGCACTTATTGGCCCGGCTTGCCCGACGGTTCGCTGACGCCCGATTATGCCGGCATTCGCCCTAAGCTCGGCGGTCCAACCGACGGCCAAGCGGACTTCCTGATCGACGCGCCGGCGCAGCATGGCGTGCCGGGTCTCGTGCAGATGTTCGGGATCGAGTCGCCGGGGCTGACCTCTTCGCTGTCGCTCGGCGAAGAAGTCGCGGGCTATCTCGAGAGCTGAGCGCGCTGGCGGTCGGTGTCGCGCGAGCGGTCGGTGACGGGCGTGATGGTGGCGGTCACATCGGCGCCCGGCGTCGGCGGCATGATCTTCACGTCGGCGAGTTTGTCACGCGAGCTTTGCGAAAGACCACGGAATGAATCGATCGGCGTGAAATTGGCGACCTTGTCCTTGGCGCCGGTAAAGGCCACGAGGCCGGTCTTGGTGGCGACGACGTCGCCGGGGCGCAGCGTCGGATCGCTATTGACGTCAACATGGGCGAGCCCGAAGGGCGTCTTGCCGTTGCAGGTGCAGCCCTCGACCACGCGCTCGCGATAGACGAAGGCGTTGTCGAGATCGTCGTACCGGGTGCCGTCGGAGGCGACCGCGTTGTCGATGCTGCTACCGCCGTAGAGCTTGGTCTGGCTCGCGGGGCAGAACGAGTTGCAGGATTCGGCGGCGCTCATGCCCGCGCGCGCCTGCACGGGAAAGAAACGGCCGTCGCAAGTGCGCACGCAAAAGCCTTTGGCCGGGCCGAATTCAGCGCGGCGTTCGGACTGGGCGGGCTGGCCGTTGATCGCATTGGCCAAGCTGGAGAAGGGATCGGCGAAGGCGTTGATGTTGCTCGGCTGGCGCGCCGGCGCCGACACGGCATGGCGGATGCCGCCGAAAATGCGGTCGAAGATGCTTTGCGCCGAGGCCGGTGCACTCGCCGACGCCGCAGCCAGGATTGCCAGGCTCAAAACGGCAGTTTTGTTACGGCCAGACATGACGCACCTGTTTTGACGCCCTTTTGCGGGGGGCATTCTTCAACGTCCGGCAGCGGAGAAAGTTGCGCCCGATTCGGGTCCCGAACAGGCCTACCAAAGCCCGCGCGGGTAAACGCCGCGTTAGCGCGCACGAAAACAAGCGGAACGAGACGCAAGCTGCGTCACCTTGTCATTTCAGGGGGTGTCGGGCAGCATGGCGCGGGCCGCGCCACAACAACCAGATAACGCCGCGCGCAATGACGGGGGGAATGGCGTGGAATCGTCGGCCGCAATCGAGATTGCGAAACAGACATTGATGTCCGGCGGTCTGATGCTCGCCGTCGGCGTCCTCACCGGTTTCGTCGCGCAGAAGATCAAAATACCGGACGTCGCCTTGTTCCTGCTGGTCGGCATGGCAATCGGACCGCAAGCGCTCGGCCTAATCGATATCAAGGCGGACTCGGCGCTGAACCAGATCATCCTTTTGTTCGGCGCCAGCTACATTCTGTTCGACGGCGGCGCCTCGCTGCGGTTTGCCGTGCTCAAGCAGGTCTGGATTACGATCGTGATTATCGCCACGGTTGGCGTGCTGATTACCGCGTTTATCACCGGTCTGGCCGCGTATTTCGTCCTCGGGGTGCCGTGGATCGTGGCGCTGCTGCTCGGCGCGACGCTGGCTTCGACGGACCCGGCGACTTTGGTGCCGATTTTCCGCCAGATCAGCATCCGCGATCGCGTGGCGCAAACCGTGATGAGCGAATCGGCGTTCAACGACGCCATGGGTGCCATCGTCACCTTCGGCGTCCTGTCGGTGGCGATGGGCACCGGCGAATTCTCGTTGGCTTCGTCATTGGTCGATCTGCTCAAGCAGACCGTGATCGGCCTGATCGCCGGCGTCGGCCTTGGCTATCTGGCGGCGCTGCTGATCGCCCATGAAAGATGGGCGTTCCTCAGCGAATACGCGCCGGTGGTGACGCTGGTAGCGGTGATCGGCGCCTATTTCGCGGCCGACGGTTTGCAGGCTTCGGGCTTCATGGCTGTGTTCGTGTTCGGAATCATGATCGGCAACAAAGACTCATACGGCTTCAAAATGGAGCCGGGGGAGGCGCGTAAACTCGACGAATACGTCTCGACCACCGCCTTCATGATGCGGCTGTTTATTTTCATTCTCGTCGGCGCCCAGGTCGATTTCGGCCTGATGAGCCAGTACCTGTGGGGCGGCGTCATCGTCGTCACCATCCTGATGCTGGTGGCGCGGCCGATCACGGTCTTTGCTTGCGCCTTGCCCGACCGGCGGGCGCGATGGAGCGTCAAAGAAATGCTGTTCATGTGCTGGACGCGCGAGACCGGCGTCATTCCGGGCGCGCTGGCCGGGCTGTTGCTCGGCATGAAGGCGCCGGGCGCGCCGATGATCGCCTCGGTCACGTTCATCGCCATCCTGATGACGATTCTTATCCAAGCGCCGACCACGAAGTGGCTCGGCAAAGGCCTGGGGCTGCTAGAAGAAATTTAACAGGATCGGCGAAATCGGCAGCAACGTCAGCAGCAGAAGCAGCGGCACCAATACGCAGACCGCCCACAACAGATAGCCGAAGAAGCTCGGCATGCGCACGCCCTGTTCGGTGGCGATGGCATAGACCATCAGGTTCGGCGCATTGCCGATGTAGGTCAGCGCGCCCATATAGACCGCGCCCATCGATATTGCCGCCAGCGTGCCGGACAACGGGCCCATCAGCCGCGCTGCATCGCCGCCGGCGAGTTCGAAGAACACCAGATAAGTCGGCGCATTGTCGAGGAAGCCGGACAGCACGCCGGTGAGCCAGAAATAGGCGGCCTCGTGCGGCGTGCCGTCATCCGTGGTGACCGCGCGGAGCAGGAAGGCGAAGGTGCCATTGCTACCGGCTTGCAGCATCGCCATCACCGGAATGATGGCGACGAAAATGCCGGCGAATAAAATGGCGACTTCGCGGATCGGCTCGAAGGTGAAGCCGTTGGCGGCGCGGTGTTCGTTCTTGGTCAGCAGCAGCGAGGCCAACGCGATCAGCACCAACGCGGCGTCGCGCAAGGCATTCTGCAATTCGATGTGCGTGCCATAGACGTCGAAGACGATGCCCGGCTTCCAGGTTGCCGAAACCAAGATGGCCCCGATGATGAGGGCGATCAGGACGATGTTGACCGCGCCATGCAGGCGGATAGGCCTCGGCGTTTCGCGCGCCGGCGCCGGAGCTTCGTCGCGCGCCATCCAGGTATCGACCGCAAAGAAAATCGCTAGCAGCAGCACGGCAACGATGAGCGTTTGCAGCCAGAGATGCTGTGCGGTCCAGAAAAATCCAACGCCGCGCAGGAAACCGACGAACAGCGGCGGATCGCCGAGCGGCGTCAGCGCGCCGCCGACATTGGCGACGAGGAAAATGAAGAAGATCACGACATGGGCGTTGCGCGGCCGCGCGACATTGGCGCGGATCAAGGGCCTGATCAGGATCATCGCCGCGCCGGTGGTGCCGACGATGCTGGCAATGGCGGTGCCGAAAGCAAGAATGCCGGCGTTGGTCGACGGCGTGGCGCGCAGGTCGCCGTCGATAAGAATGCCGCCCGCGGCGACGTACAGCGCAAACAGCAGCACGATGAAACTCAAATAGTCCGCCAGCGCGGCATGCACAAAGGCCGCTATGGCGGCCGACGCGCCGAAGAAGATCGCCAAAGGCAAGAGCGCCGCCACGGCCCAGGCGAGAGCGATCTTGCCATAATGGCTGTGCCAGACATGGGCGAACAGCAACGGACCGGTGGCGATCGACAGCAGAATGCCGATGAAGGGCAAGGCCCATGGCCACGTCATCACGGCGCCCGGAAGCGCAGGGGCGGCCGTGGCCGCCTGTGGCGCCAGCACAATGGCGACGGCGATGGAAATTGGAATCAACTTTTGCATGCCGCCCATTTGCTTACCCGCGCCGCGATGTGGTGATATCGGCCCAATCAATCAAAACAGGCAAGAGGGAAACGATGGCTCAGCTACGCTTTCTCAATCCGAAAACTTTGGCGAAGCCGCCGGGCTACAGCTATGTCGTAGAGACGACGGGGCCGGGCCGCACCGTCTATTTCGCCGGCCAGCTCGGGCTAGACCTCGACAACAAATTGGTTGGCGGGCCGGGCGACTTCCGCGCGCAATGCGCCAAGGCGTTTGAGAATCTCAGCATCGCTTTGGACGCGGTCGGCGCCACGTTCAAGGATGTGGTGAAAATCAATAACTACCTGGTCGACATGGCGCATATCGGTATTTTCCGCGAGGTCCGCGACCGGTTCCTCAATGCCAACGCGCCGCCGGCGAGCACGACGGTGGCGATTTCGCAACTGGCGCGGCCGGGCGCTTTGTTCGAAATCGAGGCCATCGCGGTGCTGCCGGCGCGCGTGATTAAAATCGCCGCGAAAGCCAAATCGTCCGCGAAGACATCGAAGAAAAAGAAACAATAAGCATGCGCATTACCGACATCCGCGACATCGTCGTTCCGATCTCGTCCTCCATCGCCAACGCCTATATCGATTTCTCCACCATGACGGCGAGCGTGGTCGCGATCCACACCGACGTGGTGCGCGACGGCAAACCGGTGGTCGGCTTCGGTTTTAACTCCAACGGCCGTTACGCGCCTCAGGGACTGCTGCGGGAGCGCTTCATTCCGCGGCTTAAAAGCGCCAAGCCCGACGACATCGTCGACCCGCGCGGCATTATCGATCCGGCCAAGGCCTGGGCGGCGATGATGAAGAACGAGAAGCCGGGCGGCCACGGCGAGCGCTCGGTAGCCGTCGGCGTGCTCGACATGGCGCTGTGGGATGCCGTCTCAAAGGCCGAAGGTGTGCCGTTGTGGCGGTTGCTCGCCGACCGCTACAACGGAGGCGCAGCCGACAAAACGGCCTGGGTCTACGCCGCTGGCGGCTATTATTATCCCGATAAGGACATTCCGGCGTTGCAGGACGAGATGAAGCATTATCTCGACCTCGGCTACTCGACCGTGAAGATGAAAATCGGCGGCGTGCCGCTCAAGGACGACCTCAAGCGCATCGAGGCGGCGCTCAAGGTGGTCGGCGGCAAGGGAGAAAACCTCTGCGTCGACGTCAACGGCCGCTATGATCTGGACGAAGCGATTGCCTGCGGCGACGCCATCGCGCCCTATAACCTGCGCTGGTACGAGGAGCCGCTCGATCCGCTCGATTATCTGCTGCATGCGGCGCTGGCGACGCGCTATCGGCCGCCGCTGGCCACTGGCGAGAACCTGTTCTCGATGCAGGACGCCCGCAACCTGATCCGCCACGGCGGCCTGCGCGCCGATAGGGATTGGCTGCAGTTCGATCCGGCATTGTCCTATGGGCTGGTCGAATATCTGCGCACGCTCGACATGCTGGCTAGCCACGGCTGGTCGCGGCGGCGCTGCGTGCCGCATGGCGGGCACCAGTTCGCACTGAACATCGCGGTGGGATTGGGCCTCGGCGGCAACGAGAGCTATCCGCAGGTCTTCGCGCCGTTCGGCGGCTTTGCCGACGACACCGCGGTCAAAGACAGCCGCATCGCCATGCCCGACATTCCGGGCATCGGCTTCGAGGCGAAGAATAAGCTATACTGTGTGATGAACAGGATAACGGATTGATATTCTGAAATGTGAGTCAGAATATCGAATAAGCCTTCAACAATTCGTACGCCTTCGAGGCGAACACACTCGACGAAATACCAACAAAAAGTGCAAGAGCAATAGAGACATGAACGATCGTAAGTCTGCCTCTGAACCTTGTTACGAGTCCAACCGAATAGTCGTTGATTGCAATAAAAGATCCAGCCCGAATCCCGATCAAGGCCAAAAGCAGCGCAAACATAACAATGACATAAAATAGAGACGCAAAAACGGTTATTTCATTTACCGTCAGTGTGCGCGATTGCATTTCAATTAATAAGTTTAGTTTCTTGATTGCGGTATCAGGCGCCACCTCCTTTAATTGCTCTTGAGCAGATTTCATAAGTGTAGCCTTTGAGTCGCCTTCGAAAAATGATTTTTGGAAAAGCACGGCAATCGGAAAGAGCAAAAATCCTATAAAGGGCAAAAATTTCGTGCTAATTATGTAAGAAATGAACCTGGCGCAGATGTCGGCTTTGTGAAACGACGAGTCGATATATCGGGTAACATGAGACTGGATGTCTTCACCCCATGTGAAGTCAGTATATGCAATTTCGATTTTTGCGAGAGAGTCCGCGTCGGCTCCGACCTTTAAGTAGTCGTTGAAAAAGCCGTACCGTGATTGAGTTTTTCGTTCTTTAAATTTTTCGTCTACCGCAATTCTAAAGTTTATTTCTTGCTTTTCGGGCAGTTCCTTTGATGGAAATTTTACTAAGTAAGTCCATCCCATCTCAACTGCTCCGCAGACCTCGTTTGAAATGTCACGGTAGCTATTGAAGGCGTCGAAGCCATACAAATTGTGGATTCTGCCGGAATCGAAGTATATCGTTGCCTTAAAATCGGCTAGGCTGCCATCGTTTTGCGAGACAATTCTTTGATCTATCATTAGATGAAGATTAAGCAGCCAATTGAGATCGACGCTGAAGCTGCACCCTTTGAAAATCTTCTCGATATTGCGGCGTTGACCTAAGAGCTCCCCGATAAAATTTGCCAAGGCTTTCCCAGTGGCTGGGATTGCAACCGCAGTACGACCTTCCGAGTGATTACCCATTTAGTTCCTCAAATAATTTGACGTTCCTTATAATTGTAGATCGCTTCAATACCAACTATCAAGGGTGGTCTTAGCGAGATGCTGGCCGTGGCATTCCACTAAGGCCGGCTACGGTGACATCGAGGCCTTCGTCCTCGCGCCGTCTTGGGCCTCGCTAAACTGCAAGCGTAGTCTCAATGCGCCTCGTCCCAATTGTCGGCGGCCCGCGCGTCGACCTGGAGCGGCACGTTGAGCGCGATCGCCGGGTGTGGCGCGCTTTCCATCACGTCCTTGACGATGCGGATGGTGTCGGCGACTTCCTTTTCCGGCATTTCGAAGATCAGTTCGTCGTGCACCTGCAACAGCATCTGCGCGCTAAGCTTGGCCTGCGTCAGTTCGCCCTCCATGCGCATCATGGCGCGACGGATGATGTCGGCGGCCGAGCCTTGCAGGCGCGCGTTGATGGCGGCGCGCTCGTTGAAGGCGCGGATCGAGGCGTTCGACGCCTTGATGTCCGGGTAATGGCACTTGCGGCCGAACAGCGTCAGTACATAGCCGTTGGCGCGGGCAAAATCGCGCGTCTCGTCCATATAGTCGCGGATGCCGGGGAAGCGCTCGAAATATTTCTTGATGTAGGCGCCGGCTTCCTCGCGCTCGATGGAGAGCTGGTTGGCGAGGCCAAAGGCCGAAATGCCGTAGATGATGCCGAAATTGATCGCCTTCGCGCGCCGGCGGATGTCGGCCGGCATGTCCTTGACCGGCACGCCGAACATTTCCGACGCCGTCATGGCGTGAATGTCGATGCCTTCCTGAAACGCCTTGGTCAGCGCCGGAACCTTGGCGACTTCCGACAGCAGCCGCAACTCGATCTGCGAATAGTCCGCCGATACCAGCTTCATGCCGGGTGCCGCGACAAAGGCGCGGCGGATCTTGCGGCCTTCCTCGGTGCGGATCGGGATGTTCTGCAAGTTCGGCTCGGACGACGACAGCCGGCCGGTGGAAGTGGCGGCGAGCGCGTAGCTCGTATGCACGCGGTGCGTCGTCGGATTGACGTAATTCGGCAGCGCCTCGGTGTAAGTCGATCGCAGCTTCGACACCTGCCGCCAGTCGAGGATTTTGCGCGGCAAAAGATGGCCGGCTTCGGCGAGTTCTTCCAGCTCGCGCGCGCCGGTCGACCATTGTCCGGTCTTGGTCTTGGTGCCGCCGGGCAAGCCCATTTTGCCGAACAGGATGTCGCCAAGTTGCTTGGGCGAGCCGGGATTGACCTCGGTGCCGGCAATGTCGCTGATTTCCCGTTCGAGCCGGACCTGCGTGGTGCCGAATTCGTTCGAGAGGCGCGACAGCACGGCGCGATCGATCGAGATGCCGCGCTCTTCCATGCGGGCGAGGGTGGCCGGCATCGGCCGCTCCAGCGTCTCGTAGACGCCGACGACGTGCTCCGCCGCCATCCGCGGCTTCAAGGCCTGCCACAGCCGTAAGGTCACATCGACGTCCTCGGCGGCATAACCGGCCGTGCGGGCGATCGGCGTCGCTTCCGGCGTGAACTGGGCCTTGTCTTTGTTCTTCACCTCGTGGAAGCGCGACGGGCTGCGGCCGAGATAGCGGTTCGCCACGGCATCCATGTCGTGCGGACCTTTGCCGGCGTCGAGCACATAGGACATCAGCATGGTGTCGTCGGTCGCGCCGAGGCGAATGCCGCGCCGCGCCAGCACCAGCCAATCGCGCTTCACGTCATGGCCGACTTTGACGATGCCGTCGTCCTCAAGCACGGCTTTCAAGGCCGCCAGCGCCTCGGCTTCCGGAATCTGTCCCTGGCAGAGCTTGGCGGCGAACAGGCCCGAGGCTTCACTGTCGCTAGCGTCGCGATGGCCGAGCGGCAGATAGGCGGCTTCGTTGGGCGCGACCGCCAACGCCAGGCCGCACAAGGCGGCCTGCAACGGATCGAGCGTGTTGGTTTCGGTCTTGATCGCCAGCACACCGGTGTCGTAGGCGCGCGCGATCAACGCCTTCAACGCCGGCATGGTATCGACGGTCGTATACTTCGCGGTGTCGAGCGTGACGCTGCGCAGCGCGGCCAGACGGCGCTCGGCCAGCGAGACCGGCGTCAAGGCCGCCTGCTCCGGACCGGTGTTGCGGATCGCCGGCGTGGGCGTGGGGGCGGGCCCGAAAAGGTCGTTCCGGCCGGCCGGTGGCTGCGGCGTTGGCGCCGGCGACGCCGACGCTAGATTGGCATCCGCGACCACCTGTCCGGCATCGATGCCGCTCTTTTCCGCCACGCGCCGCGTGATGGTGGAGAATTCCATCGCCTTGAGGAACGCGATGAGATTCTTGTAGTCCGGCTCGTGCACCGCGAGCTGGTCGACTTCGACCTCCAGCGGCACCTTGTTGTCGAGCGTCACCAGTTTCTTCGAGATGCGCGCCAATTCGGCGTTGTCGATCAAGGTCTGGCGGCGCTTGTCCTGCTTGATCTCGGACGCGCGCTTGAGCAGGGTTTCGAGATCGCCATATTCGCCGATCAACTGCGCCGCGGTTTTGACGCCGATGCCGGGCACGCCCGGCACGTTGTCGGATGAATCGCCAATCAGCGCCTGCACTTCGATCACTTTTTCGGGGCCGACGCCGAACTTCTCCATCACCTCGGCGGGGCCGATACGCTTGTCCTTCATGGTGTCGTACATCACGACGGTCTTGCCGACGAGCTGCATGAGGTCCTTGTCGGACGACACGATGGTGGTCGTCGCGCCGGCTTCGCAGGCCAGGCGCGCATAGGTCGCGATCAGGTCGTCGGCCTCGAAGCCCGCTTGTTCCAGGCACGGGATTTCGAAGGCGCGCACGGCGTCACGGATCAGCGGGAATTGAGGCCGCAGATCTTCCGGCAAATCCGGCCGGTGCGCCTTGTAGGCCGGGTACATTTCGGTGCGGAAGGTTTTCTCCGATTTGTCGAAGATGACCGCCAGATGCGTCGGCTTGTCGTCCTTCGGCATGTCGGCGAGCAGCTTCCACAGCATGTTGCAGAAGCCGAGCACGGCGTTGACCTGCAGACCGTCCGATTTGCGGGTCAGTGGCGGCAGCGCGTGGTAGGCGCGGAAAATGTAGCCGGAGCCGTCGACCAGGAAGAGGTGGTCGCCTTTTTTCAGCGGGCGCGCGGCGGGGTTCGACGGGACGGCAGGTTTGGCTTTTGCGGATGCGGGCATGACGGGAATGTGGGCCGTCACAGGGATTGAATCAATGCATGTTAACCCGCCTGTGGACGCCGGATTATCCGGCTGTTTACAGGTTTTATGACTTATGGGGCGTCTCGCGATTCGGAACCCGCTCTGCTATGCAGGCGGCCTGATTTGCGGCCTGATTTGCGGCTTGATTGCGCCGTTGGCGCTTGGCTTTAGGACGGACACGAACCATGCGCGTGACGATGATCGGTACCGGCTATGTCGGCCTCGTGTCGGGGGCCTGTTTCGCCGATTTCGGCCACGACGTGACCTGCGTCGACAAGGACAAGGGCAAGATCGCCGCGCTGGAACGCGGCGAGATGCCGATCTACGAGCCGGGGTTGGCCGAACTGGTCGCCAATAACGTGCGCGCCGGCCGGCTCAAATTCACCACCGATCTGCCGACTGGCGTCAAAGGCGCCGACGCGGTGTTCATCGCGGTCGGCACGCCGTCGCGGCGCGGCGACGGCCATGCCGACCTGACATATGTCTATGACGCGACCCGCGAGATCGCCGCGGCGCTCGACGGCTTCGCGGTGGTGATCACCAAGTCGACCGTGCCGGTCGGCACCGGCGATGAAGTCGAGCGCATCATCCGGGAGACGCGGACCGAGGCGCAATGCGCCGTGGTGTCCAATCCCGAATTCCTGCGCGAGGGCGCGGCGATCCAGGACTTCAAGCATCCCGACCGCATCGTCGTCGGCACCGACGACGCGCGCGCCCGCGAGGTGATGACCGAAATCTACCGGCCGCTTTATCTCAACCGCTCGCCGATCTTGTTCACCGGCCGGCGTACCGCCGAACTGATCAAATACGCCGCCAATGCCTTTCTCGCCACTAAGATCACCTTCATCAACGAGATCGCCGATCTGGCCGAGAAGGTCGGCGCCGACGTGCAGGAGATCGCGCGCGGCATCGGCTTGGACAACCGCATCGGCTCGAAATTCCTGCATGCCGGGCCGGGCTATGGCGGTTCGTGCTTTCCCAAGGACACGCTGGCATTGATCAAGACCGGGCAGGATTACGAGGCGCCGCTGCGTATCGTCGAGGCCGTCGCTGCCGTGAACGATTCCCGGAAACGGGCGATGGCGCGCAAGGTGGCGCATGCTCTGGGCGGCGACATTCGCGGCCAGACGATTGCGTTGCTCGGTCTGACATTCAAACCGAATACCGACGACATGCGCGATTCTCCCTCCTTGCCCCTCGTTACCGCGCTGCAGGACCTGGGCGCCAAGGTCCGCGCCTTCGATCCGGTCGGCATGGAGCAGGCCAAGCCGATGATGACGAACGTCACGTTCTGCGCCGACGCCTATTCCTGTGCCGAGGGCGCCTCGGCGCTGGTAATCGTCACCGAGTGGGAGCAATTCCGCGCACTCGATTTCAAACGGCTGAAATCCATTATGGCGCGGCCGGTGCTGGTCGACCTGCGGAACATCTACCGGGCCGAGGAAGTGCTGCGCCACGGCTTCAGCTATGAAAGCATCGGACGGGCGCGGGTCGATGCGCCGGAAAATTTGACGCGCCGGGCGTCCGACCGGAAGTAGGCAGCCTCTTTCTTTCCCTCTCCCCTTGTGGGAGAGGGTGCCGAGCCGCGCTGGTGGCGAGGCGGGTGAGGGGTCGATTTCGCCGACATCATGCGCACCTTCGACACATCTCTCCCGATCGACGATGCGCTCGGCCGCCTGACCGAGGCGCTGCGGGCCAACAATGCCGCAGTGCTGGTGGCGCCGCCCGGCGCCGGCAAGACCACCCGCGTGCCGCTGGTGCTGCTCGACGAGCCATGGGCGCAAGAAAACAACAAGGCCAAGAAGATTCTGGTGTTGGAGCCGCGAAGGCTGGCGGCGCGCGCGGCGGCCGCGCGCATGGCCTCGACGCTGGGCGAGCAGGTCGGCGGCACCGTGGGCCTGCGCGTGCGCTTCGGCTCCAAGATATCGAAGAACACCCGCATCGAGGTCATCACCGAGGGCGTCTTCACGCGGCTGATCCTCGACGATCCTTCGCTCGAGGGCGTCGCCGCGGTGCTGTTCGATGAATTCCACGAGCGTTCGCTCGACGCCGATCTCGGACTGGCTTTGGCAAGGGACGTGCAACAGGCCTTGCGCGACGACCTCAAGGTTCTGGTGATGTCGGCGACGCTCGACGGCGCGCGGGTGGCGGCGCTGCTGGGCGACTGCCCGGTGGTCAGCAGCGAAGGTCGGGCCTATCCCGTCGAAACCCGCTATCTCAGCCGCGATCCGCGCGACCGCATCGAGCGGCCGGTCGCGGATGCCGTGCAGCGTGCCTTGCGCGCCGATACCGGCTCGCTGCTGGTGTTCTTGCCGGGCGCCGCCGAAATCCGCCGCACCGAGACGCTGCTCAAGGAGCGTGTCGCCGACGCCAATGTCGATGTCGTGACGTTGTTCGGCGCGCTCGACGCGCGCGACCAGGATCGCGCCATTTCGCCGGCACCGAAGGGGCGGCGCAAGGTGGTGCTGGCGACGTCGATCGCGGAGACGTCGCTTACCATCGAAGGCGTGCGCGTCGTCATCGACTCTGGCCTGTCGCGCGTGCCGCGTTACGAGCCCGATGTCGGCCTGACAAGGCTCGAAACCGTGCGCGTATCGCGCGCCGCCGCCGACCAGCGCCGCGGCCGCGCCGGACGCACCGAGCCTGGCGTCTGCTACCGGCTGTGGGACGAGCCGCAGACCGGCTCGCTGGAAGCATATACCCGGCCGGAAATTCTCTCCGCCGATCTGTCCTCCTTCCTGCTCGATCTGGCGCAATGGGGCGCGGCCGATCCCGGCAAACTCGCGTTTCTCGATCCGCCGCCGGGCCCGGCGCTCACCGAGGCGAAAGCGCTGCTCTTCGAGCTTGGCGCCATCGACGCGCAGGGCCGCATCACCGAGGAAGGCCGGCGGCTGCGCGCGCTGCCTCTGCCGCCGCGGCTGGCGCGCATGGTGGTCGATGCCGCGACCGAAGGTGGGGGGCTGGAAGCGGCAACGATCGCCGCCATTGTGACCGAACGTGGACTGGGTGGTGACGATGCCGATCTGCGCCATCGGGTTGATCAATTGCGGCGCGACCGCTCGGCGCGGGCGCAAGACGCGCGGGCGATGGCAAAGCGTTGGGCGGATACGCTCGATGAGGATAATCAGGACGGCGATGTGTCGCCCGGCTCATTGCTCGCCTTGGCCTACCCCGACCGTGTCGCCAAGAATCGTGGCGGCGGAGGCGGTGCGTTCCTGCTCGCCAGCGGACGCGGCGGCAATGTCGATCCGGCATCGGCGCTGGCGCGCGAACCGTTCCTGACGGTGGCGGAATTGACCGGCGCGGCGGCGTCGAGCCGCATCGTGCTGGCGGCGCCGATCACGCTCGCCGAAATCGAGGCGCGCTTTGCCGGCAAGATCGAGGACCGCGACACGGTCTCCTTCGATGCGGCATCCGCTTCCTTGCGGGCACGGCGCAGCCGGCGGCTGGGTGCCTTGGTGCTGGCCGAGCAGGTCAAACAGGTCGCACCGGACCCGGATACCGCGAAGGTGTTGGCGCAAGGCATCGTGTCGCTCGGTCTCGACAAATTGCCGTGGAGCAAGGCGGCGCTGCAATTCCGCACGCGCGTCGAATTTCTGCGCAAGGCGGAAGGTGACGAGTGGCCGGACCTTTCAAGCGACGGCCTGGCGCGCAGCACCGTCGCATGGCTGGAGCCGTTACTCGCCGACAAAACGTCGCGCGCCGATCTTGGTGCCGACGAACTCTCCGAGGCGATGACGGCATTGGTGCCCTGGGCCTTGCGCCGCCGGCTCGACGACGAAGCGCCGACGCATTTCACCGCGCCGACGGGGTCGTCGGTGCCGATCGACTACGAAGCCGAGCAAGGGCCGACGGTGTCGATCCGCGTGCAGGAATTGTTCGGCCTAGCCAGACATCCAGCCATTGCCGGGGGGCGTGTGCCGCTGGTGATCGAATTGTTGTCGCCGGGACATAAAGCCGTGCAGATCACCCGCGACTTGCCCGGCTTCTGGCGTGGCAGTTACGCCGACGTCAGAACCGACCTGCGCGGCCGTTACCCGCGCCATCCTTGGCCCGAAGACCCGGCCAACGCGGCGCCGACCCGCCGCGCCAAGCCGCGCGGCACTTAGATTCGGGCCTCCGAGGGACCGCTTTGCGCCTCCCGGGCGTTAGGCTATGCAGTCCCGCACCCGCCGCCTTTTTTCCGAGGACCTGATGTTTCCCAAGCCGAAATCCGCACTGACGCCCAATACTTATGCCTACGAATCCTCGCCCCTGGTGAAGGCGACCGGCTTTCGCGAATACGACGCGCGCTGGCTCCTGGAAAAAGAAATCAACCTGATGGGCATCCAGGCGCTGGGCATGGGGCTCGGCACGCTGATCAAGGAAATGGGCGTCAAACAGGAAATCGTCACCGGCCACGATTTCCGCAGCTATTCCGCCTCGGTGAAGATGGCGCTGATATCCGGCCTGCTGGCCTCCGGCTGCAAGGTGCATGACATCGGGCTTTGCATCACGCCGATGGCCTATTTCGCGCAGTTCGAGCTCAACGTGCCCTGCGTCGCTATGGTCACGGCGTCGCACAACGACAACGGCTGGACCGGGGTGAAGATGGGCGCCAACCGGCCGCTGACTTTCGGGCCGGTGGAAATGAAGCGGCTCAAGGAAATCGTGCTGAGTTCGTCATTCGACCTCAAGAGCGGCGGCAGTTACGAGTTCGTGCAGAATTTCCCCGACCGCTACATCGCCGATCTGACCGCCAAGCGACCGAAGCTCAAGCGCAAGCTCAAGGTGGTGGCGGCCTGCGGCAACGGCACCGCCGGCGCTTTTGCGCCGCGCGTTCTCGAAGCCATCGGCTGCGAGGTGGTGCCGCTCGACTGCGAACTCGACCACAGCTTTCCGCGCTACAATCCCAACACCGAAGACATGAAGATGCTGCACGCCATGCGCGACGCGGTGCTGATCAACAAGGCCGATGTCGGTTTGGGCTTCGACGGCGACGGCGACCGTTGCGGCGTGGTCGACAATGAGGGCGAGGAGATTTTCGCTGACAAGGTCGGCGTCATGCTGGCGCGCGACATGTCGTCGATCCACAAGAACGCAACCTTTGTCGTCGACGTCAAATCGACCGGCTTGTTTTTGACCGATCCGGTGCTCAAGGCCAATGGCGTCAAGGTCGACTACTGGAAGACCGGCCATTCCTACATCAAACGGCGCGTCAACGAACTCGGCGCCGTCGCCGGTTTCGAGAAGTCCGGGCATTTCTTCTTCAACAAGCCGTTCGGCCGCGGCTACGACGACGGCATGATCTTCGGGCTGGCGGTCTGTGACATGCTCGATCGCAATCCGGGAAAGTCGATGGCCGATCTGCGCAAGGCTCTGCCCAAAACCTGGGGCTCGCCGACCATGGCGCCGCATTGCGATGACGAAAAGAAATACGGCATCGTTGACGAGGTGGTGAAGCACTTCGAGGCCTTGAAAGCCAAGGGCGCGACGTTCGACGGCCAGCCGATCCGCGATCTCGTCACCGTCAACGGCGTGCGCGTCACCGTCGAAGACGGCACCTGGGGTCTGGTGCGGGCCTCGTCGAACAAGCCGGAGCTGGTCGTGGTGGTCGAAAGTCCGGTGTCGGAAGCCCGCATGCGCGACATGTTCAAATCGGTCGACGCCGTGCTGCGCACGCATCCGGAAGTCGGCGAGTACAATCAGACGATCTAGCCCCAGAACCGCCCGGTGCCGCCGATGATCACCACGATCAGGCCGAGCGGCAGGTTAATCTGGATGATCTTGGCGATTAGACCGATGTGGCCGGCGGCGGCCGGCCAATCCTTGGCGTCGACGGCGCGTTTGAATTTCAGCCACGGGCCGTGAAATAGCCAGACGAACAGCAGCACCATGACCAGGCCTAGCGCCTGCATCAAATTGATGTAGAGCGGCGCGCCCTTGAAGCCGCCGAAGGCCGTGACCAGCATCCAGTAGCCGCTGCCCAGCAGCAGCAGGATCGACACCCAGACCCAGATAAAAAACTTGGCAAAGAAATTACGCCACAGTTGCAGGCGCTGGGGACCTTCGAGCGCGCCGGTGGCAGGCCGCAGGCATATATAGGCGGCAAACATGCCGCCGACCCAGACGACGGCGCCGAGGACGTGAAGCGTGAGGGCGAAGGTGGTGTCGAACATCGGTGCCTCAGGTTGGAGTGGCTTCTCGCCATCCTAGCACGGCCACCGGGCGTTGGGGTACAAGCGCTTCATGCGCATCGCCATCCTCGGCGCCGGCCCGGCCGGCCTTTATCTCTCCTATCTCATCAAGCGGCGGCGGCCGGACGCCGATGTCGTGCTGGTCGAGCAGAACCAGGCTGACGCCACCTTCGGCTTCGGCGTTGTTTTCTCGGACCGCGCGCTGGAGTTCCTGCGGGAGGACGATCCGGATACTTTTGCCGCCATTACGCCGCAGATGGAATCCTGGAACGACATCGCGCTGGTGCATCGCAACGAGCGCATCGTCATCGACGGCATCGGCTTTGCCGCCATCGGCCGCTTGAAATTACTGCAATTGTTGCAGGCGCGCGTGCAGGCCGTCGGCATTGAGCCGCAATTCGGCCGCGGGGTGAAATCGCTCGGCGAACTCGGCGACGCCGATCTCATCGTCGGCGCCGATGGTGTCAATTCGCTGCTGCGCCACACTTATGCAGACGAATTCGGCGCCGGCATCGGCTACCTCACCAACCGTTTCGCCTGGTTCGGCACTAGCCAGGTCTTCGACAGCCTGACGCAGACTTTTCGCCACACGCCGATCGGCAATTTCAACGCGCATCATTATCGCTACGCGCCGGGGCGGAGCACCTTCATTGTCGAAGTCGATGCCGCGACTTTCGTCGGCGCCGGCTTCGAAAAGATGGATGACGCGGATTCGCGCGCGCTGTGCCAGAAGGTCTTCGCGGACGCGCTCGATGGCCGGCCGCTGATCTCCAATAACTCGGTCTGGCGCCGGTTTCCCCTGGTATCGAACGCGCGCTGGCATCACGGCAAGCACGTGCTCATTGGCGACGCGCTGCACACGGCGCATTTTTCCATCGGCTCCGGCACACGGTTGGCGATGGAGGATGCCATCGCGCTCAACCGCGCATTGGCCGAGTACGGCGATGACGTCGCCGCGGCGCTGCCCGCGTTCGAAGCCGCCCGGCGGCCGATCGTGGACAAAATCGTCGCCGGGGCGAATGCCAGCGCCGCCTGGTACGAGAATTTCGGTGAGCATATGGCCCTTGCGCCCACCGAATTCGCCACGAGCTATATCATGCGGTCGGGCCGCATCGACATGGAGCGCCTGCGCAAGCTGTCGCCTCAATTCGCCGCTCGGATCGAGGGTTCAGGGTTCATGAGCTAGATCAAATCGCCGGCGCGGGAGCTGGGTCATAGTTCCGAAAATTCATCGTCCCGGCTTTCGGCCGCTGTCACAAAAGGACCTATCGCTATGAGCCAGCATCATTTTCACGCCGTTGTCTGGATCGACCACCGCGAGGCGCGCGTCTTCCATTTCAGCCCGACCGACGTCGAAAAGCTGGTGCTGCATCCGGATCATCCGACCAAGCACATCCATCACAAGGCCAATTCGATCGGCAGCGGCCACGCGGTCGCCGACAACGAGTTCCTCCATGCCGTGGCGCAGTCGGTCGCCGATGCCGGCGCGGTGCTCATTACCGGCCCCGGCAATGCCAAGGCCGAACTCGTCACATATATTCACGCGCACGATCCGAAGCTGATGAAAGCTATCGCCGGCGTCGAGACCGTCGATCATCCGAGCGACGGGCAACTGGTCGCCTTGGCGCGCCACTATCTCTCCGTGACCGACCATATGACGCCGCAGAAAGTTTAGGTCTTTCTCAGCGCAAATTGTCCGACGGCATCCTGTGCTAGCCGTTGCGTTTTTCCGCACGCAGCGTCGGTAGGCCGATGCCGGTGGAGTCGAAGCCGCCGTCCACCGCGATCACCTGGCCGGTGATGTAGCTGGCACGCGGACTGCACAGAAAGAAAATCGTCTCGGCCAGTTCTTCCTCGAGGCCATAACGGTTGAGCGGCATGTGATCGTGGTAGTCGGCGCGTATTTCCGGCGTGTGCACCGCTTTGGCCATCGCGGTGTCGACCGGGCCGGGCGCCACGGCATTGACCCGGATGCCGAGGGCAGCGAGTTCGACCGCCTGCTGTTTGGTCAAATGTGCCAAACCGGCTTTGCTGGTGCCGTAGGCGGTGCGCAAGGTCGAGGCGCGCAAGCCCGAGATCGATGTGATGTTGACGATCGCGCCGCCGCCCGAGTCGCGCATCAGCGGTGCCGCGGCCTGCGTGCAGAGGAACGGGCCGGTGAGGTTGACCGCCAGCACGCGCGACCAATCGGCGTAAGTCACGTCGAGGATCGGCTTGAAGATGGCGATGCCGGCATTGTTGACCAGCGCGTCGAGACGGCCGAAGTGGGTCGCGGCCAGTTCAAAGACCCGCGTCACCGCCTCCGGATCGGCGACGTCGCATTCCAGCGCCATGGTCGCGTCCGGCCTGGCGATGGCCGCGAGCGTTCGGCGCAGATTGTCACCGTCGATGTCGAGCAGCGCGACGTGCCAGCCATCGGCGAGAAAACGCTTGGCGGTGGCGAGCCCGATGCCGCGCGCGGCGCCGGTCACCAGTGCGACTTTATGCGGTTCCGTATTCATGTTCCCCCCGGTCAGAAAGCGCGACAGTTTGCGATTATAAGCGTAGGCTTTGTCTTGGAGGCGACACAGCCCCGATTTCAAAGGATTATAGTGTGGAGCTCAATGTTGGCTATGAGTTGATTTACGACCTGCCGCAGCCGACACCGATGTTGCTGGTGCTGCATATTCATTACACGCGCGCCTCCGACATCCTGGTTCCCGACCATATCATCACCGATCCGGCCGTTCCCCTGGTCGCCTACCGCGACGGCTTCGGCAACTGGTGCAGCCGCCTCGTGGCGCCGGCCGGCCGCTTCACGATCGCGAGCAACGCGGTGGTGCGCGATTCTGGATTGCCCGATACATACGTGAAAGACGCACAGCAGCATTCCATCGAGGACTTGCCGGAAGAGGCGCTCGTTTTCCTCCTTGCGAGCCGTTACTGCGACACTGAAAAGCTGTCGCAGATTGCCTGGGATCTGTTCGGTCACACCCCGCCGGGCTGGGCACGGGTGCAGGCGATCTGCGATTACGTCCACAACCACATCGCCTTCAACTACGGTCATGCCAACCCGACGCGCACCGCGTCGGAGGCCTTCTATGAGAAGCGCGGGGTGTGCCGCGACTTCACCCATCTGGCGATTTCATTCTGCCGGGCGCTGAACATCCCGGCGCGCTACTGCACCGGTTATCTGAGCGATCTCGGCACCCCGAAACCTTGGGCCGTCGGCGACTTCGCCGCCTGGTTCGAAGCCTATATCGGCGGACGCTGGCAGATGTTCGATCCGCGCAACAACGTGCCGCGCCTCGGGCGGGTGCTGATGGCGCGCGGCCGCGACGCCATCGACGTCGCCATTACCACGACCTTCGGGATGAATACGCTGGTCGGATTCAAGGTGATTACCGACGAGACGCCGGCAAGCGCGGCGAAATCCGCCGCGCACTAATCCTTCTCTTCCGCGAAGGTGTTGCGGAACGGATGCGCCGGATAAACCCCGAGGATGCTCAGTTCCTTGGAGAAAAAGGCGAGTTCCTCCAGGGCAAAGACCAGCGCGCTGTCGTCCGGGTGGCCTTCGACGTCGGCATAGAACTGCGTGGCGAAGAAATTGCCGCCGACCATGTAGCTCTCGAGCTTGGTCATATTGACGCCGTTGGTGGCGAAGCCGCCGAGCGCTTTGTACAGCGCCGCCGGCAAATTGCGCACCCGGAAGACGAAGGTGGTGACGATCTTGCGCTTGTCATCACCATTGCCCGGTGTGGCCCATTTCTTCTCGCGCGACAGCACGATAAAGCGCGTGGTCGAATGCGATTCGTCCTCGACGTTTTCCTTGAGAATATTGAGACCGTAGATCTCGGCGGCCAGCCGCGACGCGATAGCCGCGCGTGTCGGGTCTTTGGCGTCTGCCACCTCGCGCGCGGAACCCGCGGTGTCGGCGCCGACGATGGGCTTGAGTTTCAATTCGCGGATCACGCCGCGGCATTGGCCGAGCGCCATGACGTGGCTCTCGACGGTCTTGATCGTCGACAGACTCGCACCCTTGATCGCCATCAATTGATTGCGGATCGGCAGAAACCATTCGGCGACGATGTGCAGGCCCGAGGTCGGCATCAGATGGTGGATGTCGGCGACGCGGCCGGCGATCGAATTCTCGATCGGGATCATGCCGAGATCGACGTCGCCATTGCTCAGCGCGGTGAAGCAATCCTCGAAGGTCGGGCAGGGCACCGGCGTGTAATCGGGATAGGCTTCACGGCAGGCGAGATCGGAATTCGCGCCCGGTTCACCCTGGAAAACGATTTTCTTTTTTGCCATGCCCCACCGCCTTTACCGGTTTCGTTGCGCAAACGTCCCGGCGAGTCAACACGTTAGCCTTTTGCGCCCAGCATTCGGAGCGCCTTAGCCAGTTCCTCGGGAGTGTCGACGCCAAGCGGCACGCTTTTGACGATGGCGGCGTCGATGCGCATGCCGGCATCGAGCGCGCGCAATTGCTCGAGCCGCTCACGCAACTCGTTGGCGGAGGGCGGCAGCTTGACGAAGCGCGTCAGCGCCGCGCGGCGGTAGGCGTATAGTCCGATGTGATGATAATGCGGCCCCGGCCCGGTGGCGTCGGCGCGGGTGAAGGTCGTGGCGTGAAGGCGGCCAGGCGCGACCGGGGCGCCCAAAAGCTTGACGACGTTCGGATTGGTCAGTTCAGCCGGGTCGCTGATCACCGCAGCCAAGGTCGCGATATCGACCGCGGGGTCGGCGAGGGGGTTGAGCGCGGCGCGGATGTCGGCCGGATCGACGGTCGGAAGGTCGCCCTGCACGTTGACGACGAAATCGATGCGGTGCTCGGGGTCGAGCGCCTCCAAGGCCTCATAGATGCGGTCGGAGCCGGACGGGTGATCGCCGCGCGTCATGATGGCGCGGCCGCCGGACTTTTCCACCGCCGCCTGCACGGCCTCCGAATCGGTCGCCACCACCGCCTCGCCGATATGGGCCGCCTTCGCGCGGTGCAGGACCTGCACGATCATCGGCAAGCCATTGATATCGGCCAGCGGTTTGCCGGGCAGGCGGGTCGAGGCCATACGGGCCGGTATAAGGATGAGGGTGTGGGACATCGTTTCGGGCGGCAGGCGTCAAAGGCCTTGAAAGGTGTTGAGCAAGACGAATGTCGGTAGCGCCGCGGCGCTTATACGGGTTGCCAGCGGGGAGGCAAACCGGTATCTGTCCGGCGCTGCCGGAACCTCGGCGGCGAGCCAATTCCCGCCCCGTTTCGCCCGCTCCGGGAGCCGTTTCGCGATGAATTCCTTCGAACTCAATAAAGTCCTCGGCGCGATCCTCGCCACCTGCCTGATCATTTTGGCGCTCAATATCGGCGCCGGGGCGATTTTCTCGCCTGAGAAGCCGGCCAAGCCCGGTTACAATATCGCCGTCAAGGAAAGCGGTGCCGGCGACGCGGCTGCGCCCAAGGAAGCGGAAGAGCCGATGGAAGCCATGATGGCCTCGGCCTCGGTGGAAAAGGGCCAGGCCACGGCCAAGCAATGCCAAGCCTGCCACACCTTCGAAAAGGGCGGTCCTAACCGCGTCGGTCCGAACCTGTACGGCATTGTCGGCCGCCCGCGCGCGTCGGAACCCGGTTTCAACTATTCGGCGGCGATGAAGGCCAAGGGCGGCACCTGGACCTTCGGCGAGCTTTACGCGTTCCTCGCCAACCCGCGCGGCTACATCCCAGGCACGAACATGACTTTTGCCGGCCTGTCCCGTGGCCAGCAGCGCGCCGACGTGATCGATTTCCTGCACACGCTGTCGGATAGCCCGATGCCGTTGCCGAAGGCGGCGGAAAATGCACCCGCGGCCGGCAAGCCGGCCGAGGCGCCCAAGGCGGCAACCCCGGCCCCGGCCAAGCACTAGGCTTTCGCTCATAAGCGACAATGCGGCCGGGCCAATGCCCGGCCGTTTGTTTTTGGGCGGGACCCGCCCCGCCTCCTGCGGCATCCGCCGCACTGGTGGCGGACCGAAAAACCGACATAATCGCCCGCGATGCGTTGGATCAGGGCGTCGGCTCGAGCGTTTGGGTTGAAGGAACAAATTGCATGAAATTAACCCGACGCTTCGTCCTGCGCGCCACCGCCGCGAGCCTCGCGGCGCCCGCCCTGAGTGGCCTCTGCGCCGGAACCGCGACCGCGCAGGCGCCGGCCAAGACCTGGAAACACGGGCTGTCGCTGTTCGGAACGTTGAAATATCCGGAAGGCTTCAAGAACTTCGATTACGTCAATCCGCAAGCGCCGCAAGGCGGCACGGTGCGGCAAGTCGCCTTCGGCACCTTCGACAACTTCAACACCGTGGTCGCCGGCGTGAAGGGCAGCATCGCCATGGGCACCGAACTGTCGGTCGAGACGCTGACCACGCCGGCGCTCGACGAAGTGTCGACCGAGTACGGCCTCCTGGCGGAAGCGGTCAGCAACCCTGACGATTTCTCATCCGTCACCTACCGCCTGCGCGCCAATGCGCGCTGGCACGACGGCAAGCCGATCACACCGGACGACGTCATTTTCTCCTTCGACACGTTTAAGAAGAACAGCCCGTTCTACGGCGCTTATTATCGCCACGTGACGAAGATCGAGAAGACCGCCGAGCGCGAAATTACCTTCACTTTCGACGGGCCGGGCAACCGCGAATTGCCGCAGATCGTCGGCCAGTTGCCGGTGCTGCCGAAACATTACTGGGAAGGCACCGACAAGAACGGCAACAAGCGCGATGTCACGCAGACCACGCTGGAGCCGCCGCTCGGCTCGGGACCCTATCGGCTCAAGGAATTCCAGCCGGGCCGCAGCCTCATCTACGAAAAGGTCGCGGACTATTGGGGCAAGGACCTCAACGTCGTCATCGGCACGCGGAATTTTCAAACGCTGCGCTTCGAATATTTCCGCGATTCCACCGTGGCGCTGGAGGCCTTCAAAGGCGACCAAGTCGACTGGCGCACCGAGAACAGCGCCAAGGACTGGGCGACGTCCTATGACTTTCCCGCCATTCGCGACAAGAAGGTCGTGCGCGAGGAATTTCCCATCACCAATCTCGGCATGATGCAGGCTTTCGCCTTCAACATCCGGCGCGACAAGTTCAAGGACGCCCGCGTGCGCCGCGCCTTCAATTATGCTTTCGATTTCGAGGAGATGAACCGCACCATCTTCTTCGGCCAGTACAAACGCATTGGCAGTTATTTCGAGGGCACCGAACTGGCGTCGTCGGGCGTGCCGCAAGGCAAGGAGCTCGAAATCCTGCTGACTGTGAAGGACAAGGTGCCTGCGGATCTGTTCGAAAAGCCTTACAGCAACCCGGTCGGCGGCGATCCGCAGAAGCTGCGCGACAATATCCGCCAGGCGCTCGTGCTGTTCCGCGAAGCCGGCTACGAGATCAAGGACACCAAGCTCGTCAACGCCAAGACCAACGAGCCCTTCGCGATCGAGATGCTGGTCGACGATCCGGCGACGCAGCGTTTCGTGCTGTTCTACAAGCCATCGCTGGAGCGGCTCGGCATGACGGTGAACGTGCGCGTGGTCGACGCCGCGCAATACGAAAACCGGCTGCGGCAATGGGACTACGACATTATCGTCGCGTCCTGGGGCCAATCGTTGTCGCCCGGCAACGAGCAGCGCGACTTCTGGAGTTCTCCCGCCGCCGACCAGCCCGGTTCGCGCAATCTCATCGGCATCAAGAACCCGGCCATCGACGCGCTGATCGAGCGTGTCATCTTCACCAAGGACCGCGACGATCTGGTCGCCGCCACCAAGGCGCTCGATCGCGTGCTGCTGTGGAATTATTACGTGGTGCCGCAATGGACCTATCCCTTCGTGCGCACCGCGCGCTGGGACCGCTTCGGCCACCCCGAGACGATGCCGAAATACGGCCGATCGGCGTTTCCGACCGTGTGGTGGTGGGACGCGGACAAGGCGGCAAAGGCGCAAAGGTCTTGATCACGCGGCGCAACGCGCTGGTCTTGTCGGCGGGCGCGCTCGCCGCGGCGAAATTTAATGCACCTGTGAGGGCCCAAATCGCCGGCGATGCCGAGCGTCATGGCATGTCGGCTTTCGGCGATCTCGCATATCCCGCCGATTTCAAGAATTTCAACTATGTCAATCCGGACGCGCCGAAGGGCGGCGCCTATTCGGAGTCGATCGGCAGCCGCGGCTATAACGGTTCGTTCCTCACCTTCAATTCGCTCAATGCCTACATCCTCAAAGGCGAGGGCGCGTTCGGCATGGATCTGACCTTTGCGGCGTTGATGGTGCGCTCGGGCGACGAGCCGGACGCCATGTACGGGCTGGCCGCGCGCAGCGTACGGATTTCCGACAACGGCCTGGCTTATCGATTCGCGCTTCGTCCGGAAGCGAAATTCCACGACGGCACGCCGCTCACCGCGCAGGACGTGGCCTGGTCGCTCGGCGCCTTGAAAGAGCAGGGCCACCCGATCATCACGCAGTCGCTGCGCGACTTCGAAGGCGCGGAGGCCGCCGACGAGCGCACCGTGGTGCTGCGCTTTGCCGACAAGCGCGGCCGCGACGTGCCTTTGTTCGTCGCGTCGCTGCCGATCTTCTCCAAGGCCTATTACGCCAGGCAGCCGTTCGACCAGTCGACGCTGGACGTCCCGCTCGGCGGCGGGCCGTACAAAGTCGGACGTTTCGAGGTCGGGCATTTCATCGAGTTCGAGCGCGTCAAGGACTGGTGGGGCGCCAATCTGCCGGTGTCGCGCGGGCAGAACAATTTCGATACCGTGCGTTACGAATATTATCGCGACCGCGAGGTCGCCTTCGTCGGCTTTACCGCGAAGAATTATCTGTTCCGCGAGGAATTCACCTCGCGCACCTGGGCGACGCGCTACGATTTCCCTGCCTTCACGGACGGCCGCGTCAAGCGCGATACTATCCCCGACGACACGCTGTCCGGCGCGCAAGGCTGGTTCATGAACATGCGGCGCGACAAGTTCAAGGACCGGCGCGTGCGCGAGGCGCTGATCGACGCCTTCGATTTCGAGTGGACCAACAAGAACATCATGTACGGGTCATACGACCGCACCCATTCGGTATTCCAGAACTCGCCGATGATGGCGAAGGGCAAGCCCGACGCAGCCGAACTGGCGCTGCTCGAGCCGTTCCGCGGCAAGGTGCCGGACGAAGTGTTCGGCGAGGCCTATGTGCCGCCGGTGACCGACGGTTCGGGCCAGGATCGCCGCTCTTTGCGGCTCGCCCAACAACTGCTGACCGAGGCCGGCTTTGTTCTAACCGGCGGCAAGCGCCTGATGCCGAACGGGCAGCCTTTCACGATCGAGTTTCTGCTCGACGAGCCGACCTTCATCCCGCACCATCAGACCTACATCAGAAATCTCGGTACGCTCGGTATCGAAGCCACCATACGGCTGGTCGATCCGGTGCAATACCGCGCGCGCGTCGAAAGCTTCGATTTCGACGTCTCGTATGAGCGTTTCAGTTTCTCGTCGACGCCGGGCGATTCGTTGCGCAACTATTTCACGTCGCAGGCGGCCGCGACTAAGGGTTCGCAGAATTTGGCAGGGATCGCCGACCCGGCGATCGACGCGCTGGTCGACGCCATCATCGCCGCCAAGACGCGGCCTGAATTGGTGACGGCCTGCAAAGCACTGGACCGTGTGTTTCGCGCCGGGCGTTACTGGGTTCCGCAGTGGTCCAAAGCATCGCACTGGATCGCCTATTGGGACGTGTTTGCGAGGCCCTCGGCCAAACCGCGCTATTCCCGCGGCATTCCGGAGACCTGGTGGAGCGACAAGGACAAGGCCGGCAAGCCTGAAAAGGCGGGCTAGTAGCCGCTGCCGGAATGACATACTGAGAGTCGCATGACCGCCTATATCCTCCGCCGCGTGCTGTTCATTCTGCCGACCATGCTCGGCATCATGTTCGTGGCCTTCGTCGTGGTGCAGTTCGCGCCTGGCGGCCCGGTCGAACAGGTCATCGCCAAACTGTCCGGCTCGGACACCGGCGCTACCTCGCGCATTTCCGGCTCGCCCGGCGGCGACTTCGGCAGCCGCGGCGCGGTGCAAGGCGGCGCCGGCATCGACGCGGCGAACTCGAAATATCGCGGCGCCCAGGGGCTCGACCCGGAATTCATCAAGAAACTGGAAGTGCAGTTCGGCTTCGACAAGCCGGCGCCAGAGCGTTTCGCGCTGATGCTGTGGAACTACGCGCGCTTCGATTTCGGCAAGAGCTATTTCCGCGACGTCAGCGTGCTGCAGCTCATCAAGGAGAAGCTGCCGGTGTCGATGTCGCTCGGCATCACCATGACGCTCTTGACCTACCTGATTTCGATCCCACTCGGCATCAAGAAGGCGGTCGAGGACGGCACGCCGTTCGACACCTGGACCTCGAGCCTGATCATCGTCGGCTATGCCATTCCCGGATTTCTGTTCGCGATCCTGCTGATCATCCTCTTCGCCGGCGGCTCGTTTTTCGACATTTTTCCATTGCGCGGCCTGTTCTCGGACAATTGGGCGCAACTGAACTGGTGGCAGAAGGCGGTCGATTTCTCGTGGCACATGGTGCTGCCGATTTTGTCGATGGGCCTGTCGGCCTTCGCCACCATGACGCTTCTGACCAAGAATTCGTTCCTCGACGAAATCCGCAAGCAATATGTCCTGACCGCGCGCGCCAAGGGTTGCTCGAGCCGGCAGGTGCTGTACGGCCACGTGTTCCGCAACGCCATGCTGATCGTGATCGCCGGCTTCCCGTCGGCCTTCGTGCATGCCTTCTTTACCGGGTCGCTGCTGATCGAGACGATTTTCTCGCTGGACGGTCTCGGCCTGCTCGGCTTCGAAAGCGTGCTGAACCGCGATTATCCGGTGGTGTTCGCCACGCTCTATATCTTCTCGCTCATCGGTGTGGTGGTGAACCTGATTTCCGATCTCACTTATACGTGGATCGATCCGCGCATCGACTTCGAGTCGCGGGAGGTCTGAGTGGACGCGCAGACCGGCATCAAATCGCCCGATACCACGGCCGTCGGCGTCTCCGGTCTCGATGTGCCGCCGGAGCGGCGCTGGATCCGCGTGTCGCCGCTCAACAAAAGGCGATGGGAAAGCTTCAAGGCGAACCGGCGCGGCTACTGGTCGCTGTGGCTGTTCCTGGCGATGTTCTTCATTTCGCTGTTCGCGGAATTCATTGCCAACGACAAGCCGATCTTTATCCACGTCAACGGCAAGTCGTTTTTCCCGGCGGTGATGACCTATCCCGACACCGCGTTCGGTCCGAAGGACGATCCGAATCTGTTCGGCACCGCGGCGGATTATCGCGACGACTATCTGATGGGACTGATTAAGAACGAGGGCGGTACGGTTCTCTGGCCGCCGGTGCGGTTCTCCTACAACACGCAGGTGAGCAAGCCGCCGTCGCCGTTCCCGTCGAAGCCGACCTGGCTGCTGAACGAGAAGGATTGCGACTTCGCCGCCAAGAACAATTTCGCCAAATGCGGCGAGCTGGAACCGAACTGGCTCGGCACCGACGACGGCGGCCGCGACGTGGTGGCGCGGCTGATCTACGGCTTCCGGATTTCGGTGCTGTTCGGCCTCGCTTTGACGATCGTGTCGTCGGTGGTCGGCGTCGCCGCCGGCGCCGTGCAGGGCTATTTCGGCGGCTGGGTCGATCTCCTGTTTCAGCGTTTCATCGAAATATGGACATCGATCCCGTCGCTGTACCTCTTGCTAATCATTTCGTCGGTGCTGGTGCCCGGTTTCTTCGTCTTGCTCGGCATCCTGCTGCTGTTCTCCTGGGTGTCGCTGGTAGGATTGGTGCGCGCGGAATTCCTGCGCGGCCGCAATTTCGAATATATCCAGGCGGCGCGCGCGCTCGGCGTCTCGAACGGCACCATTATCTTCCGTCATCTTCTGCCGAATGCCATGGTGGCGACCATGACGTTCCTGCCGTTCATCCTGTCGTCGTCGGTGATGACGCTGACGGCGCTCGACTTCCTCGGCTTCGGTCTGCCGCCGGGCTCGCCGTCGCTCGGGGAGTTGCTCAGCCAGGGTAAGGCCAATGTGCAGGCGCCATGGCTCGGTCTCACCGGTTTTTTCTCCATCGCCATCATGCTGTCGCTGTTGATCTTCATCGGCGAGGCGGTGCGCGACGCCTTCGATCCGCGAAAGACGTTCAGATGAGCAGGATTGGCCGATGAGCGAGCCGCTTCTCAGCGTCAAGGATCTCTCCGTCGCCTTCGGCATCGGCAAGCGCGAAATATTGGCGGTCGACCGCGTGTCGTTCGACATCGGCAAGGGCGAGACGCTGGCGTTGGTCGGCGAAAGCGGTTCCGGCAAGTCGGTGACGGCGCTGTCGGTGATGAAGCTGTTGCCTTATCCAGCAGCACATCACCCGTCCGGCGCGGTTACATTCGATGGCCGGGAGCTGCTGACGATGGCCGAGCGCGATATCCGCAAGGTGCGCGGCAACGACATCACCATCATCTTCCAGGAGCCGATGACCTCGCTCAATCCGCTGCACACCATCGAGAAGCAGATCGGCGAGATTTTATTGCTGCATAGGGGCATGACCGGCAGACAGGCGCGGGCGCGCATCGTTGAGTTGCTCGGCCACGTCGGCATCCCCGATCCCGAAAGCCGGCTCAAGAGCTATCCGCACCAATTGTCGGGCGGCCAGCGTCAGCGCGTCATGATCGCGATGGCCTTGGCAAACGAGCCGGATTTGTTGATTGCCGACGAGCCGACCACGGCGCTCGACGTCACCGTGCAGGCGCAAATCCTGAAGTTGTTGAAGGACACGCAGCAGCGCCTCGGCATGTCGATGCTGTTCATCACCCACGACCTCGGCATCGTGCGCAAGATCGCCGACCGGGTCTGCGTCATGCAGCACGGCAGAATCGTCGAGCATGGCCCGGTCGAGCGCGTCTTCACGGCGCCCGAGCATCCCTACACCAAGGCGCTGCTCGCCGCCGAGCCGAAGCCCGATCCGGCGCCGCCGCGGCCCGACGCGCCGGTGGTCGTTTCGACCGACAACCTCAAGGTCTGGTTTCCGATCAAGCGCGGCCTGCTGCGCAAGGTGGTCGGCCACATCAAGGCGGTCGACGGCATCAGCATGGAATTGCGCAAGGGCGAGACGCTCGGCGTGGTCGGCGAAAGCGGCTCGGGCAAGACGACGCTCGGCCTTGCCATCCTGCGCCTGATCTCGTCGGACGGTCCGGTGGTGTTCATGGGCGACCAGATCCAGGGCCTCAAATTCAAGCAGATGCGGCCCTATCGCCGCGATATGCAGATCGTCTTTCAGGACCCTTATGGCTCGCTCAGCCCCCGCATGTCGGTGTCCGACATCATCGAGGAAGGCCTCTGGGTGCATCACCCGAAAATGGCGGCCGAAGAACGCGAGCGCCAGGTGATGGCGGCGCTGAAAGACGTCGGCCTCGATACCACGACCCGCTTCCGCTATCCGCACGAATTTTCCGGCGGCCAGCGCCAGCGCATCGCGCTCGCCCGCGCGCTGGTCTTAGGGCCGACCTTCATCGTGCTCGACGAGCCGACGTCGGCGCTCGACATGCTGATCCAGTCGCAAATGGTCGACCTGCTGCGCGACCTCCAGAAGAGGCGCGATTTGACCTACATGTTCATCTCGCATGACCTGCGCGTGGTCGCGGCGCTGGCCAGCCGGCTGCTGGTGCTGCGCAACGGCAAAATGGTGGAAGAGGGCGCCGCGGCGGACCTGTTCAAGAATCCGAAGAGCGATTACACCCGCGCGTTGTTCGCCGCAGCTTTCAACCTGGAGACCGCGCCCGAAGGCGTGGTGGCGCAATGAAACGTTTGGTCGCAGCAGCCTTTGCCGTAGCACTGTGTCTCGGCTCAGCCGTCGCGCAGCCAATGTCGAGCGCCCAATACGCTATCAAGGATGACGACGGCGAACGTGTCGCTAATTTCGACCTCGGCCCAGGCCTGGCCGACCGCCTGGCCAAGTTGCCGGCGCAGATGCCGGTCGGCAATCTGCAAGGCGACGTGACGCTGATCCAGTTCTACGATCTCAATTGCCCTTATTGCCGCGAGGCAGCGCGGGACGTCGACGCGCTGGTGCGCGAGGATAAGAAGCTCAAACTGGTGCTGGTGCCTTACGCGGTGCTGTCGGTGCAATCGGTGCAGGGCGCGCTCGTTGAAGTGGGCGCGTCGAAATCTTTGACGCCCGAGCAGTATCTGGATTTTCACAAGAAGCTTTATGCCGGCCGTGGCCTGATCGATGGCCCGCGTGCACTCGCGGTGGCCGGTGAATTCGGCTTGGACAAAGAGAAGGTCGCCGCCGTCTCCAACACCGAAACGACCCTCGATATGTTGCGCGCCAATGCCGATTTCGGCACCGCCGCCAAGCTCGGCGTCACGCCGGCTTATGTGATCGGCGGTGTCGCCATCCTCGGGCATCCCGGGCTGAAGCCTTTGCAGGCCGTCGTCGCTGCGATGCGCGCCTGCGGCAAGGTTGTGTGTTAGGCGCCAGACATGCCGGACCCTGAACTCGCAGATTTGCCCGCCGACATCGAATTGTCCGCGCCCGAATGGCTCGCGCGAGGTTACCGCGATTACCAGCGGTACCAACTCTCGCTGCGGACCGGCGACGGCATGCAGGTCGTGCAAACTCGGGACATCATGCGCGGCGGCAAGGTCGTGGCGGTGCTGCCAGTCGATCTGGCGCGCGGTGAAGTCGTGTTAATCCGGCAGTTCCGCCTGGCGGGGCATCTGGCGGCCGGCCGCGGCGACATGACTGAGATCGTGGCGGGAGCGGTCGAGGCCGGCGAGACCGCGGCCGGCGCCGCTCGCCGCGAATGCAAGGAAGAGATCGGGGTTGTACCGGACGGTCTTGTCGAGCTGTTCAGCTTTCTGACGACGCCCGGCATCAGCGACGAAACCATCACGCTGTTTCTCGCTTCGCTCGATGCGTCGAAAGTGCCGGCACGCTCCGGGGCGGCAGAGGAAGACGAACGAATTGCGACGATCCGCGTCCCGATCGACGAAGCGCTCGCGGCTTTGAATCGGGGCACAATGCGAAACGGCCCGCTCATCATCGCCTTACAATGGCTCGCTCTCAATCGTGGCCGTCTCGCAGATCTTTTGGCTAAAGGCGTTTGACGCATGTCACGTCGCTGCCCGCGGCCTTGATGCGCGCCAGCGCTTCGGCGACCGGCTCGATGGCGACCATCATATGGTGCGCGTTGGCGTGGACGATGGTTGCGCCGTCGCGCGCGATGGCGACGTGGCCTTTCCAGAAAATCAGATCGCCGCGCCTGAGCGCATCGAGCGATGACGCCTGACCCAGAGCTGCTTCCTGCATATAGGTATCCCGTGGGCAGGGCATGCCCGCGGCTTGCAGCGCGATTTGCACCAGCCCCGAGCAGTCGATGCCGAGCGACGATTTGCCGCCCCACAAATAGGGCGCAGCGAGAAGGGTTTCGGCCACGGCGACGAAATCCGGCGCTTTGGCGCTGAGTGGCATCACATGCGTGAGTGGGAAATGCCAGCCAAAGCCGTTGAGCGCGAAGCGCTCGGTCTGCTTGACGATCGGCAGCGTCGCACCCATCGGCAGCGCCATCATCGGCGGCAGCTTGATGTTGGCGCCCGGAAACCCGAATGTGCGCGGCACCGCCACGCGGTGCGTCGGCGCGGGGCCGACCGGGCCCAGCGCATTGGCCGACAGATAGCCGACATAGCCGTCGTTTTCGAGTTGGCCCCAGCACCAGCCCTCGTCGCTGGTTTCGTAGACGGTGACGATGTCACCGAACAGCGCCTGGGTATCGAGCGGAGCTTCATGGGCCGGCTCGCGGCGCAGATCGGCGATCGGTTCGATTACTTGATGCTTGACGCCGTCGACGAAATGCCGCGCCTCGACCCGGCCTTGCAGATGTTTCGCCGCGAGGTCGGGGCGGAATGCATTGGTGCGCGGGTCCAGGGTCATATTACGAATAGCGTGCCGTCAGCATGGCGTAGAGCGCCCGCGCCGTTTGGCATTCGGCACCTTCGGGACGGCCCGGCTTCGTGGCGTTGTTCCAGGCGAAGACGTCGAGATGCAGCCACGACTGTGCCGTCACGAACTTTTTCAGGAACAGCGCGGCCGTGATGGCGCCGCCCTGGCCGCCGGTGCTGACATTGTTGGTATCGGCGATCTTGGAATCGAGCATCGCCTCGTAGGGCTTGTAGAGCGGCAGCCGCCAGGTCGGATCGCTTTCCGCAGCGCCGGCGGCGGCGAATTCGGCGGCCAGTGCGTCGTCGTCGGTAAACGCCGCCGGCAATTCGGGCCCGAGGGCGACGCGCGCCGCGCCGGTCAGGGTGGCGAAGTCGGCGATGAAGACCGGCTTGTCGTCGTCGGCCAGCGCCAGCGCATCCGCCAGCACCAGGCGGCCCTCGGCGTCGGTATTGCCGATCTCCACGGTGATGCCCTTACGCGATTTGTAGATGTCGCGCGGCCGGAAGCTGGGGCCCGAGATGGAATTCTCCACCGCGGGGATCAGCACGCGCAGCCGCACCTTCAGCTTGCGCGCCATGATCATGTGGGCGAGGCCGAGCGCGGTGGCCGCGCCCCCCATGTCCTTCTTCATGTTGAGCATGCCGGTGTCCGGCTTGATGTCGAGCCCGCCGGTGTCGAAGCATACGCCCTTGCCGACCAATGTAACCTTGGGGTCACCCGGATTGCCCCAGACGATGTCGATCAGCCGCGGTGCGCGCGGCGAGCCCTTGCCGACCGCCTCGATCAGGGGAAATTCCGCGGCCAGCGCATTGCCGCGCGTGACGTCGAAATTGGCGCCGTGCTGTTCGGCCAACTTGCGCGCGGCGTCCTCGAGTTCGTCCGGGCCCATGTCGTTCGACGGCGTGTTGATGAGGTCGCGTGTGAGCGTTACACCTTCGACGATGCGGGTGAGATCGTCGCCATCGACGCCGTCCGTCACCACGAGGCGCGCGTTGCGGCTGTCGGCTTTGCGGTAGCGGCTGAATTGATAGGCGCTGAGCGCAAAGCTGAGCGCGGCGAGGCGCGCGTCATGCGGAGCGTTGGCGAAGCGATAGACGCCGTTTGGCAGCACGGTTGCCAATTGCCCTGGCCGCAGCAGGTCCTTGACCGGCTCGTCGGCCGCCTCGATGCCGAACAGCACGCCGGCAATGGTGCCGTCGGCCTTCGGCACGATCAGATGCCGCCCTGGCTTTGGCTCGTAGCCGGTGGCGCGGACATAGACCTGCTCGCGGTCGTCGATGCCGGCGAGGGTCGCCTCGAAGGTCGCCGCATTGACGAACAGAATCGGGATCGCCGGCGCTTCGCCGGCTCTCGCGTAAATCGGGTGCATGTCACCTCCGCGGCGTCCTCGGGAATGGCCTTTATAGGCGATTCTGGCGGGCCGCCAGCATGCCGCCGGCGGCGCCAACGCCGGGTTAACCACTCGTTAGGGTTAACGTTTTATTGCTCGGGTATGCCCAGACGCCGGAATCCCATGGGATATAGGACGAACCGCGCCGCGCGCTTTCTGGCCTCGGCCGCTGTCGCCGCCGTGCTGGCGCTGCCCATGGCGGGCTGCAAAACCACCTCCGACGACACCACGGGGTCGATCGGCGCACCCTCGGCGCCGCGCAGCGATACCGAATGGCGCCGCGCGCTCGACATCTGGGGCGCGCGCTACCGCGAAGACCCGAACAACGCCGAAGCCAGCTTGCGCTACGCTGAAGCCTTGCGTGCCACCGAGCAGCGGGCCCAGGCGGTCGCCGTGCTGGAACAGGCCGCGATGCGCAACCCGAACAACATGCCCTTGCTCGGCGCCTACGGCCGTGCGCTGGCCGAAGCCGGCGATCTCAACCAGGCGCTCGACGTGCTGAGCCGCGCGCATACGCCGGACAACCCGGATTGGCGGGTGCTGAACGCGCAGGGCGCGGTGCTTGACCAAATGGCCCGCCATGCCGAGGCGCAGAAGATGTATTCCTCCGCGCTCAAGATCGTGCCGGACGAACCGTCGGTGCTGTCTAATCTCGGCCTGTCTTACGCGCTGATGAAGAATTTGAAACTGGCCGAAACCACGCTGCGGCGCGCCGTGTCGCAGCCCAACGCGGCGCCGAAGGCGCGGCAGAACCTGGCGCTGGTGGTCGGCCTGCAAGGCCGCTTCGCCGAGGCCGAGACCATCGCGCGCGCCGATCTGCCGCCCGACGAGGCGGCCAACAATGTCGTCTATCTACGGCAGATGTTGGCGCAACAATCCGAGTGGAAGAAGCCGGGGCGCAAACCTTACGTACCGCCGCCCGACGCGGGCGGTTGAACCGCGGCGTCTACTGGATCGCCATGACCTTGATATAGGCCGGGCCTAGAATGACGATGAACAGCACCGGCAGGAAGAACACGATCATCGGCACCGTCAGCTTGGGCGGGAGGCCGGCGGCTTTCTTCTCGGCTTCCGACATGCGCAGGTCGCGGTTTTCCTGCGCCATCACGCGCAGCATGGCGCCCAGCGGCGTGCCATAACGTTCGGCCTGCTGCAGGGCCATACAGACCGACTTCACGCCTTCCAGATCGGTGCGCTTGGCCAAGTTCTCATAGGCCATGCGGCGATCCTGCAAATACGACAACTCCGCCGTCGTCAGGGTCAGTTCTTCGGCGAGCGCGATCGACTGGCTGCCGACCTGTTCGGCCACCTTCTTGAAGGCCGCTTCGATCGACATGCCGGATTCGACGCAGATCAGCAGCAGATCGAGCGTGTCCGGGAAGGCGCGCTTGATCGACAGCTGGCGCTTCTTGATCTTGTTCTTGAGCATCAACAGCGGCAGATGCATGCCGATATAGGCGGCGGCGATGCACAGGCCGAGCTTGACCATCGGCGGCTGGCTGAAGTCGGTCGCGACAAATAGATAGAAGGCTGCGAACAAGAAGGCCGCGATTGGCGTGACCATGCGGAAGAAGAGATAAGTCACGTAAGGCGCCTGGCCGCGATAGCCGGCCTGCACCAGCTTGAGCCGGGCCTCTTCCTGGCCGACCCATTTGCTCAGGTTGAAGCCTTCCACGATCGCCTTGATCGACTGCTTCGGCGATTGGCGCAGATTGATCTTCTGGTTGTCCTTGGCCATGCGCTCGCGTTCGCGGGCGCGGATCTTCTCGCGCTCGACCGCCACCGCCTTCATCCGCGCGTTCAATGCGTCGCCAAAGGCGTAAGGCATAGCGATCGTCAGAATCGTCGCCATCGCGGCGACGGCCGCGAACAGCATCGTCATCGACTTGACGTTCAATATGTTGACCAGAAGGTCGATCATCGGACTGACTTTGTTTGTCTAGAAGTCGAAGTTGATCATTTTTTTCATCACCAGGACGCCCATCAACATCCATGCGCCTGAGCAGGCCAGCATGACGTGGCCGAGCGGTTCGGTGAAAAGCAGCGAGATATATTGCGGGCTGGTGACGTAGACCATGGTCATCACCGCGATCGGCAGCGCGCCGATGATCGACGCCGAGGCCTTGGCCTCCTGCGACATGGCCTGGATCTTGGCCTTCATCTTCTTGCGGTCGCGCAGCACGCGCGACAGGTTGCCGAGCGCTTCCGACAGGTTGCCGCCGGCCTTCTGCTGGATCGAGATGACGATACCGAAGAAGTTCGCTTCCGGCACCGGCATGTTCTCATAAAGCTTGCCGCAGGCCTCGCCGAGCGGCAGGCCGATGGCCTGCGTGTCGACGATGGTGCGGAACTCGGAGCGCACCGGCTCCGGTGCGTCCACCGTAATCATTTTAATGCAGTCGAGCAGCGGCAGACCCGTCTTGATGCCACGCACGATGATATCGACGGCGTCCGGGAAGGCGTTGAGAAACTTGTTTTCGCGGCGCTTCTTCAAGAAGGACAGCAGCCAGCGCGGCAGGCCAAAGGCGCCGACAAAGCCACACCCTGCGGCCGGCAAGAGGCCGCCGCCGAAAATCAAGCCCAACAAAAACATGACGGCGCCGATGCCGGCCGAAATGAACATGAACTGGCGTTTCGACCAGGAAAGGCCGGCCTGTGCGATCTTCACGGCCAACGGCACGCTTTTGTTTTTCTTGTGCTTCTCGTCCAGTTCCTTGAGCGTCGTCTCGACGACGTCGCGGCGCGATTTTTGCGGTCCGCGCGTGGCGCGCGACACCACCTCGGCCTTGGCGACGCTCGCCATCCGCTCCTCGGCCTTTCTTTCGCCGGACAGGATCGGATAGACGAAGACGTAGGCGATGCCGCCGACGGCGACGGCAGCCAGGAAAAATACAGCTATCGGTTCCATGGCTTGCTAGCCCCGCATAGCGCTGTTGGCGGCTTCGGCGGCGTCGAGCGCTGCGGCCAGGCGCTTTTCCTCGCCGTAGTAGCGCGCGCGGTCCCAGAAACGCGGACGGCCGATGCCGGTCGAGCGGTGGTGGCCGATGATGTTGCCGTCGGCGTCTTCCCCCGTCATGTCGTAGACGAACAGGTCCTGGGTGATGATGACGTCGCCTTCCATGCCCATCACCTCGGTGATGTGCGTGATCTTGCGCGAGCCGTCGCGCAGACGCGCCGCCTGGATGACGACGTCGACCGAGGCGCAGATCATTTCGCGAATGGTGCGCGACGGCAGCGAGAAGCCGCCCATGGTGATCATCGATTCGAGGCGCGACAGGGCCTCGCGCGGGTTGTTGGCGTGCAACGTGCCCATCGAACCGTCGTGGCCGGTGTTCATGGCCTGCAACAAGTCGAAAGCCTCGGGTCCGCGGACTTCGCCGACGATGATGCGTTCCGGGCGCATACGCAGACAGTTTTTGACCAGGTCGCGCATGGTAACCTGGCCCTCGCCTTCGAGGTTGGGCGGCCGGGTTTCCAGACGCACCACGTGCGGCTGCTGCAACTGCAATTCGGCGGCGTCTTCGCAGGTGATGATGCGTTCGTCGTTGTCGATGAACTCGGTCAGGCAGTTCAGCAGCGTGGTTTTGCCGGAGCCGGTGCCGCCGGACACCAGCGAATTGACGCGGACGCGGCCGATGATCTCGAGGATCTCGGCGCCTTGCGGCGTGATGGTCCCGAATTTGACGAGCTGGTCGAGCGTCAGCTTGTCCTTCTTGAACTTACGAATAGTGAGCGCGGGACCGTCGATCGCCAGCGGCGGCACGATAGCGTTCACACGAGAACCGTCGGGCAAACGCGCGTCGCAGATCGGCGAAGATTCATCGACGCGGCGGCCGATCTGGCTGACGATGCGCTGGCAGATGTTCAAAAGCTGCTGGTTGTCGCGAAAGCGGATGCTGGTCTTTTGAATCTTGCCCTTGACTTCGATGTAGACCGTGCCGGAGCCGTTCACCATGATGTCGGCGATGTCGTCGCGCATCAGCAACGGCTCGAGCGGGCCGAAGCCGAGCACGTCGTTGCAGATGTCGTCGAGCAATTCCTCTTGCTCGGAGATCGACATCACGATGTTCTTGATGGCGATGATTTCGTTGACGATGTCGCGGATTTCCTCGCGCGCCGAATCGGCGTCGAGCCGCGCCAGTTGCGCGAGGTCGATGGCCTCGATCAGGGCGCCGAAAATCGTGCCCTTGACCTCGTAATAGGTCTCGGAGCGGCGGGTATCGATCGAGGTCGGAATGTTGTTGATGGGCGACGGCGCGCGCGTCGGCGACGGCGCGGACACCAAGGGCGCGCCGAGGCCGTCGGACGGAAACGGCGTGAGCGATTGCTCGGCCGGTTTGGACGCGGGGCTCGGCCCGGCCTTCTGCGGCTCAGCCGCCTGCGGCGCCAGCGGCGGCGAGGCCACGCGCGCTTCTGAAGTTCCGCTACGCTTACCGAACACGAATTCCGCCTCTCTTGCTTAGTCTTTTGACACTCACGCTTTGCGGTTCATCAATTTCGAGAGCAACGGCGTCAGCAAGCCGCCGCGCGAACGTTTGGCTTCGGCGCGGCCGGTGAGGATTTGCGCCAATAGGCGGAACATTTCCGCGCTCTTATGGCTCGCGGACACTTCGGCGATCATCTGGCCGTTATTGGCGGCGGTGCCGAACAATTGCGGCTCGAACGGGATCACCACCAGCGGCTGGTCCTCCAACGCCTTGGCGAAGTCGGCCGGTGCGATTTCCGGACGTTTCGGCACGCCGACCTGGTTGAGGCAGTAATAGGGCTTGTGGTCGTTCGGCCGCGCCTGGCGTAGCAGATCGACGATATTCTTGGCGTTGCGCAGATTGGCGAGATCGGGTGCGGCGACGACCAGGATGTCGTCGGCGCTGACCAGGAGGCGCCTGGTCCAGCCGGACCAGATATGCGGCACGTCGAGCACGACGCAGGGAATCGAACTGCGCAGCGAATCGAGAATCGAGTCGAATGCTTCGGCGCCGAAATCGTAAACGCGCTCCAGCGTCGCCGGCGCGGCCAGCAGGCTGAGATGGTCGGTGCATTTCGACAACAGCCGGTCGACAAAGGCGGTGTCGATGCGGTCTGGCGAAAACACCGCGTCGGCGATGCCTTGCGGCGGATCCTGATTGTAGTCGAGCCCCGCGGTGCCGAAGGCGAGATCGAGGTCGGTGACGACCGCGTCCAGCGACAGGTCGCGGGCGATGGCCCAGGCGACGTTATGCGCGACGGTGGAAGCGCCGACGCCGCCCTTGGCGCCGACCACCGCGATGATGCGGCCGACCGCTTTGGCTTCCGGCGAGGTGAACAGACCGCAAATCGCGCGCACGATGTCGAGCGTGCCGACCGGGCCGATCAGATAGTCGCTCACGCCACGCTTGGTCAGTTCGCGATAGAGCGTGACGTCGTTGATACGGCCGATCACGACGACGCGGGTGCCGGCGTCGCAGACTTCGGCCAGCTGGTCGAGCTTGTGCAGAATGTCGTCGCCGCGCTGCTCGGATTCGAGCAGGATCACGTTTGGCGTCGGCGACGAACGATAGGCTTCGACCGCGGCGGTGGCGCCGCCCATCTGGATTTTGACATGCGCTTTGGCCAGCCGGCGATCCTCGCCGGCCGATTGCACCGCGGCGGCGGTTTCGACTGACTCGCAGAAGGCCTGCACCGAGACGCGGGGCGCCGGTGCGATGTGTTCTTCGATGGCCTCGGCGCCCCCGGGCGCCATCGGCTCGAGGTCGGCGACGGCAACTTGCTGTGCGTGTTTGATCATTTGCCGAGATCGCTGATTTTGCCGGTGTCATAAGCCGGAGCATAGGTACCCGACGGACTTTCGCCCTTGCGGTATTTGTCGATCGCGACGGTGCGGCGGGCCGTGTAAGACGGTCCTTCGCCGCGCGGCTGCACCAGATCGGCCGGATTATCGACCATGGCGGCGAGATTGCGCTGCTGCGCGCAGCCGAGATTCCAATAAGGCTGGTTTTCGTTGTAGGCCTTGTCCGCCGGGCCGAGATCGGTGGGCCACAGGCCGCAGGGACCGGCCGTCGCGGTCAGCTTCGAGTAATTGATCTTGATGCTGGCGAGCGCGGTGTCGGCGGGACGGTAGTTGCGCGTGTAGACGGCACGCTGCGGCACGCCGGAGGCAGCAAAGATCGAATGAATTTCGCGCATCGAATCGGCGGCGGCCTGTCCGGTCGGGCCGCCGGTCGGAATATCGACGATGATGCCGCTGGTGGCCTCGCGCCGCCACAACTGCGCGAAGGCCAGGACGTCGGCGCGCTGCGACGGCGACAGGCCGCCGCGATTGCGGCCGACGAAGACCTCGACGGTGCGGTCGCCTTCCTTCAGCGTGATCGGATGGCGCAGTCGGTAATCGGTCGGGTAATCGGCCTGAACGACGCGGCTTTCGTTGCAGCCGGCCAGCATCGCGGCGACACCGCCGGCCGCCAAAAGCCGCAGCGCCACCTGGGCGCAGCGCCGGGCAACCGCCGTTTGGAGTTCTGTCATCAATCGTCTCCTGGTCCCGCTCAATCGAGGATGAATCCGTATTTGCCGCGGTAGCCGCCGGCAGGTTCCGCCGGCGCCGACGCCGGCTGGTTGGCCGTGCCGTAGATGCGATTCAATTTGCCGAGCAGCGCGGTCTGCGGATCGGACGGATCGGCAAAGCCGTCGTCGGGCTTGGACAGCATCTTCTGCGCCACCGCGCGAACGATGTAAGGCGTCACAATGACCATCAATTCGGTCTGGTTGTTGATGTAGTCGCGGCTCTTGAAAAGCGCGCCGAGAATCGGCAACTGCATCAAACCGGGGACGCCGTTGATCTGCTGCTTGGTCTGCTCCTGGATCATGCCGGCCAGCGCCAGCGATCCGCCCGACGGAATTTCCACGGTGGTCTCGGCGCGCCGCGTGCTGATCGACGGGATCGTCAGGGTTTGCGTCGAGCCGGGGACGGCGAGGGTCAAGGCGTTGTCTGTCGACAGGTCGGACACTTCGGTCATGACCTTGAGGCTGATGCGGCCTTCCGACAGCACCACCGGCGTGAACACGAGGCTGACACCGAACTTCTTGAAGTCGACTTGCGCCTGGCAGACCGGCGGCGACTTAGTGGTGTCGCAGGACAGGCCGTTCGGGATCGGGAACTCGCCGCCGGCCATGAAGGTCGCCGTTTCCCCGGAGATCGCCGTCAAATTCGGTTCGGCCAGCGTGCGCAACACGCCGGCACGATCCATCGCCTTCAACGTCGCCGTCACACCCTTCCACGAGCCGCCGAAGGCGGTGTTGCTGAGCGTCTGTCCGGTCGCGCTGAAGGCGTTCTGCGTATTGAGGTTGACGACGGCGGCGCCGTAACTCAGTGAAGGTGCCGCGAGATCGACGCCCAGCTGCTTGATGACGTCGCGACGAACTTCGGCAACCGTGACCTTGAGCATGACTTGGTCGCGGCCGCGTACGCTGATGCCGTTGACGACGCGGGTGCCGTCACCGACCAGCCGCGTGGCAATGTCGTAGGCCTGCTGCGATTCGGCACCACTCGCCGCGGTGCCGGACAATATGATGCCGTCGGTACCGATGCCTTCGATGCGGATATCGGAGTCCGGCAGAGTCTGCTTGAGCGCGCCCCGCACGCCATTGAGATCGCGCGTCACGGCGATATCGAAGCCCGCAATCTGTTTGCCGTTGGCGTCGAAGAAGAAGATGTTGGTCTGACCGACCGCGACACCGATCATGTAGACGCGCCGCGACGAACGGATGACCGCGTTGGCGACTTTGGGATTGGCGACCAGCACGTCCTTGATGTCGGCCGGCAGATCGATGGCCACCGATTTGCCGATACCGAGCGGCACGAAGCGCGACGTGGCTTCGCTGGCCGCGACCTGGATGACCGGCGTCGGCTGATCGGCGGCTTCGACGCCGTTTATCGGCGTCAGGCCGGCGCCTGCGAGCAGCGCCCCCAGCGCCGCCGTGCGGATCAACGTCTTGATCGCCGAATGTCCCGCCATATGACTCAGGCCCCTGAACGCGTTCATTTCGATGTCTGCGGCGTGCTCACGCCATAGCGGACGATATTGACGGTGTTTTTCTTGTTCGATTTGCCATCGTCCGGCACTTCGGATTTCGAAGCGTCGGTGACGCTGCGCAGCGCCAAGGACAGCGTGCCAACTTGCTGCGACAACACCAGCGTTTCAGCCTGGTTCGGGCTCAATTCCAGCGTCGCGGTCTTGCCGACGACGACTTTTTGGCCGCCCTTTTCCTCGATGTTCTGGTCGATCGCCAGCACACGGATATTGGTGAGAACGGTTTCGCTGGTCTTGGAGTCGCCGGCGCCGGCCTTGTCGGCATTCGGATCGCGGCGCGTCAGAATGACGTCGACACGATCGTTCGGCAGGATGAAGCCGCCGGCGCTGGTCTCCGGCGAGATTTGAGTCGACACGGCGCGCATGCCCGTTGGCAGAATCGCCGCCATGAAGCCGGAACCCTTGGCGTTCACGAGTTTGGCTTCGCGGATCGGCTCGCCGGCGATAAACGGTACGCGGGCGATCAGGCCCGACATATCTTCAACCGCTTGCGGGCGGTCGGTCTTGCGGATGAAATTGCCGCTCGATGCGCTGGCGGGCCATGGCTGCCACTGCACGTCGCCCGGTGCCAAAGCCTGGCCCATCGGGATATCGCCTTTGGCGACCAAAACGTCGACGCTTTGCGGCTGGACGAGCTCGGGCTTGACCTCCGGAGGCTTGTCCGAACGGCCTGCCAGCATGGCGGCGACTCCACCCGCAGCGATGGCGACCGACAGCACTACGACGCGCGCGGCTTTCATACACTTACTCTCACGGTACTTGCTCAGTTACTTGGCGGCCGAACGGGCCGCCCAACCCACATGGCGGCCAATGCAGCCGCTCGCACGGGATTTCATCAGCTAAAGGTCAAGGTATGGTTAAGCAGGGGTGTCTAAATCGAGTTAATATTTGCTTGCGGTCAAACCGGCTTCGCGAAAGCGAAGCATTCAACCGTCAACTGCCGAACGCGGGCATCCACCCGGTCTTGGGATAAACCGCGAGCGCGGCCGCGGCGAGCGCAATGCCGTAGGGAATGCCGCCGCCGGTTTCATGCAAGCGCATGATCCAAGGCTGGCGGGCGAGGGGGCCGGGCAACGGCAGTTTGCGGAACTGGATCAGGACCAGCGTCAGCACGCCACCGTACAGCGAGGCATAGACCAGATAATCCAGCAGATGGTCGAAGCCGAACCACAGCGCGGTGGCGGCCGCGAGTTTGGCGTCGCCGCCGCCGATCCAGCCTTGTGAGAAAAAACCGAACGAAACCACGAGCACCACCGCGCCCGCGGCCAGATGCATGCCGATCGCTTCGAGGCTCATGCCGGTGACCAGCGCCAGCATGAAAAAGCCGGCGGTCAACGCCAGCGACAGCCGGTTCGAAATCGTCATGGTCAGGAGATCGCTTGAGGCGGCAAAGGCCATCAGCGCCGGAAACAGCAGAAGCCTGATACCGTCTGCGAGCATCATCGGATTTAGCCCTTGCGCGCAATCGCGCGCGTCCTCACCGCAGATTACGCGGCGCTTGCTTGCCGTCCGGTTACGCCGGACGTCTTTACCGCCGGTTAAGAATCCGAAACTGGCCCGGTGTAAAAAAGCAAAAGGCTCCGGCAAGTGGCCGGAGCCTTTGTAACGCGTTGCACGTCGCGACTACTTGAGCTGGGTCGAGATGCTGTTGAACTTGGTATTGAGCGAGGTGCCGAGGCCGTTCACGACCGCAATGATCGCGACGGAGATGCCGGCAGCGATCAGGCCATATTCGATGGCCGTGGCGCCGGAGTTGTCCTTCACGAAGCGCAGGAAGAGGTTTTTCATCGGTAGCTCCTTGATCCACACGAGGCTGTCTGAGCTGATCCCGGGGGCAAGATTTTTTCCCGCTCCCAAGAACCATGCCGCAACCTAGCGGGCAGGTCTTGCATGGCGGTTAATGGCACTGAAGAAACCCGGGGTAATATGTGGTATATAATACGTGGTTAATGCATTATTACTACAACGTTAGTACGGTTATCAAAACATAAATTCATTATATACTGAATATAGCTCATACTATTCATTACAATACATAAGATCACCGAATAAATTCATTGTAAAGGCCCTAGTTACTCCGGGCCGGGCTGCTTTACGTGTCGCCGCAATACTGTGCGGTGCGGCAATACCGGAGGCGGCAGGTCTATCCAGCGCCCACAGCGGCAGCCGGGATTGCCGTCGATGGTTGGATTCACTGCATGTTAACGGGGCAAGCCGATACCGGAGCGGCCGGTTTTCAACGCGAGCCCGCGCCATGTTCAATGAATTCCTTGCCGTGTTTGTTGTCGCCGGGCAGACGATGCTCAAGCTCGTGCCGATCACCATCGCCTTTGGCATCGGCTTTGCAGTTCTGACGCACTGGTCGGCTTGCAATCCGGGGAACCCGTGGTGGCGCAAGCGCGAAATCGTCACCGACATCCTGTACTGGTTTTTGATCCCGATGCTGGCGCGCTTCGTGCGCATCGGCCTGATGGTGCTGGGTGCGGCGCTGCTGTTCAACATCCATGGCGTCGAGGCGCTGAACCGATTCTACGATGACGGCTTCGGCCCGCTCGCCACGCTGCCGCTTTGGGCGCAGGCGCTGTTTTTCATCGTCGTCTCCGATTTCCTGACCTATTGGACGCACCGCGCATTCCACCAGCCGGATCTCTGGAAATACCACGCCATCCATCATTCCTCGGAGGACCTCGACTGGATTTCGGCGGCGCGGTTTCATCCCATCAACGTTTTCCTCGGCACCGTGCTGGTCGATGTCGCTCTGCTGCTCGCCGGCATTTCACCGAATGTCATGTTGTGGGTCGGGCCTTTCACCACCGCCACGTCGGCCATGGTGCACGCCAATCTGAACTGGAGCTTCGGGCCGTTCAAATACGTGCTGGCGAGCCCCGTGTTTCACCGCTGGCACCACACCGCGCCGGACCGCGGCGGCGACAAGAATTTCGCCGGCACCTTTCCGGTCTGGGATCTAATGTTCGGCACCTTCTACATGCCTGAAAACGAAATGCCGGACGCCTATGGCGTCGACGATTTACATTTTCCAGCAGGTTTTGGCGCCCAAATGCTCTATCCCTTCCGCCATCTGATCGACGAGTGGCGGACGCGGCGCGCGCGCGGCCGCGAAAGCTCGAAACCGGTCTGACGGTGGGCGCCCGCTCAAATCGCGGACAACCGGGGCCTTTGCACTTCGTTCACCAATTTGCAGTCAACTCGGCCCGTCGTATCCCGTCTTTGTCGGGCGGTTTCGGCCCTGTCAGTTGCGTATTGTAGCGTGGAGAGTTCTATGTCGGCGGTGGGTGCGCGTCGCAAGCGGCTGGTCGTTGTATCGGTCGTGGCGCTAAGTGCCGTGCTGGCTGCTTCCGCCGCTGTGGCCGAGACCTTCACCGTCAATATCGACCAAGCCCACATCATGCGGCTGCCCGATAAGGTCGCCACCATCGTCATCGGCAATCCGTTGATCGCAGATGCCTCGCTGCAAGGCGGCGGCGTTCTGGTCGTAACCGGCAAGAGCTTCGGTTCGACCAACCTCTTGGCGCTCGATCGCGCCGGCAAAACCGTGCTCGACACCACAATCCAGGTCAATGGGCCGTCCGGCGGCCAACTGGTGGTGGTGTACAAGGGCGTCGACCGGGAATCCTATAGCTGCACGCCGGAATGCTCACCGCGCATCACGCTCGGCGACGAGGCCAAATTTTTTGGCGACACGCTGGGGCAGTCCGGCACCCGCAACAGCCAGGCGCAGGCGCCGAACAAGTAGCGCCAAGGTTAGCGCCGGCTTAACGCGGTCGCTTCGTTTCGAGGCAATCTGCGCAAGAGTTTGAAAACACCATTCGGGTACCGTGTTGCCACTCTTCATCGTGGGCCGCTTGTCATGGCTGATGCCACACACCGCAACATCTTCACTAGGCTGCGCCGGCTGTTGCCCGCGCGCCTGGCGCGCCGCTTCCTGCGCCAGGAAAAGGGCGCCGCCGCGGTCGAATTCGCGCTGGTCGCGGCGCCGTTTCTGGCGCTGCTGTTCGCAATTATCGAAACCGCCTTCGTCTTCTTCGCCCAGCAGACCTTGGAAGCGACCGCCGCGGATTCCGCCCGCCTCATCATGACGGGGCAGGCGCAAACCGCGGGCTACGCGCAAAGCGACTTCAAGACCGCCGTCTGCTCGCGCGTCACCGGCTTGTTCGACTGCGCCAATGGCATGACCGTCGACGTCAAAACCTACACGACCTTCGGCTCCGTCAACAACACGCCGCCGGTCACCAATGGCGTGTTCGACACCACGAAGGCCGGCTACGTTCCCGGTGGTCCCGGCTGCATCGTCGTCGTGACGCTGTATTACCAGTGGCCGATCTACGTCTCGATGTACAACACGGCGCTGTCGAACCTCAACGGCAACAAGCGGCTTCTCGTCGCGACCTCAGTGTTCCGCAACGAACCTTATGGGCCTGCCGGATCATGCTGACCATCTTGCGGCGGATTTCACGTCTTACCCGCGACAGCCGCGGCGTCTCGGCCGTCGAGTTCGCGCTGCTGGCGCCGGTGATGCTCGGGCTTTATTTCGGCTGTGCGGAAGTCGCGACCGGCGTCGGCACCGACCGCAAGGTCAGTTTGATTTCGGCGGCTCTCGCCAACCTGACGGCGCAAGCAACGTCGATCAGCACGACCGATATGTCGAACATCCTCGATGCGTCGAGCGCGATCATTTCGCCTTACGATTCCACCAAGCTGAAGATGACCGTGACCTGCATCAAGATCGACGGGAGCAAAAACGCGACCGTAAAGTGGAGCGTCACGCGCGGCGGCACGGCGAACACGGGCACCATCTCGATTCCCAGCGCGCTGGCGGTCGCCAACAGCTGGCTGATCCTGTCGCAGGCGTCCTACGCCTATACGCCGACGGTCGGCTACACTATCAGCGGCACGCTGACGCTGTCCGACCAGATGTACATGACGCCGCGCATCTCGCCGCCGACCTACGGCACCACGGCCTGCACCTAGCCGGCGTTACAGCGGCAGGGCGGTCGTCGATTTGATCCGTTCCATGGCGAAGCGCGAGGTGACGTTTTTCAACGGCACGGTCGCGATCAGCTTTTTATAAAACGTATCGTAGCCCGGCATGTCGTGCACCACGACGCGCAGCATGTAATCGACGTCGCCCGCCATGCGGTAAAATTCCATCACTTCCGGCATGGCGCCGACGGTCGTGGCGAACTTCGCCAGCCAGTCCTGCGAGTGGTCGCCGGTCTCGACCGAGACGAAAACGGTAATGCCGAGCCCAACTTTTTCCGGATTGATGATGGCGACGCGGCGCGTGATAACGCCGTCGGCGTCGAGCCGCTGCAGCCGTTTCCAGCAGGGCGTTGACGACAGGCCGACGCGCTGGCCGATTTCCGCGACCGAGAGCGAGGCGTCTTCCTGAACCACGGCGAGGATCTTGCGGTCGATGGCGTCCATTCTACGGAATCCTCTAAATCTGGCATAGGCAGTCTAGCGACAGCATCCAAGATAGAATAATTTTCTTATTTGTTCCTCGCATCTGTCTTTATAGAGAAAAATATTCTATTTCAAGCGTAATCTCACGAGGCATCGCGGTCCTTTCCGCCCGGACATCCTTTCATGCACAACGGTATTCTCCCCTTCCTGAAATCCACCGCCCGCCGGCTTATCGCCGCGATGCTGTTCAGCGCCGCGGTCGCCGCCTCGGCCGCAGGCGCCCACGCCGCGGAGCCGCTGGTCACGCCGGCCTGGCTCGGCAGCCATCTCGAAGACGGCAAGGTGGTCGTGCTCGACATCCGCTCGGCGATCGACGGCAGCACGCCGGAGGCCTTTGCGCAGGGCCATATCCCGGGCGCCGTGCACAGCGACTACGACAAAGGCGGCTGGCGCGTTGAGCGCAACGGCGTGCCTTTCATGGTGCCGACCAAAGCCGAACTGGAAAAACTCATCGGCGAACTCGGCATCGACGAAGACAGCCATGTCGTCGTGGTGCCGGCGGGCGTGAGCTATTCCGATTTCGGCGCCGCCGCGCGCACCCTGTGGACGCTAAAATATGCCGGCGTCGCCAATGTCTCGATCCTCGACGGCGGCCTCGCAGCCTGGAAGGCGTCAGGTCAGAAGCTTGAGACCGGCACGCATGTGCCGTCGCCGACGATTTTCAGCGCGACGCTCGACACCAGCATCCTGGCGCTGGCCAGCGACGTCGAGAAAATCGAGACCTCCGGCCAGGCGACGCTGATCGATGCGCGCCCGGCGCCGTTCTACAACGGCAAGGAAAAGGCGCCTCAGTCGCAGGCCTATGGCCACATCCCGGGCGCTCTCAGCCTCGACAGCGCCGAATTCTACGACGCCGCCACCAACCGGTTGAAGCCGAAGGCCGAACTCGCGGCGCTGGCGAACCACTTGCCGGCAGGTCCTGCGGTGACCTACTGCAACACGGGACACTGGGCCGCGACCGACTGGTTCGTGCTGCACGAGGTGCTCGGCCGCAGCGCCGACCGGCTTTATGCCGGTTCGATGGTGGAATGGACCAGCAATGCAAGCCGGCCTGTTGAGTCGGCGCGCACGAAGTGGGACGATCTGAAAAAGAAGCTCGGTCTCGGGTCTTAACGATCTGAGCCGGCCGTTTCAGGAGTTCTCATGTCCACTGCGACTGTGGCGGCGCCGCGCACCGGCGCCGCAATCGGCATCGACCGGCTGTTTCTGACGCTCGCCATCGGCGCCACCGCGATCCTGGTCGCGCTGGTGCTGCTCGACAACCAGCCATTGTCGGCGGCGCTGGTCCTCGGCGGCTTCGGCCTCGGCATCGCCTTTCTCAAGGCGGAATTTTCCTACACCGCGTCGTGGCGGCGCTTTCTCACCAAAGGCGAGGCGGGCGGCCTCCTTGGCGGCCTGATCGTGATCGCAATCTGCGCGCTGGCCGTGGTGCCGGTCGCAGCGCTCAAGCCGAACTTCGGCGGCGCCATCGCGCCGCTCGGCCCGTCGCTGGTCATCGGCGCTTTCGTCTTCGGTATCGGCATGCAGCTCGCCAATGGCTGCGGCTCCGGCACGCTTTACACCGTCGGCGGCGGCTCGGGCCGCATGCTGTTCACGTTGGCTTTCTTCATCATCGGCAGCGTGCTGGGCAGTCTGTCCTTGCCGCCGTTCCTGGCGCTCGGTGGCATCGATCCGGTTTTGGCGTCGGATTATCTCGGCCCCTGGGGCGGACTGGCGGCGACGCTGGCCAGCATCGCGTTGGCCGCGGCGCTGATCGTCGCGGTGGCGAAGCGGCGCGGCGCCAACTGGCGGCCGTCGCGCAATTACATCGTCGGCGGCATCGTCATCGGGCTGCTGTGCCTGGCCGTATTCTTCGCCGGCGGCCATCCATGGAGCGTGACCTACGGCTATACGATCTGGGGCGCCAAGATTTTTGCAGCGCTTGGCTTCGACTTTTCCCATGCCGGCTTTTGGCAATGGCCGGGCAACAAGCAGGCGCTCGCCAGCTCAGTGCTCTCGGACACATCGAGCCTGACCGACTTCGGCATGATCTTCGGCGCCATGGCGGCGGCCGCCGCCACCAAGCCTTTCGCGGCGAGCGCCTGGCCGCCGTTCAAGTCGATCCTCGCGGCCATTATCGGCGGTTTATTGATGGGATGGGGCGCGCGGCTCGGCTTCGGCTGCAACATCGGCGCCTTTGTCGGCGGCGTCGCCTCCGGCTCGCTGCACGGTTGGGTCTGGTTCGCGGCGTGCTTGCCCGGCTGCCTGATCGGCATCCGCCTGCGGCCGCTGTTCGGCCTGTCGCGGGAGTAGCTTATGCGCAAGACATATTTGGTTGTTACGCTGATCGCGCTGATCGTCATTGTTGGCAATCATTTGGTCAGCCCGTCGTCGGGCCGCGCCGTGTCGCCGGAGGATTTCGCCGGCGCCTGCGCGCCCTGCGGCGCGCCGTGTCCGTCGAAGAAGTAGTGGGGCGAGCGCCTAAGCGTTCTTCGTCAAAAACGCATCCACTTCCGCCCGCGTCGGTGCGCCCATCAGGCCGCCGAAGCGCGTGCATTTGATCGCGGCCGCCGCGGCGGCAAAGCGCATGGCGTCGATCTCGTCGCCAGTCTCGGCGAGGCGGTAGGTGAAAGCACCA
>Ga0265314_10000438_pt1 | contig 55668 bp, 37 predicted proteins | sample 4126metaG_FD_203106 | JGI IMG/M metagenome (GOLD analysis project Ga0265314, IMG submission 203106) | Rhizosphere microbial communities from Carex aquatilis grown in University of Washington, Seatle, WA, United States - 4-1-26 metaG | ecosystem: Host-associated > Plants > Roots > Rhizosphere >... | reverse complement strand
TCTCGATGGTCAGCGCCGGCTCGCTTTGCATGTCGGAAACGCGGGTGGCCTGGTTGAACCAGCGGTACATCGCCTCGCGGTTTTCCTGCGAGTAGCCGTGGTCCGTCGGGCCAATGTGGAGCTTGATGTTGTCGGGCTGGCCCAGCAATGTATAGAGCCGCTTCAAACGGGTGTAAGCCTCGATCGACCCGCGGACGTCGAAAAAGTCGCGCTCTTTCGCCAGGATGATCACTGGTTTGGGGGCCATCGCGGCCAGGAAATCGGAATGATCGAGGCCCAGGGCCAGCACTCCAGGGGGGCATTGTTCGGAATCGGCCGGCAGCTCGTTTTCCAGATTGCGCCGGAACGTCGTCACGAAGCACCCTGGGGCGGCCATCGTCCAGCGCCGCTCGAGGCCGCACAACCAGGCCGTCATCGTCCCACCTCCGGAATTGCCCGTGATGCCCACGTGCTGCGGGTCGACTTCCTCTCGCGTAAGCAAGTAGTCCAACGCCCGGATTCCGTCCCAGGCCCTCCAGGCCCCAAAGAACTCGCCCACCAGAAGTTGCTGGTTGCCGGCGTAGAGGTGCTCGGCCACACCCGCGCCGCGCCGCGGCTTCCGCTCGTCGTCGACGTATTGCAACCGTTCTCCCTGGCCGATCGGGTCGAAAATCAGAGTCACGTAACCCATGCGGGCCAACGCTTGGGCAAAGCTCTGGTAGAATTCGGCCGCCTTGCCGTTGGCCGAGTGCCCGCACGATCCGACGACCCCGGGTAGCGGGAACGAGCGTCCCTTGGGAACGTACAAGTTCGCCGTGACAGGAAACTCGGGCCGGCCTTCGAAGATCACGCGCTCGATGCGATACGTGTCGCGGTCGACGGTGCCGGTCACGCGCGGGCAAAGCGGCGTCTTCTCCCACTCGGGGCCGAACGATTGGCGGATCTTTGCCCGCACATCGCCGACGTAAGCTTCCGCGTCGGCTTGGGTCTTGAGTGCGGCCCGCACGGCATCGGCCCGGGCCTCGACCTGCCGGACCTGCGCGACGAACCATTCCTGCACCATCCGCGGAAACCGATTGAGCGGCTTGAATGCGGCCGTTGTATCGCCATCAGCCGCCCAGGAGATCGCCTCGGCGAGCCATTGCCAGGTCGACACCCCCGCCGCCGAAACCACCGCCGCGCGTAACAGTTCGCGCCGGTCAATCGCCATGATGATTCTCCCGAGTGTTGCCGGCGAACATTGCCGGCCAGCCGTAAAGTACCAAATATACTCCGAGCGGCTGGGAATGTGACCTGGCTGAGTGGAATGGCAGTGGGCTACGACCCCTTCGTAAGAGGCCAGGGGGACGCGACGGAAAATCGGACGTTCTACTTTGGTTTAAATGAGGACCGAAAAGTGGAAATTCTACTTAGGTTTCAATGTAGAATGTCCCCATTGCCTTGCCCGGCGGAGAATCGTGGTCAACGAGTCCCGTGGCGTCGGCACTGGCACAATCGTCGTTTCTACGGTAGTTTCATGCACGGTAGTTTCGTGCATGGTGGCGTACTCCTTGGGTTAACGGCCTTTCGACAAACGCCCCCTTTTTCAAAACCCCATCCAACCATTGGTTCATTCCCCGAGTGTCCAACATGTCATCTTCTCACCGGCTGTTCTCGCTCACGCGTCGCAAATTCCCGCGAAGCAATATCCGTTCGCTTCCGGGCAAGCCCCGGTCATGGTTTATGCCTCAGTTCGTGCAACTGGAAGACCGCTGCCTGCTTTCATTCACGCCGACCTTGGTCGATGGCGGCGGCGCAACCAGCCTCGACCAGGTGCTCTACTCGCTCTCGACGAGCACGCCGAAGATACCGGCCGACATGCCAGTGAAGCTGCTTACCATCATGAACAACAGCCCTAACATCGTGTATCCCATTCTTCTGGATGCGAACTCCACGCCCGATTTCACCCAGGGCCAGGTGGTCCAAATCGACTTTGACCCCAAGACCCAAGGCGGCTCGGGCTTTAGCGCTCAGCACCCGCCGCAAGTCGTTTTCAAAAACGGCGGGGGCTCCGGCGCCTCGGCCGAGGTATCCGTCAATGGCCAGGGGCAGATCTACTCCTTGAAGCTGACGGGTGTCGGCGCCGGCTATACTTCAGCGCCCGACATCTCGTTCGACGACAGCGCCAACGGCAACAATGGGTCGGGCGCTTCCGCCACCGCGAAGATCAGTAACCTGTCACCCGGCCAGAACGGTCAGAAGGCCCTGTATGACCCGCTCGACACCTTGAATCAGGGCTACCGTGGCTACATTGGGGAAGTCGATCCGAACAATCCAAACCAGGTTGACGCGGGCTTGCAACCCTGGCACCAGGTCACCGTACAACTTCCGCTGGTGTTCTGGGATGGGGCCAGAGTCTTCTTCGCGACCAATGGCACCGGAACGCTCCAGTCGGCAAGTGACCCGGGCAATCCTCTCAACTCGGCCGATCCCTGGCAATTCAATGCGGCCGCCCCAGCGTTCATGCCGCTTCCAGGCGACGCCTATAGCGCCACTTTCGCCGATCCCGCGGAGGGACCGACATCCGCCAATTCCGCGGGCAGGGTCCTTTGGTATCACGATAGCAACGGCAATCTCACCGGACCGAAGGGATTTGCGGACGACGCCCCCGGGCAGTTGACGGAATTCACCATCCGCGATCTGAGTCAGGTCAAATTTGCCCCAAACATGCCTCAAAACGAGTTGGTTACGCCGGTACTTAATTACGACGTATCGTATGTCGATGAGCTGGGCCTCCCGGCGATGATGGAATCGACCGACAGCTACCCCGCCACCAACCCGGAAATCACCGGCGCCTTGGCTGGGATCGGAGCCGACTTGAGCGTGCCACAGATGCAACAGCTCATCGCCGTCTTCACTCAAACCACTCCGGGCACGGCCAACACCCTCCTCGGACAGTATTTTGGCGGCAAAGGCTACGACCAATATAATTTCCCCAGCAGCATTTCAAATTTCGACCTCCTCCCAGGAGGATTCAATGTCTTCGCGGATTCCGCTCTCGCGGACAGCGAATCCACTTATAACTTCCTCGCGTCGCAGACCGTCAAATCCTTCAAGCTCGACAGCGGCGGCGCGGTTTACCGGGTAGATACGGGCTCCGCCGGCGGCAACGGTGTCGTCACGGTCGGCAGCGCTGACATCACTTCAATCGACCCGGCGAAAATCGTCCAACTGGTGAAAGGAATGATCGTCGCCGATTCCGGCCAGGGCCCGGGGGGACAAGGCAATTACTTTCCCGCGGGGACCTATATCACCAACGTCGACACGGTCAACGACAAGGTCACGGTGAGCAACCCCGCTTATTTTGCCAACTCGGGCAATGGTAGCGGGACATTCGCCCTGACGTTTATCGGCTCTGAATGGACCTCGGCCATCGGCGGCACCGACGGCAGTACGCCCCAAATCACCGGTATCGATCCCAGCGCGGGTCAATTCCTCAGTCCCGGAATGCTGGTCACAGGGCCGGGCATCACCGGCTATGCCACCATCAAGACACTCATCACGAGTGGTGGCGAGGTAACGGGGGTCACGCTGGTCGACAACTCGAGCCCGATCCCAAAACCTTTTGTCCCGGCGATGGCGAGCGCGACGAGCGGCACCGCGTTTGTCTTTTCGGCGGGGCCCTCATCTTATGTGGCCCAGGCCCTGATCAACCTCTGGTACGCCTGGGCCGACTACTACGTCCAAAATGCGGGCGCGACGACCGTGCCGAGCCCGGGCACCTCGACGGGCACGAATAGTCTTACCGACAACAATGCGCTGATCCTGTCAGGTCTCAATTCGACGTCAAACCTGAAAATCGGCGACGTGGTCTCCGGACCCAACATCGCGACGAACTACGTGACGGGAGTGCTCAACGCGGAGGGTGGCACGGGGTACGCGGTAGGCGATGTGCTCACCGTCTCGGGCGGCACGCCAACGGGGCCAAACACTCAGGCGACCCTCACCGTTACCGGCGTTCTTGGGGGCAAAATCACGGCCGTCGCGGTCCAGTCAGGTGGGTCGTATTCGACGCCACCGACCGATCCGGCCTCCGTCACCGGCGGAAGCGGCACGGGCGCCACGTTCGATCTCACGACTGGGAACACCACCATCGCGAGGATCCTTGACGGCACATCGGTCCAGTTGAGCAATGCCGTGCTCGCTTCGGCAACCGGCAACTACACGTTTACCCCGCCGGTGCCGATCCCGCGTTCGAGCGACGCGCCCGCGTTTGGGACCAACACCCTGACCTTCAACGGGTCGTTCACGGCACCGTACGGGGAAACTCCCCTGGAATTTGCCCGGACCGTGTACGACGTCATGGTCAGTTTCAGCCATATTCCTCCAACCGTCGGCTCCAAGCTCAGCCTTTCGGCCCAGTTGCTGAGTTTTTGCATCGGCTGCAACGTCGGGTCGTTTACGGGCAATGCTCAACTTCCGTCAATCCGAGGCGATGTTCAACTGCGCGACGAGCTCAAGTCGATTCTGCGCGGCGTTTCGGATTTCCAAGAGTTTCCCGAGTTTGGCACCCTGCAGAACCCGCTTTCCACCTCGCAGTGGTATCCGAACCCCGCCGCGCCGCTCAGCGGCGCCTTGATTAACGGGAACCAGTCCACCTCCAATGTTTTCAACCTCAATCCGTACGTCTATTTCGTCCACAAGGTCCTGGGCATGAACGGATATGGTTTTTCAGTCGACGACGACACGGCGGATGTCGGCAGCCTGGGGTCGAACCTTGAGACGGCCTTTGGAAGCACGGCGGCAACGCCCACGGCGACGAGCCAGAGTCTTGAAAATCTGAATTACTACACCACGGGCACTCCCTTCGGCCCGTTGCAGGCCCAGGGCTCGGTCGACACCACCTCCGGTTTTGCCACGGGGCAAAAGCCAGGGCTAACGGTGATCCAATTGCCAACCACGCTCGTGGCCAAGTTGATTGCCGCCGACGCGCAAACGCCCGGAGCGTTGGTCAGTGCCAGCGACGGCAGCATCCCGGCTGGAACCCGGGTGGTTACTCTGCAGGCGAACAATCCTGACCCGACCTATCCGGCGAATACGGGCGCCGTCGTGGTCCAGCCGCCATCAGGCGAAACCATCACCCCCTCGCAGAACGTGACCTACACGTTTTCGGGCTTTAACACGCTACTCCCCGCAGTTAGTAGCTTTGCGCCGACGAGCGGCGCGGCGGGTACCCAGGTGAATATCACCGGAAGCAACTTCGGTTACACGTCGAACGGAGCCTTCGTCCCGGCCGTGCTTTCGGTCACCTTCAACGGTATCCCCGTCGCTGCCAATAACGTGACTGTGAATTCCGTTTCGTCGTTGACGGTAACCGTGCCGCTCGGCGCGACGAGTGGCAAGATCGCCGTCCGGAGTGCGGCGGGCACCGGCTACAGCACCACGGACTTCACTGTCGGCCTGACCGCAGTCGATCGCAATGTCGCATTCGTCAGCGCCCTATATAATGACGTGCTCGGCCGCGCCCCCGGCGCGCCGGAAACGGCCGGATGGGTGGCATTGCTGAAGGCCGGTACTCCACGCGAGCAAGTGGCCGCTGGCTTCGAGGGCTCGCTGGAAAACCTGGGGCGGCAGGTCGACCAGTTCTACGCCATGTACCTGCACCGGGTGGCGGATCCGGCGGGGCGTGCCTTTTTCCTTGATCGCCTGATTGCGGGTGTGAGTGAGGTCGAGGTGCAGATCGGTATTTTGACCTCGCAGGAGTACAGCCTTTCCCATGCCAGCACCACCGATTACCTGGTCGGGCTCTACGCCGACGTGCTCGGCAGGGCCCCGGACGCGGCCGGCCTGGATAGCTGGCAGCGCGCCGCCGCCGCCGGGTTGAGCCGGGCGGCTCTGGCCGAGGGTTTCCTGCGGTCGCAGGAGGCGGACCAGGCGCAGGTTGAGCTCGACTACAAGAACTACCTGGGCCGCACTGGCGATGCGGTGGGGGTCGCGTCCTGGGTGGGCGCGCTGGAGAGCGGCCAGACATCGGACCAGGTCGCCGAGGCGATTCTAGCCTCCGACGAATACTTCGCGCGAGCGGGAAGTTAGATCTCCACGACGCGGCGCCTGACCGATATGTATCGCGTTACCTGTGTCGAACCACTGCCTGATTACCGGTTGAAGGTGCTATTTGCCGATGGCACCGAGGGCGAAGTCGCCCTGGAAGACCGCCTGTTCGGCCCAATGTTCGAACTCGTGGTTCCGTCAGCCTGGAAAGGCTGACCTACGTTCTCCGGAAGCCGATGTGCTTCTGCCAATGCTCGTTGTCGGACGTGGGAAAGTCCATCCGCAGATGGACGCCGCGGCTCTCTTCGCGGGCCTGGGCCGCGACGATCATCGTGCGGGCAACCCAAAGCATGTTCTGTAATTGCCAGCCGGCCGGGTCGGCGAACTGCCGATTGAGCACGTAACCGCACCAGCCGCCGATCGCGTCGTCGGCCTCGGCCAGGCCCGCCGCGTCGCGCCGCACGCCCGCATGACGCCACATCAGGCTCTTGAGCGAGTTGCGGATGTCGTCCAGATCCAATGGTTCGATGGCTTCCGGCGAGGTGGGGTTTTCCAGGGGCAAGGCCCGATAATCGTCGGTCATCCCCAGCGCCTGCCTCGAGGCGCCCTCGCCGGCGTGCGCGCCGTAAACCAGCCCTTCGAGCAGGCTGTTCGACGCCAGCCGATTCGCTCCATGCAGACCGCTCGAACTGACCTCGCCGGCCGCCCAAAGCCCGTTGAGCGTCGTCTGGCCCTCGGTGTCGATCGTGACGCCGCCGATCATGTAATGCGCTCCCGGGCGCACGGGAATCCAGTCGCTGGCGATGTCGATGCCGAACTCGGCGCAGATCGCCGCGATGCCAGGAAAGCGGGTCCTCACCCGGTCGGAGGGCAGGTGCGAAAGATCGAGGTAGACACTGGGATGGTGGGTTTTGGCCATCTGGGCCACGATCGCCTGGCTGACGACGTCGCGCGGGGCAAGCTCGGCGCGCGGGTCGTATTCGGGCATGAAGCGGTGGCCGTTGCGGTCGACAAGCCGGGCACCAGCTCCGCGCATGGCTTCGGTGATCAGGCTACGGCTGCTGCCCGCGATGTAGAGCACGGTGGGGTGGAACTGCATGAACTCCATGTCGCGCAGTTCCGCGCCGGCCCGCAATGCGATGGCGTGGCCGTCGGCGGTGGCCACCGGTGGATTGGTCGTTTCTCGGTAAACCTGGCCTGCCCCCCCCGTGCAGAGGATCGTCTGCTTGGCCCAAACCAGTGTCTTTCCGTGACGCGGGTTCCAGACTAGTGCCCCGCGGCAGTGGCCGACATGCGTGAGCAAGTCGAGGGTGAACGTGTCCTGCCAGGTATCGACGTTGGGTAGCCCCCGAGCGCGGGCGATCACCGCCCGCATCACCTCCTTGCCCGTCGCGTCGCCCAATGCGTGGACGATGCGGTCGTGGCTGTGTCCCCCCTCGCGGCCGAGGGCCAAGGCGCCGGCCTCCTCATCGAAATGGGCACCCCACTCCATGAGCTCGTGAATTCGCGTGGGGGCTTCGCGCACGACCATCTCGACGACCTCGGGGTCGCACAAATCACCACCGGCGCGGAGCGTGTCGGCCACGTGGTTCTCGAAGCGGTCTTCAGGGTCCAGTACGCCGGCGATGCCTCCCTGGGCATATTGGCTGTTCGACTGGGTGAGGTTGTCTTTGCTGACCACCAGTACCCGCAATCGCGGATCGACTGCCAAGGCCGCGCGCAGCCCCGCCAGTCCGCCCCCGATGATCAGCACGTCGGTGAAGTGGTGCGGAACGCGCTTTGGATGGAACGGGACGAGGTAGCGTGGATCTTCCGAGCCAACGAGCGAGACCAGGGTAGGGTGGGGCATAGTGAGATGGCTTTCGATTGCGGACTGCGGAGTGGTGAGCGTCGTTTTCCGCGCTGCTGCCACCGTGTGTGTTGCTCTGGTATGTCGATTATACTGCACACGGCGACGACAAGCGTAGGTTAGGCGTTCCAGCCCGACTGAGTCGCCGATGATGGCATCAAGCAGGGAAGCCCAATCATGGTCACTTTGAGACTCGGAGGATCCGCGGATGCAGAACTCGAAGGTGTTGCTCTGGGTCGGCCTCGGCTGCGGGGGCGTGGCATTGCTGTCGCTGGCGGCCTGCGGCGGCTTCATGTTTCTGGGCTTCCGCGCGGCGACGGGCCACAGTGACGTTTCGATCAAGATCGACGAAGTTTTCCGCGAGATCGAGTCAGGCGACTTCGCCAAGACCTATCAGCAGGCGACCTCGCCGGAATTCCGCCGCGTAACGGGCGAAGCCGATTACGTTCGGATCGGCAAGCAGATCAAGACACGACTCGGCGCCTTGAAGTCGAAGCAAATCTCAAACATCAACATGAAGCAGATCAATGCGACTAGCAGTGTCGACGTGACGTATGCGGCGACGTTCGAACGCGGTTCGGGCACGATCCATGCAGTATTCGTCAAGTCGCTGGGCGATTGGCAATTGAACCAGCTACAAGTCACTTCCCCCGAATTCACCAAGGACTTGTCCACCGCCGTTTGCGCTAAATGCGGCGCGCCGCACGCCGAAGACGCATCGTTCTGCCCGAAATGCGGCGAGAAACTGGCAGGATCGTTGCCCGCCGAGGCGGCGGAAGAGTAACGCGAATCGGCAGTCAACAGTTACGACGATCGACTCTCGCAAGCAGTCGGGCGCCTCGTCTTTTTGTCATCAACATACTGTCGAATTCACGAACATGGACGACCCACCCTCCAAGTCCCGCGACCCACGCCCCCGAGTTCAGTTCGGCTGGCAGACACTCTTGGCGCTGGTGACAGCCTTTGCACTCTTGTTCGCCAGCGGCGCTTGGTTCGGCGCGGTGGGCTATATCGTGTTCTTTCTGTTCGCGGCTCTGGTCGCGATTGTCGCGACGCCGCGGCTTCGGCGGCCGGCCAGTTTCATGTTTTATGGCTTTCTGTTGTTGCTCGTCATCGCACTCTGGTGGTTCAGCTACTCCCGCGACGGGGCCAATCGCAGCCGGCCCTCCGGCGGGCCCTCATTCGCGCCATCCTGGGGCGGAACGATCGGCGGAATGGGGAGTACTTGAAGCAGGCCGGCGGTTTCGCGCGTGGCGGGTACTTGCACCGCGCTTTGCGGCACGAGCATCCGGACGACGCTGATCACCGGGGGCATCGAGCCTTCTGGCGGCGAGGCGAGGAGCACTCGGCCTTTGGAACCAACGACGACGCCACCTCGCGGCCCGGTATGGCACGCACCGGCCAGGCCCAAGCCGCCGGCATCAATTCGAAAGCGAAGCGCCATTTCCTCGAACGCAAGGGCGTTTTTTCGTGTCCGGTTAAACTTACCCGGCTCAAATTCGAGCGATTCGACGGCGGCATCCAACAGCGAGGTGCCGATCGTGCCGGGGCCGGTTGAGAATGAGCCGGCGGCCTCGGCCAGCCGGCCGTGGTGAATGAGTGCTCTGATGATTTCAATGTCGGCCTCGCCCGCGAGCTGGTGCGGAAAGTGGTCGCCGATGAGTGTTTGCAGGTCGACACCGAGCAAATGGCCGGTCACATCGGCCCCCCATCCAGCGGCGGACTGATTGACCGACAGCGACCCCGAGAAGCGTGCGGCTTCCCCCACCCAGCTTTCGACGTCGGCAAGTGGAGTGAAGATCGAAACGGGCAATTCGCCACCAAAAGTGTACAGTTCCAATCGCGTAAACGGGGTTGGCTCCGAACGGTCGCGCACAACGCGGAAACTGACCGGTTCCGATTCATCGGAGCCGGCCGTACGGAAGCGAATCTCGATCGCTTCCCCTTGATCGACCGATTCGAGCAGGGCCTGCGTGACCTCATAGGTCTGCGAGCCTCGAGATGCGCGAAGCGTCACCTGGCAGGGCGTAAGCCGCACCTCACCATCGGTCGCGAGCTCGTGCCGCAAGCGCCGCATCAACAAGTCCCAGACCATCCCTAGCCCGGTCATCTCGATCTCCGGCTGTGTGGCCGACAGCACCACTCGGTTGTCGATCGATTCGATTTCCAACCATGGACATCGCAGCACACAGTTGCCTGTTTCAGGATTGGCGAGCTCCAGCCCCTCATAGAGTGTTGCTCCCGGCCGCGGGTAACGAACCTCCGCGAGCGTGACCCGCAAGCCGAGCAACTCGCCCAATTCGCTCTCACACCGCCGGGTGTGCGAGGGAAGGTTGCGCGACGCGCTATAGCCGAGCATGCCTGCCGTTGGCAATACGCAGAGCAGGCAGAAGCCCGTTCGGCAGACACGGCGTCGGAGGGTTTCGTGCAGATGAACCATTTGCAAGCGTCTTTACAGGAGCGCCCTACCGCTCGCGGGCCATTTCCAGAAACAAATTCCAGCGTGCTTTCATCTCGATGAGACTGTCGCCTCCAAACTTGTCGACAAGCGCGGCGGCGATTTCGAAGGCGACGACGTTTTCGATGATCACGCCGGCGGCGGGTACGGCGCACACGTCGCTGCGCTCGTATGAAGCGGCTTCGGTCTCCTTGGTGGCGAGGTTGATCGAATCGAGCGGCTTTCGCAACGTGCTGATCGGCTTCTTGGCGGCGCGGATCACAAGTGGTTGGCCGTTGGTCATTCCGGCTTCCAGCCCGCCGGCGTTGTTCGTCGGCCGTACGTAGCCCAGGTTAGGCGAATCCTTCTGTTGTGGGTCGTAATGGATCGGGTCATGCACCTGCGATCCGCGGCGACGGGCGGCCTCGAAGCCGAGTCCGACCTCGACCCCTTTGATCGCCTGCACTGCCATCACCGCCTGTGCCAAGCGGCCGTCGAGCTTGCGGTCCCATTGGGCGTGCGTACCCAGTCCGAACGGCAGCCCTTCGACGCGGACTTCAAGCACGCCGCCTAACGTATCCCCTTCCTTGGAGCATTCGTCGATCAGGGTCTTGAGCTGCGAGTCCTGATCGGGGTTGAGCGTGTAAAGTTCGCTCGAATCGCGCACCGCGCGCTGCTGGTCGAGCGTGCCTGGCTTTGGCTCGATTTTGACGCCACCCAACTCGGTAGTATACCCAAAGGCGGTGATGCCGAACTCCCGCAATAGTTGCTTGGCCAAGGCGCCTGCCGCCACCCGGGCGGCCGTCTCACGGGCGCTCGCCCTTTCCAGCACACCGCGAATTGACCCCAGGTACTTGATGGCGCCGGAGAGGTCGCCGTGGCCTGGGCGTGGGCGTCGTAGATCGTCGAGCCGTTCGAGTTTGGCGTCCTTGTTGATCACCTCCAACGCGATTGGGCTGCCCAGCGATTCGCCATGCCAGACTCCGCTCTTGAGCTCCACACGGTCGGTTTCGATACGCTGCCGACCTCCGCGGCCATAGCCGCCCTGCCGGCGCCGCAGCTCGACGTCGATCGAATCGGTCTCAATCGGCACCCCGGAGGGGAACCCATCGACGATGGCCACCAGCGATCTGCCGTGCGATTCGCCGGCAGTCCAATAGCGCAACATGTTCGTCCAGCCCGAGATAGAGCAAACTACGAGGGCGCACGACGCCCGCTAAACTCGATTTTACCTAGACTGCCATTTTGGTGATAGGGCGGTTGTCGGGGTGCGACTTCGATGACTTTGGAACTTAAATGCCGTTGGGTTTTTCCCCTGGTAACGGTTGGCCGCCGGCCGATTTCTTTCTATGATTGGCTATCTGCGGCACGGCGGCGTGCCGGAGGGACGAAAAAACCTCGACTGAAGGACCCAACGATGGCCAAACAGGGGCCACGCAAGAAGCTTCCCAAGGAATTGGCGGTCATCAACGCTGACAACTGCACCGGCTGCGAGGCCTGCCTCGAGGTCTGTCCGGTCGATTGCATTATGAAGATCCAGCAATACGACCAGTTCCATAACTTGCAAAGCTGGTGTGAGATCGACCTCGAACGGTGCGTTGGCTGCGAGGTCTGCGTGCACATCCCGCAAAAGAAGACCAATCCGTACGAGTTGACGGTTTGCCCGTGGGACGCCATCGAAATGGTGGCGACAGAGCAGGTAGCGCAAGTGGTGGCTCAGATCGGCGGTCCCCCCGAGTACATTTACGAGAACTGGGATCGGCTCGTAGGAACCGCCCAGCACCTCGCGGAGCTCAAAGCCGCCAATTGAAACTAACTTGAAGGGGGATCAAACAAGGCACGGGTCCACCGGTCCTATTTTACTTTTCCCTCTGGATTGGGCCGTGCCCCGCATGTGTCCTTTCGTCTCTCACGTCATCCGCGGCGCCAAGGCGCCGTTCGATCTCCAAACTTAGACAAGCCGGGCAAAAACAGTCTCGCGTGAAGTCGAGCGGCATGACGTGCGGAAGTTGCGCGCACCAGCAATGCGTCTGTCCTTCAGCCGCGCCGCAGGTGAAGGCCGCGCCGCAGCGGCTGCACGATTTGGTTTGGGGCGATTCGTCCATCATTAGTCAGGGGCCGGCCCTGGCCGGCAGGTTCGACTCCAGATAGCGCCAATTCTTGATAAACGAAATCAGGTCGGCCATTTGCTGCCGCGAGATGTCCCGCTCCAAACCGTCGGGCATCAACGAGACGCCGTTGGATCGAAGCTCTTCGATTTCGCTGCGCAGTACAGTTACCGTCTTTCCTTCGGATTGCTTCAACGTAATCGACGACGCCGTTTCGGCAGCGACCAGGCCGACTTCTGAGCGGCCGTCAGCCGTGACCAAGGTGAAGCTGACGAATGCGGCGTCGATCGCCTTGCTGGGCTGTAGAATATCGACGAGCAGTTGCTCGCGCGTTTTGGTCCGCGAGTCGGAAATGCTGGGTGCGACTTCCACCCCCAACTCTCCAATCCGATGGCAACCGGCACAACTTTTTTTGAACACCTCTTTGCCGCGCTGGGCGTCCGATGACATGTCGAGCGCCGGTCGGTACTCGGCTAGCACCTGTTTCCGGTCGGCCGGCAACGCGGCGGCCAAGAGCTCCTCGGCACGCGCGCGAATGGCAGAGTCGGCGTGCCGCAATAGTCGCCCGGCCCGTGATGGGTCGAGTTCGGTGGCTTGGATCGTCCCGGCCGCGATGGCGTCGAGCAGGCGTCGCACGCGTTCGGGCGTCACCGTGAGCGAGTCGAGTATCGCGCCGCGCAGGGCCGGAGTTTGACGCGGCAGAGTTTCGATCAGCGCACGCTCGACCTGTTCGCCGCGGTGGGCCGCTAGCGCCCCGACCGCACGGACACGCAGCTCAGGCGAACCGTCGCGCTGGATTAAATCGAGCAGAACAGGCACGGCCACCTCGTCGTCGGCAAATTGCAAGGCGGCGCACGCCTCAATCCGAACCGCAATGTCCGCGACCTTGTCACCGGCCAATGTCGCCGCTAATTCAAACAGTTTCTGCGCCGTCGCGCCGCTTGCCGGCGCGGAGGTCAACGCCGCCAGTAACGATGTGCCTCGGCTTTGCGCCCCGTCAGCCAGGCCCAGAAGCACGGCAAGTTCACTCCGGGACATGGGCCCGCCTTCACGCACCGCGGCCATCTGGTCGATTGTTGCCGCCATCTCGGACGATTCGTGACGGGCACCGACGAGCCTCGCCAGCTCACCGGTGAGCGCGAGTCGGCCATCCTGCGAAGACCCAGTGAGGCGGTCCGTCGACACCGCGGTCGTAGTGATGAGCGACAGTAATTGGCCCGCGCGCTCGGGCACAGCCGTCGCCACGGCGCGACGGGTCCAAATGTCGTCGGCGCCGGCCAGGGCAATCCGCGCCAGGGGTGCGACCACGTCGTCGTTCAGAACCTGGCCCAAAGCAAGCGCCACCTGAAACCGCACCCTCGCGTCAGCGTCGTCGGCTAGCTCGATCACACGCGAGCGCAGAACATCCGATCGGGCTAAACATGGCGTTGCGAGCCGCAAGGCTTGTTCGCGAACGCGCGGATGGTGGTCGTCAAGAGCGCGTTTAATCGCCGCCATAACCAGGGGGCCTGCGCCGGCATCTCCATGCAGCGGGTGGGCCCGTGTAGGTGATTCGTTGGAGTTCAATGCGGCATCGTGGACTGAGTCGTCCTGGGCATCCAGCCCCTGCAACGCCCACAACGCATGGACCCGCGCGCGAGGATCGGCCGCGTCGCGGGCCAGCACCTCCAGCGGCGCTAAGGCCGCACGGTCTTGGCGTTCGTAGAGCAGCCGCGCCGCGGTTTCGCGGTGCCACGCGTTGGCGCTTGCCAACTGGGCGACCAGATCAATCGTCGAAGCAGCATCCAATCGCGGCGACGCCGGCCGGCGCCACTTCTTCGGGACGATGCGGTAGATTCGCCCACGGTCGTCGCCATGCCGCTCGTCAGGACGGTGCTTCAATTCCTCAGGGACCCAGTCGGGGTGCTCAATGACTGCGCGGTACATGTCGACCACGTACAGTGCGCCGTCCGGTCCTGCTTCCAAATTGACTGGGCGAAACCAACCGTCTGGAGACGCCAGGAACTCGACGCCTTTCTCCACCGGATGTGAGACGAACGTCGCCCCAACTGGCTCGATCACCTCGCGATGTACCAGGTTGCCCGTCGGCTCGCATGTGAATGCATTTCCGTGGAACTTGGTGGGAAGAGCGTCGCCGCGGTAGATTTCCACACCACAGGCGGCGGTGAACTGCCCGGAGTGAAGGTTCGACGTGGTCCAGGTCCTGCTGATCGGAAAGACGCGCGAGGCGTCGCCCGCGGCCGCCACGTCGTGGACGACGGCCGGAACAGCCAGGTAGGGGTTGCGGGCCAGGTCATCGTCGGCGAGCACGACATGGATCAGTGGATTGCGATTGCTGCACGTGAAGCGGTTGCCGAAGTCGTCAAACGAAAGACCGAACTGCCCGTTTCCCGAGGCAGCTCCAGCGGTGAGCGTGAGCGGATCGAAGCGGAAATCGCGGCCACTGATTGCGATGGGTTTGGCGGCGGCGTCCCGCGAATTTCGAACCGTGCCGCCGCGCAACCCATTGGCGACGTAAATGAGATTGTCAAACGCGAATCGGGGATGGTTCGCGCGGAGCTGCGAATTCTCCTCGGCGAAACCTGTGAACCAGGTCTCGCGATGATCGGCGCGGCCGTCGCCGTCATCGTCGCGGAGCCACTCAATTCGCCCCGAGTAGGTGACGATCACCCCGTCCCGCCAAGGCTGCAGGCCAGTGGCAAACAAGAGTTGATCAGCGAAAACGTGCGCGGTCTCGAAGCGGCCGTCGCCATCGTGGTCATCGAGCAGTTTGACTCGCGAGAACGGCGGTTTTCCCGGTGACGGAGCGTTGGGATAATCTCGCATTTCGACGACCCACATCCGCCCCCGCTCGTCAAAACGGACCGCCACCGGATCGACCACCTCCGGTTCAGCGGCGGCCAATTCCAAACGCAACCCCTCGGCCAGCCGGAAATGCAGCAGCGACTCTTCCGCCGTCAAAGGGCTATGCACCTCTTCCGCGTCACCCTCTTCGGCCAGCACCGTTGATGCGGGGTGTAATGCGACCGAGAGGAAAAGGACAAACGTCTTCATAACTTGACACGGCCCGCTCCAGCGGGCGCCGGCACCCCTAATGAACTTCGTTGCCCGTGAAGATTCTATAACGGGAGGAGGGCTACGTCGACCGGCACGACCAGCTTGTGCTTTCTGGTATTCTGCTGGGCAAACGATAGAATCAGAGTTGATGTCGCAGTTAACCCGTTCTGCCGACGTATGGCCCGTTCATTGTCGCATCTTGGCCAGGACTTCTTTGCTCGTGACACGCTCAAAGTGGCTCGCGATCTGATCGGCACGGTGCTAGCCGTCGGGCATTGCCGAGCGCGGATTGTCGAAACCGAGGCTTACACTACCGACGCCGCCTCGCACAGCGTGATCCGACGCCACAAGGCCGCTCTGATGCGAGAGACTTTCGGCCACATCTACGTGTACCAAATCTATGGAGTGCATTTCTGCCTGAACTTCACCACCGAGCGCGACGGAGTGGGCGCAGTGTTGATCCGAGCCGCCGAGCCGCTGGCGGGGATCGGAGCCATGTCCGCCCGGCGCGGCGTCGCTGATCGGCGGCACCTGCTCAGTGGTCCTGGCAAGCTTTGCCAAGCCCTCGGTGTCGGGCCGGAGCTTAACGGAAAGCGGTTGGGACGCGAGTTGCGTCTGTTCGCCGCGCTGGGAGCCCGGGAAGTGGCGACGAGCCGGCGGATTGGGGTTTCGCGAGCGGCCGAGTTGGAATGGAGATTTTTCGAGCGGGATAGCCCTTTCGTCAGCCGCCGGAAAGAAGCATGATATTGAACGATGTTGAGCCGCGGGCGAAATCCGCCGAAGAGGGAGAGCATGCAATGATGGAATAAGGGGGCCGCAGTCGAATTTCTTGCGAATTCTGCTACGAAGGAGACGGATGGTGCAATAAAATGCGAAGACAACCTCCGACGAATGGCCACTGACAAATCCCTCCAACCCATTGAATCAACTACCATGATCCGACACTTCGCCTACTGCCTTTCCGTCCTTTGTCTAACGGCCTCGTTTTCGCAAGCCGTCGACGCTCCGCCGATGATCAGAGTCGGTATCATCGGTCTGGACACGTCGCACGTAATCGCTTTCACGGAAGTGCTGAATGACCCCAAGGCCGAGGGGGATCTGGCCGGTGTCAAGGTCGTGGCCGCGTACCCGGGCGGCAGCGCCGACATCCCCGACAGTTACAATCGCCTGGCTGGTTTTACCAAGGAGCTCAAGGAAGATTTTAACGTCGAGATCGTCGATTCGATCGAGGCCTTGCTGGCGAAAGTCGACGCCGTGCTGTTGGAAAGCGTCGATGGCCGCCCACACCTCGAACAGGTCAAGCCGGTATTTGCCGCTGGTAAACGAGTATTTATCGACAAGCCCTTGGCCGGAACGCTGGCCGACGCCATCGAGATTGGGCGCCTCAGCCGCGAAAGCGGTGTCCCGTTTTTCTCCAGCTCGTCGTTGCGGTTCAGTCCCGGCATTCGTGGAATGCGCAGCAATGAGCAAGTCGGCGACGTACTCGGCTGCGACGCGTACGGTCCCTGCTCACTCGAGGAGCACCATCCCGACTTGTATTGGTACGGCATCCACGGCGTCGAGACGCTGTTTACGATCATGGGTCCGGGTTGCCAATCGGTGACGCGCGTGCAGACCAAGGACTCCGAGCTGGTCACCGGCGTTTGGAGCGATGGCCGGATCGGGACCTTCCGCGGTATTCGTGCAGGCAAAGGCGATTATGGTGCGACCGCGTTCGGTACGAAGGGGATCGCGCCCAGCGGCGGCTACGCGGGCTACCAGCCGTTGGTCGTCGAGATCGCCCGTTTCTTCAAGACCGGCATGCCTCCCGTCAGCGCCGACGAAACGATTGAGATCATGGCGTTCATGGAGGCCGCCGACGAGAGCAAACGTCAAGGCGGTCGTCCCGTTACGCTGGAGAGCGTGATCGCCAAGGCCAACGAGGCCCGCTCAGATTAGCGAGTCATGAACCTATCCGGATCCGAACTACGCGATCTCCCAGAGATTTACCAGCGCATCGCGTCCGACGCTGGCCAGCAAATTGCCCGACGGGGCGAAGGCGACGGCCGTCACAGGGAGATGGTGTCCTTGAAGGCGAGCGCGTTCCATGCCCGTGCCGGCATCCCAGAGCCGAATCGCCGCATGCGTGCTCGGGTCCCAGCCGCCCGTAGCCAGACAGTCAATTCGTGGTGAGTAGGCCAGCACCTCGGTACCTTTAGCGCCGAATTCGGTGAGCACCTGGCAAGTCGATACGTCCCAGACGCGGACTTCGTTCGCACCGAGCACCGCCAGTTTGCGACTATCGGGCGAAAAGGCCAGCCCCCGGTTTTCTACACTCTCCTCGCTTCGCAGCCGAAGCTTGAACGCCTCCTCGCGCGACGCAACGTCCCAAACCACGGCGGGCACACGGCTGCGCCAAGTGACCGCCAGGTAGCGACCGTCCGGCGAAAACGCCAATTGAGAAGAGGCTTGCGCGGCCGCTGCAATTCCCGCGATTTGCCGCCATTGGTGTGTGTCCCAAAGCCGGATCGTTTGGTCATCGCCCGTCGCCAATAACCCACCGTCAGGACTAAAGGCGAGAGTGCTCACGGCGCCCTGATGGCCATGCAGGCTCTGCTCGCAGACGCCGACTACGGTGTCCCATAGGCCACGGCCAATGTTCCAGATCGCGACGGTTTGGTCCCGGCTGCCTGTGGCCAATGTTTCGCCGTCTGAAGAAACCGCCGAACATAGAACGGCTTGGCGGTGCCATCCCAGGGTGGCCGCCAGCTTCCCAGTGCCGACGTCCCAAATAAGCGATTCACCAATCTTGCCGCGGCGACCTTGCATAGGGAGGGTACCACCAGAGGTGATCAAAAGTCCCCCATTGGCAGAAAACGTCGCTGCGTTGACAATCCCTTCGTGAGTGCGTAACGTGGTTCGAAGTTTGGGAATTTCTATGCTCACGGACGACTTCAGGGGTGGTGCGGGTTTTGCGATGCAGGCCAAGGCGAGAGATTTGCCGCCGCGATTGACCCGATACAAACAGTGTAACCCGCGTGCCACGCTAGGGAAGACGCTGGCCACGTTCGAGGAATTATGGTTGGTTCGCCGCTGGAATGCCGTTTGATACAACCCTGCCGGCGTGGTAAACTGACACGATTAGTTGGTTTACGTAAACCATGCGCGGATCGAATTTCGCCGACCGTGTCGTGTAAGTTGGGCGCCCATTTCGGTTGAGGGCCTTTACCGTGGATCACGATCGGTTTCCGGGCTCCTTTTTCGGTCCACCCACCTTGGTGGAACTTCTACGGCATCGCGCGCTCCACCAGGGGAACCAGACGGCCTTTACGTTTCTGGTGGACGGCGAGACTGAGGAAGTTTCACTGACTTATGCCGAGTTGGACCGTCGTGCGCGGTCCGTGGCTGCCTGGCTGCAAGCAGAGGCGTTCCAAGGCGAACGGGCTTTGCTGCTCTATCCGGCCGGTCTCGATTTCATCGTCGGCTTCTTCGGCTGCCTTTACGCGGGTGTCGTTGCCGTGCCGGCTTATCCGCCGCGGATGAATCGTTCACTTGATCGCATTCAGTCGATCGCCGCCGATGCGCAGGCGCGAATCGCGCTAACCACCACCACCGTGCTCGAGCGCGTGCAACCGCTTTTGAAGGACTCGCCGGATCTGGACAGGATGGCCTGGTTGGCAACGGAGCGCGTGGCGGGAGGAAATGGAGCCGAATGGCGCGACCCGGGCGCCCGCAGCAGCGCGCTGGCCTTCCTGCAATACACGTCGGGATCGACCGGCACACCCAAGGGGGTGATGTTGAGTCATGCGAACCTGTTGCACAACTGCGCAATGATCAGTTTCGCGTTCGAGCACACACGGGCTTTCAGCGGCGTTTTTTGGCTCCCGTGCTACCACGACATGGGGCTGGTGGGCGGCATTTTGGCACCTTTGTACATGGGATGCCATAACGTACTGATGTCGCCGATGTCGTTCTTGCAGCGACCGTTCCGCTGGTTGCAAGCAATTTCTCGGTATCGTGGTACGACCAGTGGCGGACCGAATTTCGCCTACGACCTCTGCGTCCGAAAAATCACGCCTGAGCAACGGGCGCAACTTGATCTGAGCTGTTGGGACCTGGCCTTCAATGGCGCCGAGCCGGTCCGCGCCGAGACGCTCGACCGTTTTGCCGAGTTGTTCGAACCCTGCGGCTTTCGCCGCGAGGCGTTTTATCCGTGCTACGGCCTGGCCGAAGCGACGCTGATCGTGTCTGGCGGGCTCAAAGCTCAAGCGCCCGTCGTGCGCACGTTCGATTCAAAGGCCCTCGAAAACCGCTCGGTGGTCGAGGTTTCGGCGATCGATGATAACGCCCGCAAGCTCGTCGGCTCGGGCCAGCAGTTGGCCGATGAAGAAATTGTGATCGCCGACCCCGAGACGATGACCCGCTGCGCGCCCGGCCAGGTTGGCGAAATATGGGTGGTCAACCCGAGTATCGCACAGGGCTATTGGCGGCGACGGGAGGAAACCGAGCACACTTTCCGCGCCCGGCTCCGCGACACCGACGAAGGGTCGTTTCTGCGCACCGGCGACTTCGGCTTCTTCCAGGACGGAGAGCTGTTCGTCGCGGGCAGACTCAAGGACCTGATCATCATCCGCGGATTGAACCACTACCCACACGATATCGAGCTCACGGTCGAAAAGAGCCACTCCTCATTGCGGCCCGGCTGCGGCGCCGCTTTCACTGTGGATCGAAGTCCTCGTGGCAAGGAGTACGCGGAGCCGAAGCTGGTGATCGTCCACGAAGTGGACCGCCGTCAGCATGCCGACCTGGAAGAGGTCTATGAGGCCGTACGCCGCGATGTCTCGAGGGAACACGAACTTCCGGTCGATTCGATCGTCTTGGTCCGCTCCGGAAGCATACCAAAGACTTCGAGTGGCAAGATTCAGCGGCACGCCTGCCGCAAAGCTTTCCTGGAGAACACGCTGGAAGTCGTCGGACGTTCCTCCGCAGATGGGGCTGAGTCCTGGGATGACGCGCCAACAGCCTCGCCGGTCGCCTCGGAACCGTCCGAGTCGGCGGCAAATGAGTTCGGACGCAGCGAATTGACGTTGGACGACCACGCCCCGGCAGCCCCCGCGTTACCTGCGGCCGAAGCGGCCAACGGGCAACGAATCGTCCCACTCGAAGCCACGAGTGAAATGACGGCCGACCACGAGAGGTCGTTGCTGTCGGTCCCGGAGGCCAGCCGAAGCACAGCCGCTCGGGTACTCGCCGAGGTGCAGCGCATCGCCAAGGAGCGGGCCAAGGGACTCACACTCGAGTCAAGCATCGTCGAGTTGGGACTCGACTCGCTGGAACGGATGGAGATCCTCGTCTCGCTCGAGGAACGATTCGGCGGCCGGTTCCCCGAGGACGTACTGCCGCAATTGGAGACCTGCCGCGAGGTGGTCGACGCGGTCGAGAAGTACCTGGGAGGTGGCGAACCTCGCACCGCGGCGGATGACTTGCCGCCTGAGAACTATCGGTTCGACCGCTATCCTGAGTACCTCCGGCTCAAGCAAACACAGGAGATGCTCGAACGTGCCGGCATTGGCAACCCCTATTTCAAAGTCCATGAAGGCGTGACCAACGATACGACGACGATCGGCGGTCGCGAAATGATCAATTTTTCGAGTTACAACTACCTGGGCATGTCGGGCGATCCGGTTGTGGTTCGGGCCGCCAAGGAAGCCATCGATCGCTTCGGCACCTCTGTGTCGGCAAGCCGTGTCGTGTCGGGCGAAAAAACGATCCACCGCGAGTTGGAACAGGCTATCGCCGGGCTGATAGGCACCGAGGACGCGATCGTGTTCGTCGGCGGCCATTCTACCAACGAATCGACCATCGGCCACCTGTTTGGGCCCGGCGACCTGGTCCTGCACGACTCCCTGGCCCACAACAGCATCATCCAGGGCTGCAAACTGTCGGGGGCGCGGCGCCGGCCGTTCCAGCACAACGACTGGCGCGAAGTCGATCAACTGCTGCACGATCAGCGGCGCCAGTACCGTCGCGTATTGATCGCAATCGAAGGCACTTACAGCATGGATGGCGACATTCCGCAATTGCCCCGGTTTATCGAGGTCAAACGGCGGCACAAGGCATTCCTGATGGTTGACGAGGCTCATTCGGCGGGTGTGCTCGGCGAACGCGGACGCGGGGTGGGGGAGTATTGGGACGTGAACCCCGCCGACGTCGATCTCTGGATGGGCACTCTGAGCAAGTCTTTCGGCAGTTGCGGCGGCTACATCGCAGGAAGCAACGCCGTAGTCGAATACCTCAAATACACGGCGCCCGGTTTCGTCTACAGCGTGGGCATCTCGCCGCCGAACGCCGCGGCGTCGCTGGCCTCAATCAAGCTGCTGGAGCGTGAACCTGAGCGCGTCAAGCGGCTGCACCAGCGGGCCCGGTTGTTCCTCACCCTGGCCAAGCAACAAGGCCTGAATACCGGCATGAGCATGGACTCGCCGGTCGTGCCGATCATCCTGGGCGATTCCATGCACTGCCTCGCTTTATCGCAGGCCTTGCACCGGCGGGGCATCAATGTGCAGCCGATCGTCCATCCGGCAGTGGAAGAGCGGGCATCGCGGCTTCGCTTTTTCATCACCACGAACCATACCGAAGAGCAAATTCGCTTCACCATCCAGGTGCTGGCCGAGGAATTGCGCAGGATCGACCCGAAGTATATCGCGGCGGCTCCGGCCAACGGCGCCCATTTGAGTAAGTTGGAGAAAGCCCCGAGCTGACAACTGACCGTCGGACTCAAATATCCCGTTGATAAATCCGGTAGGTCTTGTACTGCTGTCCGCCCACCGTACGGATCGCACGGTTGATCAGTGTATTGTCTTCGAGCGTCCAGCCCAATTCGGCGCCCGTGTATCCGACGACATTCTTGCCGTAATCCAGCGTCCCCAGGATCAGCAATTCGGCAATCCCGCGACGGCGGAAGCCTTCGATCACGCCCAATGTCAGCAACCGGCAGGTGCGAATTCGCCGGCAATTGAACAAGAACCGCACCAGGCCGATCGGCAGCCCCCAATTAAACAATCGACCGTTCAATGGGCGCATCGCCTCGTTGATGTCGGGCAAGGTCATTGAAAAGCCGACTGGGGCGCCGTCCATTTCGGCGAACAACAGCAGTTCCGGCACCGCCACGCGCCGCAAGTCTTTGGCCAGATGGTCGAATTCGACGTCGGTCATCTTGACGAAGCCCCAGTTGCGCTCCCAGGCCGAATTGTAGATCAACTTGCAACGCGCCAGTTCCGCGGCCATATCGCGGATTCGGAAGTGGCGCACCTTAATTCGCCCCCGCGCCAGGATCCGTTTGGCCTTTTCTTTCCAGGTCACCAGCATGTCGAGTGCGTCGTCGAACCACCAACTGTAGAGGTCCTTGGCCTTAACCAAGCCCCAGGCCTCGAGTAATCGGGCGTAGTAGGGCGGGTTGTGGTTCATCATGATCCTTGGCGGCGTGTCGAAGCCCTCGACCAAAAGACCGCAAGCGTAATTCGTCGAGTAGTCGATTGGCCCAAGAATTTGGGTCCGTCCTCGAGCGCGGAGCCAATTGGCCGCCGCGTCGAGCAGGGCCGCCGCGACTCGTTCATCGTCGATCGTCTCGAACATCCCGAAGCAGCCGACATTGGCGGAATGTTCAGCGTTGTAATTGGGGTCGTCGCTGACGAGGATCCGGCCCACGGGCCGACCACTACGGAATGCGAGAAAATGTGCGGCGGTGCCGTGCCGCAGGAATGGGTGTTTCTTGGGGTCGATAAACTCCTTGCGCTCCATCAAGAGCGGTGGCACCCAATGCGGGTCATCGGCGTAGATCCGCCAGGGGAACCGCAGGAACGCCTCGCGGGCGCGTCGGCCTCGGACCTCGCTCACCTCGATTTCATCCCGTTGGCCCTCCGCGCTTTTCCGCGGTCGCGCCTGGTTGTGTTCCATGCCGGCCTTGCCTCGCGCAGTTCCCTCTCTCAACGCCGCCTGTAGCATACGCATGGCTCGCCAACGGGCAAGTGGGCGGCCATAAGAGAATTGGGCGAAGTGGGTCGCGGTTGCGATTCGTGTCGATCGGAGAACGACTTCAGGACTAGCGTAACGTAGTCAAGTCGAGCCTGAAGGTGCAAGTCGACCGCAGATTAGCGATTGATTATGACGCCGACGTTGATGCCTTCGACAAGCACGAACTGCTTCGACCCGGAGGAGAGGATACCGAACGCCGGCAACGACCAGTCGATGGCATTGGCTGAGCGACCGATGCCGCCCATCAACAGTCCGGTCCAGCCGGCCTGGACGGCCACGGAGCGGTATACCTGGTAGTTCAGGTTCAATCGCAACTCGCCCACCGGCGAGAATTGAGTCACGTAACGGGTAGAACTAAAGCTCTGCGGCACCAGGCCAACCGGGAAGCCGGGTTGAAGCGTAGGTGCCTGACTCTGGGTGTTACCGCCGCCGCCGCCCGAATTCGAGGTCGGTCCGAGCGGGGTCTGCTGCGCAAAGGCGGGCTGCTTTCCGTAGAAGCCGGTTTGCTTCTCGGTAAGAAAGTTGGCCGCCGCCATGACGCGGCCCTCGGTCTGAAACGTCAGCCGTCCCTGGCCCGCCGCCCACCGTAAGCCGACCTGGGGCCCAATCAGGTTATTGTCGGCCGTCTGGTTCCACTGGCTGGTTCCCAAGACCCCGACCGCGATTTGGTTGTTCGTCGTCGAACCACTGCCGCCGCTGTTACCACTGTTTTGCTGAGTCTGGATGTCAGGGAAGCCCTGGACCAGGAAACTGTCGCGGAAGCGGAGGTAACGCACGCCGGCCAAGGCTTCCCATGTGCCCAGGCGGCGGTTGTTGTCACGGCGAAGCGGCAATTGCCAGAGGTGCATGACTTCGATGCCCCATAACCGAGAGGATTGTCTGGCTGAGAGCGAATGGAAGATGACCGGAAACTGCACCAGGTCACCAAAGTCGGTCGGAGCAGGTATCTTCGGGATGCCGTCGAAAGGCGGAATGAACTGCGGCGGCGGATTGGGATTCAGCGTGCCCGGGTCTTGGCCATTCGGGCCATAAATGTGGTTGCCATTGAGATCGAAAGCCACGCCGTTGGGTCCTTGGATGAAACCCTCCAAGGGATTGATCCCGTTGGTGAACGGAGCGAAGATCGCCACCTGGCCGTTGCTGACGACCTGCTGCGACGTCTGCGATTGCAGGACGATCGTGCCCACCATCCACCCTCGGCCGTCTTCATTAATGTATCCCAATTGATATCGCTGGCCGGGCCCCATGGCCGGATGGATGAAGCCGGTATCGAGCGTGTTGCCCTGGTTAAAGAAGTTGACTGTCAAGTACCCTGGCTGCTGGTTCGTGTTGTTGTTGTTGTTGCCGCCAGATAAGCTGGGGTTGGGGGGAAGGCCCAAGACGCCACCCTGGCCGACCAGGGGCGTATAGCCTTCTTTGCCGACACTGGTTCTGTCCGGCCGACCAATCGCCCAGTCGAGCGCTTCGGCGGTTGCGAACCAACCGCGTTTGCGCTTCGGGCCGCCCCCGTAACGGCTCAGATCGGCTGGACCACCGAGCTTCGCGTCGTTGTAGAAATACGGCAGCCACTTATCTTCTTCCAGCTCTTGGGCTGAGGCCACCGACATCACCAGGAGTTGCAATGCTAATCCCAGCCACAGCTTCGTGCGGTTGATCGACATTGTTTGGGTCTACCTTGGCTTCCGTCAAAAAAATCCCGCGCACTCTCTCCACGGTGAAGAGCCAATTCTGTGCCCGTGCGGGTAGTATCGGTAGTGCCGCTTCAACGAGTTGAGTAAGAAAGGTAATACTTGCTGGAAATGCCGTGAGGACCGGCCAGTCACGCTGTAAAAATGGGCAATATAGATGCGATTTCTCGGCAACAATAAAGGGAGCGCACGCGGCGCATCGGGTTTGGTCATTGAAATTCTCCCTCCGTCCCCACATTCTTTGCGGTTGTGAAAAAATAACTTCAGGTTTTGGCCTGATTGTTCATGGCAATTGTGCGGCGTATACTCAAGGGCCTATGGCCTGATGATCCGTCGCAAGGAGTCCGGAATGCCCAGAACCCTGACGATATTGGTCACGTTGTGGTTTGCCGCGTGGTGGCAGATGTCCGCCGCACGCTGCGACGAACCGGAACTGCGTCCGTCTCCTGCGCCGGCGGCCGGTGAGACCGAGCCTGAAGGACCATTTCTGCGGCTGGCTAAAGACGCGAAAGGCCGGCCGACGGCCCTGCAGACCGCCATTGTCCGATTCGAAGCCAAAGACGCGGATCGCGAAGGTCTGGTGGTTGACTTGATCGGAGTCATCCACGTCGGCGAAAAGGAGTATTTCGAAGCGCTGAACCGTGGATTCGAGCAATATGACTCCCTGCTCTACGAATTGGTGGCTCCGGAGGACGCCCGACCTATGCAGGGCGATCGGAGCGAACACCCCGTTGCGAAGCTGCAGACCGGCATGAAGCGCTTGTTGGCTCTCGACTTTCAGTTGGACCACATTGACTACGGCAAACCCAACTTCGTGCATGCCGACATGTCGCCGGACGACTTCGCCAAGTCCATGGCCTCCCGCGGTGAGAGTATCTGGACGATTCTGGCGCGGCTAATGGAGCAGGCAATGACCCAGCAGGCCAAACAGGGCGACAGCTCGGCTGAAGCCAAGCTATTCGCTGGCCTGTTCTCCAACAACCGTTCATTGAAGATGAAGCGGCTCTTGGCGGAACAATTCGAGGACATGGATGGCGCCATGGCGGCGTTCAACGGACCGGAGGGCTCGACCCTGGTCACCGAACGCAACAAAAAGGCGCTGTCGGTCCTGCGACGCGAGATTGGCAAGGGAAAGAAGCGCCTGGGCATCTTTTATGGCGCGGGACATATGGCCGACATGGCCCAGCGCCTGGCCGATGAGTTTAACCTTGCGCGCGCGCATACTCGCTGGCTTACGGCATGGGACTTGCGTTCAAATTCGGCCAAGAAGAAGGCCCAAGCGACGACGGCGACCGAGTAAGAATTTCTGTCGCCTTCTACTTCAAGAGCACGTAGCAGACGACCGCTACTGCGATCACGGCCATCGCGAGGAGCGTTCCCACCCCCATCAAGAACCAGGGTGAATCCCAACGGCTCGCACGACGACCACGCAGCGAGTGGGTACCCAACGCGGAACCGGCGCTTAACGCGGCTCCGCCAACCAATTCGGCCTCCATTCCCAATGGCGACAAAGCATCTTTCGGCGCGACTTCCGCTAACAAATCGTCGAATGCCGATGCTTCTTTGGGTTTGGGCCTATCCGGCCCAATCGGACGCGCGGTCGTCGAACGAGGTGATTGGATTGCTGGGATCGATTGGCCAGGCGACGGCCTGGCACTTGGTTTGCCCGTTGCGGGAGATCCGGTCCCGGTCGTTTTCGATGAATCGGAAGCCGTCGGCTTGATCAACCTGCCAGAACCGGAAGCACTCGACCTGGGCGATTTCGATGAATCGGAATCTTTCGTGACGGACGCCGCTGAATTTACTGAATCACCGGAACCAACGGAAGTCGCGGTCTTGCCCAATCGAACGACTTTCGACGAATCGGAAACCATCTTGTCGGTATGTTCGTCCAAGGGCGCAAGAGTCAGTTCCTCGTCGAACGCAGCGACTGGCTGTGATGCCTGTTCGCGGTATGACTGCGCCCACCGTACGAGTGCCCGGCTCACGTCGTCGGCCGACTGGTATCGCCGCTCGGGCGACTTGGCCATCATCCGCCGACAAATGGCCAGCAACTCCCGCGGCACATCGGGCCGCTTTTGGGTGATGTCCGCCGGCTCCTTCGTGGCATGGCAAACCACGCGTTGTGCCAGCGTGCCGTTTGGAAAGGGAGGGGTACCCATCAAAGTGAAATAAAGCGTGCATCCCAGGCTGTAGATGTCAGCGCGAGGATCGACCAGATGGCTGTCCAGCGCCTGCTCGGGCGCGAGGTAGTCGACCGTCCCCAGCATCTTTTCGTCGTGGTCATTAGTGAGCGAAGCGTCAACGTCATCCGTGGCGAATCGGGCGAGCCCCATATCGAGCACCTTGACGACATTGTGGCCATCAAGCAGCAAATTAGCGGGCTTCATATCGCGATGGATCAAACCGGCCTTGTGGGCATGGCTCAGTCCGTCGGCGGCCTGACGGATGATGTCAGCCGCCAGCAAGTAGGGCAATGGGCCGTTGCGCTCAACGAGCACTTTAATGTCTTTGCCTTCAACGTACTCCATCACGAGGTAGTGGACGTCACCATCGTTGTCCACGTCAAAAGCCCGCACGATGTTCGGATGGTCGAGCGCGGCCACGGCGCGCGCTTCGCGGTGAAAACGAGCGAGATACGACGTGTCGTTGACGCGGCTGCTGGGGAGCACCTTGATGGCGACACGTCGCCGCATCACGATGTGTTCGGCCAGGTAGACGCTGCTCATGCCGCCGGTGCCCAAATGATCGAGCAGCTTGTACTTGCCGACGAAGAATCCGGCTGCACGCCCCTCCAGGAGACGCTGGCGTTGCCAACCGGTCAAGAGGCCCACATCGGTCAGATGAGAAGAGACTACCTGGCTATCGGTGATGGCACTGACGCCCGCCTCGCGCTCCAGGTCGGCAAGCGACTGGTTCAGGCGGTCCTTGTCGACCAGTCCACTGCGTTCGACGACTTCAAGAAACGAGGTGACTGAGAGCTGCTTCATTTCGGCCCTATTCCGTGTCGGCCCTGTTGCGAGCGGCCCGAAGTGCCAAGCCCCCATGCCCGGGGGTTGCCCGACTCGGGAATCCGGTTTGGGCAAGACACCACTGCCGATTGTAACCTCGTTGTTAGAATATGTGAAGTTTTTTGCGCAGAATTTGGACGGGCAGCGGCTAAAAAATCGGATTGCCAGATCTCCCTGGTTCGTTAAGCTCATACAAGGTCCGAGTCCCAGTCCCTTCATTTTATCCCATTTGCCGTCCATATTTGGCCGGAGAAAGCGTTTGCCATGCCCAAGAAAGCCCGAGCGCGGCATATCTTAGTAAAGACCAAGGAAGACTGCGAAAACTTGAAGACCCAATTAACGGAAGGCGCGGAGTTCGCTGCCTTGGCGCGCCAACATTCGCAGTGTCCGTCGAACCGAGAGGGGGGTGATTTGGGCGAATTTCGCCCAGGCCAGATGGTGCCGGAATTCGACCGCGTCGTGTTCAGTTGCCCTGTAGGTACGGTGCAAGGGCCTGTCAAGACCCAGTTTGGCTGGCACCTTCTGGAGGTCACCAGCCGTACTGACTGACCGTTCTGCCGAGGTCAAGGAGAATCCAGCCCAATGACCGATGTCCCATGCACCTCGTTAGCCGACGTTCCTAATCATCCCGCCGCGCCTTGTCGCCGATGGTGGCTGGCCGGGCTGATCGTCGTCATGGGCGCCGTTCTGATCGCAGGCGTCCGTTTCAGTGAAGCGTTCAACACCGAAGCTCACCGTTTCTTGGCAACCGTTGCGGCACTTCTGCTGATTGCGCTTCTACTCTACCTCTGGCTGGTATTCTTTGCCGGGCTGCAATGGGGTACGAAGCTTTCCATCGTGGGGGCTGGCATGTTCTCGCTGATCGGTTTGGTTGCCACGATTCGAATCGAGGGGGTAAGCGGCGACATTGTGCCTCGTTTGGCCTGGCGTTGGAGCCTCAAGCCTGATGAGCGTTTGGATAAGCCCATTCCCGTCGCGGTGGACCAGGGCGCCGATGCAATGGTCGATCTGGCCGCGACGACTGCAGATGACTTTCCCCAATTCCTGGGGCCCAACCACGACGGGCGTATTGGCGCGCCTCGCCTGGGTCGCGACTGGAAGACGCACCCACCTTTCCTGCTTTGGCGCCAGCCGATCGGGGCGGGCTGGTCATCATTTGCAGTTGTCGGGAAATTTGCCGTCACGCAAGAGCAACGCGGCGAACTCGAGTTGGTCGTGTGCTATGAACTCGCCACCGGAAAAATTCGCTGGTCGCACGCCGACAAAGGACGGTTCGGCAAGGAGATCGACGGTATCGGTCCCCGCGCCACGCCCACGATTGCCGACGGGTACGTTTACACGATGGGCGCGGAGGGCCGGCTCAACTGTCTCGACGGTGTCGGAGGGCAGGTCGTTTGGACGCACGACGTGCTCACTGAGAACCACGCCCAGAATGCCGGCTGGGGCAAGAGCTGTTCGCCCGCAGTGATTGGCGACCTGGTGGTGGTAAGCGCCGGCGGGCCAAGCGGCCATTCGCTCGTCGCATACCACAAACAGAGCGGCGCGCTGGTTTGGAAGGTTGGCGACGAACCATCGAGCTATAGCTCGCCTGCCTTGGCAATATTGGCCGGTGTGCCGCAGGTTCTAATCGTCAATCCTCACAGCGTCGTTGCCCACGATCCGCTCGACGGCCATGTGCTCTGGAGTTTTCCCTGGGGTGGCGATGATGCCAAGGTGCCGCAGCCCGTGCCGATCGACGGCGACCGCGTGTTGATCGCGGCAGGTTACGGAGTCGGTTGCGCTATGCTGGGCATCGCGCATGACGATCACAACGCGTGGGAAGTGCGTGAGATCTGGAAACAGAATCGCCTGAAACCCAAGTTCACGAACCTCGTGGTAGGCGACGGGTTCGTGTACGGACTCGACGATGGCCGGACGTTGGTCTGCCTAGACCTTTCCGACGGTAAACTCAAGTGGAAAGGCGGTCGCTACGGCCATGGCCAGGTGCTGATGGTCGACGATGTGCTGTTGATTCAGGCCGAGAATGGTGAGGTCGCCCTGGTCGAAGCTACGCCCGAGCGACACCACGAGTGGACTCGCTTTCAGGCCATCGAAGGCAATACCTGGAACAACCCCGTTCTTGCCGGTCGCTTTCTCCTGGTACGCAATGCCGAGGAGGCGGCGTGCTATGAGCTGCAAGTGGAAGAAGGCGCCTCATGACCCGTTCTGCGACAACAGCCAATCTTCCAAGATCACATGGACCACGAAGGGTGCCCGCAAGAGCGCGGCCCGTGCCGAAAGGAGCTTGGATATCCAAGGCCGCGTGACCATGTTCGACACGGCGCGCATGCCGAGTGTCCGCAGCGACCGCCCACTCAACTCCTGGGTCACATTGTCGCTGAGCCGTTTGAACGTGGCGGGCACCAGGTTCGGATCGGGCCCTACGTGGACAATGACTTCGATGCCGCCCGCGAGCAGTTCGTACACAGCTTCCCATAGTCGCTGCGGCTCGTCGATCCAGCGGTTCATGAGCTTGCGGGCATTGTAGTCGTTGTAGCTGGTTTCGCCCGTCACCAGCGAAAGCACTGGCGGCACGGGTGCACGGAAGCCGCCGTTTCCGGTCTGCATCATCACGGCGGCGCGGTTGGGAATGTTGCGTTGCCACAAGAGCGGGGTGTGCAGCGGAGGCCAACTGCCGCTGTTCTTGCGCAGGTTGACCGGGCCCGACAACACACCGGTCATCCGCTCCTTGAAACGGTCGACTGTGTCACCCTGCCCAAGCACGAGCACCGTGTTGGGCGAGAGGTACGACGAAATGGCGATCGCCCCGCGGCCATGCTGCGTGATCTCGAGGCAAAGCCGTTCGACCGCCTCCAGGTCGAGGGCCCGGCCACGGGAGAAAACGACGCCCATCGTCACGTCACGCGCCAGCTCCGCGCAATCCTTGGCGAGCGCAACCAAGGGGGGCATCACGTCGCGCATGTTGAAGACGCCGCCCGCGACCAGTGCGGTCACCTCGCCCAGGCTATAACCCAACCCTAGCTTGGCATGCCGATAGGAAACTCCGAAGAATTGCTCCAGGAGCTCGATTTGCGCCAGCTCGACGGCGATGATCAGGCCGATGTCCTCGCCAAAGGTTGCGAGCGTACTCTCGCTTCGTGTGCGGACGCGGCACACCAGGTCGGTCGACGTGCCCGTCACTTCCGAGCAGATCTCCGAGGCCTCGCGGAGATACCGCTCGACCACGTGACCGTAAACGCGATGCGCTAAGAGTTCCGGCGTTCGGCCCAGGTTCGTGACATTGTAGCCACGGAAGCAGAACGCCGCGTCATCGAGCCGATCGCTCAATTCGTAGGGTTTGAGCAGGTGGTTGGTCATCGCCCTCGTGGGGCAGGTTTCCAACCCGCCACAGAAGCCTATACGGCGCCAAGTTCATTGTCTATTCTACTATGTATGTCATCCGGGAGGGGGCCGACCAGACCAAAAAAGCGGCCGACCCCAAACGCGGACCAGGCCGCTGGCCTCCGATTGTCGCCATTTTGAGGGACTTTTCCTATGTCGTTCATTCGTGCGCGTTTCATTCGCATCGGCTTTTGGCTTTTCGCCATTCTCATGGTCGGTATTAGCGCGGCGGCCTGGCGCGCGCCGCCAACGGATTCGACCGCCGACGTGCTCGTTTATCCAGTGGGGATCGCCGTACGAGGCGAACAGGAAATCTTCGTGGCCGATCTCGAAGTTCACGGCATCTGGCAAATCGACGGGGCCACGTTGCGGATGTACTTTCAGGGAAAGAAGCAATTTCGCACGCCGATCAACCGTCCGCGGGCCTTGGCCATCGACGGCGAGGGACGTCTGTTGGCCGGCTGTAGCGCCACGCGAGAGGTATTTCGCTTTAACGCCGCCGACCAGCCCGAACCGCTAACCGGCGGCGGCATCGGCAATCCGATCGATATCGCCGTCAACCGCGCCGGCGAGTTGTTGGTGTCGGACCTGGAATTGCACTGCATTTGGAAAGTGCCGGCGGCGGGCGGCAAGGCCGAGAAATTCGTCGAAGTGCCGGCGCCGCGCGGACTGTCGATCGACGCCGATGACCGGTTGTGGGTCGTATCGCATGGAGGCAAGGCCTCGCTCGTGCGTGTCTCCGCCGACAAGCAGATCGAAACGATCGTTGCCGGGCGCGCGTTTCGGTTTGCCCACGATGTCGCGGTCGACAAGGAGGGGACCGCTTTCGTGTCGGATGGATACGCCGCGACGATTTGGAAGGTTGGGGCTGAAGGCACACCGGTCGCTTGGGCGCAAGGCGATCCGCTCAAGAGCCCGACGGGCCTGGCCTGGCAGGGCGAAACGTTGCTTGTTGCAGATCCAAAGGCTTGTGCCATATTGCGAATCGACGCCGATGGCGTAGCCACGGCAATGGAATTGAATTGAGTTTGCGCCGGTGTACCGCGAAACCTTGAGGCTGTGGCGTGGTTCAATAGTAGACGAGTTTTGGTTCAACATCAGGAGTTCATTATGGCCAGACTGCATTCCGTAGGGTTGGCTGCCTTGGCTGCCACGGTACTAGTGTGTTTCGTCCATGCTGAAGAACCGTCCTCGTCGGAAGGGCTGAACCCGGAAACGCTCTTCAAGCAATTGGATGCCAACGGCGATGGAAAACTAGCCGATGACGAAGTGGGCGAGGATCATAGCCGCTTGTTCCAGCGACTGCTTCGGCGTCATGACGCCGACGGCGATGGCATGCTGAGCTCGACCGAGTTCGCAGCCGGACTCAAGGAAGCCCCTTCGGATATCCCAGCTGACGAGCCGCCATCAGCGGAGCCGAACGAGCAACTCACCAGGTTTCTGCAAGCCGACCCGGTGGAATTATTCAAACGGCTCGACGCCAATAGTGACGGCAAATTGGTCCTCGACGAGGTGCCCGCGGAAGGTCGTCCGCAATTTGGCCAGTTCTTCGAGCGCGCCGACATCGATCGCGACAAAGCCCTCACCTCCGATGAATTCCGCAAAGGACACGAACAGGTGCGGCAATACCTTGGCACCGCTGCGCCGGGCCAAGGTCAGGCTGAGACAAGGCCGGGTGGTCCCGGCCAAAGGCTCTTTCGGGCATTGGACCTCGATGGTGACGGCGAACTGTCGGCCGAGGAAATCGCCAAGGCTCCGCAATCGCTCGCGAAGCTCGACCAGGATAGCGATGGCACGCTGTCGCGCCGTGAGTTGGGCCAGGGCGCCCAAGCCCCACAGGTGCCCGCAGGGACGCCGGGAAATGGCAAGTCACCTGGACGACCGAACGGCGCAGGTCTGGCCAGCTTCAATCCAGAGCGGTTGATCGGGCGCATGGACAAGGATGGCGACGGCAAGCTAAATCAGGACGAAATGCCACCATTCTTAAGGGAGCGGTTCGCACAGATCGACGTCGACGGTGACGGCTTTGTCGATCTGAAAGAACTTCGCCGCGTCGTCGACCAATTGCAACGGCGAGCAAAACAAGGCAGCGAGCAAAACAAGCCGAAAAAACCCGATCAAGATGGTTAGCGGAGCCAAGATGGCCAGCGGAGCAATGTAGCGGAATTCGTGAGATTTCCGAGCGTTGGTGGTGGTGGACAGTCGCAGCTGTTACGCTTTTTCGCCACTTACGTAAACGTGTGCCGGGTCGAAGACCCGCTCAGCGACCACTTCGAGGCCACTGGGCGTGACTTGCCGAAAAAAGCAACTCCTATAGCCCTGGTGGCAGGCGGCGCCGCGCTGGTGGACCTTGAGTAAGATCGTATCGCCGTCGCAGTCAACCAGCACGGCGAGGACCTCTTGGACGTGTCCGCTCTCTTCGCCTTTGCGCCAAAGTTGGTTGCGACCGCGGCTGAAGTAGACCGCCCGGCCGTGAGCCAGGGTTTCGGCATAGCTTTCGGCATTCATGTAGGCCAGCATCAGGACTTCGCCCGTGTCGGCGTCCTGGGCAATGGCTGGAATCAGACCGTCCCCTTTGGAAAAATCAGGGACGACGGCAGGCTGGTGTTGCGCCATGAAACCGCATGTGACGGATGGGCCTGAATCAACGAAGACGACGAATGAATCCAGCATAGCAACCATGGGACGGCTTTCCAGCCTGCCAACGCGAGTATTCTCACGATTTCGGCTATAGCCGGCAATTTCGGCTGTTGCGGAATAGATTGTGTTTCGTGCCAAACGTCGGCGGTTCTACAGTCGCCCGGCGGGCTGGTCCGATGCAACGGTGTGTACCCAGCGTCGCGGCCATGATTGCCGGTGGGCAGGCTTGCGAGACCGTTCGAACAAAGGACCCCGTCTTGAAGCCGTCGCTCAGCGTTTTCTTGCCAGTCTGGAACCGGCAGGATACCGTGTCGTCTCTGGTCTCGCACCTACTCGAGGTCTTGCCCGACCTCACACCCAACTTTCAACTCGTGCTGATCGACGACGGTTCGCACGATGCCACGGGCGAGATCGCCCGCAAGTTGGCCTTGCTCTATCCACAGGTCCGTTTGGTCGCTCACCCAGCCCGGTGGGGCCGGGCCGCGTCAATGCGAACAGGCTTGCTACACAGTTCGTCGGAGTTCGTGCTCTATCGGAGCGAAGGCTGCCCCTTGGGATTGGGCTGCCTCCCCCAACTCTGGCAGGCCGTTCGGACGCACGATCTGGTCGTCGCCCGCATGGCAGGGTACAAACCGAATTTTGGCGAATCCGGCGACCACTCGTCTGGTCACGGAACGGCGACGACCGTCGGTACGACATCCGCGGCGACGAAGGAACCCGAATGGCAAATGATCCGTCGCCGAGCGCTCGATGCCTGGCGTCGGCACGCCGACGATGACGATTGGCTGGCCTACATCGTTGGCCACAACTACACCTGTATGGAATTGGTCATGGGCGAACCCGCGCGGCTGGCAGTGTGGGGTCAGGGGCCAGCGAGTTGGCCACGACCTCGACTCGTGCCACAACCACTGGCCGACGTTCGCAGGGTCGTACGAAAGCCGAATTATATCTCTCGAATCAAGGCGTTCGCCTGGGGCGAATAGCGTCATTTGGCATAATGGCCGAATCGGCCCTTGCCGGATCGTTGGGTGGTGGCTATTATTGACAGATGAGGGGTATCAATAAAACCCTGTCTGTCACCCTCCAGTACAGGAACGCACCAGCGGGTCAGTCTGAATAGAGGTCGCCGGCGTTGCGGGCAAGCAACGTCGCGACGGATGTCAGTTGAGGCAATCCGTCGTGATAAACGACGTCGGCCCAACCGATGGAGAGCGTACCTTCTTCCGTAAGCCAATCACGGCATCGCCGCGCCCATGCGGCGTTGGCAACGTCGGAATTGTCGAGCTTTGTCGCGCGAGCCATTTTCCGTTGCATTGTACCGGCCAAGGGTTTTTTCGCGTTTACCGCACAGAGATCACTGTTTTCCGGTATGTCCGGAACGAGGAGAGCATGAGATGAGTATTTCGGAACTCGATTACGAACAGGACCAGGATTCAGTCGATCCGTCGCAGTTTATCGACGACGATATCGATCACCCTTTGCACCGCATCAAGGAGGTCCGACACCAGCAAGGTGTCTCGTTGCGCCGAGTCGCGCTGCTCTTGCGGACCGAGGTGCGCGAACTGCGCCGCGAGGAAGAGGAAACCAGCGACTTGCCACTGAGCCGACTTTATCAATGGCAACGGGCGCTCGAAGTACCCGTGGCCGACCTGCTGGTCGACTCGGGTGCCCCTTTATCGGCGCCGGTAATGGAGCGTGCGCGGCTGGTGCGCGTGATGAAGACGGTGGCCGCGATCATGGAGAAGGCGCAGAATACGTCGATTCAGCGGCTGGCCCAGACCTTGGTTGATCAGCTCGTCGAGATCATGCCGGAGCTGAAGGGGATCAACCCCTGGCACTCGGTCGGCCAACGCCGCTCACTCGACGAATACGGCCGGATCGTCGAACGTTCGTACTCCGACGACATTTGGCGCGAGAGATAGGCTGGGCTTTCCGAGAGATAGGTTGGGCTTTCCGAGAGATAAGCTGGGCTTTCCGTCGGTTGGGCACCGCCGACAAACCGCACGTGCCCAACGAAACGCCGAACCCGGTGGGTCGTGGGTTGGGGAGCTTCAAATTGTAGCCACGGCCGCGAAATCACCCACCAGCCGCAGCAACACTTCCCGAGTCACCTGCGCCGCCAACCCCTGGCGGACGTCACCCGGTTGCTTGGTCCAACGACAGAGACTCAACTCGCCGCCGCGACGCACGAGCAGTTCATAATAGCTGGTGCGGTCGGCGTCGCGCTGCGGAGGGTTTGAGCGAAGCTGTACGACGCACTGCTGCGTATCGACCTCCACCGGCGAAATCGGCTCCAAGAGGTAAGTCAGCCGTGCCGCCAGCGTTTCGCTCAGGCGTTTCAGTTCTGCAATCGAGGCGGTTGCCAGCTTGTCGGCGCGCAAGGCAAAGCGAGTAAACTCGCAGGCGATCGTGTCCAGCGCCGTCAGATCGCACGATAGGCGCAGGCCATCGTGCTCGACCACCAGCGTCTGCCCGCCGCCGGCGAACGTGTGCATAGCAGACAACGCCGTCCGGGTTTGTTCTACCAGTGTCATCAGATTGGCTCCGTTTTAGTGGAACGCCATGGAGGACGTTCCCAATACCTCTGTGGGCAGTGCCCACCGTGCAGTCAATGGTTCATTTGTTCGACGGCTTGAACTGCTCAATCGAGTGTTCGTCTCCGTCATACGATAGTATCGTCTTGTGCCCATCCAGAACTGTTTCAATATGCACCGGCCTGCCCCAGAGCCGCTGGAGGTTCACCAGCGTGTCGCGGGCATAGCTTGTTTGCAACTCGACCCCGTTGAATTCGTGCCCCAGGAACAACTCGCCCCGGTTCTTGTAGTTTCCCTCGCGGACGGTGATGAACGGCTGGCCCCGATGGGTCAGGCCGAACAACAGCCGCTCTTTGATTTTGGGAAACTCGCGGCTCTCGATCTCGTAGAAGTTTGAGTCCTCGTTGTATCCAAACGAAAACAACTTGTGGTCGCGGCAAAATTCCAGGGTCAAGAACGTGTCGATGAAGGTCAGGTCGTTGTGAATCTTGCGGACCTCGAAGATCTTCTGCCTTCCCAGTCCGGCACCGGTGTCCCAATCGCGCTTGGCGACCATGTCGTCGCACTCGTCGTAATCCTTGCCGAACCGCCCCTTGTTCCAGCGGTCCTCAACGTCGCGCAACAGTTCGATTCCCAGCTTGTAGGGATTCAGCCGCCCCTGCGAGGTGGCCATCGTGCCCGAATGATGGTCGGCGTAGTTGATGATGTCGGCCGACGTCAGTCCCTGGCGGGTCATGATGGTCGAGTGCCAGTAGCTCGCCCAGCCCTCGTTCATGATCTTGGTCTGGCCCTGAGGGGCGAAATAATATGCCTCCTCACGCACGATCGAGAGCACGTCGAGCTGCCAGGGCTTCAAGGGAGCGTGCTCCAGAATGAAGAGCATCACGTCGCGCATCGGCTCCTTGGGGAATCTCTCCTCGACCTTCTTCTGTTCGCGCCGCTTCCGGGCTTCGGCGGCCAGTACGTCGGGCGGGTTGATGAATTGGTCCATGTACTCCTTGGCGCGAAACCGTCCAGGACGCAACGCTTCGTCTTCGTTCTCATCATCGAGCCTGGCCAGGTGATCGACCACCGGCGCGTCGAACCGCTTGATGAACGGCGAATGGACGTCGATCAGATCTTCGATCGACAGGCAAGCGTCGATGAACGTCTCGACCTCCTCCACACCTTGGCGGTCCATGTACCGCCGCACGCGTTGGCCGTGATTGGCCATGTGGTCCATCATCTTGCGATCAGTCTGGCTGAACCAGTAGTTGTTCTTGAAGAAGTCGCAATGCCCGTAGACGTGGGCCATAACCATCTTCTGGTCGGTCAACGCATTGGATCGCATCAGGTAGGCGTAGCAGGGATCATTGTTGATCACCAGCTCGTAGATCTTCTGTAACCCGTAATTGTAGCCCTTCGAAAGCTGCTCGTATTCCATGCCGAAACGCCAGTGCGGGTAACGGGTGGGGAACCCACCATAGGCCGCGATGGCGTTGAGCTGGTCGTGGTCGATGACCTCGAAGATCGTCGGGAAGAATTCGAGGCCGTAGTTGCGAGCATGCTCCTGCATCTGGGCCTGGACGTCGGCCAATTCCTTGGGCAGCGGCTCGATGCGGCAGGTCGACATGGGTCACTTCCCTTTCCCCAGGAAGGTCTTGATCGAGTCGTATATCGCCTCGCGATCGCGAATTTCCGAGAGCACCAGGTTTTCCGATTTCTTTGCCAGGCCGTCGCGCAGCGTTCGCAGGTACTCGCCGCTTCCGTAGGGGCTTTCTACCTGGCCGTAGCAAAACAGATTCACCTTGGGAAGGATCTCCTCGCGCAGCAGCTTGAGGCTGGTCTGATTGTCTTCGCCCCAGTTGTCGCCGTCGGAGAACTGAAACACGTACAGGTTCCACTCGTCGGGCGAGAAGGCCCTCTTGATCAACTCCAGGCACACCTGGTAGGCCGAACTGATCCGCGTGCCACCGCTCTCGCGAGTGTGGTAAAACGTCTCTTCGTCGACTTCCTTGGCCGCCGCGTCGTGGATGATGTAGCGCGTTTCCAAGCCGTCGTATTGGCTCTTGAGCCAGGTATCGATCCAGAAGGACTCGGTCCGCACGATTTGCTTCTGCTCGTCGGTCATCGAGCCTGAGACATCCATCAGGTAGATCACCACGGCATTGGCCTCGGGCAGCGGCGTGGTGCTCCAGGAGCGATAGCGCTTGTCGTCGCGGATCGGCACGACAAAGGGCCGAGCGGAGTCGTAGGTGCTCGACGATATCTGCCGGCGTAGTGCTTCCATGTACGTCCGTTTGAAATGCCGCAGCGATTCGGGGCCAGATCGGCGAATGCTGGTGTAGCGGGTTTTTTCCTCAGTGATGTTGGCTTTGCCTTTGGGCTCGATGCGCGGTAGTTCCAACTCGTCACCGAGGATCTGGGCCAAATCCTCGAGCGAAACTTCGACCTCCATGATATGGCCGCCCGGTTCGCTGCCGGCCTGTCCCTGGCCGTCGCCGTCTTGAGGATCGCCCTTTGCGATGGGGGTGCCTTCCTCGCCATCGCCCTGGCCCACGCCGCCCGAACCATTTTGGCCGTAGCGGAAATGGGGCACGTCGAGTTGCGGTACCGGGATGCTGACAAGGTCGCGCCCCTTGCGGCCGATCAGTTCGCCGTGCGTCACGTACTTCCGCAGGTTCTGGCGAATCTTTCCCTTGACGATATGTCTGAATCGCGATTGATCGCGCTCGATCTTCATGTACATTGCCCGCTCCCTGTCGGGAAGGCGTCAGGCGTAGGGCATTGGGCGTTAGTCGGTTTGAAGTCCATATTCAATTTCTTGACGCCTATCGCCTACGAATGCTTTGCGTCGCCCCGAGCGAAAATGCTCGCCACATAATTCAATACGTCGGTAGCGCTCTCTTCGTCGTAGCCGTAATTGCGAATCAAACGCTGCTTGACCACGTCGATCTTGGCCTGAGTGTCGGCGTCGATGACCTTCGAGACCAGGCTGGTGAGCTTGATCGTGTCCTTCTGGTCCTCGAACAGCTTCAACTCCAGGGCCTTGTTCAAACGCTCGTTGGTCTTGTAGTCGAATGTCTTGCCGTCGATCGACAAGGCGCCAATGTAGTTCATGATTTCGCGGCGGAAGTCGTCCTTGCGGCTGTCTGGGATGTCGATCTTCTCCTCGATCGACCGCATCAGGCGCTCGTCCGGCTCGTCGTACTGGCCGGTGAATTTGTTCTTGACTTTCTCTCGCTGTGTAAACGCCTTGACGTTGTCGATGTAGTTGCCGCAGAGGCGCTTCAACGCGTCTTCATCGGCCGCGATCGCCCGTTGCACCTCGTTCTTCACGACGTTCTCGTATTCTTCTTTCACCACGCCCAGGAGCTCGCGGTAGTGGTTTCGTGTCTCTTCGACAGTGATCAGGCTGTGGTGCTTGAGCCCCGTCTCCAGTTCGTTGAGCACCATGAACGGGTTGATCGACCTGGCCTCGGGGTGGGCTACCAGGGCGTTGGAGAGCTTGTCCTGCACGTACCGCGGCGAGATGCCGTGCATCCCTTCGCCGCCCGCCTGTTCGCGCAGCTCCTTGATGTTGTCCTCGGTATAGCCGGGCAACGTCTTGCCGTTATACAGCTTGAGCTTTTGCAGCAGGCTCAGGTTCGCTTGTTTGGGCGGTTCGAGTCGCGTGAGAATGGCCCACATGGCGGCCATTTCAATCGTGTGCGGGGCGATGTGCTTCCCTTGCACTTTTCCGGGGTGATAGTCCTTTTCGTAAATCTTGATTTCGTCGGCCAGCCGCGTGACATAGGGCACGTCGATCTTCACGGTCCGGTCGCGCAGGGCCTCCATGAACTCGTTGTTCTGCAAGCGGCGGTATTCAGGCTCGTTGGTGTGCCCCAGGATGACTTCGTCGATGTCGGTCTGGGCGAATTTCTTGGGCTTGACCTTGTGTTCCTGGCTGGCGCCCAACAGGTCGTACAGAAACGCCACGTCGAGTTTGAGCACCTCGACGAACTCCACGATGCCGCGGTTGGCCACGTTGAATTCGCCGTCGAAGTTGAATGCCCGCGGGTCACTGTCACTGCCGTACTCGGCGATCTTGCGGTAGTTGATGTCGCCCGTCAGCTCGGTTGAATCCTGGTTCTTCTCGTCTTTGGGCTGGAAGGTCCCCACGCCGATACGATCTTTCTCGCTCAACAAGAGCCTTTTCACGCGGACGTCGGCGGCCACCTTGGTCCAGTCGCCCTGGTAGTGCCGTAGCCGATCGGCGTAGACGTAACGGCAGAAGGGGCAGAGCTCGCCTTGAATCTTCAAGTGGTAGGCGTCGGCCGGCAGCCCCTCGGTCAATCGGGCCGTCACGTCGGCGCGAAAACGCTGCGGGATCATGTGCAGCGGCTCCTCGTGCATCGGGCACCAGAGGACCTGTTGCGGGCTTTCCAGGTCGACCCAACCCAGGGTGTACAATGCACCCTGGTCGCAGTTCGAGTAGCGCTCGAGCCCCTTTTTCAAGAGCCGGGCAATCGTACTCTTGCTGCTGCCGACCGGGCCGTGCAAGAGCAACACGCGTTTCTCGATTCCGTACCCCTTGGCGGCGCTCTTGAAGGCGTTAACCAGCGCCGCCAGCGGCTCGTCGAGGCCGAACACCGCGTCGGCGCCGTCCTGGTCGGGATCCTGAAAGAAACGGTAACGGACACGCTTCTCGCGATTTTGTTCGTAGGATTCGGTGCCATACGACATGACCATGTCGTACACCCGCTCGAAGGCGTTGCGGGTTACCTTCGGGTCCTGGCGGACCATGTCCAAATACTGCTCGAGCGTCCCCTCCCAGTTCTTCTTGCGGAACTGGTCAAGGTCCTGGCGTTGTGCCACGAGCGCGATGATCGAGCTACCGTCATTCATTGAGGGCCCTTCCCGGCGGCTTGAATCTCAAGCGCCTGCTAATGCCCCGCTAAACTTCCCGATCCTTCCTACGAATCAATGCCCGCCTCCTTGCGGTTTCATACTACTCAGCCTGTCGGATTCACTGTTAACGAAGGCGCCGTGCCAGGCACGGCAATGGTGGGGAAAAGCATGCTCCCCAAGAATGTCGGCCCATGGCACGACGGTTCGCTCTACAGGATCGCCTACGCGCGCTAGAGCGCACCAGCGATCGCATCACATGAGCGACCAAAATGAGAACTTGCGAAAGATCACCCGGAACTGAGGCGAGGCGGGTTGGTTGGCAGGATGCTTCTTCTCGCTCACCGGCGTGTGAGAGTCCTTTTCCCCCACGTCTGCCACCGTCACCTACACTAAGTATCCCTTCAATTCCTCGTTGCGGCAATATCGAATCGCATCGCGAGTTGCCAAAAGCGGGCAGGAAGTCGGCTCGCGATTTATTTGCAAATCATTGCGGGGCAATATGTTGCACCGAAACGTCTAATCGCTGAGGAGGTGTCAAACAATTTTGCGGGACCGACGGATCAAATCGCGCCACTGTCGACTTGTCCAGCCCAGGCGACTTGTCCAGCCCAGGCGGCTTGTCCAGCTCGGGCGACTTGTCCAACTCGGAGCGCCCAAATCACTTGTCCAACAATCGGCCCACGCTTTCCAGTAGCTTGTCCATCGCAAACGGCTTCCGGATGTAATCGTCGACGCCCAACATCTCGGCATACGCTTTGTGGCGGCTTCCTTCGTTGGCCGTGATCATGATCACGCGCATCGGAACGGGACGCGACCGACGGAGCTTTTCCAGCACCAGAAACCCGCTTCGCTTGGGCATCATCATGTCGAGGATCAGCAGGTCCGGGTCTTCTCTTTCCGCCATCGCCAGGCCCTGATTGCCGTCGCGGGCGACCAGGATCTTGTAACCGCGCGACTCCAATGCGAGCCGCATCGACTCGACGATTTCGTGATCGTCGTCGACCAGCAAAATCCGCTTTTGTGCGCCGTCGTCCTTTTCCGTCGGTTCCTGCTTCTCAGCCATGGATAACAACCTTTGTAGTTCAACGACCCACGTGTAGAACTCCCAAACCATCAGAAGTAACGTACCGGGCGGGAGTTTGCAAGGCGCGGCCGGGGGGCAAACTTAGGGACGATCCCAGAATCGCCGGTGGGGTGCGGGTGTCCGGTGCCCCCGTTATGCCGACGACGAAACTTGGCCTGTCCTCGACAACGCGTGGGATGCGGCGACGTATAATGAAAAACGACATGCAAAGAAGCACGAAACCGACGCCGCCCAGGCATTGACCATGCCTAACGATTCGTCCCGCTATGCATCTTGAAAGTACCACCCTATCGCCCGCGGTTTCCAGCGGGGCCCACGTCGTACACGTGGCGGGCCACGAAATGCGGCTGTTTACGGAGTCGGCGCCCTTGATTTCGGCCATGGTCGACGACATCGGCCGGGCGCGGCAGCGCGTCTGGCTGGAAAGCTACATCATCCTCGAGGATGCCGCAGGGCGAGCCGTGGCTGATGCGCTCAAACGGCGCGCCGCGCAGGGAGTCGATTGTCGCGTGATGTACGATGCCTTTGGCAGCGCCGCCACCTCATCGGCCTTCTTCCGCGACCTGGAACGCTCGGGGGTTAAGGTGCACTGCTTCCATTCGCTGCGGCAGGCATTTTGGCGGTTTCCCTCGCTACGGTTCCTTAATCGCCGCAACCATCGCAAGCTGCTCGTCGTCGATGATGAAGTCGCTTATTTTGGCGGCATGAACATCGTCGACCAGCGACGTATCGCTGCCGACGGGCGGGAGCTGCCGGAGTCGGCCGGTTGGCGCGACGTCCACGTACGCTTGAATGGCCGGCTGCAGTCGCGGATTGCCGCCGCGTTCGACCGGTTGTGGCGGCGGGTCCACGGCCGCCGCCGCCGGCGCTGGCCGCGTTGGCCGCGCAAGGAAATGTTGACAAACCAGGCGGAAGGACTCTATTTCTTCGACTGTCGGCCGCAGTTCGAACACCGCCGCGCGACACGCGTGCTGGCCCCCTTGTTGCGGCGGGCGCGGCGCTCGATCACGCTCTCGATGGCCTATTTCATTCCCCAAGGGCGCGTGCTGCGCGAGCTGTTGCGTGCCCGCCGCCGCGGGGTCAAAGTAAGGGTGATCATCCCCGGCGCCAGCGATGTCAAAGCGGCGCAATGGGCCGCCCGGCACTTTTACTTCAAGTTGCTGGGCCACGGCATCAGGATCTTCGAACGCAAAGACCAGATGCTACACAGCAAGACACTGGTGATCGACGACGAATGGACCGTAATCGGCTCGTGCAACATCGACCACCGCAGTTTGTGGCTGAATCTTGAGTTCGTGGCGGTGATCCGCTCGCGGGCGATGGCCGCGGCCATCAAGCGGATCTGTGCGTACGAGATACGTCGCAGCCGACGTGTGGGCCTGGCGGACTGTGTCGGTCGGAATTGGTGGCAACGCTGGCTCGACCGGTTGGCCTGGTCGTGGCGGAAGTGGCTGTAATCATCTTCATTCGATTCGCACACGGGCGATTCGGAGCGGTTACGCCGCTGGCTTGGGCGACATGTCGTAGAGTCGCAACGTATTGTCGAAATGGGCAATCGCCAGCCGCAGTCCATCGGGGTGCAAGGCCAGGTCGCGGGCGTTGTTGGAAAGCTTGAACTCAAAGAACGGATTCGGCTGGTCGGGTTTGAAAAACCATAGTGCGCCTCCTCCTCCACCCCCCCCCACCGCCATGACAAACCCCGCCGGATGAAAAGCGACGGCCCAGGCCACTCCTTGAAAATTCTCCTTGGGTCGCAATACCTGCTTTCGCTCGCCGCTGGCCCAATCGAAGAGCGCAATCACGGCAAAGCCGATTCCGGCAAACGCATTGCTGACTTCGGTGATGCCGCTCGTGGCCAGCCAGGCGCCGTCAGGGCTGAAGGCCATGCCCCGTGCGCCGCCGATGTCGGCTTTGAACGTCGGGTCGTATTTCCAAAGCACCGACGCGTCGAGTTGCCGAACGGCCATGCCCGTCGCGAGATCCCAGTGCTTGACGACCCCTTTCAAGTCGCAACTAGCCAGGTGCCCTCCCGTGGGATGAAATGCGACGTTGTAAACGTGGCTTTCGTGGCCGCCCAACTCGCGAACCAGCTTGCCGTCGGCAGCGCTCCAAAGCCGCACCAGCTTGTCATTGCCGCAAGTGGCCACCGTCGCACCGTCGGGACTGAACGCGACGGCACGGACCCAACCCTTGTGGGCCTCGATCGTGTAAACAGGCGGCTGGGCAGGATCAGCCGCGTAACGCCAGGCGGAGAGCTTCCCGGTGTAATCACCCGTCAACAGCAGCTCACCGCCGGGCTGGAAGGCCATCCCGCGGACCCAACTCTCGTGGCCGGCAAACTCAAGTTTCTTGTCGCCGTCAACGTCCCAACGGGCGACGAGTTTATCCTGAGCGCCGGTGCAGACGAAGCGGCCCGAGGGATCGATGCGGCTGGCGAAGAGCGGCCGATTATGTTTGAATTCCTTTACCTGTCGCACCTGTGTCGGGTCGGCCACGATCGGTGTCTGGGCGGCCGGCGCAGCGGTGGTTGGCGCTGGTGATTGAGCAGGTACGGTCTGTTCGTCTGCCATGATGAAAATATCAGGGATGAGGAATGGAAACCTCAATGATCAATGACCACTACACCAACAATTCCTTGATCAACTCTCCGGCGGGGTCGCCGATGGGAATTGGCCGATTGAGGTTGGGGTAATTTCCCTTGGGGTCGAGTCCCAGCGCCGCCAGGTAGGTATGGAACAAATGTCGGCCGTCAACCTCGCGATCGGCGACCGCGGTGCCGTTTTCGTTGGTCTTGCCGATGACCGCCCCCTTTTGAATGCCACAACCGGCCATGGCCACGCTCCACGCACTGCCCCAGTGGTCGCGTCCGAGGCCCGGGTTGATGTTCGGCGTGCGGCCGAATTCCGAAATGACCAGCACCAAAGTCGTATCGAGCATTCCCCGCTGAGCCAGGTCGTCGATCAGAGTGGCGAAGGGACGGTCGAATTCGCCCAATTGCTCGATGTGGAAGTCGAAGTTTTCGAAGTGCGTGTCGTAGTTCGAGTGACTCACCTTGACGCAGGTCATGCCCTGTTCGAGCAGACGCCGGGCCAGCAAGCAGTGCCGGCCGAAATCGTGTGAACCGTAGCGTTCCTGGTCGGCTGCCGGTTCCTTAGTGACGTCAAAGACGTCGGCCCGCTCCATGAGCTGCAACGCCTGATCGTAGGAGTAGGCATAGGCCTCGGTCTCTGCCGTGCGTCGCCGCGAGGTGAACCGCTGGTTGGCCTTGCGGCGCAAATCGTTGCGCGCCAGGTCCGACGCCAGCGACAATCCATCGGGCCGCAACAGGTCGGCCGGCGGCTTGCCGTTGTCGATTGAAATCGAAGCGAACTTGGGCCCCAGGAAAGCCGCATCGGCCTTGTTCACACCCGCCCCACCTGGCTGAATGTGGACGTAGCCGGGTAGCGCCGCGCCGGCAGGGGCCAATAACCGTGACACGGCTGAGCCAAGCGTAGGAAATCGCTGTCCGGGCATGTCGCGTCGGCCCGTCTCGATGAAGGTCGCCCCTTTGCCGTGGTCGTCTTCTTTCGTGTTCACGCTTCGCACCAGGCTCAGCCGATGCATCTGCTGGGCGGTGTAAGGCAACAACTCGCTGATCTGAACACCTGGTACGCTGGTGGGGATGGCACGGAACGGTCCGCCGGTATCCGTGCCCGGCTTGGGATCCCAACTTTCCAGTTGGCTCAGGCCACCCGCCATGAAGAAAACGAGTACGCGCTTTTGCTGAGCGGCCAGCTCTCCCGCCACTGCGGGGCGGATCAAGTGGCTCAGCCCGGCAATATGCCCCAGCCCGGAATCTACCAGTCCGGCACCGACCGATCCGCCGATCAACCCGGCGAGCAGGCTGCGACGCGAAATGCCATGTTCCGGAGATCGACAGGCGTAGTTGCAGTCAGTCATCGTGACAACCTCAATGATTAAAGCGGAGCTCGTCGGAGGCGACCAGCGCCCAAATGCACTCTTGCAATGCGATCGGGCGGTCCTGGGCGCGGTTCTGCAGGTAGGAAGTCAAGTCGGCCACTTCTTCGGGCGTGGGCCGACGTGTGAGCACACTCAAGTACAACTCTTCGGCCACGGCCGGCGGCTCCGGAAGTTTGTTCAAGCGGTCGGCCAGGTTGCCTGGCTGTGGCGCGATCCACGACCGCAACACGGCACCGTTGGCGACGAACAACACTTGTTCGAGCGTGGCCTGGAAATCCTGTTCCGGCTGGCCTGCCTGGCCGGCGAACGTATTCACCAGCGAACCCAAACTACCCGCAATCCGTTCGTGCAACAACTGCTCATTTAGCGCCGGCCCGAGGTTGACTCGATGAACATCGGTGATGCCCGTCGCCTGCAGGACGGCCAGCCCCAATTGCTCGGGCGAAAGCGGTTTGAGCTGTGCGACCGCGTAACTCTCCGGCGGTAGCGATTCGACGCCCGGCGGCAGCTCGCTCGAGCGCTGATAGGCCTGGCTCAATGCAATCTCGCGGAGAAACGCCTTGACATCGAATTTCATCACCGCGAACCGCTCGGCCAACAGCACCAGCAAATCGGGGTGTGACGCCAGATTTCCGCCATGGTCCATGTCTAAGGGTTGCACCAGTCCACGGCCCATCAAGAGCGCCCAGAGCCGATTGGCGATGTTGCGTTTGAAGGCCATCGTCTCCGGCCGCGGAAGCAAGGTAGCCAATTGCGCCCGGCGGCTGTACTTGGGAACGGGACGTACACCGTCGGCAGGAGCCACCGAGTATTCCTGCCCTTTCTCGTATTGCGGCTCTTCGAGCTCCTTCTGGCCCGGTAAATGCGGCCGAGTGGGTTGATCGGTTGCCCCGGCGACAAACACCGACTTGAACGCCACATCTCCTTCGGCCTTCTCCGCATACAAGACTGGCTGATTCTGTTCCTTGGGTGTGAAAACGAAGCCGCGATTGAAAAAAGCGAATAGGCCAAAATAGTCGGCCTGCAAATAGCCGTCGACGAGCGGGTGGTCGTGGCACTGGGCGCATTGCATATCGCGGCCGAGCAACAACCTCCCGACGTCGCGGGTCAGCACGTTCGGCTCCCCCTCGCGGTCAAGATAGAAGCGGGCGGCCGGCCGCAAGGCACCCTCGGCGCCGTCCGCCGCCAGAATCTCGCGCACCAATTGGTCCCAGGGCTTGTTCGCGGCGAACGAAAGCCGCAAGTAGTCGTCCCATTGCGCCTGAGGAACTCGGTTTGCCGGCCGCCGTTCCATCAGCAGTACGTCGAACACTCGTTGCATCTGGCGTGCGAACTCTCGGCTGTTCAACAACCGTTCGATGAGTTGCTGCCGCTTGATCGGCGAAGGGTCGTCCAGAAACGCCTTCGCCTCTCCCAGGGTGGGGATCGTGCCCGTCAGGTCGAGATAAATTCGCCGCAGGAATTCAGCGTCGCTCGAGGGTCCGGCGGGGGTGATTCCTTTGGCCGCCAGTTCGGAGTTGACTTGCTGGTCGATCAAGGCGGCCAGCGATGGCTCCTGGGCGGCGGAAGAATCTGTCCAAACGCAAACGAACGCCAGCAGTGCCAAGGCAGCGGGTGCAGGCGACAGGCGGATCAATCGTGCAAACGGGCGGGCAATCATCGGTAGTTCGGCCCCTGACCGAGGAAGGTGGGACACTCGCAGGCGAACGAACCGGGTGGGTCTGCCCTCCATTGTGGCGACCAGCCGCCGAACAAGCAATATGCACCGTCAACTTTTTGATGGGTTCAATGCACGACCACCTCGGCGCTCAATCCGGTGGTACAGTTCCGACCTGCGCGAGGTTATAATCGAATCGTAGCAACTTGCGTGATTGGTTGGGTGAGCCCTTGGCACGGAAGTTGTTGCACGCCTGGCTATTTTGCCTACCGGCATGGTTCCATCCTCCAGTGGCGGATTTCGCCGATCGCTGACGATGAGTCGCAATTCGTTGCCAGAAAACGAAGCGGTGCTCGGCGAATTGCTGAAGCGCGCCGGCGTCCAGAGGGCGAGCACCGCCAGCACGGATGCTTTGGACTCGGAATTGGTCGATCGGCTCAGCTCGCTGATCGCATCCAAGGAGCATCTACGACACGACCTTTCCGAGGCGCAGAGGGAGCTCCAGGCGCTGCGCAATGAGTTGGAGTGGGTCAAGATCGAGTCGCGGCACGACTCGCTGACTCAGCTCCCCAATCGCCGGGCATTCGAGGAGCGCCTTTGCGAGTTGCTGGCCCGCTGCGAGCGCCATGGCGAACGGTACGTACTGGTGCTCTTCGACATCGACCGATTCAAGTCGTTTAACGACACGTTCGGGCACGCGACCGGCGATGCGATCCTGGCGGCCATCGGCAAGGTGCTGATCGCGCGGCGCCGCGCAACCGACCACGTCTCGCGGATCGGCGGCGAGGAATTCGCAATCCTGCTGACACAGACCAGCCTGCCCTTGTGCCAAGGGGCCGTCGAACGGTACCGGCAGGCGATCGCCGCCACAGAGGTGAAAGTCGACGGACGTCAACACCACCTTACCGCCAGCTTCGGCGCGGCGGAAATGGACGAGGGCGAGTCGCTCGATAGCCTAATGCGGCGCGCCGACGAAGCCCTTTACGCGGCCAAGAACAACGGCCGCAATCGCACTTATCTGCACGATGGCGCTGGCGTCGTTCCGGCTTCGCCTGACGGCCAGCATTGACTTGCCGCAACCGTCAGGGACAATGGAAGTTCGTCTCGCGGAACCGAGGAAAGCCGTTTATGTCGCGCACACAGCAATGCAGCGGGCGTTCATGGGCCATGCTGGGACTCGTCCTGCTGGCCATCTCGGCTGAGGCGCGGGCCGATCGATTCGAGCTCAAAGACGGCCGAGTCCTGGAAGGTCGCATGGCGAAAGTCGCCAGCTTCGCCGAAAAGGTGCTGACTGCGCCTCCCGAAGGCGCTCCCGATCCCAGGTTGATCATCATGGTCGACGACGACCTGCGGCGGACATTCGTACCCAAGGCGCTGGTGCGAGAGGCCGGCAGGCCCGACGCGGGGCCGGGCTTCGAACGCTTCGACATCCCGCAGCGCGCCGTGCGCAACGGCGGGAAGGCGACGCAGTTGGGCGCTTTCATCGCCATGGAGCCTTGGGACGAATGGGGCCGCCGCACCGTGACCATGAACTTCGGCGGACAACCGATCAATATTATTCAGGGAATCACGCAGATTACCCCCGCTTGGACCAAGGTCGAAGCGCTACAGCAGGCAGGGGTGAGGACTTTCATCTGGGATATGCGGATCGCCACCAGCGCCATTCCGCCAGACACGCTACGAGAGGTTCTCGCACGCCAGCTCAACTTTAAGAAGGTCGACGATCGCTTGAAGTTGGTGCGGCTGTTCTTGCAAAGCGAGCGTTACGGCGACGCCCAGCAAGAACTCGCGCAGGTGATCCGCGCCTTCCCAGCGAACGAAAAGCAACTCGCGCCCACTTTGCGCGAACTGAAGCAGCTCGACGCCCGTCGCACACTGGCCGAAATCAACCTCCGCCGCCGCGCGGGCCAGCACCAATTGGCCGACCAATGGCTGCTCCAGTGGCGAAACGATTTCGGCTCCGTGGATGTGGCGGGTGAAATCCTGAAAGCGGTCGCGCAGGCGATCGAGCGGAGCCGCAGTGAGGGCGAACAGCGCACGGAAATCATCAAGCGCCTTGGCGCCGAATCCGCGAAGCTGGCGGCCAACGACCCCGTCTTGGGCCAGCGCCTGATGCCGATCGTCAACGAGATCAACACAGAAATGACGATCAACTCGATTGGCCGGATGGCGGCCTTTCAGCTCGCCAACAACCCCGATCTCGAGGAGAGTGTGGCCCTGGCCGTCAGCGGTTGGCTGGTTGGCACGAACGACGCTACACGCAAGTTGCCAGTCGCCTTGTCGCTTTTTGAAACCCGCGACCTGGTGCGCAGTTACCTGGCCGAGTCGGTGAAGGCCAATCGCGAGCAAATTGCCGTCGAACTCGAGGCGCAGGAAGGGGCCACGCCCGAGTTGGTGGCCAAGCTGCTGTCGCACATGCGCCCGCCGATGCCGGCCCCTGAGCCCGACAAAGAACGCCCCGGCTTCTTCGAGCTGGAGGTCGAAGCGGTCGCCGGAGAGCCGCCCGTGGCGTATTACGTGCAGCTTCCGCCTGAGTACGATCCGTATCGCACTTATCCAACGGTGGTTACGCTGCGCGGGGCGGCGACGACGCCCGAGCAACAGATCGAATGGTGGGCCGGGCCATGGTCCGATGGAGGCATGCGGCTGGGGCAGGCCTCGCGGCATGGTTTTATCGTCATCGCGCCGGCCTGGGCGTTGCAAGACCAGACAGGTTACCGTTTTTCGGCCGCCGAGCATGCTGCCGTGTTGAATTCGCTGCGCGACGCCTGCCGCCGTTTTTCGATCGACACCAACCGCGTGTTCCTCAGCGGCCATTCGATGGGTGGCGACGCCGCCTGGGACATCGGCCTGGCGCATCCCGACCTGTGGGCCGGTGTCATTCCGATTGTTGCCCGCGCGGACAAATACATCTCGCGGATTTGGGAAAACAGCCGTTACTTGAACGCCTACCTCGTGGGTGGCGAGTTGGACGGCGACAAACCGGCGCAAAACGCCAAGGACTTGGACCGTTACATGAACCGCGGTTACAACGTGACGGTGGTCGAATTCGAAGGGCGTGGGCATGAAGACTTTTCCGACGAAATCCACCGCTTATTCGATTGGATGAACCGCTACGTTCGCGACTTTTTTCCCAAGGAGTTCAACGGCCGCAGTATGCGGAGCTGGGACAATTACTTCTGGTGGGTCGAACTCGACGAGTTTCCCACCAAAGCCATCGTCGACCCTGAAAACTGGCCTTCGCAGGGGACGCGGCCCGCATTGACGAAAGCCGCGGCCAACACAAAGAATGGATTGAGCGTCACGACCGCCGCCGGCAGGGTGACGTTTTGCCTTTCGCCGGGAATCATCGACTTCAAGCGAAAGGCGACGCTCACCGTGAATGGCACAAAAGCGCGGCTCGAAGACGGCTTCGTCGAAGTGGACTTGAAAGTGCTGCTCGAAGACGCGCGCACCCGCGGCGATCGCAAGCACCCGTTTTGGGCCAAAGTCGAAGTGCTCAGCGGTAAGACCAAAGTTGCCGAACGCGAAACGAAGTAGACCTGACGCGAAGCCTGAGAGGGCGAGAAGAATCTTGTTTGCACAGAATTGCAGGATTGACAGGATGGGGTCGGAACGATCGCTATCCTGGTAGTCCTCTCATCGTCTCATAAATGGGTAACGGCACGTTGAGGATGTCAAATCATGAATACGACGCCATCCAGTGAAGTTCCATCGCTGACGTTCGACGGTTACTTCTGTGTCCCGGCGGACGTGTTCAGCCTGCAGAGATTCCGGGAGTGGGTCCATGGCAAGGACTTTCCGGAAAAGGGTCGTGCTTCATTCATCGCCGGCAGCGTTGAAGTTGAAATGAGTCCCGAGAATCTGGAGACCCACAACGCGGTGAAGACCGAGATCACTGGCGCGCTCCGCGAGCTCCTGAAGCAGCGAAATCTCGGACGTCTTTACTCGGACCGTGCAATGCTCGTTTGTCCGGAGGCGGACATATCCACCGAACCGGATGCGATGTTTTGCAGCCAAGAGAGCCGCCGCTCAGGTCGCGTGCGGCAGGTCGAATGGACCAAAGGGAGCGGTGATTTCGTCGAGGTCGTTGGCGTTCCCGATCTGGTAGTGGAAGTCGTCAGCAGCAGTTCGGTGCGCAAGGACACGAACTTGCTGCGTGGGCAGTATTTCCATGCCGGGATTCCCGAGTATTGGCTGGTGGATGCGAGAGGACGGAAGATCAATTTCCAACTTCTCGCGCGCGGCGATGGGGAATACGTACAGGTAACGCCAGACGCCGATGGCTACCATCGTTCCAGGGTCCTCGACGCATCCTTCCAACTCGTCCGCGAGTGCGACGAATTCGGCGAATTCGAGTACCATCTGCTTCGGCGATGAGCCCACCATCCTTCCGACCACGCCTTGGAAATCACCATGATTCACCGCGCGCGAAGCCGCTTGACTTGCACCGTCTGTTTCACGTTCTGGTTCGCCGCCTCCTGGGTTCCGCAGGGCACTCGGGCCGACGAACCGCCGGGCGAATCGGGTCCCGACTTCAGTGGGGAATTGCCGCGGATTACGCCGATCGAGCCTGACGAAGCGCTCGCGACGTTTCAAGTCCAGCCGGGGTTTCACTTGGAGTTGGCGGCGGCCGAGCCGCTCGTGGCCGACCCAGTCGCCATCAGTTTCGATGAGGACGGAAGGCTCTACGTCGTCGAGATGCGGGGCTACTCGGAACAACCCGATGAGCACTTGAGCCGCGTGCGATTGCTGACGGACAACGACGGCGACGGGCGCTTCGATACTGAAAGTGAGTTCGTCGATCAACTCTCCTGGCCTACGGCCGTCATCTGCTTTGACGGCGGCGTGTTCATCGCCGACGCCCCCGATATTCTCTATTGCAAGGATACCGACGGCGACGGACGGGCCGATACGCGGAGGGTCGTTTTCACCGGCTTCGGCAAATCGAACGTGCAGGGGCTTCTCAACAGCTTCGCATGGGGACTCGACAACCGCATTCATGGCGCTACGAGCAGTTCGGGTGGACAGGTCCGCGCCGCCGGCGACGAAAAGGCCACGCCCGTCACGCTGAACGGCCGCGATTTCTCGTTCGACCCGCGCACGCTCGACATCCGGCCGGAAAGCGGAGGGGCGCAGCACGGTATGAGCTTCGACGATTGGGGCCGCAAGTTCGTTTGCTCCAACAGCGACCATATCCAGCAAGTGATGTTCGACGACCGTTACTTGGCCCGCAACCCGTTCCTGAGCAGTCCCGGTCCACGCGTCAGCATCGCCGCCGACGGTCCCCAGGCCGAAGTCTATCGAGCTAGCGCGGTTGAACCTTGGCGGATTGTCCGCACGCGCTTGCGAGTGGCCGGTGACGTGCCAGGACCGGTCGAAGGAGGTGGCCGTGCGGCGGGCTACTTCACCGGCGCCACTGGAGCGACCATCTACCGCGGCGACGCCTGGCCGCGGCAGGCCTTCGAGCTGGCCGTCGTCGGCGACGTGGGGAGCAACCTGGTGCACCGCAAGCGGCTCGAGCCGCGCGGCCTCGAGTTTGTCGCGCAAAGGATCGACGAGAAGTGCGAATTTGTCGCCTCGAGTGACATTTGGTTTCGCCCCTGCCAGTTTGCCAACGCGCCCGATGGAACGCTTTACATCCTCGACGTCTATCGCGAAGTGATCGAGCACCCGGCCAGCCTGCCGCCGGTAATCAAGAAGCACCTCGATCTGACGAGCGGCCGCGACCGAGGTCGAATCTACCGAATCGTCCCTGAAGGGTTCGACCGGCGCCCCTTGCCGAGCATGAGCAAGGCGACCACGGCCGAGTTGGCGGCGACGCTGGCGCATGCCAACGCCTGGCATCGAGAAACGGCCGCGCGCCTCTTGTACCAGCGGCAAGACGGCAAGGCCGTACCGGGATTGGCGAAACTGATTGTGGAATCGAAGTCTCCTCTGGGCCGTATGCACGCGCTTTATGCGCTTGCCGGACTCGACGCGCTCTCGGCGAAACTCGTGCTGCGTGCGCTGAGCGACAAGCACCCCGGCGTAAGGACGCACGCCGTGCGCTTGGCGGAACGCGTAGTCAACGAATCGTCCGACGTACGCGAGCGGCTCGTGGCGCTGGCGGCCGATGACGACTTGAACGTGCGATACCAAGTTGCCTTTACGCTTGGTGAGTTCGATAGTTCGGAGCGAATGGTGGGGCTGGCCCAAATTGCCCGTCGTGACGTCGCCGACCGCTGGGTGCGTCTTGCCATTCAAAGTTCGCTGGCCACGGGAATCGACGAGCTGTTCGCCGAGCTGACGGCCGACGACGAGTTCCGGCGTCGCGACGAAGGCCGCATGTTTTTGGCCTCACTGGCCCGTCAGGTGGGGGTCGCCAATCGCCAGATGGAAACAGCGAAGGTGCTCAAAGCGATTGGCGAGGTTCCTCCGAAGGACCAGGCCACGTTGGCGGCGATCGTTCGGGGACTGAGCGAGGGACTGGCACAGCGCGGCAGTCCGCTCGCTGAGGTCCTGGCATCCGATGCGACCGGCAAAGCCACCGCGGCGCTCGCCCAGTTGCTGGCCGCCGCCGCGACGAATGCGGCCGATGGCGAGCAGACAATGGCGGTGCGCATCGAAGCAATCCGCACGCTTGGCCTCGGCGCACTGGCTGACAGCCGCGACCTGCTCGCAGGGTTATTGGACAACCGGGAGCCGCAAGAGATCCAAGTCGCGGCGCTCGGGTCATTAGCTGCTTACCACGATCCGGGCGTCGCCACGCTGGTGTTGGAGGCCTGGCCACGCCTGAGCCCACGATTGCGCGTGCAGGCGGGAGAGGTGCTCTTTGCCAGGCCCGAACGGACGGCGGCGCTGCTCGACGCCATCGACTCCGGCGACGTCAATGCCGCCGATGTCGATTCGGCTCGGCTCAAACAGCTTGCCGTCGGCGGCGACGCGGCGGTCCGCGCGAGGGCGGAGAAACTTGTCGAAGGCCTGAATCTGGGTCGCCGGCAAGAGGTGGTTGAGGAGTTCCGCGACGTACTAGCGCTTGAGGGCGAAGCGGATCGCGGGAAGCTGGCCTTCAAGAAGGTCTGCGCCGCATGTCACAAGGTGGAGGGCGTGGGGCACGAGATCGGACCGAACCTGGCGACCATCAAGAACCGGGGGGCCGAGGCGCTCTTGGTCAACATGCTCGATCCCAGCCGCGAGGTGAACCCACAATTCGTCAATTACGTGCTGCTGACCGACGACGGCCGGCAGATGACCGGAATGATCGCGGCCGAAACGGCTACCAGCGTCACGCTCAAGCGAGGCGACGACGCCGGCGACACTGTGCTGCGGATCAATATCGGGGAGCTCGCGAGCACCGGCCTGTCGCTGATGCCCGAAGGGGTCGAGAAG
>Ga0265314_10000435_pt1 | contig 55753 bp, 41 predicted proteins | sample 4126metaG_FD_203106 | JGI IMG/M metagenome (GOLD analysis project Ga0265314, IMG submission 203106) | Rhizosphere microbial communities from Carex aquatilis grown in University of Washington, Seatle, WA, United States - 4-1-26 metaG | ecosystem: Host-associated > Plants > Roots > Rhizosphere >... | reverse complement strand
CGCGGGTTGTTGTTTCACAGGTTGGTGGAGCAAGCCCTGGCGATAGGTCCGGTTCGCTGCCGCCAACTGGTCGGTGGTACCGCTCCGAAGGGATTCGGCCTAGGGGAATCAAGTTAATAGCCCCATTTGAAATTTCAAATCTCCCTCGGTCCCTTTGCCTTTTGCCTTTTACCTTCATCCTTTAGCCTTTCGAAAGATCCTTCCCACAGCCGGAAAGATCCTTCCCTTAAGCCAGAATATCCCCCCTTAAGCCAGAATATCCCCCCTTATCCCGTAATATCCCCCCCACCCATTTTCGTCCGCAACCAATTCCTGCACAGCCACATCCGCCGCAGCACACCGGTCCCTCCTCAAAACGCCTCCCTTGATTACCAACCACTTCCACAATTTGCGCTATTGCGTTGCCCTGAGCCCCTCGCACCCAGCCCTTCTGCACCCTTGACGAAACCGGGGCGGGGCGTTCTGATCCGCGAAACGTCATCATCAACCAACTCAACAATATGCCTGTCCCCGTCCTACTCCCTACGACCGCTCAGAACGAAACCTTCGGCGGCGTCACCTACCATATCCAAGGTGAGCTTGTGCCCGCCCTCCATTTGGAACTGAGCAGTACCGGGGTCTATTTCGAACACCATATTCTCCTGTGGAAAGACCCGGCTGTGCAGATCGAGCTGCACCCCTTGAAAGGTGCTTTCAAGCGCATGCTGGCGGGGATGCCGTTCATGCTCACCGGCGCGAGGGGTCCCGGCCGCATCGCCTTTAGCCGCGACGGCGCCGGGCACGTCTTCGGCCTGCACCTGAAACCCGGCGTGGCGGTGGACGTGCGAGAGCACCAGTGGCTCGCCGCCACCAACAACGTGGATTACACCTTCACCCGGGTGAAAGGCGCGGCCAATATCCTCCTCGGCGGGACTGGCTTCTTCATCGACACCTTCTCCTGCCCGTCGCAGGAGGGCATTCTCTGGCTCCACGGCTATGGCAACGTCTTTGAGGTCACCCTCGGCCACGGCGAAGAGATCGATATCGAGCCGGGTGGCTGGGTTTACAAGGACCGTACCGTGCAAATGCAAACCATGTTCCAGAGGCTCTCGACCGGTCTGTTCGCCAGCGCGGGCCAGATCTTTTGGAACCGGTTCACCGGCCCGGGAAAGATCGCTCTGCAATCGATGTACTGCCACATCCAAAGCGGCGAGTGAGTCGTGAGAACCTGCCTGCGAATCTCTCCGGCCTCGGGTCTGCTCACGATTGCTCTCCTGCTTTCGCTCATCTGCCGGGCCGCGGCGGCGGAAGCGGGCGCTGGGCTGGAGGATTTCGAAGCAGCCTACCAGGCGGAGCGATGGACATTCTCCAATGGCCCCGAATTCCCTGGCGCCACGGGAAGCTTCGACCGAGCCTCCGAAGCCGCACACGACGGCCAATTCGGAGGCAGCCTGAAATTCGATTTCACCGGCGGAGGAAACTATGTCGGGGCCACGCTCCGCATGCCCGAGGGCGGCCCGAGCGCCACCAATGAATGGACCGGCCTGCGGCTTTGGCTGAATCGTCCCGAGGGCAACGAGGTCGTTTTCCGGTATACCGATCCGACCGGTCAGACGTTCCAAAAACCGGTTGAATGCCCGGCGGGCCGTTGGCCTCGGGTTACTATTCCGTTCAGCGGATGGACCGTTCACTGGGGTGGCGCCGACGACGGCAAGGTCCGAGGGAAGCCCAGGATGATCTCCCTGAACATTGACCGTGGACTGCAAACCACCGGGGCCCTCCTGTTCGACGACCTTCGCCTGGTGATGGCTCAGGAGGCCGTCGCGCGGGTCTCCTATCCCGCCTACCGCTTTGAACCCCAAGAGGGATGGCACTTGCAGGCGGACGGAAACAGCGGTTCCAGCCGCTTGGAAGGCCGGAACTGGACGGCAGATTTCTCCCAGGGCGCTCGGCGCCTTTCCTTGGCCGTCCCCGACCATGTCCTGTTGGGCAACGTGGAGAGGATTCGCATCCGCGTGCGTGGCAGCGCGCACGGGCACCCAGTACGCCTGGTTCTTCACACCCATTTCATGACCTTCCACAAGGTCATCGGGGAGTTTGCCGCTGACGGAGATCAAGAACTGGTTACCGACGGCCCACCCGGCCCCGGCTGGGAATGGCGTGGGGGTGAGAACGACGGAAAGATTCACGGCCCACTGCGGCTCGGCGAAATCAGCCTGGAGGCGGGTAACACCAATGCCCCATGCACCCTCGAGATGCGCGACGTCACGGTGGATGCCTCCTGTCCTGAGGACAGAAGGTGTGTGTTGCTCGCTGAAGGTCAGGGCGCGGGAATGAACCGCAAGTTCGTGGCGCATGTCCGGGCCATGAGCGACACGCAGCTCAATGGCGAGTTGCGTTGGGCTCTGCGCGACTGGGATGGCAATGAAATCGGCCGGGGAAGCCAACCCGTGGTGGTGCCGGCGAAGTGCGAGCCAATGGAACTTAGACTGCCCATCAAGGAGGCGGAAAGCGCACATCGGAAGTTCTTGGAAGCCGAGTTTAACCTGGAGATTCCCGGCCAGGAAGCGGCACCCGTTTGGGCCGCATGGGTGGAGGGCTCGGGGCAGCAGGGTGACGGGGAACTGGAGCCGAACTCCCCCTTTGGAATGGGGCTCTATCTCAGTCGCTACGGAGGCGATCGCGGAGGGTTGGCCCTGATGGAACGCGCCGCTCAAATGGCGCGCGACGCGGGCGTGAAATGGTCGCGCGAAGATTTCTCCTGGGGGCGAATTGAGCGCCAGCGCGGCCAGTTTGACTGGACTTACTACGACAATTTGGTGGCCTGCGCGCGCCGCAATGGCATCACGGTTTACGCGATCGTCGGTTACTGGACCGCCTGGACCAAGCCTTACACCTCCGAGGGGATCGAGGACTATGTCCAATTCCTCAAGGCACTGGTCATGCGTTACCACAACGACATCAAGCAATGGGAGATCTGGAACGAGCCAAACATCTTCTTCTGGCAAGGGCCGAAGGACCTCTATGCCGAACTGCTGACCAAGAGCTATGCGGCCATCAAAGAGATTGATCCCGAGGCGCAGGTCCTGGGCCTATCCACCGCGGGTATCGACCGCAAATTCATCAGCCGTATGCTCGAGCTGAAGGCCCCCTTCGACATTCTCACCATCCATCCCTATCGCACCCACTTGAACGATCTGGAGTTCATTGACGACCTCAAGAAGGTGTCCGATCAAGTCAAGCTGCCCGGCGGACAACGCCGGCCGGTCTGGCTCACGGAAATGGGCTGGGCCACCCACACCCCTCACAACACCGCGCGGCAGGATTTCGCCCCCAACACCCTGCGAGCCCAAGCCGAGCTGATTGTCCGCAGTTATTTGTGCGCGATCGTTTCCGGCGTCGAACCAAGGACCTTCTGGTACGACTTCAGGAACGACGGCGACGACCCAATCTACTTCGAGCATCAAATGGGCATCGTCAGGAAAGACTTCAGCCCGAAGCCGGCCTACATCGCTTACGGGACCCTGACGCGAGTGCTCCGGGGCAAGGAGCTGATCGGCCCGGTGCCGGCCGCCCCAGGCGTCCTGGCCTTCCGTTTCCGGCCCAAGGCGGGAGATCCACCAGACACCGTTGCGTTATGGAGTCCCCAGGCCGACGCCAAAGTGGAACTCCCCACCTCAGCGCAACAAATCACGCGAATCAATGCGATGGGCGAAGAAAGCGAACTCAAAGTCGAAGCCGGAAGAATGACCGTCGAATTGAAGAAAGGGGCGCCGGTCTATCTAATCTCCAGCGAACCGCAGGCAAAAGCGCAATAGGTAACATTATGGTTAACATTGCCTCCTCTTCTCCTTCCCCCCGGCCTTCTGACCCTGTGTCTCCGACTTGCCCCCCCTACCACCACGATTTCGTCCCATCCTTGCGGCTGGACACGCGAGCCGCCAGCCAGTCCGCATCGGCATTGTTCGGCGTAGCCACGTTCGACACGTTGTTGGTGTAATGGATCGCTGGCCTTGTCCGCGGATCAAGCCATCGATGAATCTCTGAGTGGCCGTCCGCAAAGGACAGGCTGCCGGCTCCATTATGGTAGCTCGCGGGAATATCGATGAGCTTCGCCTGGGCGCGCTGATCGGGGTCATGCATCTGGAAAGCCCATCCCGCATCATTAATGCTGTCGGGATGCTCGTCCAAGAACGCCAGCAGGTTCGCCGGCGCGGGATTGACCACCTCGCTTTCCTTCTGGAAAACAATGTAGGTCGAAGGTGGCAGCCACGTGGCGGTCGACCCGGAGCCGATCGCCTGGTTCATAGACAAACTGCGCACTCGCGGATAGACGCGCCCGTCGATTCTTACCGTGCTAGGATCCGCGGGACACCGATAAACCTCCGGCGTGGTGATATACTTGCCGAACAAGGCCGTTTGCCCATCGGCCTCCCCAATCAGCTTCAGAACATTCGTGTTGTCCGTGTTGGCGCCGCCGAAATCCAGCCAGCCGTGAATCCAGCCCCCCGTGTCCGCTCGATACCGGGCGATCCCATTGAAAGCCGCGTTGCGCACCAGCTTTCCGTTGTTGTCGTCCGGATACATTTTCCAGGCGACCATCAACTGGCGGATGTTGTTCAGGCAGGCGATCCCCTGCCCTGTAGACTTGGCCTTGGTGACTGCGGGGACGAGCAATCCCACCAGGACCGCAATCACTGTGATCACCACCAGAATCTCGACCAGCGTGAAACCGAAGACTGTTCGGGACATAGCGGCCAGCTCGCAGCACGAGCTGGATCGACGTTTGGTGCCGCCCAACTGGCTAATGAACCAAGCTAGGTCATCCCTGAACCGCACGTTACCCCCAGGAGAACGAACCATCTCTTGAGTATCCCCCGTCTTCATTATCCTACGAGCCAATGATTCATGCTCGGCACGATGGTGCAACGAGTTCAGACCGCTGTCAAAAAGCTAACCTAAAGACGGGACTTGAACTAAGTTTGGGACGGAAGGATTACTGGGAGGCACGCAAGCTAAAGCAGCGGAGGTGAGGCGATCGGAGCCCCACCCACGGCTCGGTGCCCGGGCGTCGGCTGATCGCTTTGTATTCCGAGCTTACTTCCCCACAAGACAGAGCCCACCAAGCGGTGGGCTCCTCCCCTTTGTGAATAGCCGTGACGCAGGATTTTACTGGTAGGCTCGCATGAACTGCATTGCGCCCAGATCGGTTGCGGTGAGCGTGACCGTGGCGGGCGAGGATTGAGGGGTCAGGGTCTGAAGGGCGCTCCAGTTCCCCCCGATCTGGGGCGTTCCCTGAATTACCAAGTCCATCCCTGCTGTGCAGGTGATGGTCAATTGGACGCTTCCGTCCCCCTGAAGAGCAATGGACTGAATGGTTGGAGCCGTCGGCGGATTGCCTCCCACGGCCTGGAGCGTCCCACGCGTGAAGGCTTCGAATCCGCTGAAGACGGCTGGTGAACCGCCCGGCGAGGTATAGGTTAGCCGCGTGAACTCAACCGTAGGGATGTAAGCTTTTCCCGCCTCCAGAGTACCCGCGGGAATGGTCGAAGAAGTCTGTGTCGCGGCGAACGGCCCCTCTGAGAAGACAATCGACGAGCTGCCCTTCTCCCGAACTGAGAACGCAGTAGCCAAATCGCCCGTGCCGGTGAACGCAGCCCACTGGACCGTAAAGTCCTTTGTCGGATCGATCTTTTGCCCAGCTTGGTAATTGAGAATCTTGGGGGCAACCGGATAGGCGTCCGCAGCCAATGGCACATTATAGATGCTGTCCCCGTCGATATAACTGGAGTAGGTGAACCGGTAGGTCCCCGGCCCGTAGCGAGTGTTTAGCTGCGCTTGGAAAGGGTATTGGTCGTAATAGTCGAACCCAAAGGATGAATCTGGGCCGAACATCGCGTCGGTAATACCGCCGGGGGTCTTCATGGTCATCCCGGCGATAAAGTCGGGATCCACGTCCTGGCTGATAAACGCTTCAACTGAGATATCGAAAGGCCCTTCAACCGAAGGCACAGGCACGGGGTCCGAGTCGCCGTTTTGGACATACCAAGACCGCTTAAAAAGGTCGATCTCGTAGATGGCCTGTGCCCGCAGGACCTGGCACGCAAGGCCTGCAAGCAACACCACCGCCACCAAGAATGACCGTGCGGAAAAGATGGATCCAAAACCTTTGAAACAAAAAGGGGCTTCTCTCATTTGACGACGTTATGCATTCGCCATGCGTTCGTCAACCATTCTCATGAGCCTGGTTGGGTTGTTATCGAGCATTCCCAAACCGACTGACTCCGGAAAGGCCGAGCCTCCGTGCGGAGTCTAAGACCGAGTTGCCATCGAGCAGGCGTCGGGCGATGACACCATAAACCGCATTACTTGCTTCCGGTCCCCCCCTCCGGCATCGTAGAATCCCTGGTATGACAACCCCTGGTTTCGGCAAGTGCAACTGCCAACACTGCGGGAATCACATCGAGTTCCCTGCAGAAGCCGCGGAGCAGACTGTGGCCTGTCCACACTGCCGAGAGTTAACTCAGCTGGGATCAATGGCAGAGGTCGCGCCGACCCTCAATCTCAACGCGTTTCCGGATGATCCGATCCCCACGCCTCCGGTCACAGCCAGCTACCGCGTAGCCCTCGTGCTCGTTGCGCTCATGACGGTGCTTATCCCCCTGGTGTACCTGGGCGTCGTGGGGGGAATCGGATATTTTTTAGTCCGTTTCGCAATCCACGGCTGGTCGTTTCTGCACAAATATCGCATCGGCCTGTTCGTAGGAGGCTACATTGCCCTGCTCTTGGCAGGTCTGACCGTGCTGTGTTTCATGCTCACCCCGCTCCTGGGCCGACGCGGACGGCGCGCTCAACCGCTGGCTCTCAATCCCGAGGCCGAACCTGTGCTGTTCGACTTTATCGCCAGGATCTGTCGATCCGTGGGGGCAAGCATGCCTTCCCGGATCGATCTGGACTGTCAGTTCAATGCCTCTGCCGGCTTTCGCAAGGGCCCGCTGACCTCTTCGGATTTGGTACTGACCATCGGCCTCCCGCTCGTAGCTGGGCTGAACGTGACCGAATTCGCGGGCGTGGTTGCCCACGAGTTCGGCCACTTTACCCAAGGCTCCGCGATGCGGCTGAGCTACTGGGTTAGGGCGGCGAGCGCTTGGCTGGAAGGCTTGGTGACGGAAGACACCCCATGGGACACCGCATCGCGAGATGGCACTGAAGAGGACGCCGTGGGCTTGGGCCTGCTAGCCACGCAGTTGCTCATCGGGGCTGCGCGCTTGCCGTTGCGTTTGATGGTGCTGCTCAGCGGGGCGGCGAGCGGCTGGCTGCTCCACCAAATGGAATTTGACGCCGATCGCTACGAGATCGAGTTGGTTGGCTCAGCCGCCTTCGAGGCCGCCGCCCGCCGGTTCCGTGTCCTTCAGCGAGCCCTGATGCGAAGCTACGAAGCACTCAAGGGTTGCCTGCAAAAGAATCGCGGCCTGCCCGACAATTTGCCGAATTTCATGCTCTATCAGGAAGGTTTGTTGCCGCTCCTGCTCCGCACCAAACTCGAGCAAGACGCAGTTCCTACGGAACGATCCTGGTTCTCGACGCACCCTAGCGACGCGGCTCGTGCTCAGCGAGCGCGCGCCCTTAATGCACCAGGACGCATGATCGGCACTGGCCCCGCCCGGAACCTCTTCGCGAATTTCGATGCCGTAGCTCGGCAAGTCACCATCCTGCATTATCGCGACGACCTAGGCTTCCCCGCCTTGGATGGCCTCGTATTCCCATGGGATCCAAGACAAGGAGCCCTGGGGAATCGGCAATGCGGCTAGGCCATGCCTTCCGCCCCCGGATCCGCCTCGGGAAACAGTGCCCGCACGGCTAATCGCCGGAAGTCTTAGCTATTCCTCAGGACCAAATGCCCGCGAGCGACCCCACCCCTTATTGATAAGCCCGAATGACTTGAATCGTCCCCAAGTCAGCTGCGGTCAGGGTGATGGTCGCGGGGGAGGACTGCGGCGTAACTGTCTGAAGAGTGTTCCAGGTGCCTCCGATCTGGGTCGTGCCCTGCACAACGAGGTCCGTCCCGGCGGTGCAGGTAACGCTTAACTGGACACTACCGTCCCCCTGGAGCGTGATCGACTGGATAACAGGGGCGGCCGGTGGGCTTCCTTTGGAAGTTTGGAGGATCGTGCTGGTGGCGGTTTGGAACCCGCTAACAACATTGGCGCTCCCCGAGGTCGACGGATTTGCCCGCGTGAAATGGACTGTGGCGAGGTACGACTTTCCTGCCTCCAACGTGCTTGCGGGAATGGTCGAGGTCGTTTGATCAGCGGAGAGCGGCCCACTATCGAAGATAACACCCGAGCTGTCCACATCCATGAGGTAAACCTCCGTAGAAAGCTGCCCGGCGCCGCTAAAACCCGTCCACTGCAGGGTGAAATCCTTGGAGGGATCGATGCTCTGTCCCGCTTGGGTGTTCAGTATTTTTGGCGCGGGCGGGTAGTTATCGGCCGCCAATGGAACGTTCCAGCTCAGGGTTCCGATGGTCACGTCCGACAAGGTAAAACGGTAGGTCCCCGGGCCGTAACGAACGTTAAGTTGGGAGGCCAGGACGTAGCCGTCGTAGAAACTGAAATACGTATCACCGGGCTGCATCCCCTGCGTCAATCCACCCGGCGTCTTCATCGTCATCCCTTGAAAGAACTCGGGATCGGCGTCTGAACTTATAAAGGCGTAGGCCGAGATGTCGACGGGATCGTCAGCCCCTGGTACAGGCACGGGAGCAGCATTCCCGTTCTGGACGTACCAGGATCGTTTAAAAAGATCGATCTCGTAGATGTCCTGAGCGCGCACGGCTTGACTCGCAAGTCCTGCCAGCACCGCACCAAGCAAGATCGATTGTGTAGAAACCAATACTCCATAACCCTTGAAACAGAATGAGTCTTCTCTCATTCAACAACGTTATGAACTCCCCAGAAGTTCGTCAATCCTTTCCTAGAACCGAATCGTTACCGGGCCCAGCATCCCTGAAACCGCGGGCTCCGGCACTAAATGCTTTTCCTCCGGGTCGGGGAAGCGGTTGCCGTAAAGGGCGCGAAGGCCTTTGAGATCCTCATCCGGAGTGCCCAGAAACCGATTTAAGGGCAGGTTCGCTACTCTGATCGCCAGGCTATTAGTGCCGGCCCGCAGCCAGCGAGCGATGTCCACCGCGTAAGGAGGCATCCACGCCACTAGGGCTGGCATGCCGTTAAGTTGAACCTCGGCTACCTCATGGACTTCCCCCAGCGACAGCCACGCCTGTGGCGGAACTGCGCCCTCCCATTTGAATTCAGCCTGGTATAGTGCGCTTCCGGAGTAAAACCTGCTGTCGTCCCACCTCGTCCAGGACACCAAGTTGGACAACGCGCGCGACCGGGGGGGCTGGATTCCTTCGAAAGTGAGAGTCCAAGCAGGCTCCAGCTTCAGAATCCGGGTCGTGGGGGGGCATTCAGAGGGCAGCGGCGCATTCTTCTCGAAAACGACGAATGCCGAACCACGAGACGGCAGTTCTAGTTCGACCGAGGCGTAGCCGTCCGCTCGCTTGATGGCCGTGAGACCTCTTATCCCTCCGCTAATTGGGTCCCAAAGGGCAGCCTGCGACCAAGGTGTGCGGAAGCCCGCTTCGACCCGGCTCGGCTTTTCGCCCACGTTCACCAGAAAATAGATATCCTTGCTTTCGCTCCGGCGATGGACGAATCCAATTTCGGGCTGTGGCCTTTCAAATCGGACGTCCGGCTGCAGCTCGTCCAGGACTCGCCGCAGGCTGCGCTGTTCGTCGGGCGCAAAGATGACGCGTCCACGACCGCAGGGCCTGGACCAAAGGTGAGTCGAATCCTCGAGGCTAGGCTGATGCCCAGCCCGCTGGGCAGCGGCTTCCCCAAAAAGTGCCCCAAGCACTCGGCGCAGGCGTTCCCGACGGGAGGAGTTCGTCCGCCCGTAGGTCCTGCCAGGCAATTGCCGGGTAACGATCACCGTGCCGCCCGAACGGCAAAACGCCAAAACCCCTTCAAGTGCTTCGAGATCCACGCCTGCCAAATTGGGTAAGATCAGGATCGAGTAGGATCCGTCACCAGCGACAAGCCGTCCTTCTCTGGCACGGGCGAGTCGCTCCATGGAAAAGAAGTCGATCCCATCATAATTGAAGCCCCCCATCAGAAGTGTCTGTATCAGATCGGAGTGATGGCGCAGCGCCGTCTGGAGCCCAAATTCATCAGTCTTTTCTCCGCTAACGAAGTGGTCCCGGAGATGGAACCCGAGCAACATCTGGTCCAAAGGCCCGGTAGCGAAGATATCCTCAACCGGAAGATACAGGGCCACGTCCGCCACCGGCTTGCCCTGCCGCAGCATCCACTGACAGCGCGCTGCATAACTGGCGAGATGATGAAACCAAGGCCACTGCGGATTGTTCTGATTGAGAACTGGGCCGTAGTAGGGCAGCCAGCCCGGCGCTCCCGCCGATCTGGGCGAATACGCGAAGTCCACCCCGGTCAGATCGTTCACCCCGGCCAGGAAATGAAGGTCGCTGGCTAGTTTCATGTCGCTCAAACTGTCCCCGAGACGGTTTGGCAAGCCCAGCCAAGTCCAGGCCTCCGCCCCGATGATCCGTTTTCCCGCTAGATGCGCACCGGAGGCAGCAAGCCGTGAAAGGGAGAAGCCTTTCCACTCGTACTGCTCGCCCGTCGGCACATCGATGAAGCGCGCCGCGGTAAGGGGGTTGGGCGGCGTCCCATACGCCTCCATCTCCAATTTCACGCCGTGACGGTGCGCCCATCGGGATACGGGTCGCGTAAACTCGCCCTCGGTCAGCTCCGCCAGGGTGCGCCAATAATCAAAGCTCAAATCCCCTGACTGGGGCGATTTCCGATCGAACAGTGCCGGCAATTCTGGGACTAGGGAATAGCCTCGACGCTTACGAAAAGCGGCCGGAAAGCCTGGCGTCCAGTTGCCATGGTACACTTCCAGGCTGTCGCAGAAAATCGACTCAATCCCACCGCCTGCCGCTCGGAGCATCGGCTCAACGGCGCTCTCCAGGTAACGCTCTGCGGCCGTTGACCGGTAATGATCCACAACCAGGCCCTCCGCGCCCAGCGCAGGTCGCTTGACCCGCATCCCACTCGGGCCGGTGATAAACACGCTCAGAGGTTCACGGAGCTCATCCGCTCCGGCCCTGAGATGACTTCGAGCTACGTTTCGTGTGAGTTCATTGGTGCCACCGAAGACCCCGAGATAGGTTTCGCCCGGCTGCAACGCAGGGAGTTGGAGGTCAGATCCGTCCTTCGGAGACTCAATCTTCACCTCGAAAAGACGCTGGGCTGCATCCAGGGCTGGGACATTGGGCCCGCCGAACGGCCAACCAGTTCCTCCAGCGACACTGAACCGAAGCCCCAGTTCGCGCGCTTTCTGGGCGGCGTAACCTAACATCTCAAGGAATTCCCCCGAGAGGTAGCGCTGGTTATGCACCTCGCCTCCTTCAACGGCTACTGGATACATGAAGAAGGCGGTCACTCCCCCGATCCCTGCGCCGCGGAGCAGCCCAAACTGGTAGTCTATCTCGGGCCGCGTCCACGCCGGCCCGAAGACACGCCAGAACATCCTCATTCGAACCAGCGAAGGCGGTTCCTTGAAACGAACTGCCACGGGATCCGAACCGCCAGCCTCGGCGGCAGCTATGAGCAGGCTAAGCCAGATCGCGTTTGCAGCGAACGCGCGCAAGCCGAGGGCGCGACCATATCCAGCCATAGCTTGAGCCACTTAACGCAAACACCAAGGCGGATGGAAGCCCGAAAGGGCGTGAGAACCAATTGGCAATCCAGATCGAAAGGTGTTCAATCGGACGGCCATGACCCAGATGCTCATGTTCCCAGATCCGCGCCCCCTCGTGGAGCGGTTGGGCCTGGACTTCTTTCGGCAGCTACCGGAGCGGCCTGGGGTCTATCTCATGCGCGACAGCAGCGACGCGGTTCTCTACGTGGGAAAAGCCAAGAACCTCCGCAAACGCTTGGCCTGGTATCGAGTTGCCAATCCGGATCGGATGCCACGGCGACATTTGAGAATGCTTCGGGCGGTCACCCGAATTGAACTTCAGGAGTGTCCTGACGAGACCGCGGCCCTCGCAACGGAAGCAGGATTACTGCGCGAGCTTCGCCCACGTTTTAATCGAGCTGGAACCTGGCCGGGCAAGCCCCGGTTCCTGGCCTGGAAGACTCTGCCCCAGGGATTAGCCCTGGCCGTCGGCCCCACCGAAACCTCGCCAACCGACGACAACATCGCGGTTCTGCTGCCCCCAGGTGACCCGCAAACTCTCGCCACCGCGGGGTGGGCCTGTTCGAAGGGCCTCGGGGCGGGCGCTTTCCATCTTCGTGTTGCACTCTTCCGCCTTCTTTGGCGCGCCCACAATCCGGGCTTCCGCACCTCCGACCTTCCGGCGGGATGGCTGCGAGTCCCGCGGGACTCAACCTTGTTGCTCCCGAGGACTCCAACCTCAGAGATCGATCTGGATTCTACCGTCGCCCTGCTGCGTCGGTTCTTCGATGCCGGATCCGAGGAATTGATCGAATGGATTCGCGCCCGTAGTTCCTGCCTCACCCACCCGTTCGATCTTGCCGCCCGCGACGCCGATCTGGAGACTATCAGCTTGTTCAAGGACTAACCGACCGCTCCGCAAAGGAGTCAAGCTACGCTGGCTTTGGAGACGGCCGCACTCGCACAATCCGAGCCAACGATTAAGATCTTTCAAGCCTGTCGATCTTTCACGGTTTCGGCACAAGGCATGCTTCTATCCAGCAAGTTCGATGAGAACATTTGGGCGTTGCTTTGTCTAACACCTTGATGGCTGTGAATGCCCTCGTTGCCCGCACGGAACCGAGCGCTGGCTGGAAAAAGCTTCCAACGCTCTTTCGCGATCGCTAGCGTAGGATCTGCGTTTGACTAGTAGAAAAGTGCCCGATAGATTCGGCATTGAGTCCTTGATGTGAGTCCCCGTAAGAGGGGGAAAGGCAATCGTGGCCGCTAAAGACGACTATTTGCTAGATAGCTTAATTGAAATGGGTTACGTGACCAACGACCAGTTGGTCCCGATCCGGCAGGATGCCGATACCACCGGCGAAGGCGTGGTCGATACGCTCGTCTCCAAGCAGGTCATCACCCCTACGATTGTGGCCCAAGCCAGGGCGGCCCACTTCAACACCGAGTTCATCAACCTGAGCGACCTCCGCTTGGCCGATGACGTGATCGCCGCCATCCCGCGCCACGTCGCCAAACGCTACAACGTGGTTCCGGTACGTCGGGAAGGCAGCACCGTCGTGGTCGCTATGGCGGACCCCTCCGACCTGGAGATTATCGACGGCCTCCAGCACTCCCTAAACCTCGAAGTGAACGCCGCGGTCGCGAGCCCAGAGGACATTGAGACGGCAATCGCTCGCTATTACGGCGGGACGAAGGATGATTCGGTCAGTAAGATGATCCAGGACATCACCGAAGGTGAGGTCGAGATCGGTATCGTCGGTTCCTCCGGCGGCGTGGACGACGGCTCAGTGGTCGATGCAGACGCCCCGATCATCAAGCTGGTCAACACCCTGATCGTTGAAGCTTTCAAAATGCGGGCTTCGGACATCCACCTGGAACCCTTGGCCAAACGATTTCGAGTCCGCTACCGCATTGACGGGATGCTTCACGAGATGAAGAGCCCGCCCAAGCGTCTCCAGGCATCGATCATCAGCCGCCTGAAGATTCAGTCCAACATGTCCATCGCCGAAAGGCGCATCCCCCAAGACGGTCGTATCCAGGCACAGGTCGTCGGCAAGACCATCGACTTGCGCGTCTCCTGCCTGCCCACTACCCATGGCGAAAGCATCGTCATGCGTATTTTGGACAAGGAAGGCTTGAAGCTGGGTCTTCCAGAGCTTGGTTTCTTCTCCGACGACCAGCAGATCTTTGAACGGCTCATTGGACTCCCCGATGGCATCCTGCTGATCACCGGCCCAACCGGCTCAGGCAAGACCACTACTCTTTACGCGGTGTTGAGCTACATCAATCGCCCGGACCGCAAGATCATCACGGTCGAGGACCCGGTTGAGTACCAACTTTCCGGCATCAACCAGGTGCAAGTAAGCGAGTCGGTGGGGTTGACCTTCGCCGGCGCCTTGCGCTCGATGCTCCGCCAAGCCCCCAACGTCATCATGCTGGGGGAAATCCGCGACCTTGAAACCGCCACCATCGCCATCAACGCGTCCCTGACGGGTCACTTGGTTTTCTCCACCCTGCACACGAACGACGCCCCTAGCGCCGTCACTCGCTTAATCGACATCGGGGTCAAACCCTTCCTCGTGGCTTCCTCGTCGCGCTGCCTTATGGCCCAGCGCCTCGTCCGTAAAGTGTGCAAAAGATGCGGGGCTCCTTATACCCCCACGGAATCGGAACTGCGATCGCTCGGGATCGACTCCGCCAAAGCCGCCACCGCCAGCTTTAAGAAGGGCAAGGGCTGCAATGAATGCAACAAGACCGGCCATCGTGGGCGGTTTGGCATATTCGAGATCTTCGTCATCGACGACGAGGCGCGCAAGCTCATCTACGACCGGGTTTCCGCCACCATGCTCCGCGCTCGTGCTCGCGAGATGGGCATGCGCACCCTGCGCGAAGACGGTGCCCGTAAGGTCCTGGCGGGGCTCACGACCACCGATGAAGTCGTCCGTGCCACGGTCATGGATAGCGATTAGGCCCTCCCCTGGCGCATCCACCACCCGCCACCATGAATTTGAAGTTTGGTTCGTCATCTCTTCGGGACCCGGGCGTAAAGCTCCGGGCTCACGCCCATGCCCGCGGCAGGCGAAATTGCCGTTAATTTGATCTGCCTATGTCCTATTCGATGTCCGACCTTCTTCAGCTGGTGGTACAAGAAAATGCCGCCGACCTGCACCTGCGGGTGGGCGTTCCGCCCGTAATCCGCCTGCACGGTGTGTTGCACAAGGTGGAGGGACCACCACTGCGCGCGGAAGACACCGAGGAATTGATGCGCACCATCACCTCGGAAGAAAACATCCAGCACGTGCGCGAGCGCGGCGGCGCCGACTTCGGTTTTGCTTTCGGCGAGCTGGCCCGCTTTCGCGTCAGCGTGTTCAAGGCGAAGGGCGACTTCGGTGTGGTGGCCCGGCAAATTCCCACCAAACTGCTCACCTTGGAACAGATCGGCATTCCGCCATCCGTTCGCGAGCTCCTCTACAAGCCACGCGGTCTGGTGCTCGTCACCGGCCCGACCGGCTCTGGAAAGACAACGACCCTGGCTTCGATGATCAACATCATCAATGAGGAGCGCGATGACGCTCACATTATCACCATCGAAGATCCAATCGAGTACTACCACAAGCACAAGAAATCCGTGGTCACTCAGCGGGAAGTGAACGTGGACGTACCCAACTTCGCTGAGGCGCTTCGACGTGCCTTGCGCCAAGACCCGGATGTGATCCTGGTGGGTGAGTTGCGCGACTTGGAAACCATGGACGCCGCCATCACCGCCGCCGAGACGGGCCACTTGGTGTTCGGCACGCTGCACACGACCGGCGCCGCCAAAACCATCGATCGTCTGGTAAACGCCTTCCCGGTGACTCAGCAGGAGCAAATCCGCATCCAGCTCTCCACCGTGCTCCAGGCCGTCGTATCGCAATTGCTTCTGCCTCGGTGCGACAAGCCCGGGCGCGTGGCGGTGTTCGAGATCATGATCAACACACCCTCGGTGGCCGCCCTGATCCGTGACAACAAGACTTTTCGAATTAACTCTGACATCCAAACCGGCGCGAAATACGGGATGGTCACTCTTGACAGCTTCCTGATTGAGAAATACCAGATGGGCCTGATCGCCCAAGAGGAAGTGGTCACCAAAGCGCAGGATCCAACCACCATTCTCTTGAAACTCCAAGAGCTGGAATCCGCGCGAGGCCTTGAAGGGCAGTCAGGTAAGTCCTAGCTCCTGACTTATGGCTGATGCTTCATCACATCCCCTCCTCTCGCTGATCCGCGAGCGCGGTCTCATTGACGACATGCAGCTCGAGGAGGTGATGGCCGAGCACAAGCGCACGAGCAGGCCCGTGGGCCAGATCCTCCTGGACTACGGCCTCATGGACACCGACACCCAGCTCCAAATGATCGCGGAGCACCTCGGCACCGAAGTCGTAACCATTTCCGAGGCTGAGCTGACCCCCGACGTACTCGAAGCCGTCCCCGCCTCGGTAGCACGGATGTACCAATGTCTTCCGGTCGCCGTCTTCGACTCCACGGTGCGCATGGCAATGGTGGATCCGCTCAATCCTCAGGTGGTCGATGAGTTGGGCTACTCCTTAGGCGGCAAAGAGATGCAGTTGGTGGTTGCCGATCCCGCCCAGGTCGACAAATTCATCCAGAAGTTCTACTCCGGCGAAACCGACAGCATGGGGGATATCCTCAAACAGCTGGGGGCTGACGAGGACATCGCTAAAGAGGTCGCCGGCGCGATTTCGGGGGCGAGTGACTTGGGGGATCTCGCCAATGAAGCGCCGATCATCAAGTTCGTGAACGTCGTTCTCGCCCAGGCGGTCCAGGATCGAGCCAGCGACATCCATTTCGAGCCCTTCGAAGACGAGTTCAAGATCCGATACCGCGTGGACGGCGCTCTCTACGAGATGGCTCCACCACCCAAGCATTTGGCCCTGCCCGTTACCTCCCGCATCAAGGTCATGGCCAACCTCGACATCTCCGAACGGCGCCTGCCGCAGGACGGACGCATCGCGGTCAATATCGCCGGCCGGCAGGTTGACTTGCGCGTTTCGACCCTCCCGACCCAGTTCGGCGAGTCAGTCGTGCTGCGCGTGTTGGATCGGTCCGCCATGCAGCTGGAGCTTGAGACTCTGGGCCTCCCCAAGTCGGTTTACGATTACGTCACCGAGGCGATCCAGCAGCCCAACGGCATTTTTTGCGTCACCGGACCGACCGGCTGTGGCAAGACCACCACCCTCTATTCCTGTTTGCGCCGCGTTAACGCCATCGACTCCAAGCTGCTAACCGTCGAGGACCCGGTCGAGTTTGATATCGAGGGCATCATGCAGGTGCCCGTGAACGAGGCTGTAGGAATGACTTTCGCGAAAGCCCTGCGCTCCTTCCTGCGCCAGGATCCGGACATCATCATGCTAGGGGAAATGCGTGACCTTGAGACCTCCCAAGTCGCCATCCAAGCGTCTTTGACCGGCCATTTGGTGATGAGCACGCTGCACACCAACGATGCCCCTGGTGCCGTGACCCGCTTGATCGACATGGGCGTGGAACCATTCCTTATTTCGTCCACCCTCATGGCGGTTCTCGGCCAGCGGTTGGTTAGAACCGTCTGCAAACGCTGCCGGACGCCTTTCGAACCCACCGAAACGCAACTTTCCCTGCTCAACCTTTCACCTCACGACGTGGGGGACAAGGTGTTCTATTACGGACGAGGCTGCCGAGACTGCAATGACACCGGCTACCGCGGACGCAGAGGGATCTACGAATTGCTCCAAGTCAACGAGGCGATCCGCAACTTGATTAACGAGCGATCTCCGACGGTGGTCATCCGCCAAAAGGCGGTCGAGTTAGGAATGATTACCCTGCGCGAGGACGGTTTGCGCGGCATTTTCGACGGCGAAACAACAATCGAGGAAGTGCTCAAATACACGTAAGCGAAAGGCTCGGTCTATGCCCAAATTCAACTACGTTGCCATGGATTCCCGTGGCAAGGAAACCAAAGGGACGCTCGAGGTAGCCAGCCAGAACGAGGCGATCGGTCGGCTCAAGGAGATGGGGTTCTTCCCCACCAAGGTGGTGGAAGCGGAAAAGGTCAAAGAGAAGACCGACAAGAAGGGCAAGCCCGCTCCCAAGCCCGGCGCCAAGAAGGGCAAGGGCATGAGCATCAACATCAGGATTCCTGGTCTTGGTGGTGGCGTGAAACCCAAGGTGATGTGCACCTTCACTCGGCAATTGGCTACGTTAGTGGATGCCGGCCTCCCGTTGCTCCGCGGCATGCGAGTGCTGGAACGCCAGGAGCGCCACCCGACCCTTAAACGTGTGATCGGTGAGATGGCCATCTCGGTGGAAGGGGGCAGCACCTTCTCGGAGGCTCTCGCGCAACATCCCAAGGTCTTCAACCGGCTCTATATCAACATGGTAAAGGCTGGCGAACTCGGCGGCGTGCTCGAAGTCGTGCTGAACCGCCTCGCGGAGTTCATGGAAAAGGCCCAGAAGATTAAGGGCAAAGTAATCGCCGCCATGTTCTATCCTGTGGCAGTCATGACCGTCGCCACCGTCATCCTTGGCGTTCTGATGGTGTACGTCGTGCCGAAGTTCGAGCAGATTTTCAAAGACATGCTCGAAGGCCGTCCCCTGCCCGCCTTCACCCAACTGGTGCTCAACATCAGTAAAATGGTCGCCGAGCACTTCTTCATCAGCCTGGGCATCGTCATCGCCGTGGCCGTTGGTTTCAAGCTGCTCCTCAAGACCAAGATGGGAAGAAAGCTCTTCGATAAATTCAAACTCGTGATGCCTGTCCTCGGTCCGGTCATCACCAAAGTCGCCATCGCCCGCTTCACCCGCACGTTAGGCACCTTGGTCAGCAGCGGCGTCCCCATTCTCCAGGCCCTTACCATCGTCAAGGAAACCTCGGGTAACGTCATCGTCGGCGATGCGGTTGCCAAAGTCCATGAGAGTGTCAAGGAAGGCGAAACGATCACGGCACCCCTGGACGCCTCAAACGTATTCCCACCCATGGTCATCAGCATGGTGGACGTCGGCGAACAAACCGGCGCCTTGCCGGAGATGCTCATGAAGATCGCCGACACCTACGAGGACGAGGTGGACAACGCGGTGGCTGCCATGACCTCCCTGCTCGAGCCCATCATGATCGTTTTCCTGGCAGTCATCGTCGGCAGTATTGTTATTGCCCTATTCCTGCCATTGATCGATCTGATCAACACCCTCGGCGGCAACGACGATCCATCCGGCAAACAGGGCGTCGCGGAATAATCCTGGAGCGCATTTCCCGACCGACCTCCCGACATGGAGGCCGGTCGGGTTCTAGTTGGGAAGTCCAACTCAAGAGGCCCACCTCTAAGCAACAGCCCCGACCCTGTTGCTCTCTGGTCTGTGCGGGCGATGACCGCTTGGGGGCAAGAGTGCGCGCTCCCTTTTAGCTTACGGAATCTCTCACCATGCAAATACCCATTTGGCAAGTGGATGCATTCACCGACAGTTTGTTCGGCGGAAATCCCGCAGCCGTATGCCTTCTCGAACAGCCGGCCGACCCTAAGTGGATGCAACTGCTTGGTAGAGAAATGAATCTGTCCGAGACAGCATTCTTGACCCCTCAGGATGAAGAATGGGGCCTCCGCTGGTTCACTCCTTCGACGGAAGTGAAGCTGTGCGGTCATGCGACCCTGGCCAGCGCTCATGTGCTCTGGGAATCCGGCCTGCTCCCTCGGAACAGGCCAGCCATCTTTAATACGCTCAGCGGCGTACTTAGAGCGAGTTGCGCTGGTGAATGCATCGAGATGGACTTTCCCTCATCCAAGACCGAAGGGGCAACCGCCCCGGACGGCCTGCTAGCGGCCCTGGGTGCGAAGCCGCAATTCATCGGCAAGACCACCTTCGACTACTTGCTCGAGCTTGGTTCGGCCGCTGAAGTTCGATCACTGAACCCTGATTTCCGCCGGCTGGCTCAACTCCCAGTACGGGGCATTATCGTCACCAGTCGTTCCGATGATCCTCGATTCGATTTCATCTCTCGGTTCTTCGCCCCCGGATCGGGTGTGGATGAAGATCCCGTTACCGGCTCGGCCCATTGCGCTCTCGGTCCCTTTTGGCATCCGCGGCTAGGCAAAACCGCCTTCACGGCGTGGCAAGCTTCCGCCCGTGGCGGCCGGGTTGGAGTGGTCGTCAGGGGCGACCGCGTCCTGCTGAGCGGGACTGCCGTCACAGTCTTCCGAGGTCAGTTGGCATGAATTGGAAGTTTTTCATTTTCGCGCCAGCGGTCTAGGGTAAGCTGACTCGACGACATCCGTGGACCAATTCTGCCGATAATCCTATCTCTCATGGCTGGACACAGTAAATGGGCCAAGGTAAAGCACTTCAAGGGCCCCATTGACGCCAAGCGTGCTCGGATCTTCGCCAAGCTCTCCCGCGAAATCGCCATTGCGGCCAAGATCTCAGGCGGCGATCCCGACATGAACCCAAGGCTGCGCATGGTGCTGCTCAAATGCCGCGGCGCCAACATGCCCTCGGAGAATATCGAGCGGGCGATCAAAAAGGGGACTGGAACCGGGGAAGCGTCGAGCTACGAGGATTTGACCTACGAGGTCTTCGCCCCGGATGGCGTCGCCATGCTGATCGAGCTCAGCACGGATAATCGAAATCGTACTGCTGCCGAGATCCGCAGCATCCTCACCCGCCATCGCGGCAGCATGGCCACTGCCGGCGCGGTCAGCCGGCTCTTCCAGCGAAAGGGCCAGATCATCATCGGACGCGAAGCCGCCGGCGAAGATCAGTTGATGGAATTGGCTCTGGAAGCCGGTGCCGACGACTTCAAGGCCGAAGCAGAGGGATATGAGATCCTGACTGAGCCCGGGAAGTTGGAATCCGTGCACCGTCAGATCGAGGCCAAAGGGCTCAAGTGCGCCTCTGCCGAAGTCACCTATTTGCCCACCGTCACGGTGCCGATCAGCGACCCGGCCGCAGTAGCGGCTTTGGGACGATTGCTGGATGAACTCGAAGAGCATGATGACGTGAAGGAAGTTTACTCTAACGCGGACCTTCCTGAAGCCACCAACTGATCCGTGGCGACGAACCTTCAAATCCGCTTCTTTTTGCCCTAAATGAGCCCAGTCTCCCCTTCGATCGCCGTACGCGTGCTTCGGTTGCTGGCTGACGCGGTTTACCGCTTTCCTCGGCTCTTTTTCTATCCGCAGGTCATTCTGTTCGTGGTGTCCATCTTTTACACGGTGGACAAGCTCCAGTTTAAGACCAGCCGCAACGACCTGATCGGCTCGGACAAGCCCTACCACCGCAATTTCTTGCGGTACAAAGAGGAGTTCGAAGGCCAGGACGACATCGTTGCGGTGGTAGAAAGCGAGGATATCGAGAAGAACCGTCAGTTTGTCGAGCGGCTGGGGCACCGTTTGGAGGCGGAAACCAACATCTTCACCGACGTTTTCTACAAGGGGGATCTGAAGATGATGGGCCACAAGGCACTGCTATTCGTTACCAACGATACCATCCTGGTGGAAATGCTTGGCCGCTTGAAGGAGGCACGGCCAGTGCTCGAGAATTTTGCCACCACCACCAACCTTAACTCGCTCTTCCAGTTGGTGAAGCGTGAATTCCGCAGCGCCAAGCAGGAGAAGAGTGCCGAGACGGATGCACTGATATCTGCCATCCCCGCCTTGGGGCGAATTGCCGATCAGGCCGCCGATTGCCTGGACCGTCCCGGAAACCCTCCCTCACCCGGCGTGACCGCCCTGTTCGATGGTGGTGAGGAGGCTGAATCCGCTCTCTACATCACCTTCGCCACGAATCGAATCTACCTGGTGACCGCCCGGGCTGTAAGTGAGGAGGCTAATGCGGACGCGGTGATTCACCTGCGCCGGCTCGTGCAGCAGACCCAGGCTGAGGTTCCGGGTGTTAATGTCGGGATTACCGGAGAACCCGTGCTGGAAGTCGATGAGATGGCTCAATCCCAAAAAGATTGTACCGTCGCCACGATTGTATCGTTGGTCATCTGTGCTCTCATTTTCATCTACGGTTACAAGGAAACCGGGCGCCCTATCAAGGCCACCATCTGCCTCATCGTCGGCCTAGCCTATACCATGGGCTTCACCACGTTGGTCGTCGGCCACCTCAACCTGCTCACCATCACCTTCCTGCCCATCCTGATTGGCTTGGCCATCGATTTTGGCATTCACTTGGTGACTCGGTACGAGGAGGAGCTTCGGCGCGGAAGACCCGAGCGCGAGGCCATCGAAAAAGCCATGGTTAATACTGGCCTGGGAATCTTCACGGGTTGCTTTACCACCGCGGGCGCGTTTCTCGCCATGGGGTTGACCGACTTCAAAGGCATCCAAGAGATGGGCATTATCAGCGGGGGAGGGCTGCTCATCTGCCTGGTACCCATGATGACCCTGCTCCCCGTGCTCCTCCTGCGCGGGCAACAAAATGTCCTTGATCACAATCCGCACGCCGACGCCGATGCTCGAGGTCGGATTGAACGGATCTGGTTGGAGCGACCTGGAATGGTCACGGGAGTCACTCTCACTCTCTGTGTGGTCTCGGCTTATTACGCCACTCGCGTTCACTTCGACTACAATCTGCTCAAACTGCAAACCAAGGGACTGCCTGCGGTTGCTTACGAACAGAAGCTCATCGACGCGGCTGGCAAATCGGTCCTTTACGGCGCGGTCATCACCGACTCGGTGGAAAAGGCTGCCAAGATGGAACAGGAGCTAGAGAAGCTCCCCGCAGTCGCTGGTGTCGATTCGATCGCTAATTACCTGGCCGAAGATCAAACAAAGAAACTCGCCTTGATTCGTCAGATAAAAGCGCAACTAGCGGACCTCAGATTTCCAGAAGTGGACACCGGACCAGTCAACCTGAAGGAGCTCAGAGGGACACTGGCCACCCTAAGGGCCTTTTTCGGGTTGGGCGCTTCCAAGGCCGGGCACGAGGGCGAAGAGGACCTCTCGAAAGAATTGCGCGAAGTGCGCCATGCCTTGGGCCGCCTGCGCGACCGCATTGGGACCGCCGAGTCCGACCAAGCCGGACGCAAACTCGCCGCCTTCCAGCAGGCGCTGTTCAACGACCTGCAAGACACTCTGGAAACGATCCGGGACCAGGACGACACGGCTCCGCTGCGGGTGGACGACCTGCCTCAGGCCCTAAAACATCGCTTTGTGGGGAAGTCAGGCAAGCAGTTCCTGCTCCAGGTCAACCCGAAATTCGATGTATGGGAGCGCAACAATCAAAAAATCTTCATCGATCAAGTCCGCGCGGTCGATCCGAACGTTACCGGCACTCCGGTCCAGCTTTACGAATACACCGAGCTTCTGAAAACGAGCTATGAACAAGCCGCGCTCTACGCCCTGGGCGCGATCATCATCCTCGTCTTCATCCATTTCCGCAGTTTGGTCTGCGTCGCGTTGACCCTTCTGCCGGTGGCCTTGGGATCGCTCTGGGTGTTGGGGGTTATGGGTTGGCAAGGGATCCCATTCAATCCGGCCAACATCATGACGCTCCCCCTCGTCGTTGGCATTGGGGTGACCAATGGAATTCACATCCTCAACCGCTTCGCCGAGGAGCAGAATCCGAGCATTCTGGCCAAGAGCACGGGCAAGGCGGTGCTCCTTTCCGCGCTCACGACCATAGCCGGGTTTGGTAGCCTTATCCCGGCTAAGCACCAGGGCATCTCCGGCCTGGGTTTGGTGATGGCTATGGGAACCGCGACCTGCATGATCGCAGGCCTGACTTTCCTCCCAACCTTGTTGAACACTCTGGCCCGCAGAGGCTGGCTGGAACGAGTCACCGGCCTCAAGAAGCAGGTCTGAGCAGCCAGCACTTCGGCCTGACGACCGACAGTGCGCTACAATCCCGGGTTCCGTGGAGTGAGTTGCCCGGTGACCGCGGGTGCGCTGCCATCGAGCCAGTCGAGCACCGGTTGGGCAAGAGCCGAAAAGTAATAGGGAAGTGCTTCATGCGTCGCGTGAGGAACAACAATCAACTCGCTCGGTGAGGCGGCTTGTCGCTCCAACCTGGTAACCACTTCGACTGGAGCTATGGCGTCCCGGGCACCGGCGATGAAAAGAGCATTAACCCGATTTCGGGATAGCACGGTGGATGTATCGAGCTCCCCGGGTTCAACCTTCAGCACAGAAGGAAGTTTCCGGTAACCAGCTTTAACCAGGGCCGTCGGCATCCATTTTGCATATTCGCGCCGGATATTGAGTACCGCAGGCAGCAACTCGGAATACGGCGCGATCGCCACCACACCCCGGACACGAGGCTCGACCGACTTCCATCGGAGGGCCAAGGCCGCACCGTAAGACTCGCCTATCACAGCCACAGACGCCGAAGGCCCATCGACTTGGGGAAGCTGATCCAGCAACTGGCTCAGGTCATGCGCTTCTTGAAGTCCAAAGTAGATCCGACGACCGTTCGATTTGCCGTGGCCGCGCAAATCCACCAAAACCGCGCGCCATCCATCCTCTGCCAGCCGCAGGGCCCAAGGCAACATCACTGCTTGCTCCAGCCCATATCCATGAAGCACCAAAACGGTGCCACGGATGGGCTTGGATGGTGTTGGCTGGCTTTCAGGCACTACGGCATTAAAGCTGAACTTAAACCTCTCATGCTCCCCTTCAAGCCAGTTGGTGGAAGTCATTTTGAGCCGATAATCGCCTGGCTCGATGATCCGGTAACACAGCCTGGCGTCTGGTGGGCCGACGGAGGCGAAATGCTCAGGAAAGCGAGAAAGAACCCGCGATCCAAATTCCAGGTAGACCCGAGCCTGCGGGGCAAACCAGGTAGGATAGGTGTTAGGCGCCTGCGCCATGCGCCGGGCCATGAAGCTCCCGCAACCGCTGCAGCTGAGGCTCAGCACTATCGTCAGAACGGCAAACTGCGGCGCTTTCCATCTCATCGTCTCCACGTACTTAACCGGTATCGGGCCAACTGACAACCCGCCCGTTTTTTAAGTGAACTCTGCTCGCTTGTGGGGAGTGCTGGATTGTCATAAGATAAGGGTTGAATGCACCTCCTGGAGCAAGGCCGCCTGCCAGAGTCCCTCAACACCGAAGAGGAATTGGATGAATTGCTTACTCGGCCGACCCAGAAGTTGGTCGATTTCGTCAGGACCCTCCAAGGGCCGCTTCTCCTTCTTGGGGCCGGCGGCAAAATGGGGCCGACTCTCGCATTACTGGCGAAACGGGCGGCCGAAGCCTCCGGCCACACCCTTCGCGTGATTGCCGCCAGTCGCTTCAGCAACTCCGCGGCTCGAACCAACCTCGAGCGGGAGGGAGTCGCCACCGTGGCCTGCGACCTTCTCGATGCGTCAGCAGTGGCTAAGCTCCCAGAGGCGCCCACTATCATCTATCTGGTGGGCTTAAAATTCGGCACGACAGCGGATCCCGCTGCAACCTGGGCGATTAACACCGTTGTGCCTTCCCGGGTCATGGAGCGGTTTCCCAACGCCAAGATCGTCGCGCTTTCCACAGCCAACGTTTATCCTCAAAAGGAGGTCGCCGATGGGGGCTCGATCGAGTCCGATCCGCTGACCCCCATTGGAGAGTATGCGAACTCCGCAGTCGGCCGTGATCGCATCTTTCAGTATTACTCCGCCCGCTTCCACACCCCGATGGCGCTGCTCCGCCTCTCCTATGCTGTCGAGCTGCGCTACGGCGTGCTGGTCGATATCGCCCAAAAGGTCGCACACGACGAAGCTATTGACTTGGCAAACGGGTACATCACCTGCATCTGGCAGGGCGACGCTAATGATGCCATTCTCAGGGCGCTCGCGCTTGCGGACTCTCCCCTGACTGTGTGGAACCTCTGTCGGCCGGAGATCTATTCGGTCCGAACCATTGCGCAACGATTCGGCGAACTCCTCGGACGGGTGCCCCGCTTCAGCGGGCAGGAGGCACCCACAGCCATGCTTGCAAATGCCCACGCTCTTTGCGCTAAACTAGGCACTCCCAGCGTGTCCATACAGAAAGTAATCCAATGGGCGGCCCGGTGGGTGGCTCGCGGGGGCGCCAACTTTGGCAGACCCACGCATTTCGAGGTGCGCGATGGCGGATATTGATTGGGTACGCCAGCGGCTGGGAGAAGGACTGGTGATTCCAGCCTGTCCGCTGGCGCTCAACGCGCGGCGCAACCTCGACGAACGGCATCAGCGCGGCCTCTTTCGCTACTACCTCGATGCTGGCGCCGGAGGATTGGCGGTCGGTGTCCATACCACCCAGTTTGCCATCCGACAGAAAGGATTGTTCCGCCCGATCCTCGAACTAGCGAGCGATGAACTGTGGCGGAAACACCCCGAAAAACCGCCAAAGCACAAGGGCGAATCGATCGAGCGCGCAGCGCCGTCCGCGGTCAACGTTGGCCTGAAGAGACCTGTCGGAATCGGCGGGATCGTTGGCCCGACAAAGCAGGCCACCGCCGAAGCCGGGTTGATTCGTGAGCTGGGCTTCTCTGCGGGTTTGCTGAGCCTCGGGGCCCTCGGCAGCGCGAGCGAGGCTGAACTCTTGGCCCACTGCCGGGAAGTGGCCAATATCATTCCCGTGGTCGGATTCTATTTGCAGCCGGCCGCAGGCGGACGGCTGCTGTCGTTCTCTTTCTGGAGGAAGTTTGCGGAGATCCAGCAAGTGGTGGCAATCAAGATTGCCGCCTTCAACCGCTACCAAACCATCGACGTGGTCCGGGCTCTCGCCGAGGCTGGTCGCGAAGACGTTGCCCTCTATACCGGCAACGATGACAACATCGTCATGGATTTACTCACGCCATACCGATTCCGCGTTGGTGTTCGCGTCGTGGAAAAGCACTTTGTGGGAGGGTTGCTGGGCCATTGGGCCGTCTGGACACACCGCGCCGTCGAACTTCACCAACGCTGCCGCCGTATCGTGCAGCTAGGCGAACCCATCCCCGTGGAGATGATGCGACGCAGTGTCGAAGTGACCGATGCCAATGCGGCGTTTTTCGACGCCGCCAACGGCTTCGCCGGGTGTATCCCCGGAATCCATGAAATATTGCGCCGCGCGGGCTTGCTGGCGGGCGCCTGGTGCTTAGACGAACACGAAAGGCTCAGTCCCGGTCAACTGGATGAGATTGACCGCGTTTGCCTCGCCTACCCGCACTTGAACGACGACGCTTTCGTGGCCGAGCTCAAGGCGACTTGGCTGCAGCCAGCCTCGGTCAAAGGCCATGGGTGACTCTTAACTCACGCCGTTGCGCTTCCGCAACAGTGAGACGCATGCTCAGGGGGCCTTTCGCGGCCCCCAAAGATGCACTTAGCCTATCAATCAGCAGGGGGATGCGGATCGAGGGCTCGAGTGATGCGAGCCGTTAAGTCCTTCAAGTGATTTTGGACCGCGGGCTTGGTCCGCGAGACTTCTGCCCTTCGGATCCGCTCGCGGATGGCTTCCAATTCCGCACGGGAGTAGGCGGGAAGATCCGAGTTCGCGGCCGGGTTTTTGAGGTTGGCGGCGAGCATGTCGACGTACGAACGTTGCAGGTTGCGGCGGTACAGGTCAATGTCCGAAGGTCGGTCATTGAGTTCACGGAAAAGGCCATCGCGAAGATCGGTGAACAGCTTTGACGGGGAATAAGCGGCATTGGTGGACGATTGTTCGATCTCGGCCAGGCGTTCGATGCGGCCACTGGAAATCAACTGTCTGAGCACGGCGCTCTGCGCGTTGAGTATCCGTTGAGCGGTTCCTTCAGCCGTGAGCCGGGCAACGATGTCCTCCCCCACGAAATTCGTCGGCGTGCTCAGTGCGTGCTCTAACAGAAATGAGACCGCCTGCTGCTGGTAGTCGGCGCTATTCGGGAAGAACCTGCGGCTGGCATCGCCGTAGTACAAATTGATCTCTTGGACTCCAGCCACAACGTTGGCCACGTGGCCCATCTCCCGACTCCATTGCGCAAGGATGGCACCGTATTCAACCGACAGCAACTCGTAGTCCTTGCCAGGTTTGCTCGTAGCCTTAACCAGGTAGCCGGCAACGCGTTCCAGATTCAGCAGGCCCAACTTCGTAGCTTCAACGGCATTTGAACCTAGATCCTCGGTCTGCTGGGTTGAATCCACACCAGGGTTGGGATCTCCGAAACGGAACATGGGTTGATCGATCTGCACTTTCACGATCTTCTCAAGTTCTGCCTTCTCGTCCGCGTCCTTGGGGAACTCTCGGTAGCCCCAGTTCACCGCAAAGAGATCATACGGCCCGACCTTGGGCATCAAGCCGGCGCCATCGCCAGGTTGGGCGACGTAATTGTAGCGGGCATAGTCCATGACCGAAGGCGCAGTGCCGTTCTTTTTAGTCCACTCCGGGTTGCGAAGCTGGTCGATGGTATAGCTGGAGGAGGCCTTCATGTTGTGGGGAAAGCCGAGCGAATGGCCTACCTCATGCGCCACGACAAACCGAATGAGCTCGCCCTCCAGATCGTCTGGCAAGGGAAGGGTCTGGGCCCGCGGGTCGGATGGGGAGGCCTGCACGAAATACCAGTCGCGGACAAGCTTCTGGACGTTGTGATACATGCGCACATCGGCGCTGAGGATTTCACCGCTGCGAGGGTCATGGACCTGCGGGCCGAAAGCATTCTCAATGTTCGAGGGCAACCATCGTATACTGGAGATGCGGGCATCCTCCACGTCCCAATCGGGATCCTCGCGCGGATCCGGGGCGAGCTTGCCGATGATGGCATTCGTGAAACCTGCGGCTTCGAAAGCTGGCGCCCAATCTTCGATTCCAGCTTTGACGTAGCTTTTCCATTTCTCCGGCACTTCGCGGGCCACATAGAAAACGATGGGTTTGACAGGCTCGGAGATCTTGGCCTCCGGATTCTTTTTCTCGAGCCGCCAGCGCAGAATGTAGTGAACGGTCTCAGCGGCGTGCTCGTTTCGGCCGGAAAAATCAGTGAACGACTCGGTGAAGAAGCCGACGCGCGAATCGAACCGGCGTGGCTTCATCGGGGTCTCCGGCAGCTTCACCATGCTGTGACACAGGACGGCGGTTATCCCACTGGATTGGGGGCCATCGTCGGATGACCCGGGAGGCTGTTTGCCCGGGGCAAAACTGGCGAGCACTCGCACGTTGATGTTTTGGGGAAAGGCCTTGAAGTCCTCGATAAAGGAGCGCGCGTCGTCCATAGCACCGGCGCTAAGCGCGCGCCGGGCGCTGAACTCCGGAACATCCTTTTTAAACAGATCGCTTACGTCGATAACAGGCGCTTTGTCCTTGCCATAGGCCTTGACCTCGAAGGCGCGAATGATCGGCGCAAGGTTGGAGGCTTTAACTGCCTGGGCGATCGGGTCCGAGGTGTCCGCGCGGATCCCGTAACGGACGTCTCGCAAGAGCACTCGATCCCCATGCAGTTCCCACCTCACAACCCGATCATCCACGGGCATGCCGGCGTAAGAGCTGCCGGCGGTGGTTTCGGATATCTGCACCACCCAGAGCAGATCCGTGTCCAGGGCGTCCGCCGGGATTTCGTAAAACAGGCTGTCTTCGATGCGATGAACCCGGAAAAGACCCACCTTGCTGATGGCATTGGTCGTAATCACCTCATCGTACTTCTTGATCTTCGATTTCTTCTCCTCCGGTTTCTTTTCCGGCTCTTTGGCAGCCTCAGGTTTTGGGGGCTCCGGCGCTTTGTCCTCGGCGACAAGGCCCACGGGCCTTACAAGCAAAGAGCTCAACAGCAAGGTCCGAAGCATCCAGCTCCGGCAGAGATGCAAATACATGCGCCAATCCCCTAGGGCACATTGCGCCGCTCTTCAAGCCAAAAGGGTGGGGCTGCGTAATCCAAACCCGTCCTGACCACGCGGAGGTGCGCCCTCGGGAGCGACTCGATCCGTCCCAGCCTGGCCGATCTAGGACTTTCGCGGCTCGGGGTTAAAGCGAGGGGTCATTTCAGCGTCGCCTCCACCGCGGCTTGAAGCGGACCTAAGAGAACATTCGGAACGACGCCTAGGATAACCACCCCGATCGCTACTGAAATGAGTGTGATCCGATCTGACAGCGCCAAAGGCAGTGCCGCAGTGCCATCAGGCGCCGACACGACGTAGGCCTGCTTCAGGACCTGAAGATAATAATAAAGCGACACGGCGCTCATCGCGATCGCGAAAATCACTAGCCACAACAATGAAAACGAGCTCGAACCCAGGCCCGTAGCGACTGTGAAGACGTAGAACTTACCAAAAAAACCTGCAAGCGGTGGGATACCCGCCAAGGACAGGAAGAACACCATCAGGCAAAGCGCCAGCACCGGCGCCCGCCGGCTCAGTCCGGCGAACGCTCCAAAGTCATCCCGATTCTCGCCTTGCGCGATTACCGAAACCACGGCGAACGCCCCGACGGTAGTCAACCCGTAGGTGGCCGCGTAAAACACCAGCGCGGCCATCGCCTGCTGGCGATGCGCGGGTTCGGCCAAAGCCAGAAGCGCAAGGAGCATATAGCCGGCGTGTGAAATCGCCGAATAAGCCAGCAAGCGCCTGACGCTTCGCTGGGCGATCGCCGCGAGGTTGCCCAGCACCATCGAAAACACCGCCAGGGTGGCGATGACTGGCGTCCATCCGGGAGAAAACCCGCCCCAGGCTCCGCTGCCCTCGGCACCCGCGAAGCCCACCATCATCACTTTCGCAAACAGGTAGAAGCTCGCCACCTTGGATCCTGAAGCAATCAGCGCCGCCGCGGGCGTTGGCGCCCCTTGATAGGCGTCGGGCGCCCACAGGTGAAATGGCACGGCCGCAACCTTGAATCCCAGACCGATCACGGTCATGACCAAGGCCACGGCGAGCATCGGGTCCATGCCGCGTCCGGCCAAAGACCGCGCAATGGTAGTGAGGTTGCTCGAGCCCGAGAGGCCGTAAAGCAGGCTGAGGCCAAACAGGGTGAAAGCCGCTGCCATGCTGCCATAAAGAAAATACTTGAGCGCCGCCTCCGCTGAGGCCGGTTGCCGCTTGTTGAATGCGGTCAATGCGTACAGACAGAGGCTAGTCAGCTCCAGCGAGACGAAGATCATTAGGATGTCCTCGGAGCTTACCATGAACATCATCCCGGCCGTGGCGAGAAGCACCAGCGCGGTGTATTCCCCCACATGATCAGTGAAAGTCGAGTTGATTGAGATCGCAGCCGTGAGGAGCGTTAGCACCAGGATCACCTGCTTGATAATCTGGGTGAGCGGGTCCACCACCCAGACTCCGTTCAGCACCGACGCATGGACGGGCGTGAAGATAATCCACATCCAAGCCGCAAAACATGCCAGCGCACTGATCGCCCCGGCGATCAAAAGCCGGCTCTGACGAGATTCAGAACGCATCACGCCCAGATCCGCAAACAACACCCCAAGGGCGGCAACCACAACGATCGTCTCGGGAGCCGCGAGCTTGAGCAATTGCAGGTAATCCACGCTATTCATGGCTCAACAAGACAGTCCATCGGAGGTCCGCTTCGTTCGTTCACGCTCAAAACCCAGCCTCCTTTCGAAGTTGATCGAACAAAGGCCCCTGCCAGCTAGGCGTGATCAAATTGAGAAGCAGTTGAGGGCATAGACCGATGATCAGCGTCGCACCGATCAAAAGCATAGCGCCTAGCCGTTCAGGAACCGTGATTGGCTCCATGGGATGAGCGGTGTCCTCAGTGGGTCGGGGGGGTGCGTCCGAGAAGAAAGCCATCTGCAGCACTCGAAGCAGGTAGGCCACGCCGATCACTACCCCTATCCCCGCAACGACAGCCGCGGTCGGATAAGCGTGCCACGCCCCGATCAACACCGAAAGTTCCGCGACAAAGCCGCTGAAGCCTGGCAGGCCCATCGATGCAAGGCTCGCAACAATGAAAGTCACTGCGGCGAAGGGCATCACTTGATTTAGTCCCATTCCCTGGAGCACAGCTAGCTCGCGGGTGTGGGTCCGGTCGTACACCATTCGGCCGACCACGGCGAAGAGCAGTCCCGCGATGATTCCGTGCGAGAACATCTGCAAGACCGCGCCGCTCAGTCCGATTTCGTGCAGGCTAACCAAGCCCAACAGCACAAAGCCCATGTGGCTAACGCTCGAGTAACCGATGACAAACTTGAAGTCCTTCTGCACCAGGGCGACCATCGCGCCGTAAACGATCCCAATGACGGCGAGGGAAACAAACTCTCCTTGCCACGCGCGCAGCCCTTGGGGAAACAAGGACATCGCCACCCGCAACGCCCCGTAAGCACCGAGTTTCATCACCACCCCAGCCAGGAGCATTGAGGCTGCGGTTGGAGCAGCCACATGGCCGGTCGGCGCCCAAGTGTGAAAAGGCCAGAGACCCGCGAGGATGGCGAAGCCAACGAACACGAGCGGAAAAGCCCAATACTGGAACCCTTCCGGAAAATGGACTTTGGCAAGAGCTACCAGGTCAAAGCTATGCGCGCCGGAGATAACGTACGCCGCGATGAGCCCGACGAGCACCATCGCACTGCCAACAAACGAGTAGAGGGCCAACTTCATCGCACCGTACTCGCGGCGAGTGGACCCCCAAATCGCAATCAGAAAATATTTCGGAATGATCGCCAGCTCGTAAAACACGAAGAAGAGGAACGCGTCCAGGCTAAGAAAGACGCCATACACACCCGCAATCAAGGCGAGATAAAAGGCAAAGAACTCCTTCGCTCGGTGCTCAATATTCCAAGAGAACAGAATTCCCGCGACTGCGGCGATGCCGGTCAGCACCACCAACGTCATGCTGATGCCGTCAGCTCCCAAATGGTATTGAATCCCCAGAGCGGGAATCCAAGAAGTGTTTACTATCTCCAGAGTGCCCGCCTCCGGGCGAAACTGGAGTGCGCTCGCGAGCCCTAACGCCAGCCCCAACGAGGCGCAGGCGAGAGCAACCTGACGCGCTGCTCGGGCGTTACCGACTGGTAACGCCATCAGCACCCCTACCCCGATCAGAGAGCTATAGATAGTCCAAGCAAGCATGAGCGGAGCGCGCGGTTACATTTGGAACTGTTCGATCATCTTCGTAACCGTGGGATTGATGACGTCAGTCAGGAGACGCGGGTAGACGCCAAGAGCAAACATAAGCACCGTCGCTGGCACGATGATAGCCCGCTCACGCCATGTGAGGTCTGGCCAGTTCGCCCATTTTGGGTTCAAGGGTCCATTGAAAACACGTTCCAATAAACGCAGCAGAAAAATGGCGGTTATGAGCAAACCGGGTGTAGCCAAGGCGGCGGCCCAGGCTGTCAGCGCGAACGTTCCCTTGAAGATCAAGAACTCCCCTACGAAACCGTTGAGTCCGGGCAAACCTAGCGAGGCGAACATCGAAATGCCCATCAACCCGCAGAAAACCGGCGCCACTTTTCGGAGCCCACCGAAATCGTCCACTCCCCTCAGGCCACCGCTCCGCTGCTCGAAGAAGGCGAGAAAGGCGAACAGCGTGGCTGCCGTGAGCCCGTGGTTGAACATTTGGAGGATGACACCATCCAGGGCAGCAGCACGATCGGTGGCCGAATGCGCCCCGTTGCCGCTGGAGCCAGCGACCGCCAAAACCCCAAGCAAGCAGTATCCTAAATGATTGATCGAGGAATAGGCGAACAGCCGTTTGAGGTCGCGCTGCGCGAACGCGGCAGCCGCTGAGCAGACGATGGTCAAGATCGTGAGCCAGAGCAATGGAGTGAGCAGCGTATGAACCTGCTCCGGGAACAACGGAAGCAAGATCCGCAAGAAACCGTAAACCCCCATCTTCGACATCAGGCCAGTCAAAACCATAGTGGTCCCGGTCGGGGCTTCGGCGTACGTCGCTGGCAGCCAGGTGTGGAAGGGCACTAGGGGCACTTTAACTGCGAAGCCTAAAAACACCCCGCCGAAGATGATCAGCGTGATGGTGTCGGCCGAAATCGAATACCAACCCAAGCGGACGTTGAAGTAAGCCGACCACCGGTTCGCTTGGCCCAGTTCGGCCAGGGACGGAAAGTCGAACTTCCCCGTCGCCAGATAGATGGCCAGAAAGGCCAATAGCATGGCAACACTACCCACCATCGTGTACACGAAAAACTGAGTCGCAGCCGGACCACGCTGGCTCCCGCCCCAAAGTTTCACCAGGAAGAAGGCAGGAACCAGGCTCAATTCCCAGAACAAGAACCAATGCACAAAGCTCAAAGCCGTGAATGTTCCGAACAAACCAGCCTCCAACAGCAGAAACAAACCGAAATACAGCTGGGCCTTCTCGGTTGTTTTTGGAGAGCAGAACATGGCCATGGGAGTCACCAAAGCGGAGAGGACGATCATCACCAAACTGAGCCCGTCCACGCCAACAAAATACTCCGCGTTTAGCGCCGTAATCCATGGGTGGCGCTCGACGAATTGAAGATCCGTATTCTCCAAGTCGAACGCCTTCCACACCAGCCCGACCAAGGCCAATGCAAGAAACGAGAAGGACAAAGCCAACGGGCGGGCAAACCGGCTCTGCGCGGAACCGAGCCCCAGCACGATGAAGCCGCCCAGCAACGGGACCAAAGTGAGGATGGTGATGATCGGAAAATCGCTCATTGGTGGCAACCCCACGTCAGCAGCAGCAACAAAGCCGTCAGCGCCACCCCGATGGTCCGCAGGTATGTCTGAGTGTTTCCGTCCTGCAGCTTGGAACTGGAGGTCCCGCCTCGCATGATCCCGCGGCAGCCCTGGTCAAATCCGCCGTTAACCACGTACTCGTCAAACAAGCGATCGAGCCATGAGACGCCCAGCACCAGGTACGAGATGACCAACACCAAACCGCCCCAGACCCAGTTATCCAAGGTAACGCAAAACCAGGCCCATCGATCATTCAAGCGGATGAACGTGGCTTCATAGAATTCGTCCACGTAGAATTTCTCGCGTAATACTCGGAACACCGCCGGTTGGTGCCGCTCCAAAACATCCAGCTCCGTCGCGCTGGACGCGGGCCGCCGCCCGTACAGCCACCATCCCGCCCCGATTCCGACCGCAACTACCAAGATCGATAACGCCATGGTTTCTGCCCCCCCCTCTTCGAAAAGCCGCCCGAGCTCCAAGTGGTCTACGGGCCGCCATGAAAGGAGCGATTGGAACCAAGGCCACGCCGGTGTGCCGATGAACCCTAGGCCAATCGCGAAGAAAGCCAGAATCGCCAGCGGACCAGTCATTACTGCGGGACTCTCATGCGGCGTCCCATCATGGGGCTCGTGGTGGCCATCCGAAACAGCCGGTGCCGTCGCACTTGAAGCTCTGCGCGTCGCGCCGCGATACTCGCCAAAGAACACATAAGCCACTTGGCGAGTCATATAGAACGCCGTCAGCAACGCACCAAAAAGTCCACCCCAGAAGGGCCATGGCGACACTTGCCACCCATGAGCAGCGTGGAGAATTCCGTCCTTGCTCCAGAAACCGGCAAAAAACACCGGAACACCCGCCAGAGCCATCATGCCCACTGCGTATGTCAAGAAAGTCACGGGCATGAACCGCCTCAATCCCCCCATGCGGCGAATATCCTGCTCCTCATGAACGCCGTGGATCACCGAGCCGGCGCCCATGAACAGCAACGCCTTGAAAAACGCGTGCGTTATCAGGTGGAACATGCCAACTGCGACACCACCCACCCCTAAACCGAGCATCATGAACCCGAGCTGCGACACCGTGGAGTAGGCCAATATGCGCTTGATGTCAGTCTGAGCCACGGCAATGCACGCGGCGAAAACGGCCGTTATCACGCCCACCCAGGCAACGACCGTCAACGCGGTCGAAACTCCCGGAGCAGGCCCGCCCGCCGCCATCAGAGGGTAAACACGCGCCACCAAAAAAACACCGGCTGCCACCATCGTCGCCGCATGGATCAACGCGCTCACGGGTGTAGGACCCTCCATCGCGTCCGGCAGCCAGACATGCAGTGGAACCTGCCCCGACTTCCCGATCGCTCCGCAGAAAATCAACAGCGAGACACCGGTCGATACCGCCATGCCCACCAGTGTGGTCTGGCCGGCTAGCTTGGCCAATGCCCCCACCTCCAGGCAGCCCTGGCCGTGATCATAGAACAGCAGGGTCCCGGAACTCGAATAGAGCCAGAGCATTCCCAAGAAAAGACCCATGTCCCCGATGCGGGTGGTGATGAACGCCTTCTTGGCCGCCGCTGCCGCGCTCGGCTTCTCGAACCAAAAGCCGATCAACAAATACGATGCCAGCCCAACCAATTCCCAACAAATGAACAAGAACAGCAGGCTGTTGGCGATGACCACACCAAGCATCGCCGCGGCGAACAAGGCCAAAAAACCAAAGAAACGCGTGTAATTGGGGTCGTGCGCCATGTAGCCGATGCTGTAGATGAAGATCAGCAGACCCACAAAACTCACCATCACTAGCATTACCGCGGTCAAGGGATCCAAGACCCACCCCAGATCCAATGATTGCGAACCCATCTGGAGCCACGGGATGTTCTGGACAGCGTGCAGTTCGCCCCCTCCCCGGTCGCGTCCCAAGACCCATCCAAAGGCCACTAACGACAGAATCAGGGCAAGCACCATCGAGCCCACGGCGCAGACCGTCGCCAGTTTCCGGCCGGACTGCCGAGTCACCGCAATGATCCCCGCGGCGAGCAACGGAAATGCAGGAATAACCCAAAGATGGGTCACGATCGCTGCGTTGGCCGCGTGGCTTGGGTCCATGGATCAGCCTTTGAGTGAGGTCAAGTCGTCCAGATTGGTGGAGCCGCGGTGTCGATAGATCGTAATGATCAGGGCCAGCCCAACCGCTGTCTCCGCCGCCGCGATCCCAATTGAGAAGATGGCGAACAAAATCCCGGTGAGCTGCTCCGGGTGCGGACCGAACCGCCAGAACGCGATGAAGTTCAGGTTAGCCGCATTGAGCATCAGTTCGATGCCAACCAGCACCAGGATCGCATTGCGCCGCGTCAGCGCGCCCGCCAACCCAACTCCGAAGAGCAAGCAGGAAAATGAAAGACACTGTGCCAACGGGCTCATCGTTCCTCCTTTTCGCGGAGCGCGATCACAACTGCGCCGATCAACGATGCGGTAAGCAGCAGCCCAATCCCCTCCAAAGCCATCACGTAATCCCCCATCAACTGCTCGCCCAACGCCCGGGTGCTCATCGTGGGACGAGCGGATACCGGGCCTTGCACCACCGAACTGTTCACCACGCACAGGATTAGCGAGCCGGAAGCGAGCACGGCCACACAGACGCCCATGACCCACCCACCGGCCACCAGCGGCTCGTGCTTGGATTCGATGTTCCGAGTCAGTAGCATCGCGATCACAATCAGGATCGCCACCGCTCCCACATAAACCAAAACCTGAGCGAAACCCACAAATTCAGCACCCAGAAGCAGGTAGCAGGCAGCCAGGCCGACGAAGCTCACCGCCAAGGCAAATGCGCAGTGAACCAAGTTTCGAAAACACATCGAGCCAACCCCGCCCAGCAGGGTCAGTAACGCCGCGATACAAAATGCGGTTCCCATGACTTGTTAAGAAGCGTAGCGGTAGGTCCGCGGCCCAAGATGGCGCCGCTCGAACATCACGCGCCCCAGCACCGCGTAAGGAACCACGACCATGGCGGCACAAATCAGCCACCGCCACACAGCGGCCCCCATGAAAACCCAAGAGCCGGTGTACCACCACAAGGCCGCCGTCCCCAGATTGATCAGCACCAAGGGCAGCATAAATTTCCAGGCGAAGTTCATGAGCTGGTCCGTTCGAAGCCGGGGCAAGGTGCCACGAACCCAAATGAAAAAGGCGATAAATCCCAGCAATTTGCCGAAAAACCAAGCATAGGACGGCACCCATTCGAGCCAAACCACCGGTGCATGCCAGCCCCCCAGAAACAGGGTGATCCCCAACGCGCTCAAGGAGAACAGGCCCAGATATTCCCCCAGAAAAAACAGGGCGTACTTGAACCCCGAGTACTCGATCAGGTGCCCGGCAATGATTTCCGATTCCCCTTCCGGAATGTCGAAGGGCGATCGATTCGCCTCGGCGGTCGCCGAAACCACGAACAGGACCAAGCCGGCGAAGCCCCAGGGAGTGAACGCATGCCAACGGGCCAGCCACCCCCAGTGATACCCGGACTGGCTCTCAACGATCTGGACCAGCGACATCGAACCCACGAACATGACCACCGTGATCGATGAGAGGATCATCGGCACTTCATAGCTCACCATCTGCGCGATGGCGCGCATGGCGCCGAGCAGCGCATATTTATTCCGGCTTGACCAGCCGGCCATGAAAACCGCCATCTCCGTCGCTGCGCCCGCGGCGAAAAAGAATAGCAGTCCCGCGTCAAAATCCACCGCTTCCATGTTGCGCCCTAGGGGAAGCACCGCGTAGGCCAGGACTACTGGAACGACCATTGTCACCGGCGCCAAAAAGTGGATCAATTGATCCGCTGAGCGCGGCACGATGTCCTCTTTGGTCAGCATCTTCAACCCGTCCGCCAACGGTTGGAGAAGACCAAATGGTCCAACCCGGTTTGGGCCAGGGCGATTCTGGATGCGTCCCAGCCCCTTTCTCTCCAGTAAGGTCGTCAGCCCGAAAAGCGATGCGAACACGCCGAGGATCGCCCCGGCCGAAATCACCATGGATACGATCGACTGCCATCCTGTGGGGCATAAGGACACCACCCAGTGTTTAAGCGCGACGAAAATCTGGTCGAGACCGGTCGTCATGTTCCTCCCACGGGGGGGCTCGTCCCCCCATTGCGAACGGTAGCAAACCTCCGGATCCTCGTGCGGCTCGCTCGGGCGAAGGTGGACTTCAAGCCGGACCGCCGGCCGCGAACCGGCAATCGAGAATTGCCGGCCGACCACCGGATGCACGCCTCATTCCCCTCAGCATAGCCCGGGCAATACGACTGAAACACGCCCTCGCGAGGGCATGGGCCCGGGCCAGCACTCGGCGGCACCAGAGTCGTCGTGTGTCGAGGCACGTACATCAATGATTAGGCTGGAACGGGTTTGGCCGCAGGGGCGGGAGTGGCAGGTTTCGCTGCCACCGGTTTAGCTTTGGCTTCAGCTTTGGCTTTTTCGGCCGCCAGCCGGGCGTCCACCTCTTCGGCCTCGGTGGGGTGGATGCCGCGGTAGTAATCGTTCGACTTGGCAAGACTGCTCTTGTGAATCAACAACCCCTCGAAACGATCGTCAGTGCTCAGCTCAAAGGAAGTATCCATCTTGATAGCGTCGAACGGACAAACCTCAACGCATATTTGGCAGCTCATGCAGACCGAGACGTCGATATCGAAAGTTCGTGGATGTTTCTGGGCTTTGCCCTTCTCGTCGCGCTCAAGGATGATGTAGATGCACTGTGGAGGGCATTCCTTCTCGCAGATCTTGCACGCAACACACCGCAATCCTTTCTCCGGATCCTCTCCGTCAAACACCAGAAACGGGAAACTCCGCGAGTTCTCAGGCAGCTTCTGCCTTTCGTCCGGATACTCGATGGTCGGCATCCGCTCAGGCTCAAAATAGCTGCCGGCGAAATTCCTCGCCGTCTCAACCATTCCTTTGATCATTCCGGTTCCCAGCATACGCGTGCCTGCAGTCTAGCGATCCACCTCGCCCATAACAATATCCACCGCGCCCAGTATAACCACCGTGTCCGCCACAGTATGCCCGAGGCACATGTCCTCCAGTATCGTTAAGTTGATCATGCTGGGCGGACGTACGCGATAACGGTAGGGATTGGCCGAGCCGTCGCTGATGATATAGAAGCCCAGTTCCCCTTTGGGCGACTCGATGCGGCCGTAGGCTTCCCCAACCTTCGGCTTAAAGTTGCGCAGCTTGGCCTTCGGATCAATGATCGGGCCGCCGGGGATGTCCCGAAGGGCTTGCTTGAGGATCTCCAGCGACTCGCGCATCTCCAGGACCCGAATCATGTACCGATCGTAAACGTCTCCATGATCACCTAGCGGCACCCGAAAACTAAACCGGTCATAGATGCCGTAATGGTCCACTTTGCGGATGTCGTAGTTGACTCCGCTAGCCCGAAGCATCGGCCCAGTAACGCTGGAGTTGATGGCTTTTGCCGCGGACAGAATGCCTACGCCTTGCGTTCGAGCAAGAATGATTTCGTTCGTGGAAAGCAGGTTATCAAACTCGTCCAGAAACCGGGGAAACCCATCGACCAACAGCCGGACCGCTTCGAGCCAGCCCGAGGGCAACTCAACCCGGCACCCTCCGAACCGCATATAGTTGCACATCATCCTCGCCCCTGTGAGCGACTCGAACAAATCGAGGATTTTCTCGCGCTCGCGGAATGCGTACATCAGCGGGGTCCCGAGCGCGCCCATGTCGTGGGTGAGGAAGCCGATCAGACAGACGTGGTTAAGCAGCCGGGTAAGTTCCGCAGTGATGACCCGGATATACTCGGCTCGCTCAGGGACCTGCAATCCAGCCAGTTTCTCGACCGTCAGGGCGTAGGCCCAATTGTTCGTGAGCGAGCAGAAGTAATCGAGCCGGTCAGTGTAGGGCATTGAACCCAGATAGGTCGTCATCTCGGCGATCTTCTCGTGGTTCCGATGAAGGTAGCCAAAAACGGGCTTAAGCTTCATGACCCGCTCGCCGTCAAGTACCGCGTCCATGCGAAAGACGCCGTGCGTTGAGGGGTGATGTGGGCCGATCGCAACCTCCAGGTATTCCCCCTCCAATCCCGGGCGAACTTCCGCTCGTTGGCTGATCTGGAAGCCAGGTTGCTCCGAAGGCGTTGCCGGAACGGAGAATCCATCGGCAACCTTCTCCTCCGTCCAGCCTGGGGGGTGCGGAGGCACCAAATCGGGCTCCTGGAGTTGCTCGCTCAAGGTTGCCCCCCCTCTGGATAGTGGCGTTGAGCTTTCTCTAGCACCTCGTCGTGGGGCGTCGGCTCGTACTCGTAATCGTCCGGCTCAACGTAATCCTTGCGCATCGGATAATCTTTAAACTCGTCCCACATCAGAATCCGCCGCAAATCGGGATGGCCATCGAACTGAATCCCGTAGAGGTCGTAAGCCTCCCGCTCCTGGAACTCGGCGCCACGATAAATAGGGGTGAGCGATGCCACATGCACTCGATCCGTTCGGTTCTCGGTCCGCTGGCGCAACACCAAAGGCCCATGCTTGAGCTCCATCGAATAGAGATGATAGACAGCCTCCAGGTAGCCAGGGCGAGTCCTCTCGATCGTCTCTTCCACTTCTTTCTCCACACCTTCGATGACCCGTTTGATCTTCACCTTTTCCTTGGTGACTGCGTCCGGCCAATCCACTCCCGTCACGTTGGAGGCATAGTCTAGGCGGAGTTCGGGGTCGTCGCGCAAGAAAGTTGCCAACGCAATCGCGTGCGTCGGATCTACCAACATCGAGGATTGGGTGGCGACCGATCCGTTGGCCAGCAATTCGAGCCGGACCCCACTGATCGCGGCCTCCGCACGCACTTTAATCTGTTCGAGCGTCTCCATCTCAGCAAGGCGGCCAGCTAGGGTGCTTCCCGGGTTATCACGGGATGCTGCCAAACCTCCTCGTTCTGCGATGGAACCAGGTCGTGGGGGCCGAACCCCGGTACCGGGAACTCGCTCGGCGTATCCTCCTGAAGATGACGCGCACGCTGCGGCCCCGTCAGCCGTTGACCGTCGATCTTGCGCTGCAAGGTCATCAACGCGTGCAAAAGGGCTTCTGGACGCGGCGGACAACCCGGGATGTGAACATCCACCGGCACATACCGGTCGATCCCCTTAAGTACGTTGTAGCCCTGCTTGAATGGACCACCGGAGATCGCGCACGCGCCCATCGCGATCACATACTTGGGCTCGGGCATCTGGTTGTACAACCTCACCACTTGAGGCGCCATTTTCTTGGTAACCGTGCCCGCGACAATCATCAAATCCGCCTGCCGAGGCGAAGGACGGAACACCTCCGCGCCGAATCGCGCGATGTCAAACCGCGACATCGAGGCGGCAATCATCTCGATCGCGCAGCAAGCAAGTCCGAAGTTGAGCGGCCACACCGAACTGCGCCGACTCCAGTTATAGAGTTCCTCCAGCCCGACTGTGAAAATCCCTTGCTTGCTCAGTTCGCTTCGAAGCCCTTCGTCAACACTCGGCGGTTTCATGTTCACTTAGGTTCCAGCGGCGGGCTAACGCCAGGTCAGTACCCCTTTCTGCCACGCCCAACCCAAACCCTCGGCCAGGAGCAACAGAAAGATTAACATCGCCAGGCATGCCCCGCCCGACAGCCCAGTGAACGCGACGGCAAACGGGAAGAGAAAAATCGCCTCAACGTCAAAAATGAGGAAAATAATGGCGTACAGGTAATACTCCACCTTGAACTGCACCCAGGCGTCACCCTTGGATTCGATGCCGCACTCGTAGGGCGCCTGCTTTTGGACGCCGGGCTTGCCCGGAGCGAAGCGCCAGGCCCAGAGCCGCGCCAGGCTCAGGGGGAGCAAACAGAATATGACCGCAGCCGCCGCCAAGATCACCAGGAAGTGATAAGCGTTCTCCGGGCCGTTCATGATAAACTAATCATTCTGTGCTGCTTTGCTTCTCGTTGCATGCGCCTTACTTACCGTATTTCAGCCCCAGCCATGCCGTCAAGGAACCCCGTTGACCCTCAGCCACTTGCCTCGTGGCGAAGCTCAGTTCTTATCCGGTTCGTGCCGGCGCAACCCGACTGACTCCGCGATCTCGTCAAACTCGTCCCGGCTCACCTCTTCGAGGCTCTTGCCTTTCGCTTCCAGTTTCTCGTTAATCTTAATGGCCTTCTCGGTCATTTGTTCGTGCGTTTCCTGCGTCCCTCCCACCAGCGCGAAGTTCGGACCCTTCGTCAGCCGTTTATGGCCATCGGAGTCCAACCCCACCCCGAGCAAGAGGGCGCGTGGCTTTTTGGCGCCTGATTTCCGCGACATCCCACTAGGCTAAAGACGAGCCGACGGCGTTCCAAGCCAAAAGGGGCGTAGCCTCGCGAGTCGATCATTGGGCGGCTCGCACCTCGAAGCCGAGAGGGTTGAAACCCAAAGTCGGAATCGCCGAGCCAGTGTTGTGGAATCGAATGCCATCAACCGAATACTCCGAAAAAGGAACGTGTGTATGCCCAAAATAGCAGTCAGTGACCTCGTTTCGCCACTCGGGGAGAGCCCGATCGAGGTAATACGCCACCCGGGCTGATGACTTGGCCGGCGGGAAATGCCACCGGTGCACCAGGAGCGACAGGCCAAGACGATCCACAAAAATATACGCGGGGTTCGAGAACCCGCCCCGTTTCCGATTCCCACGCCATCCCTCCCGATACCGGTCCAAGGCCGCCGGATCAAATATCCCTTGGGCGCAGTCGCCGTGCAGAAAAAGGGCGTTGCCTAACCGCATCCAATACTCATGCCACCTGAAGCGCTTGTTGTTCGCGCTCAACTCGTCGAGAGCACGCTCGAACTCCGGCACACAATCGTGGTTACCCAGGACGTAACGCACCCGGCAGTTGGGGTTGGCATTGAGCACCCCGTTGAGCCATGCGGCCGCAGCCGCGCTCGTCGCTTCATGATTCCCGATCCGGCTCCACCGAAAATCAAAAATGTCCCCGTTGAGCACCAGGTAATCGGCTTCTTTTAACCGCCCCGCAAGGGAGCGGAAAAGAGTCTCTCCCCTTGACCGCATGGCGAATAAGTGGAGGTCGGAGACCACGACTCCTTTCTCAACCCGCAATGCGGAAAAGGACTTCATGTCAACTGGATCATACACACCCGACGCCGCAGCCGCCAGATCGGGGATGTCCCCTAGGCCCTGCGGTAAGGACGTATTGGCACGCCAAGGAGTCGTCGTTGATTCAAGTGCCTAAACTGTTTGGCATGGATCTCAGGACCTAGTCGTGCACCCAAAACCAGCCGAACCCCGCATTCGCACCGATTGCCCACAATTCCCTTTTGGCAGGCCCGTCCGCTCCTGCTAGCTTCTCCTTGGACATGGCCGATATCCTGCTCGCCACCCTTAACGCCAAGTATATCCATGCTGCGTTCGGCCTCCGCTACTTGATGGCCAACTTGGGCGAGCTCCAGCCCCGCGCGGAGGTGCTGGAGTTCGACATTAACCAACGCCCTTTGGATATTGTGGAGGCTTTGCTCGCGCGCTCCCCCAGGATCATCGGCCTCGGGACCTACATCTGGAACGTCGCGCCTAGCACGCAGATCGTCGCGGCATTGAAGCGTCTGCAGCCGGAGATTAAGGTGGTTGTGGGCGGGCCGGAAGTCAGCTACGAGTCCGGCGAACAGGAAATCGTCGCCCTGGCCGACCATGTCATCACCGGGGAGGCCGATCTGGCGTTCGCTAGTCTATGCGCCTGCCTCCTCCGAGACGAGCCTCCCCTAAACAAGATCATCCCGGCGCCAATTCCGGACCTGGCGCTGCTACGGTTACCCTACTCCCTCTACAACGACGAGGACATTGCCCATCGCGTGGTCTATGTCGAGGCCTCGCGTGGCTGCCCATTCACCTGCGAGTTCTGCCTTTCGTCCCTCGACATCCCCGTTCGCCAATTCCCCCTGCCCGCACTCCTCGCTGCGCTCGAAGAGTTGTTGGAACGCGGAGTAACTCAATTTAAATTCGTTGATCGCACCTTCAACCTTAACTTGGCCGCCAGTTCGGCAATCCTCGAATTCTTCCTTAACCGCTGGCGACCCGGCCTCTTTCTCCACTTCGAGATGATTCCGGATCGGTTCCCCGACGCCCTTCGCAAGTTGGTTGCCCTTTTTCCGCCTGGGGCCCTGCAGTTCGAGGTCGGCATCCAAACCTTCAATCCGGAAGTCTCCCAGAGAATCAGCCGGCGGCAGGATTATGCGCGGCTCAGGGATAATCTCGGGTTCCTCAGCTCCTCGACCGGAGTGCACGTGCATGCCGACCTGATCCTCGGGCTGCCTGGCGAGTCCCTGGAAAGCATGGCCGAGGGGTTCAATCAGCTCCTGAGCCTGAAACCTCAGGAGATCCAAATCGGCATCCTCAAGCGCTTAAGGGGAACTCCTATCCAGCGGCACGACCTCGAGTGGGAAATGGTCTATTCCCCTTCGCCTCCCTACGAGATCCTCCGCACCAAAACGGTGGATTTCCCAACGATGCAGCGGCTCCGACGGTTCGCTCGATTCTGGGATCTGGTGGCCAACAGTGGCAACTTCGTCGAGTCTCTGGCCCTCCTCTTCGCCAAGCCGCTCTCGACGGACCCCGCTCTCCTTCCCCACGAATCGCCCGCTTCTCCGAGTCGACACGAGTCTCCATTTTGGACCTTCCTCCACTTTAGCGATTGGCTTTACTCCAAGACCGGCCGGCAACACGGCATTGCTCTGAGCCGGCTAGCCCAGTTTCTATTCACCTACCTGACCGAACACCTTGGCTATAATCCAGGCCTGGCCCAGCAAGCCCTCATTCGTGACTTCCAGCGAACGGGCAGGAAAGACGCACCTGTCTTGGCGGAAACCTCGCCCGCGCCGGACCAACGGACGAGCCCGCCCACGCCTCCCCGATCAGCCCTCAAGCGCCAATCCAGACACGCAACGCGAAACTCCACCAGCATTGGCACCCCCTAATTCGAGCGTCGTGCAGCGTTGCAACGGAGGCTTTCTTGACACCCGGTCCGCCAGTCCACACCCTTGGGCTAGAATGAATCACTGGTGCCTCATCAAGCGTCTCGGCGTCGTCCTCTCCCTTGCTTCCCTCGCCGGATCCCCTCCTGCTCGAGCCGAGACTGGCTTCACCTCCCTCTTCGATGGTATTAGCCTGAACGGCTGGACCGTGGTCGGCAAACCAGGCGCGGGTTACGCCGTGAAAGACGGCACCCTTATCTGCCCGCCTGAATGCCAGGCAAACTGCCTCACCGAAAAGGAGTTCTCCGATTTCGCTTTCCGCTTCGAGTTCAAGCTCACTCCGGGCGCCAATAATGGCATCGCCATCCGCGCTCCCCTCGAAGGCAACGCCACCGCCCTCGGCATGGAAATTCAGATCCTGGACGATCCCGATCCCCAGTACGCCGGCCTCGAACCTTATCAATACCACGGTTCCGTTTACGGGATCGCCCCGGCCAGGCGTGGCGCACTCAAGAAAACTGGCGAATGGAACTCGGAGGAGATCCTGGCCCAGGGCCGACACATTCGGGTGACACTCAACGACACGGTGATTGTTGACACCGATCTCAATAACGTCCGGAATCCCGCGGTTCTCCGGGCACACCCGGGGCTGCTCAGCGCCAAGGGACATATCGGGTTCCTCGGGCACACCGCTCGCACCGAGTTCCGCAACCTGCGCATCAAGGAGCTCTCCCCGCAGCCCCAACGCGATAACGACCCTCCCTCGGGATTCGTGGCGCTCTACAATGGCAAAGACCTTACCGGGTGGAAAGGGCTTCTGGCCCGGCCCAACGACAATCCGATCAAACGCGCCGCCCTGAGTGCGCAGGATCGGGCAAAACTCCAGGCCGAAGCCGACCAGCGCATGCGGGATCACTGGCGTTCCGAGAGCGGGGCGCTGGTCTTCGATGGCAAGGGCGACAGCCTGTGCACCTGGCGAGAAGACTACGGCGACTTCGAGATGTGGGTGGATTGGAAAATCCCCGCTAAAGGTGACAGCGGAATTTATCTGCGCGGATCTCCCCAGGTCCAGATCTGGGACACCAATACCGATGGGCAGTTCACTCCGCCGGTAGGTTCCGGAGGCCTTTACAACAACGAAAAGAACCCGAGCAACCCGTTGGTCTTCGCAGATGAGCCAGTTGACCATTGGAATCGTTTTCGCATCCTCATGGTTGGCGACAAAGTCCACGTCTACCTCAACGACCGACTAGTCGTCAACGACACCACCTTCGAGAACTATTGGGACCGAACCCAGCCGATCTTCCCCCTCGGCCAGATCGAACTCCAGAACCACGGGAATACTCTCTACTTCAAGAATATTTATATCCGGGAAATCCGCCGCAGCCCGAGCCTCTAGGTTCGGGGACTGACCAGGTTTCATCACCCCATCCACAAGCGCGTTCCCATACGGCACTCCACGAATCTGCATGCCTTTCCTACACTGCCTCATCCCAACAGTTGGCCTCTGTGGCATGTACGTGCTGTGCTTGCTTCCGTGCCGTGCCGGGTCGTCGGCCTCTTCTGAATTGCCAGGGCTCAGGCCGGACGGGTCCGTTCTGCTGCCCAACCAATGGTCGTTGCGTCCTGTCGGCCGTCAGGTCCCTTTGGGCGATCTGCCGGTCAACATCGCCGTGCATCCATCGGGTGCCTTTGCGGCCGTCCTGCATTGCGGCTACGGACCTCATGAAATTGCAGTCGTTGACATCGCGGCCGCCAAGATCACCTCTCGAATCGCCGTTGAAGAAGCCTTCTACGGCCTGGCATTCTCGCCGGATGGCCTTCATCTGTATTGCAGCGGAGCAGGCCAGGAGCTCATCCATGCTTTCGATTTCGTCCAAGGTCATTTGAGGCCCAGTCGTGACTACCGCCTTCGCCCCGCCGACCAGCGCGGCGTCCCGTCAGGAGTCGCCGTGAGCGCCGACGGCGCTCAAATCTGGGCTGCAAATCTCTGGAATCACCGGCTCAGCCAAGTCGATCTGGCTTCCGGGGCGGTGAACATGGAGATTAACTTCCTGCCCAATTCTGCCCCAGCCTCAACCCTCTTGCCGCCTCCTGCCGATCCCGACCTTGCCGCTGCCACCAAGCGCAGCGAGGCGGGTCACGATCCGGCTGCCCTCGGCGCCCCCTTTCCTTACGCCTGCGTGCTCGATGAGGCCCGACAGCGGGTTTATGTCAGTCTCTGGGCCCGGGCGTCGGTCGCAGTCGTCGATGCCCGAACCGGTCAGCTTGAGACGAGTTGGCCGACCGAGGAGCATCCCTGTGAGATGGTGCTTGATCCCGCCCACCACCGGCTCTTCGTCGCCGATGCAAACCGAAATAGCGTCTCAATCCTCGATACCCAGACCGGCGCGACGGTGGAATTGCTCTCTTCATCGCTCCACCCTTCGGAGCCGCCAGGCTCCACCCCTAACAGCCTCGCTCTTTCTGCCGACGCTTCCCTGCTCTTCGTCGCCAACGCCTGCAATAATGATGTCGCCCTTTTCGATGTCTCGAAACCCGGCGCCAGCCGCTCCTTGGGCTTCATCCCGGTGGGCTGGTATCCAACCTCAGTTCGCCTCACACCAGATGGCCGGCATCTGCTCGTCGCCAACGGTAAAGGGTTGATGTCGAAGGCCAATCGAAATGGGCCCCGGCCCGGCTTCAAGGAATCCCATTGGACGGTTCAGGAGTATATCGCCGGGCTCTTCTTGGGAACCCTTAGCATTATCGACTTGCCGAAACGCGACAAACTCGAAGAACAAATGCGCGAGTACACTCTCCGCGCCTATCGATGCAGTCCCCACGACGATCGCCCTGAAGGCCGCAAACCCGGCAACGCTGTCCCGGCTTGCCTCGGAGACCCAACCCCGATCAAACATTGCCTCTACATCGTTAAAGAGAATCGAACCTACGACCAGGTGCTTGGCGATTTGGCCCAAGGCAACGGCGACCCGGCCCTTTGTCTCTTCCCCGAGAGCGTCACTCCCAACCACCACGCACTGGCACGACAGTTCGTCCTCCTGGACAATTTCTACGTCGAAAGTGAGGTCAGCGCAGACGGCCATGAGTGGAGTATGGCTGCCTACGCTACCGATTTCGTCGAAAAGACTTGGCCCATGAACTACGGCCACAACCAGCGCGGTAAGTTCCCCTACCCGGCCGAAGGCAAGTTCGCCGTCGCCTTGCCCTCCTCGGGCTACCTCTGGGATCGGGCGCGGCAAGCCGGAGTCAGCTACCGCAGCTACGGCGAGTTCGTCGACAATGGCGCGAGATTAATCGATCCCGCAACCACCCAAATGCCAGGGTTAGTTGGTCATTTCGACCCTGGCTTTCACGGCTGGGATCTTGATTATCCGGATGTGAAACGGGCCGAACGGTTCATCGCTGAGCTCCACCGGTTCGAAAAAGAAGGCCACATGCCCAGCCTCCAAATCCTCCGTTTGCCGAACGATCACACCTACGGCACTTCAACCGGCAAGCCCACCCCTCGCGCCCTCGTCGCCGACAACGATCGTGCCTTGGGCATGGTGATTGAGGCGGTTTCTCACTCGAAGTTCTGGTCCACCACGGCCATCTTCGTGGTCGAGGATGACGCCCAAAATGGTTGCGATCACGTCGATGCGCATCGAACCATCGCCTTCGCGGTCAGCCCCTACACGCGCCGGGGCACCGTGGATTCCACCCTCTACTCCACCTGCAGCATGTTGAGGACCATGGAGTTGATCCTGGGCATGAAACCGCTGACCCAATTCGACTCTTCGGCTACCCCGATGTTCCGCTCGTTCCAGGCCAAGGCCTCCCTCCAGCCCTACACGGCCAGACCAATAACTATCGATCTCCAGGAGCGCAACACCGCCTCCACTTGGGGTAGCCAGGACTCCGACGCCATGGACTTCTCGCGCGAGGACGCCGCGGATGATCTTCAACTCAATGCGGCGGTGTGGCATTCAATAAAGGGGCCCGATGATCCCATGCCGGCGCCAGTCCGCGCCGCCTTTCACCTGGGACGGGCTGATAACGATGACTGAGCCCAGCCCCGACGCCCATTTCGCCAGCTTGCTGGCCGAGGTCCGCGCCTGCACCCTCTGTGCCGAGCACCTCCCTTTCCCCCCCAAGCCAATCGTGCACGCCTCCCAGAAGGCGCGCCTCATGATTGTCGGTCAGGCCCCGGGAAGACGCGTGCAGGAAACAGGCATCCCCTGGAATGATCCTTCCGGCGACCGGCTGCGCGATTGGCTCGCCCTTTCCCGCGACCAATTCTATGACTCGAACCGGATCGCAATCATCCCCACGGGGTTTTGCTACCCCGGGACGGGTTCAGGTGGTGATCTGCCCCCACGCCCCGAGTGCGCTCCTTTCTGGCATCCCCGCCTGCGCACCGCCCTGCCCCACCTCCAACTCACCCTCTTGGTCGGTACCCACGCCCAAGCCTATTACCTGGCCAAAGCGCGAAAGGGTAACTTGGCTCAAACCGTCCGAGCTTATGGCGATTACCTGCCCGGATTCTTCCCCCTGCCCCACCCTAGTCCTCGCAACCAGCGCTGGTTCAAAAACCATCCCTGGCTCGCGTCAGAAGTCCTGCCGGCACTCCGCACTCTCGTTGGCAAAATCCTCGGTTCGTAGCGCTTACGTAACCGCAGCCAGCCGCTCCACATTTCTCAGCACCGTGTCCGGCAGGTTTTTGGGTGCCGGGAACAACTCCGCGCTCCGCACGTTGCAGATCGGGATCGACAGCAACCGGTCCTCCAACTGCAGGCATAACACCGAACCACCGAGCAGCTTCTCCAAAAGCGACGCAAGCTCGGACGGACTGGTTTGCGGGGGGAAAGCGAACTGGTCGTGACTTCCGTCCGTATAGGTAATGATTAGGCCGAAGTTCGACGTTGTCTTCATAGGCATTGCTCAGCTGTAGCGTGTTTGTCACCACTCCGGCGGCATAACTCGAGTAACAATCCGCTGCGGAGAATGGCTGCCAAGAGCCTACAAACTCAGCGAGTGGCTCGCAATGACTTTGGAGTTCTGGCTCCACCGCCACCTGGGCGCGCGACGAACACCCGTTCCCTCGGCCCTACATTCCACATCGCTCCTTCCCGGACCTCAATTCCCTGACACGGATACCCGATAAAATCCGTTCGGGTTGCACGCCGACAGCGGCAGCCGCCATGTGAAGGGCGCTCCGGTGTTTGTCACCACAGGTGTCCAGTTGGTCAGGGTGCTCGAGGACTCCACGACATAGGTGACATTGGAAATCCCCGCCACCGACACGTTGAGCGTTGGCCCATTGGTGTCGATCGACGAAATCAGGGTCCGGTCCTGTGAAGCCGGCACGGTAAATGGGATGCGCATCCCGAGCCCGGGTGGGTCCGTGGGGTTAGGACCAGGTGACGAAACCAAAAACATATAATCTCCCGGAGCCAGGGCGCCGAGAACCGAAATGTGCGTCTCGAAGTGCGGACAATCAGCACACGCGACACACGGCCCGGTCCATTGCGCCAGGCTGATGGCCTGCAAGATGTTGGTCCCCGACTGGGTCACGGGTCCCGAAATGACTCCTTCGCAATTTGGAACCGGCCAGGAATCGTGGGTGAAGTAGGTGAGATCTCCTATCGTTCTGAACACCGCGTTTGTCCAAGGCGGCAACCCCACTGGAACCCAGCTCTCCCGCCCCCGCGGATTCACCTCGGGCAGCAGAGGAGGAAGGGGTACACTACCTGCTTGCTCCGCTACCGGCCCGTTGGGCAGCGGAGGTGGCTCCGCGCCCATAAACTGCGCCCGACCACTCTCCAGCGCGCAACCGCCGACCAACGCAGCAACCATCCACCAACTAACAACCTTTCCTCGCATAATCTCTCCTATGTCTTTTGGAACGTCCCTGCCAAGCACTGGGAAACCCCCGATCGCCAGACCGCGCGGTGCCTCCGTCGATCGGCTCAACATCAGACACTCCGCCATTTCTTTTGATACATTAATATATATGCTAATGCATGCCGAGGGTCAAGTGTGATTCCCATGCTCTCTCCCATCCGGCACGCGGCATTTATGCCGCCTCATCGTGGCCAAAACCCCGCCTCATGCCACCTCCAACCGCTCTTCCTCGCCGTCGCTCAAGCCCCCGTGGATCGACCGCTGATGGGAATCCGAACTGACCTCCACTCTCCCGCGGCAACTCCGAGAAATTCATTCGCGTCCTGCGTCCACCCTGCTATACGGTCTGCCATCCGCCACGCGATCATGCACTCGACAACACGTCCTCCCGCCCTGACAAAGCACCTGGCAGACGCACCCGCACCCTTCACCTCTGCGCCCCCACCCGCCAGCACCGACGAGCCCTTCGGCATGCCCGCACCACCAAGAACCAAACCCTCGCGTTGGGTCACGGCTGCGTCTCTGTTCTCCATCCTCCTGTTCTCTCCGTTGGCGCACAGCGGACTCCTTGATCTCAGCCATGCCGTCGTGCTGCGTCCGCCCAACCTCACCGGGCCGGAGCAAAAAGCAGTCACCATGCTCATCGAAGAGGTCGAGAAGCGCACCACCCTGCGCTGGCCGGTCGCGACCAACTGGGCCGATCGAACTGCCCCAGCCGTCATCGTTGCTCAACGGTCCGCCCTGAAAGGCTGGCTTGGCTCCGATAGCCCGGATCTCCCGCCCATCGCCGTGCCCACACCGCCGGAGGGCTTCACATTGTGGATCCCATCCAATGCCCCGGCCCGTGTCTTCATCATCGGCAACGACGCCCGGGGCATCTTATTCGGTATCGGGCACCTGCTCCGACACCTCCGCATGGACGCCGAACAAGTCGCGGTTTCGCCCGATACTTCGATTTCCACTGCGCCGCGCTATCCCTTGCGGGGCCACCAGCTCGGCTACCGCCCCAAAACCCATGCTTACGACGCCTGGGATCTGAGTATCTGGGAGCAGTACATTCGCGATCTGGCTGTTTTCGGATGCAATGCCGTCGAGCTCATCCCGCCTCGATCCGATGACGATGCGACCAGCCCTCACTTCCCCTTGCCTCCGGCGCGCATGCTCACGGGCATGTCGCGCCTCCTTGATGATTACGGCCTCGACGTCTGGCTGTGGTATCCCGCGATGGACCCGGACTACTCCGACCCGGCGACCGTCCAGGCCGCTCTCAAAGAATGGGGTGCGGTCTTCGAATCGATGCCACGGCTTGACGCCGTCTTCGTTCCCGGGGGCGACCCCGGCCATACTCCACCCAAGGTCCTGATGAGCCTGCTGGAAAAGGAAACCGAAGTTCTCCATCGCTCCCACCCTAAAGCCCAGATGTGGGTCTCCCCACAAAGCTTCACTCAGGAGTGGCTCGCCCAGTTTCTCGACCTCCTCCAGCACGAACAACCGGCCTGGCTCTCGGGTGTGGTATTTGGCCCCCAGTCGCGGCTGAGCCTCCCCAAGCTCCGTGCCGCCATCCCTGCTCGCTATCCCATCCGCCACTACCCCGACATCACCCACTGTCGGCAATGCCAGTTCCCCGTCCCCGATTGGGACGCCGCCTTCGCGGTTACCATCGGGCGCGAGGGCATCAATCCCAGACCGCTCGGTTACGCCTCCATCTTTCGCCTTCTCCAGCCTGACACCATCGGGTTCATCTCCTACTCCGAGGGATGCAATGACGACGTCAATAAAACCGTCTGGAGCGCCCTGGGATGGGACCCCGACGTCGGGGTAATCGATGTCCTGCGACAATACAGCCGCTACTTCGTCGGTGAACACTTCACCGACAGCCTTGCCCAAGGCCTCCTGGCCTTGGAGAGAGACTGGCAAGGGCCCCTCCTCTCCAACGAAAACGTTTCTTCCACCCTGGCCCAATTCCAATCCATGGAACGTGCCGCATCGCCACGCGACAAGCACAACTGGCGTTTCCTCATGGGCTTATATCGTGCCTACTACGATGCCTACACCCGGACTCGCCTGATCTACGAAACCGGATTGGAGGACCGAGCCATGGAGTCCCTCAGAGCCGCCGAAGAAATCGGCACCTTGGCCGCAGTCGATGTAGCGGAGCGAATTCTTAACCGCGCCGTCCGCGACCACGTCGCCGCCGACTTGCGGGCCCGCATTTTCGAGCTCGCCGAAGGCCTCTTTCAGACCATCCGCATGCAACTCAGCGTCCCGCGTTACCAGGCCATCGGTGTGGACCGTGGCGCAAGCCTCGATACCGTCGACTATCCCTTGAACAACCGCCACTGGCTCTTGGAACGCTTCGCCGCCATCCGTAGCATCAAGGCCGAGAAAGACCGACTCGATGCCATCTCTTCGATCCTCCACTGGACCGACCCTGGCCCGGGCGGCTTCTACGACGACCTGGGCAACATCTCGCGTCAGCCTCATCTGGTGGTTGGCACCGGCTGGGAACGCGACCCCAGTTTCCTCGAGTCCTCTCATCCCGGGTTTGAAGAGGGCGATGTGGTCGATGAGCCCGACGAGAAACCAGAAGGCGCGTTGCGCTGGTCATGGCTAAACCATGCGGAATCCCTCTACGACGCCCCGCTGGAGATGCATTACGCGCATTTGGAACCGGGAACACGCTACAAGCTAAGGGTTGTCTATGCCGGCGATAGCCCCAAAAAGAAGATCCGGTTGGAGGCCGGGTCAGCGATCGAGATCCATCCCTTCATCACCAAGCCATGGCCCATTCGTCCCATCGAATTCGACATCCCGCCGTCAGCAATTGAAAACTATAAACTCAATCTCCGGTGGTATCGCGAACCAGGCCAAGGCGGCAACGGCCGCGGATGCCAGGTGAGCGAAGTCTGGCTGATTAAGCAACCCGAGACCCCAGCCTCACCCCCAAACCGATAGCGCAACTGATTGCTCCGATCAGCAACAACCGTCGAAACGACCCCTCCCCACTCGCCCCTCTTCCCATCCGTGCTCATCCCAGTCATCCCAGGCATGCCATGCCCCCGCCCCTTCTGCATCGTCCCCACTTCCTTACCTTCGTTGCCTTCTGTAAAAACCCTCCCCACTCCCCACTCCCCACTCCCATAGGCGCTAACTTAGCAAGAGGCGTTCCCAAGGGTAGCGACTAAGTTGAGACTGTCGGGTTCGGCGGCGTTCCTTGAGTCGGGCACGTATGGCGGCACCGCGAGCTACAAGTTGTCGCGGTCGTAACGGCCAACTCACAACCGAGGTCACTGCGTCGCGGGCCTCGATAAACTCACGCCAATGGCTGGGCGGCAGGCAATCGGTATCCCCAGGGGAAAAAAAACTTTGCCCGGCGCATCAATCGCTCAATCAGCAGGCCGCACAGCAACTTGGCCTGAATCCAAGCCCGGCACGACGCCTCGTCGTACTTGGGCAAACAACCCAACCCAAGGAGACTCTTGAGGTGTTTAAAGCGCAGTTCGATCTGCCAGCGCACCCGGTATAACTCCAACACGTCGCGGGTGCTCAGTTCCTTTGAACTTAGGGTGGTGAAGACCATCACGAACTCGGCCAGTTTCAGAGCCTCCTCACTGACTTGCTTCTGCTTCTTGCGCGCCTCGCGGCGCATCTTCTCGCGAGCTCGCTCCGTCGCCACTGCGTTCTTGCGGACGGCGCACAACCGGCCCGTGTACCTCTGTCCGTCGTGGGTGAAAGATACCGCCCATTCCTGGACGCCACGCTTAGACATTTGGCTCAACTCCTTGAGGGCGTTAAAAGGGTTCCCCGCCGGTGTTTTCAAAGGGAAACTGAAGCTATTCCAACGTAGTAACACGTCGCCTTGCGCGGTTTTGACTGCAGCCACTCCCGCCCCGTTGCTATAGCCCCGATCCGCGAGCAGCAGGTCCCCGCGCTCGACCGGGATCCGCCGATAGGTCTCGCCTCCGTGCTCATCGGTCAATTCGAAGAAATCGCAACTTAGATCCGGCAAACGTAACGTGTAATGGACCCGCCAGTCAGTTCCCGCACCGCCTTGCTCTTCTACGGTGGTAGCGTCCACCGCGCGGATGCGACGCCGCTCGGACAACCGCTGCACGACGCCTGTCTCGTCCAGGTCGGTCATTTTCGCGGTGAGCGCGCGCAACCAGGGCTCGCTAGCTCGGAGCCGCTTGAGCAGGGCTACGTCTGAGATATCGGCAATGGACTGTTCTCGCGCGCGGACCACAGTCTGGCGCAAAGATAACCCGGTGGCGGTGTGCATGAGGATCAGTTGTAGCAAACAATCAGCACTGCCAACACCACGCACCCGGCGCAGCGCGCCCGTCTTGCGCGCTTGTTCGCGCCAGTCCTGGGGCAGCAGGTCGGTGAGAAATTCCCACTCCTCTTCGAGCAGATTCACGTGTTTCACATCGCCACGGTACCACAGTTCTGGATTTGCCCACAATTGCTAAGTTAGCGCCTATGCTCCCCACTCCCCACTCCCCACTCCCCACTCCCCACTCCCCACTCCCCACTCCCCACTCCCCACTCCCCACTCCCCACTCCCCACTCCCCACTCCCCACTCCCCACTCCCCACTCCCCACTCCCC